>Ga0310695_10000361_pt1 | contig 119572 bp, 115 predicted proteins | sample RumenRJG_04DNA_FD_203882 | JGI IMG/M metagenome (GOLD analysis project Ga0310695, IMG submission 203882) | Bovine rumen microbial communities from Lethbridge, Alberta, Canada - RJG_04 (v2) (version 2) | ecosystem: Host-associated > Mammals > Digestive system > Stomach > Rumen | place: Canada...
ACAACTTCACGGGCTACACATACGACATAACCCTCGCCCTCTACTTTGCACAGAACAGGTTCTACGACGCATCCATCCACCGCTTCACGCAAGAGGACACCGCCAAGGATGGTGCGAACTGGTACGTGTATTGCGAAAACGAGCCGTTGCTACATCTTGATTATAATGGCCTAATGCCTGTTTGGCTCCTTCAAGCGCTTTCTGGCGCCTACATTTCTGGTTTAATTCCTGAAAAATATATTGGCTCAATAGTAATTCTTGCTAATATGGTTTATCGGTCACAAGACTTTGCGGATAAAGCAAAGGATCTTTCAACTAATTTGCTTACTATTTTGGACATCTTTCGCGAACTTGATGAAGAGGTAAGAGATAATAGTCCTAATAGGCAAGCGATTTTTCTATCCTTTCATGAAATAGCCCAAATTGTTGCAGCAAAACAGATATTAAATACATATGGGTTGCCACCAGAACTAGAAAAAATAACAGCTGACTTTAAAGAGATGGACATCTCATTGGGTGATTATGTTTGGGAAGTAAAGCCAGGCTATGCAGCTTATAGCAGCTTTTTGAACTCAATTAATAAATATGTAAATAATTACTCAAGAACCAAGCTTCAATCTGAGTATACCACAGATAATGGGCTACATATTCCTGGAGGATTTGTGCCAACAAAAACTATTAATCTATTTTCAATCTATAATATAAAAGTTATGATGTCAGTTGTTTACCAAGGACCTGGCAGAATCGGCTATTTTTTTCAAATAAAGTGTAAAGAAAAGAATGTGCATGCTGAAATAAAGGCAAAAGACGTTGCTTCAATATTACTCCCAGTTTTTGAGGCTGTAGATGATGCTGAAATAACGGGAGAAATCGTAATTATGCTTGTGGCCTTAGTTGCTTCAATTATTGATGGAGCTCCTGGAGATGAAATAGCCGTTGGTGCTATGTTGGCAGAACTAATAGAACAATTTGCAGCATCTCCAAGTTTGTCATAAGGAGGACAGGGTAAAATGACTGAATACGGTTTTCATTATCTTGTCGCAAATCAAGAAGAAGTCAAAAAACTTGTTGATTCATTTAAGCGAAGGGAAAAAAAGAGCCAGTTTGACCTTGAGTTGGAGAAGAAATATGCTCCGCTATTGCTAAACAGCAAAATGAAGGAAGAAAACAGGGAAATATACGATAAGCTTTACCGTGAGTATAAGCTTAGATTGAGTGCGGAGTTGGAAAAAACATTGTTGCTACGATCAGGAAATATATTAAGTGTGTATCCGATTTTAGAAACTGAGTGGCAGGAAAAAAATAATACTTGGGTAAAATTTGACTCGAGGCCGAAAGCGTTAGCACAAAAATATGCGTCATTATTTGCGATTCGAGACAAAAACGGTAAAATAGGCCTTCGCTTCCTTCGACAAGGAAACTGCTTAGGTGAAACGTACTTTCAAAGCAAATCAGAACTGCCGGGTCTTCTTTACAAATTTTTTCCCAACGATAATAACCTCGACGTATATACAGAGGCAATAGCCGCGATCCATACAAGCAATTCATTTTATACGCTTTCAGAATTGCTGGGCTTTCCTTTACTTTTGCCAACGGACTGGGAGAAAAGGTGGAAAACAGAAGCCATTACCGAACACCTTTTCATCATTTGTTAGTAATCAAACACAAGAAGGCAAGCGGCGAGAGCAGCGAGTACCTTTACAACGCCCTCGGAGTAAGGATCGAAAACGTACAAGTCCGCACCAACAAAAACGCGGGCAATCAGAACGCAAATCTCAAGGACGGCAGCCACGGAACGGACTATCTCCGCTTTCTCAAGGACGGCAGATCAAGCTGGCAAAGAGTATGGGAGACTGAGATCGGCACGACGGTGCAGAACGACAAGGAAACCGTCACAAGGCACCACGTTGTGGACTACCTCTCGATAGCAAACCGCGATATATTCGTAACCGAGGACGGGAGCTATACAAGCCGATACGTCTACGACGCAAGCGGAAGAAGACTGAGCGCAGAATTCGACTACGCCGAAGGTACAAAGCGCGGCGAGGAAGGCGAAAACCTGCAAAGCGACATTGCCGTAGAGATAGGCAAGGTCTTCTACCGCACAAGTATTCTCGGCTCTACCCTCTTCGCGGTAGACAAAGCTGGAAACCTAATAGCCCACGCGATCTACGACCCCTGGGGCAAGCCGCTGAAAGAGACTTACACCGACGCGAACTACTCCGGCCTTGAAAACCTTAACAACTACACTGGCTACACCTACGACCTGACCCTCGCCCTCTACTTCGCACAAAACAGATTCTACGACGCCGATACGCACAGATTTACGCAAGAAGACTGGGCAAAGTCAGGGGTAAACTGGTATGTGTATTGTTATAATAGTCCGATAATATGGACCGATTTTCTTGGGCTTTACTCTGATGTGACACTTTATGTTAATGGAAAAGAACTAAATGGGGTTGCTATCCTTGAGAAGGGAAAAACATACATTAGAAAAAGCGCGCTAAGTGCGTTTTTCCTTCGTACCGGAATATATCCAATTAGTTCATATTTACCTGAGAATAATTATTTATTGGTTGGAGATCAGAAGCTATATTTTGAAACGATAAATGACGAGTGCGTAATTGGTTTACGAAAGCTAACGGATGCAACAGGTTATTCTGATACACTTAGTTGGTGGTATGAAAGCGGAAATATAGTTGTAACGATTAATCCAGCTATGAAAGGCGCACCAGTACAGGTAATTCGGAAAGGCAACCAGATTACAATAACGGCATATGTAGAATTTATAGGGGATTGGAATCAAGAAGCTGACTTTTTGGGAAGAAAATTCTCATATGCGCAGCTTGCAGTAATGGGCATAAAGAATAATTGGTCAGGATATTATGAGGGAAGCGAATACGATTTATTTGGGGACTATGAAAAGGTACATGTAAATGTGAATATAAATGCCGAATATATTGAGAACGGTGAACTGGGTTTTGGAACAAGCAGGAGGGGGCAGAGATATTTGCCTATCTATATATGCACTTCAAAAGACGATGGAGAAGAACACAGAGCCCATACAGAAGGAAATGCCAGCTATGAAAAGTGGAATGTTAGAAATAAAAATAATAAAATGTTTCTGCATAATCACATATATTGCAGTACTGATGAGGGCGTTGTCGATTATTATTACAGTTCGAGTAATTTTATGCAAGTTGCGGCTCATGAATTTGGACATATCCTTGGATTAGGTGATGCGTATAAAACTGAACATCAATCTGAAGCAGCTGACACATATGAAATACCATTCAATGAGCCGTGGAAAGGCGACATGATGAGAAATGACGGATATGTCACTCCCAATGATATTGAAATGATGTTGGAAGCATGGAAAATGAATGCATGGCAGGCTTTTGTTTCTGACGATCCGTCAAGATTTGGCACCTCGCCTGTAATTCATTTGGAAAAGAGCAAATGAAAAAGAATTATTTTGTTGCAAACACAATGGAAGGCAGAGGTGAGCGGATATGAAGAAAAAGCTGATAAAAATAATCGCCTGCACTGTTGCGATTGCGATCGCTGTTGGCGGAATCATACTGTTTATTACCAGAGACAGAATACTGTCGCAAAGCAAGAAAAACGCAGTAAGCATTGATGTTGCTTTGTTCAGCAAGAGATATGATGGGGTTGAGTTTGCACATTCTTTATCTGACGAGGAATTTGAACATTTTCTTAAGCTCATCGATGAAGGAAAAACCGTTGTACAAAAGCGCCCGACACATTGGGATAGCTTTGTGCGGGACTTTGAAATAGAGATTATAGTAAGGTATATAGATGGTTCAAAAGATGAACTTTTAATTAGAGAGGATTCAGTTTTACGGTTGGTTGATTCATACGGATTTCTAAGGGCTCCGCGCCTCGTTTGCCTGGAAAATTCAGAGATCTATGATTGGGCAAGCAGTTTTTTCCCGACCTATCATGAACCGTGCAGTAAAAATGAGGTAGTGGATTATTTCTTGGAGAATCAGGATAAGTTTAACGACTTGCTGCACTTTTTTGAGAATCAGGAATGGACGTCGGTATATATATCGGAAATATACGGAATAAGAATTGATGGCAAAAGAGCGGATGAAGAGCAGAAAGCAAAGTTAGAAATTGGATTAAACGGCTGGGACATATATGATGTGTTCTCAAGTATTAATTATAAGTGCAAGGAAACTGAATACTGTGTATTTGAGTGTAAATATGGTGCGAGCCACGGCGTTTGCTTCCATTATAAAGCGCCAGAACCATTCGAAGAAAATATCATAGATAATTGGTATTATTATCTATATCTGCCAGAATAAGCAACTTTCTTATCCCCTCGGCAACGTAACGACCTACACGTACAACAGAGATAACCGCCCCATTACCACCACCTACGCAGACGGGAGCACGGTAACGTATACGTACAACGCCCTCGGACAGACTGAGACGGTGACGGATCAGCTCGGCGGAGTAACGCTGTATACCTACGACGCTGCGGGCAGGCGGAAGACAGTCACCGATGCGGAGAGGCACGTTACGGAGTATTTCTACAGTACAGCGGGAAGCGTGACGAAGACGACCATCGACGGCGAAGGGAACAGCGTAACGTACACCTACGATTCTGTCGGCAACGTGAAGACGTATACCGACGCAATGGGGAACGTGACAAAATACGAGTACAACAAAAACTACCAGACGGTAAAGGTAACAGATGCGCTTGGCAACAGCGCCATAACAAGCTACGACGCACTCGGCAGAGTAACGCAGTCGACGGACGCAGAGGGCAACGCGACGGCATATACCTACGACGAAAACGGAAACGTACTCATCGTAACCGACGCGCTCGGAAACAGCGTAACGTACACCTACGACAGCAGGGGCAGGACCGCAACCGCAAAAGACAAGCTCGGTTCTGTCACAACGTACACCTACGACGCGAAGGGCAACGTAACGAGCACGAAGGACGCAGCAGGCTACAGCACGCGCTACACTTACGACGCGCTCGGTAATCTCATGAAAACGACAAACCGGATGAACGAGAGCGTGAGCTATACCTACGACGCTATGAGCCGGAGGGTCAAGGAGAAGAACGAGCTCAACCAGACGCGGGAATACGAATACGACGCGAACGGAAACGTAACGAAGCGTACCGACGAGAACGGAACGGAGACAACATACGAATACGACGCAATAGGCCGCCTCATAAAACGAGAGGACAGAGACGGTCAAGTCAGCTATACCTATGACAAGGTAGGAAACGTAACCTCTGCGACGAGCGACGCCGGAACGGTGAGCTTTGCGTACGACGAGCTATACCGCACGGTGAAGGTAACGAACGAGGACGGAACGGAAACAAGCTACACCTACGACGCGGCGGGAAACAGGCTGAGCGTAACCTACCCGGACGGCAAGGCGGTAACGACGGCTTACGACGAGCTCGGGAGGGTTTTATCCTTGACCGACCACAACGGAACGGGTATACTGTACACAAGAGACGCGGAAGGGCGCGTCACCAAAGAGACGTACACCGACGGGAGCACGACGGAGTACGCCTACAATGCGGCGGGACTGCTGACGCTTCAGAAAGAGGTCACGAGGGATAACGAAACTCTGCGTCAGATAGCGTATACCTACGACGATGCGGGAAACCTGACAAGCGAGAACAGAAGCGGAGTAGGGATAGAGCGTAAAGATGAGCTTGTGCGCTACTACTACGACAAGGCTGATCAGCTTGTTAAAACGAATATTGAAGGAGTTACAACAAGCTACACCTATGACAAGGCGGGTAATCTTCTTTCCGACGGCACGACGAATTACACGTACAGCGCGCAGAACAAGCTAATTAAGGGAGAGAAGACGAACGGCGAGAGCTCGACCTACGTTTACAACGCCCTCGGAGTAAGGATAGAAAACGTACAAATCCGCACAAACAAAAACGCGGGCAATCAGAACGCCGACCTTAAGGACGGCAGCCACGGAACGGACTATCTCCGCTTCCTGAAGGGCGGAAGATCAGACTGGCAGCGCGTATGGGAGACCGAGATCGGCACGACGGTGCAGAACGACAAGGAAACTGTCACAAGGCATTACGTTGTGGACTACCTCTCGATAGCCAACCGGGATATCTTCGAAACAGAGGACGGAAGCTATACCACAAGGTACGTCTACGATGTAAGTGGAAGACGCATTTCAGCCGAGTTTGACTACGCGCCCGGAACGCACCGAGCTGAAGCGGGCGAAAACCTGCAAAGCGATATTGCCGTCAGCATAGGCAAAGTCTTCTACCGCACGAGTATTCTCGGCTCTACCCTTTTCGCTGTCGACAAGGACGGAAACCAAATCGCCCACGCGATCTACGACCCCTGGGGCAAGCCGCTGACCGAGACTTACACCGACAGCAACTACTCAGGCCTCGAAAACCTCAATAACTACACAGGCTACACCTGGGACATAACGCTAAAGCTCTACTTTGCACAGAACAGGTTCTACGATGCAAGCAACCACCGATTCACACAAGAAGACGCCGTTAAGGACGGTACGAACTGGTATGTGTATTGCGGTAACGAGCCGTTGCTTAGGGTGGATGTGTGGGGACTAACTCCTTATGATAATCTTAGGTCGGTTGATTGGAACCGCACATTACAGCGCAAATATAACGGAGAAGTTTATTATTCTATAAGAAGCATCGCAGACAGTATATCAACTACAGGCAAGCTCCAATATGAGCCGTATGATAAAGGCACAAATACAGCACGCTTTATATGGGGGTATAATGGAAAAAGTGTTGAGATAACATACGATCTAAATGAAGTTCCACGCAAGCAGTTTCTCTGGACTACTGTTCCGGAAAATGGCGTAATAATAAGTGGAACCGCTTAAGCCTCATATGGTACATATACACTCTCACTCCTATATTATAACAAAAGAGTATATATAAAGAAATCTGACCTTCTTTCGATTTTCTATGAAAATTTTGGAGAAGCATTCCCTGTAACAGGGGCTGAACTGCCTTATGAACCTGAAAAATGGAATATAAGTGGAATTCAGGAACGTACAAACTGTTATGCATATGCATTAGACATGCAGTCACATGTGGACGGGAAAAGGTTTTTATCTAATTCTGAGGTTACGAGCATTTTTAATAGATTATATTGTGAAGGATACTCACCTGAACAGAATATTTTTGCTTTACAACCAGGAATGTATATAGGAATAAAATTTAGTAGAATGATGGTAAAAGACCTTTCGGATTTTTATGAATTCTGCTACAGAGATATGGTAGCAAATACTTCAATTGATGTAATAAAAATCAATGCAGGAAGCCCTGTGCCAGCAGGTTATTATCGCGTATGTTTAGTTGTCAGCTCATATGATTATCACTGGTATAGGCAAAATTCTGATGGATCATGGTCGCACAAACCTTCAGATCGGCCTGTGACAAATTTAGATAATAGCGGGCGGGTAATATATGATCCACGAACTGCAGATCGAGGAGATTATACAAAGGTGGTTGGCTTTTATGCAATTAAGAAAATTTAAAGCGATAATGGTGCTGCAATCTATTCTGCTAATTTTTGCGATGCTGCTTTCGGGATGCAGGCCTACAATAAGATATGGAAGAGATTTAGAAGGAGAAAACTTATCAGATATGAGGTCGGTAATAAAAACCATTCCGCGTGGAGTATGGAAGGATATAATGCAGGCGCACATTTTAGAAACGGATGATAATGTTTCTGCTGATTTTTCCGATTTAGAGGATGCGCCTGAAATGGAAATATACAGCAGCGGAATCTTTTGCTATAAGCTTTCAAATAACTACTATCTTTACTTTTGGATGCATTTCGATAACGATAAATACGATAATAAAAAATTAAAATTAGTTTTGGATACAATTACGATATCATCTGGTTCTCTAGAAGAATCAGTTCTGTTTTTGGACAGAGATGAATTCCCCGAAGCACTAGAAATCGTTAAATCAGAGTTCTTTAGTTGAAATAACGACTGTGGTGCACCGAATACATGAACAACACAGGGGACGGTTCTCTGTGTTGCTCTGAGCGTAACAGACAGTGCCGGACGGAGCGCAACGTATACTTACGACATGCGCTGGCACGCGCACAATCATTGCTTGTACAAATAAATAGCATTAACAAAGCCATCAACCAATTTCTACCGGTTGATGGCTTTCTTTTTTTGTAAAAACATGTCACAAAAGTCAGAACTAAACGGAAAATTTAAGTATAAACCGAAAAATGTCGAAAAGCCTATTTAAAAACACGTTGTCTGCAAATGCTCCGTTGCGCAACACGCGGGTTTTAAAAATTTATAACACACTTATTTATCGGTCGCTATGCACTGCATAATAAATGCAAACAGATTACATTGGGGAGAGTTTTATGTGGGAAAAAGCTGTTGGCAACGTTAGAGATTATTTACAAGTTATTAATTCGCTATCATATGATGAAGTTGATATTTTAAATAATCAAATAACTAGGCTAGAATCGTTAAAATTGAGAGGAGATAATTCAACAGATCTATCGCAATATTATGATACTGCCATTAATGCTAAACAGATGCAGTTAATTTTAAATTGGGAGGAATACGATCTTTTTGAAAGAGTAACAGAAGAATCTTACACACAGCATAAACCTCGATATTACTTTCGAGGACATTATGATTCATCTTTTAGCTTAGTTCCGAGCGTTTTTAGAGATAATTATTGGGCACATGAGGATTATTTTTATCATCAAATAATTGTTGAATGTCCTGAATACTTTTAATTCCTCTACACATCTGGACAAGCTTATAACTATGCAACATTATAATTGTCCTACAAGGTTACTCGATATAACATCAAATCCATTGGTAGCTTTATATTTTGCATGCAAGAATTTTGGATGTGAAAAGTGTAATAATTCAGCAGAAGGAGAAGTAATAGTATTCCCTGTATTTCCGGGGGAAATAGCATATGCCGACAGTGACAGGGCTCTCATGTTATCGTGTATCCCCAGTTTGTCATCTAAGGAGAAGAAACTATTACGGTATTCTGAGCGCATATAAGCTGTTTTATGTAGGCTGCTCACGGGCAAGAAGGAACCTGACTATACTTTTAGATGGTAAAAAAGTCGAAGGATATATTGAACTTCAGAAAAAGAGATTTGAGGAAATAGGATTTCAAATTGTAAGTTCCTCAATGCATTAGAGCATAGATTAGTTTCCGCGGGTTCAAATCCACTATCAAAAACGTAAACCCATCTTGTACGTACCCCATAGACAAAACAGCAGCCCATCCTTATGGATGGGTTCTTTGTTTGGCAAGGGCATTTGAGAAGGTGAATTCAAAGAGCGCGCCTGCGTTTTGGTAATAATTTTTGACTTCTATTTCTTTAATTTTTTAGAGCACCATCAATTATTATATATTCTTAACCTACACTTTTGGAGGCTTTTAGCTTCAAAACTGTTTGTAACCATAAATAGCCGAGTCTTTTTCTTCCTGCTGTAGTAGCTTTCAGGTGGGCGGTTCGCATTCACCTCCCGTGATGACAGGAGGCACCATTCACCAAGAGCACATAGTACTCCCTTGGCGAATGGTGTAAAAATAACTATCACAGTTTCAGCGTATAGAGCAAGCTGCTCTTGCCGCCGTGCTTACGGTATCGCTGCTCAGTTTCCAGCAGTCCGGCTTTGCGCAGATCCTGTAGAGCTCTGCGCACGGTGGATTGAGACAGCTTGAGTTCACGGGCAATGGTGGGGATTGCAGGCCAGCATTCGCCGTCTTTGTTGGCTCTGTCTGCAAGATAGATATAGACGGATTTCGCACGGTGAGGAAGATCCATTTTATATAGAAAATCAAGTCTGCCCATCGGACACCTCCTGCTGCACAGGTTCCGACTCCGTTTCGGCAGTCATTTGCATCTCGGATGGCTGTGCGCCGCCTTTCTTGCCGTCTTTTTCGGCTTGTTTGGGAAGCGGCTTGGGCTGTCTGCTCCTGTTCCGATTTCCTTTGGGTGGCTGATGGTTCTTTGCTTCCGTCTGCTTGGGTTCTGCCATCTCGCCGCCTTCACCGGAAACGTCACCTTCGAGCAGGGCTTCGGGATGATACTTCTTTACGATTCCGTCCATCAGCTCCGCTTTGTTGGCATACCGCACTTTGCGGTTTCCGTTCTCGGCAACGGTATAGGGATGGTCTTTGTCAAACTCTATGCCCCATTTGAAGAACAGCTTTAGGTGGACACGCATCGGGTGGACGCCGGTCTTCATTACTACAAAATCTCCCTTGGGCAGCGATTTCAACTCATCTGGCGTAAGGAGCGGCCTCTCCATCATCTGCAGAGATTCGGATGGATCGTTCTTGCTTCGAGATACGGAGCCGGACATGACGGTGCGGCTTCCAAGTGCCTTTGACAAGGTATCAGCAGACGAGCTGTTGGGAGCAAAGCCGCCGAACAAAGTGATCTGCGTATTGTCCACGATGATTTCGCCGCCCTCTTTGCCGTAGTTTTTCTCGAGCTGGGCAAAGGATTGAATGATTGGGACGATCTGCAGGCGTCTGGATCGGGAAGCGCTGAACATCATCTCCGCGGATTCGATCTTCGGCAGTGTTCCGAACTCATCGCAGAAGAAGACACAGCGGTTCTTGAGTTGACCGCCGTTCTCATCTGCAACGGCCAGGATCTCACGGTAGAGCTGCTGGATGATAAGGGAGATCATGAAGAAGGTGTTGGGGTTTTCCTCCGGCATGATGATAAAGATGGCAGACTTCTCGCGGCAGAACTTCTCGGCATCGATCTCCGTATCGAAGCACAAGAGCTGTTCCAGCTCGGAGTCCAGAAAGGAGTTCAGACGGGACAGTGCTGTTGACATGACGGACGCCATGCTCTGCTCGGCTGTATTCAAGGCGGCTCCGGCGAACCACTTGGCCTTGTGATCGTTGGGAAGCATCTCCATGAGCTGCTGGAACTGATTCTTGCCTTTCTTTCCCGATGGAGCCAGCAGTTCTTGGATGATCTTGAACACAGACACGATGTGTCGTTCCTCCGGCTTGCAGAACTCTGCAACCAGCAGGATCGTCGCTGTCAAGAGTCCTTCGGCTGCATCGTAGAAGTAGGCGTTCTGACCGAAGCTCGCCGCATCCATGCCGGAGAGGATGATGGTCTTAGAGATGATCTTCGCATACTTCTCAGCCTTCGCTTTGTAGACGAGGGTATCGGAATTCGCCTGGTACAGATCCATATACTTATTGACCAAGTGCAGAAGGTTGTTGCCGTTGGATCGGGTTGGGTTACGAAGATCGATCACGGAAACATTATAGCCGTATCCCTTTGCAATGCTGCCGTAGTTGCGCATGACGTCACCTTTGGTATCTGTGGACAGGAAGCTCATTCCGCTTGCGCAGGCATACTCGATGCAGGGGTAAAGCCAGAAGGCGGTTTTACCGACGCCGGCCGCGCCGATCAGAAGCACGTGGACGTCGCCGGTGTCCACCATTGCAGTGGTATTTCCTGTGCATCCGACGACGATGCCTTGAGGAAGTGCCTTGCCGTCTTCGCCTGTAGGAGTTCTGCCATTCTTGGCCTGTTCGCGCCACTTCTTCGGCGTGAATGGGATGTGCTGATACACCCTGCGCTGCTCGCCTTTGGTCATCCAGCGAGCAGTTCCGTGCTGACCGTCGCCGACCGTCTTCGATTTGATGTTGTTGAGGCTGTACACATACGCCAGCAGGGTGATCCCGCCGAGGACGCTGAACATGACAGCGCCGACGATGATCAGAGTTGTAATACCTGACACGGTTCTTCCACCTCGCATTCTTCTTGGTTAAGAGATAAAAGATCCTCGTTCCAGTCCTTGTGTTCGGGAACGAGGATCTTCGCATTGATTCCTTGTGTGAACAGCTTATCGCTGATTCGTTTTGCCGCCGTCTGCCCAGGCTCATCGCTGTCCATGCAGAGGAATACCTCCGAGATATTGGGATTGTCCTTCAGCATCTGAAACAGAACTCTGTCTGACACCGAGCAGGCGGCGGCATAGCTGTGCTGCTGCCAATTCTTCTTGTGCATGGAGATAAAGGACAGCATATCTATCGGCGCCTCGAATAGTAACAGGTACTTGCTTCTGCCGGTCCAGTGAAAGCTGTACTCTGGTATGCTGCTGTCTGCATTGCCTTTGAAGGTGCTTTCGCTTCCTGTTCCGCGCATATTGGCATGGCGAGGGACGCCGTCCTGATCGAAGCCGACGAACACGGCGTTGTGGTACTGCGCTGATTCATAGATCATCTGCTTGTGCGCAAAGGTATAAACCACGTCACGATCCAGCCCTCGGCGGGACAGCAGATAGGCATAAACTCTGCGCATGTTATCATTGCGCGGAGGCAGTTCGAAGGGCTTCGCAGGTCTGCGTTCAATCGGTGGTGATACAGTAAGCGTTCCATTGCATCCCCCGAGCAGATATTCTACCGCCTCGGGGTAGTCCTTGTTGTAGAACCTTCGGACGAAGTCAATGGCGTCACCGCCCTGCTGTTCGTACTGGTGGAACCACAGGTTCCCACGAATGGTGACCTTCTGTGATCCGTCCTGCCATTCGTATTCCGAGCCGGATCGTTTGAGCTTTTCACCCTGAGAGCGAAGCAACTCGCAGAGATTGGTCTGACGAGCCTGCTCTTTTTGCTCGTCAGTAAAGTGAATATATTTCGTTGGCATGAAATCCTCCTCATCCTTGCTTGAGGCCGTGGGCTTGTTTCTTCTCGTCGATCTTTCTCTTGAGTTTCCGGTCAATGGCTCCGGCCTTTCCTTTCTTCTCATCGTCAAGCTGATTTTGAATCATCCTGCTCAGATGATGCAGGAGCCGAATCGCTCCAAGCGCCGCAGACCAATTGCGGTTGGATTGAATGCTGTGCAGGAGCTGCTCGGCATACTGATTGCCATGCTCCACTGCGGAAGACAGATAGGCGATGGCTTTTTCATAATCCCGCTCGATCTCTTTTCCGTAGAGATAAATCTTTCCGAGATGGAATTCCGCATAGTCGTTTCCGTTCTCCGCGGCAATTTCGAAGTCACGGATTGCCCGAAGGATATCTTTGACTTCTGCATCCGTCAGCCTGATCTTTCCGGCAAGATAGGCGGCATAGGGATTCTTCTGCGCGGCGGCTCGTTCCAGATACTCTATTGCATGAGAAACATCCTGCGGCACCACCTCGCCACGATAGAGGAGCTTTCCCATCTGATACTGTCCGGCAGCAAATCCTTTTTCAGCAGAGTCGGTAAGAAGTCGGATTGCCTCGGGGATGTCCTGTAAGAGAAGCTCTCCGTCTAGAAGTGATTTCCCAAGTGTGTACGAGGCATAGCGGTTTCCTTGAGCAGAGGATCGTCGCAGAAGTCTTTCGGCGCGTGGAAGATCCTGTTCTACATCCTCGCCACGGAGAAGTGTTTTTCCGAGCAGGTATTCTGCGTATTGATTGCCTTCGGACACGGCTTCTTCCAGCCAGCGCAAGGCGTAGTCAATGTTTTTTGGAACATCTTCGCCTCGAAGGAACATCTTTCCGAGTCGGTATTTTGCAACACCGCACCCAAGTTCGGCTGCTTCGATCAGAAGATCCACGGCAGTGTTTGGATCGTAGGCGTCACTCTTTCGGTCAAGCATCGCCTTTGCGTTCCGGTATAACTGCCACATCCGGGAACGCTGAACAGATTTCTGCGCAGGAGCATACTCTTGTTCCTCAACCTCATCTGTTTCCGGTTCTGTTGTCTCTGCCTCAACCTCGGCTTGCTCATCCTGCTCGTCTGCGATCAATCTGTCTGCAGATATATTCAGTGCTTCTTGGATGACCACGTTCTTGATCGATTTGAATTCGGGATTTTCCACCAACGGAATCCGTTCCGGCAGTTCCTCTGTATAGGTACGGATGACTTCTTCTCGCTGCTCATACCACAGGTCATAGAGAGAAGCGATCCGCTCGTCAGCGGCAAGGTCAGATACAATTCCGTTTACGATAGCCTTGACGTCTGCTTTCAGATACCCGTATTCGTTCAGCCTGTCTGTTGCCGCCAAAGCGCCGTCTGCGTCATGGATATTCTCCGTTTCGAGAATTGCCTTGAAGCGGAGCTGCGCATCGGTTCCCATTGTGAGGTACCGGTCTGCGACAGCGTTCAGAGCGTCAAAGGAAGACATTTCCTTGGCGGCGACAGCGGTGATCTGTGGAATGCCGGATTCAAAGTCGAAGCAGGAGCAGTCCTCAATGCAGTCCACGCCAAAGCTGTCTTTGGCAATGGCGTCCGCTTCCTCTCTCGAAATCGGGAGTGCGATCCACACGGCGCGAGCCTCCGCTGTTTCGGGATTGTTGAGATCCGCGGGGCCGATCTTCAGTCTGAACACGCCGTCTTCAGCCGTAACGGGGATGTTCTTCCCGTCGTAGACCTCGGGAATCTCATAGTCGCCGGTGACCACATAGAAGCCGTCAATCAGTACGCCGCCTTCATTCTTTCGCTGAAGCTCTCCGATCCTGCGCTTGTCCAGCAGGTAAAGCGAGTCATCCGGGATAGCGGCGACGTCGGGATGGAGATCGTTCTCAATCACGAACTGTCCGAGCTGTTCGTCGTTATGGATATTCGATGCAACCATAACGCTGTCGAGCCCATAGGTCATGTTGATGAGATCCTTGACCGACAAAAGTTCATCGGAGTCCACTTTGCCAAACCGCTGGTCGAAGAGCGCCTGATAGATAGTGAACTGCTCGTCGGAGAGCGAATCCAGGCGCTGGGCAAGGTAGTTCAGTTCCTCCACGGAGGTGGTGTCGAGCCGGAGGTGCTCGAGATCGGGAAGCGGATCGAAGCCGAGAAAGCTGATCTCTTGATAGGTCATATCCTCTCTGCCGGTGATTCTCGCTTTCTGTCTTGCGTCTTTGATCTGCTGGGCTGTGGCGGGAAGATCCAGCACAGCGTAGAAGGGTTCCCAACCGAGCCTGTTTTCCGAGGAAAGCTCGATTCTGATTTTGTCTCTCATAGGCAATTACCTCACTATTTCATACTTTTCGTTGACTGCTTTGATTCTCTGCCCGATAGCAGAAATGACCGGCACAGATACGCTGTTGCCGGCCATCTTGTACAGGTGGCCGTCCTTCAGTCCGCAGGCGGCCGCCTTATTGAATTGCTCGTCGGCATATCCCTGCAGACGCCAGCACTCAATGGGCATGAGTTTTCGGATTCTGCCTTTGTGCAGGATTCCGTGCCTGTCTTGAGCGGTGATCGTAAACATCGGCTCGTCCGGCTCCTTGATCCGGCGGCCCTGCTGACGCACCTTTTCTCTGTCGGGCGTGAGGATCGCTCTCGGGGCATCCTCGATCAGCACGGCGGAGTGCTCGCCTCGGTGCTTGCTGACGCCGGAATCCTGACGGGCGGTGATGCATCGGGCAACGTCGGTCACGACGGGATCGGCGTTCATGTCGATGAAATACAGACCTGTTTTGCCGCCCCAGCCTCCGCTGGTCGCCGCTTGGGTGCAGGCTACTCCTTTGGGATCGTAAACCCTTTGCCCCTGGGCGCCGCCGATAAGTTGCCGGAGATGCGCCGCATTGCCGCCGCTGAGAGGAAATATTTGTCCGGCACATCTGGGATCAAGATATCCGACAATATACAGGCGCCGTCGCTGCTGGGGGACTCCGAAATATCTGCTGTTATGCACACACCATTCAAAATGATACCCCATTTCAATAAGCATGGCGTAGATGGTTTCAAGCGTCTTGCCCCCGTCATGCGATAGCAGCCCTGGGACGTTTTCCAGAAGAAAAAATGCAGGCCGTTTGGCTGCAAGGAATCGGGCAACTTCAAAGAACAGAGTTCCTCTTGTGTCCTCGAATCCAAGCCGCTTTCCCGCAACAGAGAAGCTTTGGCAAGGAAATCCGGCACAGAGCAGGTCAAAGTCGGGCATTTCGTCGGGGCTACATTTTCTTGCATCGTCACAGTAATATTCTCCTTCCGTGTCATAGATGGCGCAGTACGCCATGTTCGTGCGTTTGTCGATCTCACAGTGACCAATGCATTCAAACCCGCCGACAGCATCCAAGCCTGACCGGAAGCCGCCGATACCGGCGAACATATCAAAAAATCGGATTGCCATATGGCATCCGACCTTTTCCTATTTTACTTGGTCACCTCACATTCCCATAGTGAATCCCTGGCCTTCATCCTCGGATTCGTCTTCGTCCTCGTCGGAAGCCGCTCCGGGATCGTCAAGAGCGGTGTTTTCGTCCTGCTCGGGATCATCTTCGTCCTGGTCGGGATCGCCGCTTACAGCCTCGTTCTGGCTCTCACGCTCGGTCTGATCCCGTTCCAGCTCGTCCTCAATGAGTCCGATGAGGAACTGCCGCTGAGTCATGTTGTTGCGCTGCAGGTAGTCCTTGATCCGCTGAAACAGATCCTCCGGCACCTGCACGGCAATGGTTCTTGTGTTTGCCATAGTGTTTCCTTCCTTCATCTGATTTTTCGGGTGGAGCTCGTCATCCAGTGCCAGACTGACGAACTCTGCCATAGTCATGCTGTGATCCCGCAGGTACTGACTGACCTCCGCGTGAAGGTCTGCGTCAATCCGAACGGTAATCCCTTTCTTTTCGCCGTTAGGCATTGTCCTGGCTCCTTTCCAAATAGTTTTTGAGAGCGGTTTCTATGATGTCCTCCACGGGAAGCTCCGTTTCAGAGGCATACTGCAGAAGCGGTTCGGTAAGCTGGGGCGGGATTTCGATTTCGAGTCTTTCTCCCATAGGCGCCTCACATTCCCATGACGGGGCCGCTCTCGTCCTCGTCCATGTCTTCTGCCTGTTCCTCGGCAAGTTCCTCGTCCGTCAGCTTGCGGAAGGAATCTTCGCCGGGGACGACGCCGAGGCTTCTGCCATTGTCAAAGTCGCAGTGCAGAGTGCCGATGTCATCCACGACTCTGACCGTTCCTCTCGTGCCGCTTTCCACGGGGTTCGGATCGTTTCCCATGCCGAGAAGCATGATCCTCGTTCCGGGGGGATAGGCCTCCTTGTATCGCTGTGCCTGTCTGTGCAGGCGTTCCCATTCGTTCATGTCGGGTACCTCCTTGTTCTGTTCTGACATGCTTTGTCTGCCGTCGTAGAGTTCCATCTCATAGAGAACGCTGCCGTCGTTCTTTCGGGTGTTGAGCACTTGGACGGTGGAATCCGTGAAATGATAGGCGCCGGCCTTGTTGAAGGGTGACCAAAAGCCCAATCCATGATTGCAGGTCGACCATTTATGATCCGGCTGATCCTTGATCTTGGAATAGAATCCATTGGTCTGCACCTTCGTCACCACACGGGTGAGGCCGACGATATCGGGGTGGTATTGGTGCGCCGTTGCCACCAGCTCGGTTCCGAGCTTGATATGCCGCTTGAGGTCTGCAAGGTTCTTGATCTGGAGCGGCTTGCGGTCTTTCTTTTCTGCCGTCATAGCTCCAGCTCCACTCCGTACAGCTCGTCAGGCGACCATTGGATGGTGAAGTCCGCATCCTCGATGTTGTCGCAGTGGTCGTGCAGGAATTCTTCGTCTGCATCAGCTCGCATCTTGAAATACGCCACTTCCTCGGGCGTTGCCTTGAAGGTTTCACCTTCACCGTAGAGGTAGGTTTCCACATGGACGCTGACTTCCTGTTTGGAATCCAGCTCATCCATGAAGTTCTCATAGGCAGTCCAGCCCTCGAGATCGTCGGAGTCTCTCGGAATACCGGCAGCGAGAAACTCTACCTGATTGTTGTCTGCGGTAAGGGTTACCGCCGAAAAAAGCACAGCCATATATCACATTCCTCCCATCGTCATGCCCTGATTATCTATATACTCATCCAACTCGTCACGAGTCATGATGGAATAGTTGTCGCCGCTGTTCCAGAAGGAAACGTACAGATCGCCATCCTCAGTATCAATCGGTTGCTGCTCGAAGTGCTCTCCATAACCGTCCGAGTTCTGTCCGCTGATCCAGTCGGTGAGGATTTCGGTTTCCGCGTCGGTGAGTTCTTCCTTGAGGCTGCACTCGATCCTGCCGAAGAGCCGTCCACGGTAGGTTTCCACGCCCCACTTTGCAGAGACGAGCTTTGCTTTGACGCTGTCATCCTCATCGAAGAATTCAGCCATGTCCATTTCATCGTCGGCAGTATCGGCTTCCAAGGCTTCTTCGACAGCCCATGCATAGCTCTTGAGGAAACGCCCGTCGACGGGAGAACTGAAGCCTTCATCATCGGTCACCTCACCAACGAGGGGACAGTAGAATACAGCCTTGACCGGCCCGGACTCATAGAGCATCTGTTTGATGGCGTCTGTGACCTCCTGCATAGAGCCGTACTGATCATGAAGCAGATTCTGTTCCAGCTTAGAGCGGAAATCTGTCTTGGCGTTGTTAACCATGAAGGCCAGCATATTGGCGTCTGCCAATGTGTCCTGCTCCGAGAGCGTGAGAAGGAGATGCTTTCCAACCTCGTCTTCAGAATACAGCTTGACGCACACGTCACCGCCTTCCTCGTCAGAGAGTGCAATCTGATGCGGGGACTGTCTGATACCTACGGACTGGAGCTTTTCGTACACATCGTAGATGCTGCGGGGAAAGTCCAGCACGAGTGTGCCGCCGTCCTTGCTTTCAATAACCGCATTGATTTTCATGCTCACATTCCTCCCATATCCATGCCCTCGTCCTCGGACTCGAGTTCTTCGAGAAACTCATCGAGGGATCTGTCGCTGTCGAAATAGACGAAGCCGCCGTTCACAAACTGTCCGTCGTGTTCCTCGGCGAAATATTCTCCGAAACCGGAGAAATCGAAGTATTCCTCCATTTCGATGTTCATCGCATACTCGTCCACATTATCTACGAGGAAGTGACCGACGTCGGATTCGCTCTTTGCGTCGGGGAGAAAGCCGAACTCTCCGAGGTGCTGTGCAATGACAGCAATGTTGGCGGCGGTCTTTACATCGGTGAGCTCTACGGCGGCCGTCAGCTTGCCCCAATCCATATCGCCGGTGTCAAGCGAGCGGAGCATTTTGTTTGCCTCATACAGCCCTTCACTGCGGATGATGCCTTCGATGCGTTCCTCCCAGGCGTCATCCTCTCCCTGACTGAGACAAAACTTGATTTCGCAGTCGCTGTCGGAAGGAGCGCCAAGTCGGGCAAGAGATTTCTTGATTGCGATTTCTTCTCCAGGGAGCAGGAGCAGTTCGGCGCGACCGTTGTAGCTTACCTCTGCACTGGCAAGAGAGTTTTCGTAGTAGTATTCGGGGAAGGTCTGACCGTCGTATACTTCGGCCAGCTCGTCGAAGGGATTATAGATGAGCAGACCTTTTGCAGTGATCTGCGCAAGTCCACGGTCTATGAGATCCTTACCGATGGCAGCATATTTCGGATCGTCCTCGTCATGGGCAGGAACGGTGCCCTCTGTATTCATTACATACTCTCTGCCGATCTTCCCGTAGCTGCTGACATCCTTGCACAGCGTGAAGTGGTCGAGGTTGAAGGTCAGATTGATGAGATCCTTCTCGGTGGGGGTCTCCAGCTTGGTGATGCCGATGAGGAACTGATCATACTCGTGGTAGTCGAAGCTCTCCATCCGCTTGGCGAGGTAGTTCAGTTCGTCCAGATTGGCGAAGCGGTCTTTCAGCATGGAGAATTCCTCCGGCCAGTAGACCTCGGTAACGAAGGCTGACTGCGGGGCATCCTTGCCCTCAATGGCGTGGATCTCAGCCAGCTTTGCGTACAGATCGTTTTCGCTGATGGGAAACTGCAGGTCGATCTCGTGATCGTCATTCCTGATTCTGATTTTGATCATGGTGCTCATTCCTTTCGTAGAAAATAAAAAAGGGCTGACTTCATAGAATTTCTTCTACAAAGTCAGCCCATAATTAGGGTGTTATTAAGTTAAGTGAGGTTTGCCCTAAAATGTAGGGCAAACCTCTTTCCTGAACAAGCGGGGAGGTCATCCTTACTTTTTAGGGAAGATCTTAGAAAAATTTTTTCAGTGGAAACGAAAAAAGGCGGCTTTCGGGAGAATACATCTCTCAAAAGCCGCCTGAAATCGAGGGGGTCGGTAGTTCAAGTCCTCTCAACAAAGAAAAATATCTTTTTGTTTGCACTTGAAAATCGGGGCACGAAAAAGCCCCGAAACCGTTGTGGTATCGGGGTTTTCCGGTGCAATATCTTTTTTGGTTGCACAATATGGCACGTTGCACCAAAAAAGATATTTTCAGATTGAGTGCCAAACGCACCATTTTTGCTTCAGAAAACTGAGAAAAACGAGTGAGTATTTTTTCTCCGATCCGGTCTGCCAACCATAAACCAAGAGTCAAGTTCTTGACCCTTGGTTTATTCCATTTGTGAGACAATTGGGTAGAATTAAGAAGGAGATTAAGAATGCATCACCTGGTCTATCGCGGCAACAAAGTCTTGGTAATCAAAGCTCTGCAGCATCAATGCCCGATCTTCGTGCTGAAGCAAATACGTTGGAAGAGATCGAATCCCCAGACTGCGGGTGAAAGACAGATCCTGTTCCAGCGCCGCCTCGGCGGTACCGTCGTGAAAGCACCTTGCGAACGCTGCTTCCTCTATGTCAACCTTGCGGACGACGCACAAGATCTCCTCCTCGTGGGTGGTCGGGCGGCAGTCGAGAACCGTGGCATGGCGCAGTGTTGTGAGAAAAGCATCTGCCTTGTCGGGCGCGACCAACTGTGCCGCCTTGTAGGCGAGGCAAAGCGGTTTTGAGCTGCGATGCTCTGCGTCGAACAGGCGGAAGCCTTCCATGTTAATGGGAAAACCGCCGATACTCTCCTCGCTCTTGTAGATCTGCGCCAAACGCATACAGTAGCATCTGATACCCGCCTCCGGCTCCATAGCCCGCTCCTCGGACATCATAAAGTCGGAGACATCCCGCACAAGGACTCTCATCACATAGCGAATTGAAAGTTTCCCTATATATTCTGTTTGCAGCCGCTCCAGGATCGGCTCGCTTTCGTAGGAGAGCCCCATCATGGGATCGGTGAAAACAGTCAAAACAATCTTGTTCTCCATATTGTCACCTGAACATTCTGCGGTCAATATACTGCCCGCTGACGCCCCACGCTGTGATATCCTCATATTTGATGTAGACCCGATCTGACGGTATTCCCAATACTTTTACAAAGGCTTTTGTGATCTCCGCAGAGAATGCATCGTATCCTAAGTGGTTCTCATTTCCGAAGATCGCAGCCTCTATATAGGCGATTGGTGCGTCCTGCTCGCCGCGAAGCCACAGACGACAGTTCTCCTCGAATTCCAGGAGAAGATATTCCTCGCTCTTGCCGGGGACCAGCTCGATGGCTTTTCCGAAGCGCCGCTTCAGGTCGAGTTCCTGCTCCGTTGTCATCCCGCAACTGACCTTGGATTTAATGAATGGCATTAAGCGCACCTCCATTCTTGAAGCTGGCTGAGGATGTCATCTGCTACCACCTGGTTTTTCATCTGATAGGTATGCCCTGTTTTCTCTATAAAGATCAACTTGTTCTGCGCTGCTGTTGGCATGTGGTTGTTCAGGTTCATAAGGAACTCTGAGGGATCGCCATCTGTGAAATTATCATATGTCCCCACAAGCAGTGCGCCGGTGTGGGTGATTTTTTCCGCCTGCGAAAAGTCCCCGTTCTTTGCCGTGTGGACGTTGTTGAGCAACCCAGAGAATTGCCAGTCGTAAGCTGTGTTGGCAATGCATTCTACCCAGCCCATAAAGGAAAACGGAAGCATCTTGTCCCCGTCGCCGCGCTCCACCTGGGCGCGGATCATGTTCTTTTCACGTTCCGTTACACCGGACATCATATAAGTCAAATTGGCGGGGGAAAGCAGGAAGAAGTGCTCCACCCGTGTATGGGGACATCACTGCATCTGCGAATCCTGCGGCATGTTTCTCTCTTGATCCATCTTTGGCAATTGCTATGGGCGAAACGTCCTCCTGTTATTCTACAAAATGGATTCTGCTTTCATCGAAGCGGTTTTGTTGTTTTCTTTCTTCTGCTGGATAGCCATATGGGAATATTGCGAAGGCTCTCAAATGGTCCGGAATGCCCAGCACCTTCTCAACAGCTTTCATACGGTCTTCCCATGGAGCGATCCCAAGCCATACTCCACCAAGCCCCTGCGCGTCTGTCTCAAGCCACAGGTTTTCCATGGCTATTGACATATCGATTTCAGCGAAGTCCGGGAGGTAGCAATTCTTCCTGTAAACAGGTACGATGACCGCCGGTGCATTTGCAGCGGCGCGTGCATTGGGATTTGTCATTGAAAGCGCAAGGATCTTCTCTTTATCGGTCACCACATAGAATTCCCATGGCTGTTGGTTTGCGGCGGAAGGCGCCTGCATGGCGGCACGAAGGATCGCCTCGGTCTTTTCCTTTTCGACCGGCCTGTCCTGAAACCGCCTGATACTGACTCTATGAAAGATATTGTTCACCGGTTTATCTCCTTTAAACTGCATCCCTTATCTGACTACTGGTTGGATTTTTCATAACTGATATCTACTAAATCCATGACCTCCTGATCGGATAGCGAATCATCCATGATTACAACGATCCAATGCTTGTTCTGTTTCTTGTATGGATGGTAGATCCCTTCCTGATTATACAAATCGGCATCCTGCTTAAAATTCAGATTCAGATACTCAACCTTTTCCTCCGAGTCTCCCGTCACATTAAGCCTTTTTTTGTACATAACAAGGCCAATCCATTTTCTTGTTACCGGATTACGGAACACTCCATTTGTACCAAAACCATCCTTATTCCTTTCCGGCTCTACTCCATATTTTTCTTTGATCAGATCCGCGATCCTATTCGTTTGAGCAAAATAGAAATACTCTTCTTTGAAGCATTTCGCTCTTATATCGAGGAGTATTTCTTCGCACTCCGCCTTAAGCTCTGCCACAAAGCTGCCGGAAGACTCCCTGTTGATCGCTGTATACTCTTCATCGAATTCCAGCTCCATCAGCCGTGCTTCCAGCTTCTGAGCATTTACGGTGATCTGAAGCTCGAATTCCTCATTATGAATTGAACGATGGTAGAAATATGAGGTTCCTTCTTTGTGGAATCCATAGGATATGAGATTTGCTTCAATCAGCGTATATCTCTTAAACAGTTCATCTGCCAGCTTCATGTTAGTGTCCCTTATTTCGTTTCTCCTCACAGCGAGTAAAACAGCGTTCAATGCGGTAGATCAATTATTCGGATCATATCTTTTCAGCGGAACGTATTTGCACACCTGCTTTATGTAGCTCTGATACCTCGGATACTTGCCCATAGATATACGTTCTCCGAGCGTTGAACTGCCCATAAAAAGCAAAACGAGAAGCAGCGGACCGATAAACGTCAGGTGGAAAATGCCGTGGGAAGCCGCTCCCGCGCCAATTGCGAACAAGTAAAGACTCAACCACAATCCTTGCTCACCGAGATAATTTGGATGTCGCATATACGCCCAGGGGCCGAACGTGTTAAAGCCGAGGTTATACGGAGTCGGCAGTTCCTCAAGAGATTTACCTCCGGCAAGCATTCTCTTCTTTGTTTGGTGGAATTTCCATTGATATTCGTCCGCTACTGTTTCCAGGGCCAGGAAAGCGACTGACAGCACAACGGCGATGACATCGGCCACACCGAAGGGCTCGGACGATCCCATGCACGCAAGCGCGGGAAGCGTGATAGCAAGGACAAGCAGGTTCTGATAGGCGCTTATGAACAGTAGATTAAAGAGAGTCCACAAGAAGCCGCGCCGGAATACTGGGTGCTGCCTGACGATAGACCAGCGGTAATCTTCATTGCCTTCCCAGAATTTCAGTCGATAAGCGCCCTTTCTTGCAAAATTGATCGTCAGACGGATACCCCAGGCGGAAACGATGAGGGCAAAAACGATCAGTCGTGCGCTCATGTCGCCGCGAACGGCGATGATCCACGAATACGCAATTGGAAGCAGACTCCAGAGCTTATCCATTTGGGAATAATTACGAGTGATCTCCCCGACGATAAAGCAGTATGCGATACTGCACCCGCAAACGATCAGCAGTATTTTCAACATGCTCATTTGATCGTTTGTGAACGCGTTCCCGTGCCAAACAATGCTTAAAACGATAAAAGAAAGAACGATGCAAACGGTTAAAGCTGTTCCGATGTACTTTTTCATAACTTGCTCCTCGGATGTATCTTTTATCCTATGGCGGTTTTCAGAGCATTCCCGACCTGCTGCTTGATTTCTTTATAATCATCCCGTGGACTGCATTCGTACAGCTTTTCTTCACCGAAAAAGATGCTGGGCACACGATAATAATCATAGTTATCCGCGATTTCGGGATGGATCGTTTCTTCGATCCACTCGATATTTACCTTTTCATAATCGGAGTTTTCTGTTTTAAGTTCTTGCACTGCGTCCATAGCTTTTCGGCAATATGGACAGCTTTCCAGATAGAATATTTTTAACTCTTTCTTTTTCATATCCTTCATTTTCCAAATCAGCGGCAGCACGACGCGGCGACGCACAACGCAAGTTCCGCGTTTTTGCCAACTCTTTTTTCAAAATAGCAAAAGTCCTCATTCTCCCATAGCGGCGTGAAACCGTTAGATGCGATCATTCGATATGACGGTGTGTTTTCACGGTAACACCGCGCCCACACCTTTACATTTAAGGTATTCACCGCAAAATCGGCGACCGCGCCAAAAGCGGCTTTATTCATCGACCGTCATGGTTACGTTGCTGATAGTATCAACGTCATCCGGCGAAAAACTGCGAAACATCGGCAGTTGGCCGATCTGTCTGCATCGTGTCGGGCGCGGCATAGGCTTCATCTCCTTCCTATAAACCAGTATAGCACATTTTCTGACATATGTCAATAATATACCGTAGAACAGCCCTTGGCATTGGCATTACTGCCATTACCAGGGGCTGTTGCAGGAGAATTCACCTCTCCGCACCGAACTACAAGTCCGATCTCCGCCAGGGCGTGGCGGTGGAGTATGTCTCCTGCGAGCCGACGGACAGCGCTCGCGAGCTGTTCGACGAGGACTGCGAGCCGGTTGAAGAAGAGCAATAAAATACCGGAGCAGGTCCAAACCTGCTCCGGGTACATAGAAAACGGTAAGGGTAATGCTATCTTTTGCTCCAAAGGAAGAAGTCGATCTTTTTTGTATCGCTAATGATGTTCTTATACTTTGGCAGCTCACAATCAAAACGGTCTATGCACTGCTGTCCCTCAGGAGAATGAATTATTTCTTGATAGCATAATTGAATTTTGGAATAAATGCTATCAGCCAGTTGAATACGTTCCTTGAGCGCCAGCTTCTGAGATTGCTCCCATTCCTTCTTGAGGCCTAAATTCGCGACAACATACTGGTCCCAGATTGGTTTTGAAGTATCAATGGTTGCAATCAGCTTGCTTGCAAAGGACACTTCTAAATTGCCATCATACTTATGTAGTTCTCTAAGCAGTTCAACAAAGGATAGGGGATTATCTTTTTGCTCTTCCAGCAATGAGTAGTAAAGATTATACCATTGGGGCGTTCTGCTCCGAACCCTATAAAAGCCGTTGTACGCTTTGCGATAATCAGCAGTTGCTACAAAGTTGTCTTTTGAAGCACACTCAACTAAGTAGCAGTATGTCTTTATACTGAAAGCGGTTTCAAGACAATCGCCGATTACGGTTTTGGGGTTCAAGGTATCCTGGCTTTCTGTGCACCCACGGGTTTGACTATCGGGTTGAAGCTGAAAAGTCATTGAACTCATGGTTCACTGTTGCTTTCTGTTTCAAATCCGAATGCCTGGTATAGATCCTCTTTGAGTTTTTCTGTGCTGATATCGATCATCTCTTTGATTCGATCTCTCCTTGCCTTTTTGAACCATCGGCTCTTGAATATTTCCACGTCCTTCTGATAGGCGTCCATGTCTGTGTCGCCGGACTCTGCCCAATCATAGGAGTGGAGCAAGCAAAAGATGTCATACACCAAAGCAGAGATCTCGGGATCACCCAACGGGTTGTCCCTTATGACCTGCCTATAGTTCTTTTCATGCCTGTCGCTGTCCAACCCATAACCGACATAGATGTGATACCCGAGGATTTCGCTTGCGGCCGAGTCATTCATATAATTCCAACACCCTCCGCTCATCTCAGTTCATCCTCCTTCTTAGTTACAAGCATAATCGGCTCCTCGTCATACCACACGCAGAACGGAAGAAACTTCTCCCGATCCTCATACGGCAGATTCATATAGTCGATGATGTGCTCGTTTGGGAACCAGCTCTCACAATAAGCAGGCATCACGCCATGAGGCACGATTCCGATCCACTCTTTTTCTGCCAGCCTGTCTGCCAGAGTGTGGGCTTCAATGAGATACACCGGAATCCCTGCTCTCGTCAGGGCAAGATAGAACTTGACCGTCTCAATGGTTCTGTTCCATGCATCCCCGTCCAAATAGAGGAAATATCCGTCTTTGTCGTCCATCGGCCGCAGAGAAACATGTGTCGAATTACCGCCTCTGCATACTTCCCAGGGATGCCCGCCTCCGCGGGAGTAGTCATGGAGCCAGGCATGGAATGCCTCGGGATCGTCAGGATTAAGATCCTTCAGCCCATCATCCCGACCATCCGCATGGAGGTAATACTGTTCCTTTGGGTTTTTGTCGCAGCCGTTGTATTTGTTCTCCGCGTATCCCATCGCACAGAACCGGAAGAAGTCGTTTGCCGTCATGGATGGCAGTCGTTCCTTTACTGTTTCAGAACCTTCTCCCTGGGCAGATGCCTTCCGAATAAACTCATCGACGTCCTCTGCGGAAATATCCTCAAAGAACTCTTTTCTTGCCTCCGGCCATACATCCCAATAATCCTTTCGAAGGATCTTGCCGGTTCGATGCTCCGGAGGCAGGTTCTCTTTGATGAAGTCGTTATATGTTCCTGCTTTGAGCATCTCGATACACTCTTTGACTCCATCAATCAGCCACTGGACAAACTCGGGAATCTCATTCGGGAATCCGGCAGGCTCTCTGCGTTTGTCCTGAACGATGACATATTTATGGCCGAGCATGACTGCCCTGTATCCCTCGTCTTTGAGTTGAACGGCCTGCAGCTGGTACCACTTGATTTCTTCCGGGAACCATGCTTTCCATTCCTCAATGAACTGCTCAACGGAATCAAAGTCGCCGCAGGCAACTTCTTCCTCTGCGTTGCCGAAATCCTCGATTGGCCCGCGTTCCGCTCGAAGCCAGAGTGCCCTTACTCCGTTCTTAGAGACCGGTGCGATCTGCTCGATCAGTTCAAAGAACTCATCAAGCAGTTTGTCGCTCTCGTCATCATATACACAGCCGTGCATTCCAAAGTGGTCATCTCTACTGAGCCAATGGATGTAGTGATCCACTTTGGGTTGAGTTAACTTACCAGACAATCTCCTCCACCTCCTCGGGGATATCTTCTTCGGAATAAAACACCTTCATATCATCCAGTCGCAGGCATGCAAGCCTTCCGTATGCCGGATGCCGTCCCTGGGACAAGGGGTGCGGAAATCCGCACCCACAGTCGATGCCGATCTTGCCTCCTGACGGCGACCGCCATATCTCAAGCGGGTTGCTGTGCTGGTATTCCGACGTCGGTGTATGTCCGAAGATTATTATTTTGCCCTCAATATCAGGCTCGTTGTAGTAAACGCGATTCCATACCGCGTATTCTTCCTGGTTATCGTACCTGTACATGTAGTTGTGGTACTCTGCGATGGCGCCGCCGTGCACGAGGATATAAGGATGACCGTTGACCTCAATGTCGATATTCAACGGCAGGCTGTGGAGGTAATCGAATACCTCTTTGCGGACGGACTTCCGAATATGCTTGATGTACTCGTGTGTGATGTTCCCGCCGTTCCGGTACCACAGGCGCAGAGCGTGTGGATACTCGGGATTGTCTTTATCAAGCCGGTCCAGGGCATTCAGCATCATGTATTCATGGTTGCCGAGGAGCATCTGCACATTAGGCATGCTCATCAGCAAACGGAGTATTCTGATGCCGTCCGGATACCTATCAACAACATCTCCGAGGATATAGAGCGTGTCCTCCGGCTGCAGATCGATCTGCTCCATGATGGAGTTGAACCGAACGGCATTACCGTGGATATCAGACATTACATAAATCATCGTTCATCATCTTCTCCCATCTCCTGGCTTCTTCGAGATCTTCTTCTGTGAACTCGAATGGGATGCGCCCGAGCCTGACTGTTTCTTTGAAGAACAGGATGAGGGCATCTTCCATAGTGAGCCCCTGCCTGGCAAGGATCTCGGAGGCCTTATCATATATTTCTTTGGGGAGCCTGACCTCAATCGTCACCAGTTCCATCTGAATCCTCTTTCTCCTCAAACAGCATTCGATACATATTGACGAAGTTACCCACAAGGTGCGGGTACCGGTAGTAGATATGGCGGCAAAGCTTCTTGGATAATTCCAGGAAGCGCAGGTCATCTCCGAAGTCTAAGATACCGTCAAGAATACGCTCAATCTGCTTTTCATCCGTTAGGCTGCCGGCCAGCACCGCATCCACCAATCGGGAGTACTGGCCATAAGCTAAACTGTGAAGTTCTTTTATCTTCTTTACTATGACTTCAACGTCATCAATGAGCTTATCCTGGTTATCCATTACACGCGTCCTCCGAAGGGCTGTCGACAGGCGTCCCATCTTGTCGAATTCTGTCGAATACCGGCATTGGATTGGCATCCAGCAGTTCTTCAAGAGTGCGGGGTGTGTATCTCATGTAGTCCATCATGCACCCGACATTGATCAGCCTGCTTGGAATGCCCATATCCCACTGTTCGTGCTTCCACTTTTCTACGAGCTGCCACTCTCGGGTGTTATGTACGTGGCCGTAGAGCATGACGGCTCCGTAGTGCTGATTCTTATAGAACATGATGGGATAGTGGCTCATGATGACCAGCGTATTCCCGTCGTTGATTTCAGCATACTGCTCGATGCTCTCCCAATGGAATCGCAGCCGGCCGTGGACTCGGTCGTGATTTCCCCGGATCAGGTGCTTGTGACCGTTGAGCCTCTGGATGATCTTCACGCTGTTTTCTTCGTTCTTCCAGAAGGCGTCGCCAAGAACATAGACTGTATCTTCATCGGTGACGCGCTCGTTCCAGTTATGAATCAGCACTTCATCCATCAGATCCGCTTCCGCAAAGGGACGGTTGTCGAAGCGGAGCACGTTCTTGTGTCCGAAGTGCATGTCCGCGATGTAATAAATCATGGTTTTTCTTTGTCTTCCTTTTCTGTCGGTGGCAAGCCTTCGTTATGCATTGAACTGTTCATCAGATTCGAAGGAGTGGAACAGGAAGTGCATTTTGTCGATCCTCTTGTCCGTATGCCAGTGTCCGCAGAACCACGCCTTGTATTCGATGGCTTCCTCGATGGTATCAAGCCAACGCTCTGTACTGTCATCCACGGTGCTCTGGTCGATGCCACCGAGGAACATCTCGGTTGGCTCGTACTTAAACGGGCATGTATGCGACAAGACTATGTCGAAGGGCTTGCTTTTGATCTGCTGCTCTACGAATGCCTTGATCTCAGGCGATGGCTGCTCATCAGGCCACCAGTCCCAGCCGCGGCTTAACCGGTAGTACTTGTCCACACTGTAGGCGCCGCCGATCACAAGGTAGCGGAGTCCGTTCAGCGTATAGATCTCGCCGTCTTTGGCAAAGATCAGATTGGGATACTCGGGCTGTACCCACGCTTTCCCACCGTGCCATTCCGTTTCAACGTACCCCGGTATGGTGGTGGGACGCCTTTCGTGATTCCCGTGGATACAGAGGAACACGGTTCCGGCATCATTAAGAAAGGCTTTCAGCAGATTGTCCCGGCGGCCTGTATAATAGTTCGCTCCAACATCCCCCAGGAGGACGATCACGTCCTCCATGGTGGGATGTATTTTTTTTACGAAGTCAGCAATACCATCGACAGCGCCATGGATATCGCCCGTGAAATAGATCATCGTTCATCATCCTTCCGCACTTTATTATACTGATGAGCCCTTGAAAAATCTTGATTTTCCCGAAAATGTAATCGGATTCGGCGAAAATGTAATACCGGCAGCAAGACACAATACCAGCGGCATCCGCACAAGTCCAGAGAGAACACAAATAAACCGACCAGGCCAACTTTGAATTCATAAACCAGGAGTGAAGTTGTTGACTTTCGGTCGATTGCGTCTCTCAAAAAGTATCCATATAATTTACTTGCGCCGGGTCAGGAGAAGGTGCCTGTTCTCCCGCATGGCTGTTTTTGCAGTCTTCAGCATCGACAGAAGGACTCGCTTCTCATACTCGCTGCAGTCCGCGATTAGAGAGGCAAACTCGTGGTTTGCCACCTTGATGTTGTTCTCGATGTTGTCCTTGAGAAGCTCGTCCGCGGATACCTGGAGCGCATTTGCGATGGAGACGAAGGTGTCGAGGCTCATGCACTTCAGCCCGCCTTCTATGTAGCTGAGGTAGGTTGGAGACTTGTCGATGATCTCCGAGAGCTTCTGCTGGGAGAGACCGCGACGCTTTCTGATCTCACCGATGTGTTTGCCGATTTGTACGAAATTGATTGCCATAATAGAACCTCCTAAAAATAAAGTTGGTTCAATTATAGCGTAAACCCGAAATGATGGCGTTTGCGCTATGGCAACTTGGCGTAATCCCGATATAATTTTATTAGGGTATGTGCTTTACCCTAAATGGAGGTGAGAGAAATGGGAGTCAATCCGCGATCAGAGGCAGTCGTAGAAGTAGGAAAACGAATCCGCGAAATACGTGTAAAGAAGAATATGAGCCAGGCTGATCTTGCGGATAAGGCGAACATCTCACTTTCTCAGGTCAGCGATATTGAAACCGGAAAGTCCTCAATGAGACTGACAACCTTTATCGGCATCGTTGAAGCACTGCAGGTTTCTGCCGATGTGCTCCTTCGCTCAGACATTCCCGAAGTAAACAATCTCTACAAGAGCGAGTTCGCCGAAGTCCTGGAGGGCTGCACCCCGACGGAAATCGATTCGATTCTCAAGATCGTTAAGGAAGTCAAACGATCAATGCATACGCCAAAGCCGGATAACATCTTTTAACAGGTCAGATTTGTTTCTGGCCTGCTATTTTTTTGCCTTTCATAAACCGAGAGTCATTGACTTGACCCTCGGTTTATTCTTTTTTTCGGCTTTAGCCGATAAAATGTGCTTATCCCGATGTCATATGGAGGTGCTCACTATGTCCGAAGAGCTGGAAGTATTCAATAAACTTGCAGAGGCGGAAGCTATTCCAGACTTCTCGGTTCCCTTCACGGGGAACTATGAGCTTGATCAGAAGATTGTTGAACACAAGGCGTGGCTGAAATCGATCCGGCACGAACAGCCAAGCCCAAAGCATCATTACCGTGTCGGCATCTATATTCGTTATTTCAATCAGACTAAACATGACAACTACCTGGACTACCACATCCGGCAGTACCAGGATACAATGGCACTTCTTCCGAACTGGGAGCTGGTTGACTTCTACATTGACGAGGGAGCCACCGCGCCGAATATGGAAAGCGCCAGGGAGTGGTGCAGGCTGCTGGATGACTGCTTCGCCGGTAAGGTGGATCTGGTCATCACACAGAAGGTGTCAAACGTCTCAAAGAAGCATTACGAGATCACGATCCTGGCTCGTATGCTTGCGGCTCTTGAGAAACCGGTTGGGATCTACTTCGTTTCGGAAAACATCTTCACGCTCGCGTCCTATTATCAGCACGACAATCACGACACAGAGTTCTTTCCTTCAGAGGATTGGGAACTGCTGCCGGATGATGAGGCAGAGGAAAAACCACTATTGATCGGAGGTGATGCGGATGCGTGATACTGAAACCAAGCGCAGGAAGGAACAGCAGAAGCAGAAGGTCAAGAAGCGGTATAACGTAACCATTGACCCAGAGAACTACTTGTTCATTCCCGCCAAGAAGCAGACGGACTACTACGACAATGACGTCAACCAGCGGGTTGCGATTTACGTCCGCGTCTCGACTGATGACGTCCGTCAGACCACTTCGTATGAACTGCAGAAGAAGTATTATGAGGAGTTTGTTACACGGCATCCGAACTGGACGCTGGTCAAGATCTACGCCGACGAAGGCATCAGCGGAACTTCTCTTAAAAAGCGTGATGAATTCAATAAAATGATTGCCGACTGTCGCGCCGGGAAGATCGACATGATTATCACCAAGTCAGTTTCCCGTTTTGCAAGAAACGTGGAGGATTTCATCGGCACGGTTCGCAGTCTTGCAGAGCTCAAACCTCGGGTCGGAGTCTTCTTTGAGTCTGAGGCGATCTTCTCGCTGAACGATGACTCACAAATGGCACTGACCTTCCAGGCTACTATGGCGGAGGAAGAGTCACATACCCGAAGCCGCAGCATGGAAACATCGCTTCGGATGCGGTTGGATCACGGCATACCTCTTACTCCCAAGCTTTTTGGATATACCCATGACGAGGAGGGAGAGCTTCAGATAAATCCCGAAGAGGCGCCGACCGTCAAGCTCATGTTCTATATGTACCTCTACGGATATTCTACCCAGCAGATAGCCGATACTCTCATTGCACAGGAGCGTCTGTCCTATTTCGGGAAGCTCTGCTGGACTGCAAGCGGCGTAGCGTCAGTACTTCGAAATGAACGCCACTGCGGCGACGTCCTGACGCGCAAAACATATACCGAAAACTACCGAACCCATCGAACGCTGAAGAACTTCGGAGAGAAGCCGCAGAGCTGGTACTTTAATCATCACACGGCGATTGTCTCCCGTGATGACTTCAATGCTGTTCAGCAAATGTTGGACAACGCCAAGTACGGAAACAAGTCAATTCTTCCCGAGCTGCGGGTGATCGAGACCGGAGTCCTGAAGGGTTTTGTGACCATCAATCCGCGCTGGGCGGGATTCAAGGCGGCAGACTATATGAGTGCGGCTCAGAGCGTATACGTTACCTCGGATGACAGCCCCGCGGAAGTGCAGGAACCGGAGGATATTACTATCGAGGTAGAAGCAGGCGATTTTGACCTGCGCGGGTTTGAGATTGCCAGGACAGAATTCTTTGGAACCTATTCGAGCCCGACCGTCACCTTTGCAGACCGGAAGATCAAGTTCAGCGCGGAATGCATCAAGAAGTTTGGAACGAAGAACTATGTGGAGCTGCTCATCAATCCGGTGGAGATGAAATTTGCCGTGCGGCCGACCGATCCGGGCAACCGTAATGGAGTCGTGATTTCCAAAACGTGCGGCGGCAGGCCGAAGCCGAGAGATATTCCTTCGGCTGCGTTCAGCGATACTGTCTTCTCTCTGTTCGGCTGGAATACCGACTGCAAATATCGCATGACCGGCGTCCTGTGCGAGGGTGAAGGCGAACTCGCCTACATCTTTGATGTGCAGGACTCGGAGGCGTTCTTTAAATCCTATGTTCTTCCGACAAAGGCGCAGGGAGAAGACGGAGAAAACAATGTCCAGCCCCTTATGCCTGTGGGCAAGCACATTCGGGCAATTCCGGCTCAGTGGACAAGAACCTTCGGAAAAGAGTTCTATCTCCACGAGCAGCCGCTGTCAGCCCTTGCCAGCATGACGAAGTCGGATTGGGAATTGCGTATGAAGGGGCAGCTTTATGAAACTGGGAAAAAGTTACATGTCACCGGCTACGATGAACTGAGACAGTACATTACAAGTGAATTGGGCGGCGTGATGCCGCAGGAGGTAAGCGATGGAAATCTGGAATGATGAAAGCCGCATGGGGCAGCCTTCCGCTGTGTATCAGGTGGCGGAGAGCAAGGAGCGGGATAACCCCGAATCGCCTTTACTTGAAAAGGGCGATGAGATCATTGACATGGGCGAAGACTTCGATTTTGAAGGATTCCAGGTTGTTCGGAGGGAGTTCTTCGCGCATCTGACTGAGCCCGCTGTCACCTTCAATAACTGCCGGTTCTATGTGAACAGCGCATGCCTGAACAAGTTCCCTGATACAGACTATGTTCAGGTTCTGGTGAACCGCAATACGAAAATCATGGCGCTTCGCCCCTGCGCGGAGAATGCCAGGGACTCCTTCGCCTGGTGCAGTGCGGCCAAGGGGAAAGGAAAACGGAAGCCCAAGCAGACGACCTGCAAACTGTTTTTTGCAAAGATTGTCTCTCTGATGGAGTGGAACCCCGACTATAGGTACAAGCTGCTCGGCAAGCTGATCCATGCCAACGGGCAGTACATGATCGCATTCGATCTCACTGCTACGGAGGTATATCAGCGGACTTTCCCCGAAGGAGCGAAACCGAAGACTTCGAGAACGCCGGTGTTTCCAGCCGGATGGCAGGATCAGTTCGGCCTTCCGTACAAAGAACACCAGCAGTCGATGCAGATCAACATCTTCGATGGGTACGCAATCTACTCAATCAAGGATACCTCTGCGCAGGATTCTGACGAGGAGGAGAAGCAGGCTTCCTCCGAGTCGCAAACTCCTCCGCAGGAGCAGCCGATGGAGGTGCGTCCATGAGTGAGTCAGGAAATGTTGCCGTAACAATGGCGGTCGATACAAAGAAGTATGGCATCCGTATTCACAAAGCGTTGTTCCGTCAGCTCGGAGAGCCGAGGTATATTCAACTCCTTGTGAATCCGGACGACGGTGTGGTAGCAATTCAGACCGTTGAAAAGGAAATGTCGGGAGGACAGACACACCGCATCGTAGAGAAGCGCATGCATTCGGAAAACTCCTATGAGATCTACAGCAGGCCTTTTATACGGAAGCTGCGGGAAGTGGAGCCGGGGATCGAAGACGGCGGCGCGTATCGGCTCACAGGCAGTGTCATCCCGTCGCTGAAGGTTGCTGTCTTCTCCCTTAAGACTTTACAGAGAATGGATCGGTAGGAATCGTTATGGATGAGAAAACCATTAGGCCTCTAAAGATAGAACCGAAATTCAAGAATCTGATCCGGCCGCTTCAGAGGAAGGAATACCTTCAGCTTGAGCAGAACATCCTCTCCGACGGCTGCCGTGATCCGATCATCGCATGGAACGGGGTTATCGTTGACGGTCATAATCGCTATGAGATATGCATGCGGCATCAAATTCCCTTTGCCGTCCTTGAGATGGAGTTCTCCTGTGAGGCGGAAGTCATCGCCTGGATCTGCGCCAATCAGCTTGGCAGAAGGAACATCTCCGAGGAAACCCGGAAGTATCTGATAGGCAAGCAATTTGAGGCTGAGAAGCTGGCCGGAGCAGTCAAGAATCCAAATGGAAATAATCAGTACAGCACAATTGATGAGGCGGACGTCATCGCTCCCCAGGAGCGAGATGAGGAGACGCACTCTCGCAGTAAGACAGCAGAGAGAATCGCAAAGGACAATCATATCTCAAAGGCTACTGTCGAAAAGTACGCCATCTATGCCAGAGCCATGGACGCTCTTGGTGAGAAAGACGCAGAGATTATTCCGAGAATACTGTCCGGGCAGTACAAGATAGCCCATAAAAACGTAGTAGAGCTTTCTAAACTAAGCCCGCCGGAGATAAAGAAGGTCGAGCGGAGGATTAAAAAAATGCAGCAACCATTCATCCAGTATAACCAAAGCAGAAATGCCATCAGTGAGGTTTCGGAAGGCGCCAGAGGAACTATGGCAGTCACATCAATCAAAGACATGCCGGCATTTGACCCGGACGCTGACATTAACGGTCTTGCTTTGACCATTCCTTCCTGGTCAAGCTCCATCGACAGGGTCCTGAAACGAACGGATTTGTCCATTATCTCGTCCCATGCAAGAGAAGGACTCGTCAGGCAGCTTCTTTCTCTGACTGATCATGTGAGTGATCTGCTGGACGCTATCAAGGAGGACTGAATGGAAGATCTGAATCAATTTGTCCCCAATGTACATTTTGAAAAGATTCCGATTAAGAACCTGGTATCCAATCAGAAATACCAGAGGAATCTGTCTCAAAGCCACATTGCTCGGGCAGCAGCGCACTTTGATCTGTATCAGATCAATCCGGTGAAGGTCAGTCGGCGTGACGGAGTAAACTATGTATTCAACGGTCAGCACACAATCGAGATCGTTGCATTGGTTTCAGGCTCACGCGATACTCCTGTGTGGTGCATGATATACGAGGAGCTTGTCTATGAGCATGAGGCTGACATCTTTGCCAATCAGCAGAAATTCGTCAAACCTCTAAGCCCGTATGAAGTGTACCTGGCAAATCTGGAAGCCGGGAATGATGATCAACTCATCATCAGAGATCTTGTGGAGTCATATGGCCTTGAAATAGGCACAAAGAAAGCACCTTGTGTGATCTGTGCCGTTTCAACGCTGGAGCAGATTTACCAGAAGTACGGTTATCACATGCTCAGCCGGGTGCTCAGGCTCTGTATCGGCACCTGGGAAGGAGATATGAACTCGTTCTCGGCAAACATACTGAACGGCATAACCAAGCTGATCTCTGTCTTCGGTGAACAGCTTAATGACGAGATTTTCAAGGAGAAGGTTGGCGCCATTTCCGTCAAGCAGCTCGTCCGTATAGCAAAGGAGCGGCATGCCGGTTCGATGGGCTACGCAGAGGCGATGCTGATTGAGTATAACGGCAAAAAGAAAAACCCCGCACAGCGGCTTTCGATCAATAAGCTGCATGCACGGGAGTCTTCTATCTTCTCCGGCTTGGAGGATTCGTCCATTTCGGATGAGGACTGGAATGACGAATCCGAAGTCGAAGAGGGCACTCTCTGATCAGATCTGTTCCTCTATCTCATAACCGCCTCCAAAGATGATGGTGAGCTTTCCTCCTTCGTGGACTTTGACGCACTCGATCATCTGACGGACGATGGCGTCATCGTATGTGTCACGATGGGCTTCTCTCTGATCGATGGTGGCTTGGATCAGGTTCAGGCGTTCTTGCCGATCCTCATCGCTGCCCTCGCTCTTTCGGATGGCTTCTATTCTGCGGTTGAGCTGCTCGATCTGTTCGGAGATGGTTTTGAACTCATCTTCGTTTTCCTCCATATCGGCGCCTCTCTCAACGCTGTCACTGACCATTTTCAGCATCCGGCTGTTCAGGGCATCGATTCGCCGTTCCAGCAGGTCTATCTCATCAGAGCCGCCGTTGGCGCCTATTGCTTCGCCTATTGTGGCTTTCATTAGTGTGAGGTATGTTGAGGTGTCCTCGTCGTTGAACTTGTTTAAGGCTCTCACAATCGCTTCCTGCAGGGCCGGTTCGCTCAGTGTCGGGGAGTGCTGGCAGTACTTCTTTCCGTTGTCCAAACGGTTGACACAGCGCCACACGATCCTTTTCTGACCGAGGCTCGTCCAGGTCACGCGCTTATATCTGCTTCCGCATTCGGCACAGTTCAGAACGTCCGTCAGCGCGTACTTGGAATACTTGCCGGAGGCGGTAATCGCCGTCTTCTGTGATTGCGGGGATCGGGCTTTTCGTTTGCTCAGTTCCTCCTGAGCTCGATTGAACATCTCTCTGCTGATGATTGCAGGATGGCTGTTCTCCACGATATACATGGGAGCTTCGCCTTCGTTTTTCTTCCTTGTCTTTGAGATGCAGTCTACGGTTACGGTTTTCTGAAGGATGCAGTCTCCGCAGTACTTCTCATTCTTCAGTATATTCATGACCATGTTTTTCCCGAAGCTGAACTTCTTGCCGGGGATCACGATATGTTCTGACTGGAGCTGACTTGAAATGACGTCTACCGTCATGCCCGACAGGTACATGGTGTAGATGCGTTCCACTATTTCTGCTTCCTGGGGGACGATCTCGGGTTCTCCGTCTTCGCCTTTTCTGTAGCCGAGCAGCTTCTTATACATGAAGATGGGTTTGCCGTCCTCGAAGTTCTTTCGGTAACTCCATGTGATGTTCTTGCTGATGCTTTCGGATTCGGATTGGGCGAAGCCTGCGTAGATAACGAGGTACAGTTCACTGTCGCTTTTCAGCGTATCGATGTTCTGCTCCTCGAAGAAGATTCCGATTCCTCTGGCTCTCAGCATGCGGACATAGTCCAGGCAGTCCACCGTGTTTCGGGCGAAGCGGGAGACGGATTTTGTAATGACATAGTCGATCTTTCCCGCGAGGCAGGCCTTGATCATGTTATTGAACTCGGGGCGCTTGTCTGCACGGGTTCCCGAGATTCCTTCATCGGCGTACAGACCAGCGAATTGCCACTCGGTGTTCCTGGCGATCATGTCCGTGTAGAACTTCTTCTGATTTACATAGGACGTGAGCTGCTCCTCGCTGTCCGTTGAGACACGGCAATATGCGGCGACGCGCTTCTGATGGTATTTCTCTTTATCGACGAGGATTGAACGTTTCGGCTCAATCAGCGTCACCGTCTTCTTCGGTATTTTCTTGACATCCATGATCGGGTTCTCCTTCGCTTATTTGAACATCGGTCTTTGTGAGAAGGGACACTCTGGCGGGAGCCTCGAGGATCACGTTCTCAACAAGATCGGTGAAGTAGACTGAGTTGAACTCTGTTTGAGGGTTCATGAGCATGACCCGCTTCTGAGCAATGCGGGCGGCGATTTGCTCCTTTGCGTTTGTCTCTCTGTAAAGCTGGCTTGCTATCTCGCAGATGCGGGAGGCGATGAACTTCTCGCTTGGCTGCTCCACGGAGAGCTCATTGTCGATCTCATTTTGAAGCCGTTGTACTGCGGGAGAGTCTTTCAATCTCTTTTTCGGTTTCGGTACCATGAGATCTGCGTTTTCGATGATTCGATTCATGAGGAGCGTGACCTTCATCAGAAGGTCGGAATCGCTGATTCTTACTCGGCATCCGCAGGCATCGTTTGTGCAGGTCCAGCTTTCTTTGACTTTTCGTTTGGAGCAGATATGCCGTACCATCGGAGCACCGCAGTGACCGCACCGGATTCGATCCCGCATCAGGGCAATGCCTTCGCATTCGCTTACGATCTGATTTCGCTGTCTGGCCGCTTTTGCCGCCGCTGCTTCCTCAAACGTATCCTCATCGATGATGGGGTCATAGATCTCAGAGCCGGTGTATTTGGCGTTATCGATGATCCTTGCGATCCTCGCTTTATCCCATACTTCCGTCTTTTCCGTATAAGGCACTCTGCGAGCTGTCAGTTCCTCGGCCAGATCTTTGAGAGAGGCTCCTTTGATATACTCGTCGAAGATATATCGGATAATGTCAGCTTCGCCGTGCTCAATGACGGTTCGTCCGTTTCGCATGGTGTATCCGTATGGAATAAAGCGTGTCTTCTTCATGGCTTGCTCCTATATCAGCTCGGTGAATTTCAGGCCGCCAAGGAAAGTGACGGTCATTTCGTCCTGCTTATTTATTTCGATGCCCTTGACGAGTTCGTGAAACAGCTTGTCGTTGAACTCCTCGAGGGGTTCCTCTATTTCATTGAGCAGTGATCTCATCTTCAAGACCTCATCGAGCATAGTCTGGATCGTGGATTCAAAGGCGCTCCTTCGCTCAGATTTCAGGTTGCTGATCTGCTTCTGGATGTCCCTGGTCTGTGACTGATATACCTCTATGGCAAGGTAGCCTTTCGAGCGGAGCTGCTCGAGCATGACAAGCTTTGCGTTCAGCTCGGCAATGCTCTGGCTCATCTTTCCGGCAGAGATATTATTGCGCTTATACAGGGCTGCAGCCGTTTCAAGCTTTGCGATCACCTGGTCGAGAATCCGTTCTTCTCCGAATCGGAGCTTGTTTACCATGGTGATGAATCCGTCATAGATCCGTTCTTCACTGTAGTATCCCGAAGGGCAGGCATGGGTGTCGGCGCTGTGTCTGGCACATACCCATTTGATTGCTCCGTTCCGAACCTTCCTGCGAAAGACCGAGCCGCATTCGGAACACCGAATGCGGCTCGTTAGAGGATAGATATTCAGTTGTTCGGACTTTGAAAACCTTTCCTTTCGGTCTTGCAGCAATGCCTGAACCTTCTCGAAGGACTCCCTGTCTATGATCGGATCATGAGTTTCGCTGGCATAGAACATATCTTCCTGACCGCGGTTCTTCGACTGCTTGAACGGAACGGTGGTGTCTCGGTATGTCTTCTGATATCTGCAGTCACCAACGTAACGCTCATTGGAGAGAATATAGGATATCTTTGTGGATCGCCACTGCTCTTTGCCGAGCTTGGTCTGGATGCCTTTTTCGGTCAGATCCCTTGCTATTTCACTGGTCGACCATCCACTCAGATATTGTTGGAAGATGTAGCGAACTACATCGGCTTCCCGGTCAAAGGCTTCGAGCTTTTTGTCCTGCAGCCGGAACCCGTATGGGGCGTTGCTGTCAACATATTCGCCACGTTCCATCCGCTTTACGATGGAGAGCCGCTGGTTCTGTGAGATCGCCTTTGACTCCTCCTGCGCGATGGCGGAAAATGTATTGAGCAGCATCTCATCGCCCAGTGCCAGCGTGTAGATGCCTTCTTTTTCAAACTGGACGCCGATGCCGAGAAGCTTGAGCTTTCGGACATATTCCAGAGCCTCTTTCACGTTTCGGGCGAATCGGGAAACAGATTTGGTGATGATCAGATCGATCTGCTTGTGCTCACACATCTCGATCATACGCTGGAACTCGACTCTGTTCTCAGCTTTCATACCGCTGAGTCCTTCGTCGGCAAATATCTCGACGAGTTCCCACGAGTCATTACTCTTTATCAGCTTGGTATACGCCCTGATCTGTGTGGCATATGAGTTGAGCTGATCAGCGGAATTGGAGGAAACACGGCAATAGGCTGCGACCTTCGTCCGCTCATATGCTTGCCTGGATACTGGCGAGATCAGCTTTGCTTGAGCCATGTGTCTTCCTCCTTTCCTTTAGGTAGGTTTGCCCTACATTTTAGGGCAAACCTCTTTTTGTCGGCAACACAGATTATATCCACGGAACTTGACAAGTCCAGCGAAAATCGGAAGAAATATCTTTTTAATCTGCGATCACAATATCGGCGCCGGTGAGCTTGCGATAGTATTTCTTTGCCCTGGCATATTCCTTGTCATTGATGTATCCTCGCTCTCGCAGGGCTTTAAGGACAGCGATGATGCGGAGATAATTGGCGCTTTTCGTCTGTACTTCAGATAGCATGGGCTACTCTCCGTTCTTCCACCATCCGACACTGACCTCGCCGGTGACGCTGTTGCGGAGCACCTGCACTGTGCAGTTCGGATAGATCTCCTCGATGTCGAAGATGTTTGTTTCAATGTGTGTGATTACAGGAGCGTCCTCGCTTTTCGGCGAGGACGCTCCCATATCCGGCTTGTAGGCGTCAGGCATAGTAATCTTCTCCCTTCACACTCTCCATGAAGGATTTAACCTCCTCAACGGAATCCACGGTCGGATACTTGAGGAGAGCCATTTTCACTCTCGGAACATAGCTGCCTGTAGCGGCTCGGGAGTCCAGGATCGAAATCACGCCGGTGTCTGTCTCACAGCGGATCAGTCTTCCGACGCCCTGGCGGAGCTTGATCAGCATCTCGGGGACGGCATATTCATGGACGAACTTTGCCACATCTCCGACTGCTTCCTTCTTCTGCTCCATTGCTGCCGATCTCAGAGGGAACGGCAGACGGACGATAATCACGGAGGAGAGCCCGTCACCGACACAATCCACGCCCTCCCACATAGAGCCGGAAGCAAACAGAACGCCGTTCCTGCTCTTGCGGAAATCACTGATGACCTTCCTGTTGTTCCTTGTCATGCAGAACACTTCGTACTTGCCGAGCTGATGAATGGCTCTTTCGTACACGGCCTGCAGGACTTTATACGATGTGAACAGAATGGCGGTGTGACCGTTGGTCGCATCGATGAGCCGGAGGATTCTTTCCGTGACGGCATTGATATAGTCATCACTCTTGTTATCCGGCGCGGGCATATCTTCGGGGATGTACATCCTGGTATGGTTCTGATAGTCAAAGGGGGAGGCAGTCGAGCACTCGCTCACAAGGTGTTTGGAGAGGCGGGCAATTCCGTTTTCCTTCTTGAAGAACGAAAAGTCCCTTCCATCGCTCATGGTACCGGAGGTCAGGACATAGCTGACAGAGCGGTTCCACACATTCTTCTCCATGACGTCTGCCATGTTCCGCGGGCAGCAGCACAGAGAAAGGCTGTTGCCGTCCTCCAATTCGAGCCAGACGTTGCTGTCGTTTTGCCGCACGAACTGCTCCAGCACCTTGATGATCCTTTTGCCGTCCATTTCATATGCTCCTCTATGGGGTTTCCGGCCGGCCTCGATCATGGCAATCGTTTCTGCCAGGCGGAGGATGAGGGAAACGCCTGCATCGGGAATCGTGATGCCGAAGGTGCGCTCATCATTGAACTCGCCGTCAGGGATCATCCTGCGAAGCATAGCGAAGAGCTGCTGGTTTGTTTTCCTCGCTTTATCCAGGAAGTAATTGTACGCATCCTCTTTGACTCTTTCGAATTTGAGGTATCTGACGGAGTTGATATACTTCTGGATCATCCCTTCGGAGAACTGTTCGCCGAAGGTTGCCTGAGCCGCTTCAAGCAGCTTGTGGGCTTCATCGATCACCACGTAAGGGCTTCTCTGAATGATTCCAGAGGTTGCTTCGCCATCGGACGCTTTGATGCTGGTCAGAAACAAATTGTGATTGGTCACCTGAAAATCAACGGCGCCTTTATCATTGGCTGCCTTCACATAGCAGGAGTAACGGCAGTCATCTCTATACTCGCAACGACTGCATCTGCCTTTGACGCAAACCTTGCCTTTGATGGCGGCAGGCATGTCCCACAGGTCGAGATCGAAAGCTCGAACCGCGATTTTATTCGCCGTGAAATAGTCGAGCATGTTCCGGTACTTCTCCTTGTGATCCATAATCTTGCTGAGGTAATCGTAGTAGCGGGCTTTGCAGAAGTAGTGCTCTTTGCCTTTGCGAATCACAGCACAGAGCGGGTGCTTGATCAGACCGTAATCCTGAAGCATGCGGGAGAGCTGCGGCACTTCCTTTTCTACGATCATCTTCTGAAGCTCGATACTGGATGTGCTGATAGTAACGGGAAGATTGAAGCCGTACTCCGCTGCGTAACGCTCCTTCGCAACGAAAGATGCGATCAGGTAAGCAAGGGTTTTGCCGGTGCCGACTTCCGCTTCGCAGATGGCGACCTGTTTTCCGGTGAGCCCAAGGTACATGTCCTGGCTGAGTTTGATCTGATCCTCACGAACGGTGAATCCATACTCGGGAAGGATCGTGCGGAAGATGGACTCAATCGCTTCAAGCGGATTGTTGACGATTACATTCAGATACCGTTTGTCGCCGGTGTATTTGATGGAGTCAAGCACCATCGGCGTCATGCTGTGATAACTGCGGGTATCGAAGAGATTGTCTTTTCTTCTGCGGGTAATCTCGGAACCGTATCCTGTCATGCTGTCCAGGGCGACATACCGGGCGGTGTCTTTTACAAAGAAATGATAGACGATAAACCTTCCTTCAAAGGTGAAGTCGTAAACGGCTCCGTGGTAGGCTTTATCCGCGTCTATGAAGTTCTGCAGCGTATCGCTGTCGTTATATGTGATTTCAAACATGTTGAAGATCCTCCTTCTCTCGGGGTGTTTGGTAGCAGAATGGTATGCAGGAGCGTTACCGCTCCTGCACAGTAGTTCTGCCACCAAATTTCTTTACGTAATTCTGTGGTAGTTTGAGATCCGTCTATTTCTCTCGGCCCCGACGGACACAGCAGAAAAAGAAATCTGCTGATATAGGGTGGATGCGGAGTTCCCGACAGTATCCATGCTGAGACTCTTTTCTCAGCAACCGGGATCATATAAGCCGTAGCGGGTATCCATTCCAACCCGTAACATACTTATCCCGCCTTCCGGCGAGCTGCATTGCCTTGCAGAAGTATCATTATTCGCCCACCTCTTGTCATCGCCAATCGGCCGATACTGTTTTCCGGCCGACCCGGCGTGTGATGTATCGCTCGTCCGCTGGTTTTGCGGAGTCGTGGCGCTCACATCCGGCAGCTTGTCCTTTCGGACAGAGGAGGGAGTTCCCTCGGCATCCAGACTATTCAGTTGTCAAAGACCAAACGAGAGAAAAAAGATCCTCTCACTTGGTAGAGCACGAGAAAGGCGAAAATATACCCCTTGCCGAAAAAAACTTGAAAAAACTGATGTGAATTCATTCTCCGGCTAAAAAACGCCTTATGCGATTGAGCTTTTTTGAGATGTTCTTCTGTGAGATCCCGTTTTTCTTCGCAAGTTCAACCTGGGTCTTTTCTCCGAAGACGTAAGCGTCCAGCAATTCGAGATCCTCCGGTGCCAGAGAAAGCAGTTTCTTTGTGAGTTCGGGAGAGGATATCTCGTCCAGCCAGGCGTATTTATCCCTGAAAGTGACCTTGAGCTCGACTGAGAGCACATCTCCGAACTTCTTGAACAGCGGATGAAGATCTTCGGGGTTTCCGGAGTCTTCATCAATACTCAGGGACTGAACGTGCCGCTTGTAGGTGTTGTCTGAGAGGAATTCCTCCTTGTCGAATTCATCAAGAGCATCAATCTGCTCCTGACTCATACCGAGCTGAGCATACAGCTCATGCTTCTTTGCCATTTCTTTTTCAAAGCGCTTATATTCAGCGCCAAAATTGATTGCCATTTTGTGATCTCCTTTTTGATTTCGATTTGTGGGGTGGAATCGAAATCGGAGATCACGGGTATGCCGCCACATAGCAGAGCCAATGACACAACATAAAAGTCCTTTCCGCCTGGCGTGACAGGTAGGACACAAATCACGCTGGCGAAAAGGACTCCGATTGCCGCAGACCTGAAAAAGGGTGCAGAAATCTAAGGGTACCCATACGGCTTTCTCAAAGAAATCGAGATCAGCGTATTTGTATCCTCTGCCTTTGTACTTCAGGCTGCGAATATGTATTTGTTGGGCGTCGGCGGCAAAAAGAAAAAGGCCACCGACAAGGCAGACCCTATAGATAGAGCTATAGTGTCTTACCTTGTCGGCGGCCTCTCACGTATGTCTGGAATAACTGCCGGTGAATGTTCGGGCATTGCTGCCGCACGGTCAAGTGACCTGGAGATGGACTTATGCAGCCTGTTTCATCTCAGCCATTCCGTCGTTTTGCCGTTGATTTGGTTTTAGTTTAGAGTCTTATGGTGTCTGAGAAACCATGAGACGCAAGCCATGTTCGAGCTTCCCGCACTTTATCTTCGGGTGCATTTCGGATTGCGCAGATGGCTTTATATACACCGGCCCAGAATAACTGATCCGGCAGCTCGGCGGTTTCGGTATCGCCATGCTTGGCGCAGTACGCTTCGATCTTCTTCCTGTCCATGCTGAACAGGGCGTCATTGCGTTCTTTTACAAAGGCTTCACGCATTGTCATTTCCAATCCTCCGTTTTCTTAATCTATCGCAGGCTTCTCATCCAGATAGATGTGTGCCAGATTGTTCTTTCCGAATGTGGCTTTCTTAACGGCCAGGAGAGCGGATATCACGCAGTCGATGCTCTCCGGCTTTGAAAACAGCATCGCAATGTCTTTGTTCGGGTCATAGACGCCGAGTTTGGTTCTGCTGAGATCGGCGTCTTCATCGATCCTTCCGATCTTTGTCGGTTCCCGGTTCTGGAATACGAGCATGGCCTGAGGCTCTTTTCTTGTTCCTGCCATTGAGATCATGACGCTGACGTCACCATTTCCGAACTGGATGCGGTTCAAATTTGTATAGACCATTATGGCCTCACCTCGCAAAGCAGATTGTTGCGGCTTATACTGCCTTTTCCATAACCATGTCGGTTATGGAGTACTGAAGGATGTCCTTCGGATTTGTAAGGGGATTGATCCATTCATCAATCCGATCTTCCGGCAGGATCAGCGGCATCCGGTCGTGGATTCTTCTCAGATCCTCCGTAGGCTCCTTGGTTAATACAGTGAAAACGGGGAGCCCGTCTTCAATACGGTACAATCCGGCAAGCCATGTCATGGAGGAACCTTTCGGCTGGATCATGTATTTGTCCCCGACCCTTTTCTGACCGCTGTTTCCTGTCAGATGCTCCCATTCATAGTACCAGGAAGCCGGGACGATGCAACGGTGCTTCTCCCAAGCCTCTTTGAACGTTGGTTTCTCAGCAGCCGTTTCGACTCTTGCGTTGACGAGAAGCGACCTGCCTGGTATCTGGAATCCCCATTTCATTGGGAAAGCAGTTCTTCTTCCCGCTCTGCTGGGAGCAATGACCGGCACAACATTGGTGGGGCGGATCTCGCCAGAAGTCAGGATCGCATTTCCTGCTTTGATAAACTTGCCGGACAACTGAGACCGCTGCACTTCGGCAATGATCTCTCGGATTTCTTCCGTGTCAGGCTCCACATAGAATCTCGTGCACATGGGCTATCACTCCTAACTGTTTCAGTCTACCGGGTATTCGGTTGACCAGTCCTTCTGAAAAACACCATCCGCATTTCCGATCCGAAGGATATCGTCAAAGCTGATGCGTGTCTTATCTACAAGAATGCTTCCGTAGATTTCATCGACATTCCAGCAGATGCCTGTTATCTTCCGATAGCGTCCGCGGATTCCGAACGCCTCGTTATGCTCATCGAGGCAGGGGACATAGAATAACACCGTTATCTTAACGCGGTTTTTCCGAGCCATATTCCCGTTGTATGTGAGCCCTTTGAGAATACGGAGTCTGCGATCCAGCTCGGTTCGATCTTCATCGCTCAATTCAACGCGCTCACGGTACAGAACATCCTTTGAAGCAATGGCTTCGTTGAATCCCTTCAGTGCATCGAAGGGGGAGAATATCTTTGCTCTGCGACCGACATCCATGCTTGGATGCCGAATGCGAAACAGGTCAAAGCGATCATGCTGCGGCTTTCCTTTCAGAAATACGTCCCGATAGCGAAAGTCGGCAGGCATTGCCATAACGCCTATACTGCTCACTTGAGTTTACCTCCTGCATCAGCAGGAAGCGACTCAGGCTTTGTGACCGCCTATCTGCTGATTTCTTTCTAATGTGGTGGCGCCTTCCATAAGGTTCATCCCCTTAAACAAGGCATTTGATCCGAATTTTTTGCGTACTTCAAGCATGGCACCCTGGAGTTTTCTGTCTCTCTCGAGGGCTTCATAGTCGATAAACATGTTAAGCTGAAACACTCCGCTGTCTTCCTTTATGTCATTTGCGCAGACTCCCAGCCTTCGATAAAGCAGCCGATGATCCGTCTTGTCATCAAAGGATTTCAGCAGCGGCGCCGTGATAATCTGAATGTTGTTCGTGACGGTCGGCAGCTTCACGGTGCCGTTACTGTGTTTGGGGTGCAGGCGTCCGTAGAAGTCGATGCTCAGCGGGCCATCGTAAAAGGGGCAGGCTTCCAGACTCTTATAGTCATACGAGACCCACCATGAGCAAGCGGGCGACACAAGGTTCTTCGAGAACATATCCGTGCAGAGCACTTCAATCATCTCACGAAAAACGAGCCGCGCCTCCTCGTACTTATATGGCCTTGGAAGCACCTGGCCGTTACTGAGGCTGTGTCCGTCGCTCTTATACGACTTAATATCTGCCATCGTAACAGGCTCTATACCCCAGGCGTGATCAACCAAGATCTCACCATCAATTCCGAAGGTCTTGTAGAAGAACTCCTCATCCCACTGTGTACGAGCTGCGATATCGCCCATCGTAAACATGTATGCTTTTTCAAGCCGTCTGGCTTTTCCGTGACCTATCTGCCAAAAATCGGTGAGCGGCTTATGATCCCACAGCAGGAACTTGTACGAGTCTTCATTGAGTTCTGCAATCCTGACGCCGTCTTTATCAGCCGACTGCTTCTTGGCGACTATGTCCATTGCCACCTTCGCCAGATAGAGATTTGTGCCGATCCCGACGGTAGCTGTGATGCCGGTTGTTTTCAGCACGTCTCTTATCATCGTCATTGCCATGACATGAGCCGCGTTGGTATTCAGCTTCTCGGCTTCTTTTCGGTATGCGTGAAGATAGCAGGTACAGTCTATAAAGCATTCATCAATGGAATAGACGTGGATATCTTCCGGCGCCACGTATCGCAGGTAAATGCTGTAGATCTGAGCGGAGATCCTTTCGTATTCTGCCATCCGCGGTACTGCGATAATATAGTCGACCTTTGTATGGCAGCGGATCTCGTACTCCCTGATCTTCTGCTTAGCCTCGAAGAGCCTTGGCCGTCCTGGGACGCCCTTTGCCTTCAGAGAGGGGGAGACCGCCAAACAGATCGTTTGGTCGGATCGGGACTCGTCCGCTACCAGCAGGTTTGCCTTAAGCGGATCGATTCCCCGATGAACACATTCTACGGATGCGTAATATGACTTGAGATCAATGCAGATATAGGTTCGTTCCATAGATTCTCATATCACGCCCTTCTTTTCTGCAGGTAATGCGAGCTGTACTTAGCTCAGCTGCACTTCTGCATCGTGGTGTTTCTCACCAGCCGGAGCGTAGATGTCGATTACATCGTGCCTCCGGCCTACAATCGTGCGGATCATCTCAGCTCCGCACCGGCTGCATTTTACTTTTATCTGGTTTTTCTTGTCTTTCAGCCCCGCAACTTCTTCCTTACAGTTCGGGCAATACCAGGAGTAAATAATCCAATCCAGCATCGCCGTACTCCTTTGCTCTTATTTCTGCGAAAGCGGAACAAGTACTTTAACCTCATTCAGCTCATAGCGGGGCACACGCCTTGTCGTGACATACTTCATCTGCTGCGTAACCTCTCCGCAACTTTCGCATTCCATCCATCCGTCTGTCTCTTCTAAGTCCACAGACTTGTTGACCGTGCCGCAGGCAGGGCACCTTACATCTACTGCACTCATGAAAAAACATCTCCCATCGCTTGATTATTAGAGGGACTTGATCACATGACGGGCGACTCCCTGAACTTTGAAGCTCTTGACCCTGATGACTTTTCCGGGATATTTCTTCTCGTTCTCATAGGCCAGAAGGTAGCTCTCGGAGTCCTCGTCATAACCGGCAAACCGTTTCAGAGTATTCTGGTTTTCGGGATCGAGCGCAACGACTATATCCCCTTCGGAAGCAGGGCAATTGCGCTCGATAACAAGCAGATCATCTTCTTCGATACCGGCATCGACCATAGAATCTCCCTTGGCACGAAGAATATAAAACTCTCCGTTGCCGAACATGGAAACAGGCAGGCTGACATACTCCTCGACCATCTCCTGTTCCTCCTCAGGGCAGCCGCACTGAATGGAGCCTACTAACGGGGCGGATACATAGGCTGTCTTCATCTTGGCGCTCTTTGGAGCTGCTGCGATCCCTCTGCTGTATTCAAGCAGGCCGCGCTCGCTTAACTCCTGCAGATACCGATAGGCAGTTGTTTTGCCCACGCCGACGCCGTCGGCTACTTCGATGATTGAAGGAGCATTGCGATTCTGTTGGTAGTACTTGTTCACGAACTTCAGTATCGCGTCCAGAGTTTCTTGGCTTTTCGATCTCATATCAGCACCTCTGTTTCTATCTGGAACTTTGTGTTCCACATACGTTATTATACTCAGAATTATCGAGATTGCAAGAGGGTAATAAAAAATCGAAAAGGAGGTGCGACCAATCGGTCACACCTCCTTGCTTTGAAAGAGAACGGATTCTTATTCGGTTAAGGCTTCTGCGGCCTGTTTTACCATGGCTGCATAGGACTTTTTGACGTCTTCGGGGGACTTGATAGATACCTTACCTCCGAATCCGAATACCCAGCTATAGAAAACAGAGCCGACGGCAGTACTCACTACTGCGCGGAATGACTTCATATCGTTGGCAAGAACGTTGACGTCCTTCCCGAACTTATCTATGATGGCGTCCATCACATCATTGTCGCAGACCAATTCGATCTGTTTGCGCTCCCCGTTATACATGCGAAACATGGAATTCAGATAATCATTCAGATCGAAGGAGCGCGGAGGCTGCTTGGCGTCTTCATCCAATATGGTTGGTTGACGAACGATCCGATCAATACGGAAGCTCCCGATCCCTTTATGCTTTTCGGAATATCCGACCACATAATAGAAATCTCCATTCCAGATCAGCTTATATGGGCTGAATACATAGGTGTATCCATCGTGTCGCAGTTTTTGCTCTTTCCGCACGTTGAAGGTGAAATACTGGAAGGAAACCTTCTTTCGGGAGTTTATTGCTTCATTCAGGGCTTCCATGATGTAATAGACCTTCTCGTTGTCTGCCTTGATCCGGTTCTCAACATCCACATTTCTCACGAGCTTTTCCGTGTTGTGGAAACTCGTGAGAGAGCCGATCTTCTTGACTAATGCTGCGCTCTTTTCCTTTGGAATGAATCGGGCAGACTCAATCGCGTCAATCATTGTCTTGAGCTCCGGAAGGTCAAACCGCCGACCGATCATATAATACCGTTTTTGTGTAGATGACTCTACAGCAATCTCTACTCCGAGCTCCTGGAGAGCCGTGATATCGTCACCGACAGTTCCGCGTGAAGTGGAGATACCGTAGTCTTTGTCAAGTTGCTCCATAATTTGAGCAATCGTCAAGTAGTGATCTTCATCTGTTTGCTCATAGAGCATTTTTGCCACATAGAATGGGCGTAGTTTTGCTTTTAAATCCATATAAACACCCTCGCACAGGGAATTGTAAGGCTTTATAAGCCGTTCTTACTGTGTTATCTTATGGAGTACTTTTTCGAGACAATCTTTGCTGGTACGCAAATCAACTGATTGATTGCTACCTGGTGCTTGGATACTGCTTGAGTACCGACAATAATTGAGAAAGTAATTGTACAGCTCCTGCTCAAATCTCCCATCCGAAACTGCCGAAGGGGAAGAATTCTCCGTCCAACACCAATTACCCATAGCTACATATGCGAAGCTATCAATTACGATGCCAGAAAGATGGTAGCTGCTGAAGTAATTATCCCGAATAAAACGCATGTGCTTGCAAGTGTCAAACAGGAGGCCTCTGCTCGATGTATTTTTATTTTTCATGGAACCTTGTTCTGCTTTGGGGTTTGTCGAGCGCCAGTTGCCTCCCATATTTGTGTCCGGATATTGATAGGTCGTATTCCCATACCAATCCGTGTTTGCAAACGCAGGCAACGCCTCAATTTGCATCCCGTCCGAAAATGTGAGTTTGACAACCTGCCCGTCAGCACGAACATCCGTCCGAGGATATGAGCTTTGAATGGCACTTTTTACAGCCTGCAGAAGACGTGACTGACCATTCCCTTTGTAGTAGTCGTAACGTTCATATTCAGATCTCGGTAGTTCCAGCAGTATGTCTATATCGCTGGTGTCAATTGCCGTGCCACGCCCATATGATCCCACGTAAAGACTGTGAGAAGTCTCGCTGGTTGAGTTCCAAAACTCTCGGTTTATCGCCCTCGTAATTGTCTTATATCTGGAAGCTATTGTAGAGCGTGTTGCCATTGGGATGACTTCACCGCATTTTGCAATATGATAACTCACTTTTAATCTCCTTTTTGCAGTGCTTCGGGGAGGTACGAGTCAATCTCTTCCTTCGAGAAAGTGTTATCTCCCGTAACTTGCAGGGCTTCTTTTGCCAATCTTACTGCTTTGTCGGTTGTTGTGGGTGCATCCTTGTACACCTCATCTGCCTTATCCATCAGTTCACGATATCTGTTTTCCAATTCTGAAACTGGCTTTTCCTTCAGTTTGATGGATGTGAGGAGGCATGTGATCTCGTTTCTAACTATCAACAGCTTATTCGCTGCCTCCTTGTGTGCTTTCGTCAGCTTGTTCAGATCGAATGACTTAAAGTACGCTGCGACGAATACCGTAGCGAATGACAAAACAGCGGATACGATTTTTATCCAGAGCTGGTCAGTAAAAATGGTGGATAGAATGCCGACCGATGTTAGCGATGCACAGACAATGCTCACCGTTTCCATCCATTTATACTGTGTTTGATAAATATCCGCTTGCTTTTCTTGAGTCTTGTGCGACCATACTGCACGAGCAAACATGTCCCGGACAGCATCTTCAAGAATAACATATTGATCTATCATATAAGTAATCTCCATCATCAATCGATTGCGAAATAATCTATTGGGTTAAAAATCGAGACGGACCGGCTTCTTTCTATTTTTCTATAAGAAGCTTGGTGTGACCATTATCTATGGCAAAGAACTCTTTACCTCGGATCAAAACGATTTTCGATCCTGAGACAGGAGAGGATGAAAGGATTGGATAAGTTCCAGGTGCAAGAGATACAGACGACGAAGACAAGATAGTCACATCAAAACTTGAACCTTCAAAAGAATATACACCTTGTGCAATTGCAGTCAGCGCCCCTGGTAACACGTTCTGAAGTAAAGAAACCGTATTTGCAAAATCAGAAGAAACAATCACAACTTTTGCTTTGTTAGTTTTGTCCATATCATTTGAATGATGTAGATTCGAGGCTGTGATTGAGTCCATTTGCTTCAAAGTTCCATACGGATGAGTGTTCTTCCCAACGAATGCAATATGTTTCTTGTTGTCCAGTTTTAGCCATTCAACATATGGAAGATTTGCAAGAATCGTTTCAGGCTGATTACGGCTTGTCCCAGAACCGTGTAAGACTTCATCGACATGAACTGCCGGCAACCGATTCATTTCATTCCAAATGAGTTGAAGTTCGCCCAACGGTCGACTTCTGGTTGTTCCAGCGGAGGTTTGGAGAATCAAGCACGAACGATCCTCATCCACCTCCAATATCCGAATGTTTGCGCCGGGCCGAATAGATTGGAGGTCAAGGCCGATTAACTTTTTGATATCTTCAATAACATCATAGAAAGTCATATTTTACCTCCTTGAAGCAACGGTGGGAATTTTAAGATGCTGGCGTCCTCATCAGACTCTTCAATAGCAACAACATCGTCAAGCCATTCGCGCAGGAAAGTTTCGGTGTTTGGGTCTTCACCTCCAACTTTCATGAAAGTCACCTTATTAGGAAGATTGATTCTTATCGGTGTACGATCGGATTGTTCGAGCGAGTCTTTTAAATTAAGCCCTGCTGCAAAACGCCGGATATCAGATACGAAATCGAGAACTATGACTTTGTCTTTTCCTTCTGAAATACGCAGCCCACGCCCAAGTTGCTGAATGAAAATACGGCGTGAATGCGTGACTCTCTGGAAAACGAGGATGTTAACATCCGGCACATCGATTCCTTCATTGAAAATATCAACTGCGCATACAACATTGATTGTGCCCTCGGCAAAGTCGCTTAAAATTCGATTTCGCTGATACTGAGATAAAGGTGTATAACCACCCCCAGATGCGCCAGAATAAATGGCTTCGGCTTTGCAAAAGCCCAAGGAGTTTATTTTGTCGCGCATGATGAGGGCATGTTCAATAGTGCCACAAAACACAATAGCACGCGGATCAGTCTGTTCTCCCCAAGCATCACGAAGCATATATACAACCGAGTCATCCCACTGATTAATAAAAAGCGTTCTGTTAATCTGCTTGGGAGAAAAGTTTTTCCCATGTATGTTTTTGAGCGAATCCCAGTTGATGTTATCGGTAAACATACGATAATCGACATTCGCAAGAAAACCGTTTTTTAATCCCATAACCATATCAATTGAGACTCGTGGAAAGCCAAAGTAGTCAGTCAGATCGGCTTCATCAGGTCTCCAAGGCGTTGCTGTCAACCCGAGTGCAAATGCGCCACCTGGCTTTCCTGCGTTAAGGGCATCAAAAACGCGGTCATACATGGAAGATCCGACATGATGACACTCGTCAACAAGTAAAATTCCGTAGTCTGGCAGTTCACGTCCAGCTTGGAGCCAAGCTGAAACAGAATCAACACACGCAAATGCGAAATCTACGCTTTCTAACTGCTCGAACGTTGGGCGTTCGTAGGCATTCCATATTAGAGTCGTTTCAGATGGCTTAAGGAATGGCCAAAATGCACGTTCAAGCTGGTATACAAGATCATTAGTATGCGCACAAACGAGAACTTGACAGCGTTTGTTTGCTCGAATACGACGAACACTTTCTGCAGCAACAAAGGTTTTCCCCAGCCCAGTGGCCATCACTACAAGGCAGCGGTTTTCCCCGTTTCCGAAATATGCATTTACAATCTCTTGTATTGCCGGCTCTTGATAACGGCGAACTTCACGCTTATTTGTGTGTTTATCGGGAAGACGTTTTGCGCGAGAAACCAGGGTATTCGCATCCCATAATTGGAGCGGAATCCCACTTGCATGAAGAGCTTTTTGATGCGCTATAACTGCTGATTCAAAGCCGCTTGAAGAAACTATAACTGGAATCGCCGCTTTGTACTCATAAGCAGCGTCAATTGTTTCTTGAACGACAGTTTCTCCGACGGGCTTCTTCCAATGCTTTGCCTGGAAGAGCCACCTCTTTGGGCCGGATGGTGTGTTTTTTGTTGCTGTTACATCTGCGCCATGATCATTTGTTTGCCCGACAAGACGAACATTCTCGAAGCCCTCGTATACCAAAAGCCGACAAAGATTTCTCTCGAATGCCTGCCATGTGTCAGTTTGAATTTGGTACTGGCTCTCGAACATCATATTGACATATCCTTCCGTAAGAACTGAATCGAAAGCCTTGCGCTTTCCAGAGTCAGCATATCTGAATAGCGGTTCTCAGCGAAGATAATGAGATTCTTTAGATAGTTTCCGTATTGATCAAGAATTTTTGCTTTAGCAGCTGCAACAATGTCTGGACCAAGAAGATCCTCTCCGCCAGAAACGAGCGTTGTATTCCACACCTTTCCTCCAAAGAAACTATCAGGTTCTTCTGCATAAATCTTCAAGAGGAAAGAGAATGGAGTATGAGCAATGTATTCGCCGGATTTTTTCAAGTCAGCAATCAGTGACAAGTCAATGCCTTTCTGTATTAATGCATTTGTCATCTGGCGCTTTTCTTCCATCGACAATTCATCAAAATAGAGTTCTGCGCCACTACCCAGCGCATCTTTCACGCGTGTTTGGATGTCGCGCAGAAGATCTGTAGCATCTTTATAGATGACATCAAAATCCAATTCCACGGCATCTTTCCAATTTGTTTCCAAGACAGACCATGTTAGGTTGCTCAAATTATGTTCGGAGTAACTGGCAAGGTTCATCCGCTCTTGGTAAATATACATCGCAACTTCACTCGCGATTAACTGCTCACGAGATAAAATGCATCGAGTGAAAAATGGATGCGAATAATCAACAAAGATGGTCAGTTTTCCTATCTCTTTATGAATCACCAGCGGCTCCCGGACATTTGTCATCGGTGTAACCATTGGAGAATGTGTTGAATAGACTTCGAGATGAACAGGGTTACTTAATGATCCATCAGCGAGTTTGATCGAAAGAGCATCAGCAGAAAGAGAATCGTCTTTATCGGAATGTGCGAGGAGTTCATCTTTAGAAAGTGGATGATTCGCACCACGGGGACTATGGCATACTTTGCAGACGTCATCAGTAGCAACGTTTTTTGTTTTGCATACCTTACAAATCCAGGGTTCCAGAATAACGGGAAGCTGATTAGTGCCGCAATGCGGACAAGTTGCAGCAGAGAACGGAATTAACCGTCCACAAGCTTCGTTAACACAGTTTTTCCCTTTCAGGACTTCGCCACAACCGACGCAGACTTCCGCCTCCTTGACATTCTGTGTTCCGCAGTAGGGACATTCAGGCAGTTCTTCAACAGGAGGCTGGTCAGCTGTTTCTACAAGCTTCCACCATTCGGAATCATCGTAAAACCCCGGTAGTTTTTGCTTGAACTTCTCATAGTACTCCCGCTCGGTGTCGCGGCTAATACGTTTTGCTGTACGGCTATCGGCATCCCAATATCCCATGTACATATCCCCACGACCGAATTGTCGGACACGACGATAAGCTTGGTAGAGACGATAAATTGGAGAAGTGTTTTCTGATGCGCCAGGCTGTGAGGGCTGAAGAGAACTATTACCTCGAAGAAATGTCATCGCCTTTTGCCATTCGACGCTACTACGCTGAAAATCTTGTTTTAAGAAATCAACCGGGACAAAGTCGAGATTTATCTCCCCAACGATTCTGCCGTACTGGGAATCGATTGGATAGTCTTTGATTGTGTGCTTGAATTCATCGACAAATTCAAAGAAAGCACTTTTTTCACCAATTTTAATTGCACGTCCGTTACGGATTAAGTCAATACCATATTCAGTATCAGAATCAAAGCGTTGAATTCCAACCCAACCGACAACCCTCTCCTCAATCGTGCGAACAGAGGTTGATCCACAAGATGGGCAGACAACATCATCGGTACCAAGAATGGCCGTGCACTTTCCACAACGCTTGGTGCTGCCAACAGTCTGATTGAAACGAAAAACAGCCGGAACATTTCCCGTTTTACGTACAACGTAGCGAGAGTCATCCCAAACACAATGCTCATATGGCTCACATTTCTCATCATTGATGATTATGCGTATTTCTCCCTTTCGGAGAATAGTGGCATAGCGGCGCCCAATTTCTTCGCGGATTTTAGGCATACCATATTGAACAAGTTTCTGCACAAATCCACGATTAGCATTCCCTGCTGGCCACCAGCCAGAAACCTCGATAATTGTGCCATGTGCGCCAGGAGCAAATGGTGCATCATTTTCTTTAGGTAATTCCTCTGCATCTAATGAATAGTCTTTGGATGCATTGATTTTTTCCAAATTAATTATAGTTCTGATATATGTTGCCGAGTCGGCGCGTGCAGTCATAAATGTCGTGACATTGCCGAGTTTACCTGTTGAGATATTAAATCCCATGCCGAAGAGGCCAAGTGTATCATAAGGATTATTGCCAGAAAAACCAGCCTTGATTGCTTTCTCAGCATTCTCAGCCGACATACCGGGACCATTATCCTGTATGCGAAGAACTCCACCATCAACAGAAAGCTGCTTGCGGCTTGGAAGTGTAACGACAACAACTGGATTTTCTACAGTTACTCCTTGGATTTTGGCACTGTAGAAAGAGTCGATTGCATTATCAATCAGCTCGCATAATGCATCGAGAGGCTGCATCGGGGTATGGGTTAAGGCAATCAACACCATGGGGTCGGGCGTAAATTCAAACTTCATAATGATGCACCTCCAATGAGATTTTCTGACTCAAGGAACTCGGCAATAGTCTTAGCGATGCCGCTCGAAAGCAGATACGGAACACCATTACCAATTGTTTTAAACTTATTTGTTAGCGTCATATCTTCCGGAAGCTCAAATTCTTTTGGAAGCGTTTGCAACGCAAGGGCTTCAGCAGCGGAGAGGCGACGAGGTTTATATGGATGGAGATGTACTTCGTTGTTACCATAGGCAACAGTCGGAGAATAACGCCATCGATGCAATCGTTTATAAGACTTTTTTGATACGTCGCCTTCATCAACTGTCTCCATGCGAGACAATCCATTATGGGGAGTAAAAAAGTCAGAAGCGTTAGCATGATGCGCGACATCATTCTTTCTGAACCAGTATTCTACGGTGAATGCTTCCGGTAGTCCTTCTGGACAAGTGGAGACTGAATCAGCGACAAAGGGTTCTGATACTGGCCACGGAAGGGATTTTATTTCATCCGCATTCCATTTTCGGAATGCGTTCCACGGAAACTCTGCTATTCTTTCAGGTGTCACCAGGAGATTACGCTTAATACCAAACAGTAGAATTCGATCACGGTCTTGTGGCGCACCAAACTCAAGAGCATTAGTCAATCGGTCGGTTAGAGCATAGCCCACTGATACAATTGCCGATTTAAGCTCTTCGTAGAATTCCCTATGGCGGGCAGTTTTCCAGAGCCCTTTGACATTCTCGAAGAGGAAGAAATCTGGCTGCATAGCCATGATAAGGTCAACGTAGGACTTCGAAAGCTTTCCATTGTCACCATTTCGCCCACGATTCTTACCGGCTATAGAGAAATCCGGGCACGGGGGACCGCCGATGAAACCAACAACATCACCTTCGGCATGGACGGTATTAATGTATTCCTGGAGTTCTTCTTTCCGTCCTTCAAGAAATTCGTTTATATCGATATTGAAATAACCGAAACGAGGTTTACGAAGCCCCATTTTTTCGCGAGAGTACTTGTATGCCCTTATGAATTCGGGAGAATACTCATTCACGAGATCGATATCAAATCCGTTTGTCTCGAAGCCAAGGTCAAGGAACCCACTCCCGGAGAAGAATGAGAAGATTACTTTTTTCCCTGCCATGAATACCACCTCAATTTTTATTTAGATACAATATAGTTTCTGAGGAATCATATTCCTCAGCAGATATCGCATTATAACATCAGCTGTTATGTGATGTTTTGTCAGCTCATTTTAAGTCTTCTTCTACAACTTCCATTAGGTCGCCAATATCACAATGAAACACTTTGCAGAGATTCATCATGACCTCCATGTTAATCGGTTGGTCTTTGTTCAGCTTAGTCATGGTATATGAGCTTATTTCGGCTGCTTTTGCAAGATCACTCTTTTTCATCTCGTTATCTTTCATTCGCCGCCAAAGTTTATCGTACCGGACTTTCATATGACACCTCCAGACATACAGGATGGGCTTCTGCTTGCCACTCACAATAATACATTATTTATCTTACCACAAGAATTGCTTTATTTCAATGCTTTCAGTCAAAAAACAAGGATTGTATTTCAGAGGTGCGACCAATATCTTTCACCTAATGATGGGCGGAGTGTAATATGATTAAGCAGTAGACAGCCTACGATCTGTCTACTGCTTAATGATGTTACAATTAATGACGCTCATTCCGCTAAGTTGATAATCTGAAGCCCATTTTCTTTGGCATAGTTAACGGTATAGTATGTCCCGCCTCTATCTTCCGTCAGATAACAAATACACAGACTACTGTTATCCACGAGGTGTCGGTTTCTCTTATGCATACACCCGCGATAATACACTTCCGAAGTATAGACGACTTTGTCAGCTGCTGCCTTTATCCGCTCGTACTCATCTATATCCGTCTGTTTCCAGCCAGAGGTTTGTGTTTTACAAGGAAGAACAAGAATAAGCTTTATATCCGGGTGACGTTCTTTCAGTTTCAAAACCGTTTGAGCTGCAAGCGTATCAAAGCCCAATGCTCCACCGGCACCAAAATACACATATCCGGCTTGAATACTTTTTTCTATTTCTCTTTCCAAATGATGCTTGATCCCTGGGCGCTTTAGAGGAGGAATGTCTCTGTGACCCGTAAAGCAAGCTGTTTTATTTTTCATACCGTACCACTCCCGTCGACTCTTTATTACAGTATATCAGAAAATAATGAACATTTCCACACTATTGGTTATTCCGTCTGCCGTATAGTTTGTGTATAGGAGCATGCTCAAAATCTATACTATTAGTGATAGTCCCACACTAATAGGAGGTGGAGAGGTGCAGTATAATTCTATCGGAATAAATATCAGAAAGTTCCGAACTGAGAAAAAGCTGAGACAGGAAGACCTGGCTGAACGAGCCGGCCTTAGTGCTAACTATATCGGGATGGTGGAACGGGGGGAGAAGATCCCGTCCCTTGAATCTTTCATCAGCATCGTGAATGCCCTGGGAGTATCGGCAGATATGGTGCTACACGATGTTCTCGATACAGGGTATGAAGTGAAGGGTTCTTTGTTGAATGACAAGCTGAGAAACCTTCCAAAACACGACAGAGAAAAGATATTTGCCGTCATTGAGACAATGATAAAGCACAGCTAATCAGCGTTGCCATTGCCGGATTATGCCGCCCTCGTTGGGTGGCATTCTTTTTTTGTGTTCTTTATTCTGCTGTAGTATCTTTTCAGGTGGGAAGTTCGCCTTCTCCCTCCATGATGAAAGGTACCACCTTCCATCAAGAGGGCAGACGTCTCCCTTGGTGAAAGATGGTATTGAAAAAATCATCGTTTCAGCGAATAGAGTAAACTGCTCTTGCCACCATGCTTCCGGTATCGCTGCTCAGTTTCCAGCAGTCCGGCTTTACGCAGGTCCTGAAGAGCTCTGCGAACAGTCGACTGCGACAGCTTGAGCTCACGGGCAATGGTCGGGATTGCAGGCCAGCATTCGCCATCTTTATTCGCTCGATCCAAAAGATAGATATAGACGGACTTCGCACGGTGAGGAAGATCCATCCTATACAGAAAATCAAGCCTGCCCATCATAAGCCTCCAACGGGATAGTTTCTTGCTCCGGTTCAACAGTTACCTGCTTTTGTGAAGGCAGAGAACCACCCTTCTTGCCGTCTTTTTCCGCTTGCTCGGGAAGAGGCTTCGGTTGTCTGCTTCTGCTCCGATTGCTTTTAGGAGGTTGATGGTTCTTTGCTTCCGTCTGCTTCGGTTCTTCCATCTCGCCGCCTCCACCGGTGATGTCACCCTCGAGCAGTGCTTCGGGATGATACTTCCTTACGATACCGTCCATCAGTTCCGCTTTGTTGGCATACTGCACCTTTCGATTTCCGTTCTCAGCAACGGTATAGGGATGGTCTTTGTCAAACTCAATACCCCATTTGAAGAACAGTTTGAGGTGGACGCGCATGGGATGGACACCGGTCTTCATCACAATAAAATCACCCTTGGGCAAGGACTTCAACTCATCTGGTGTGAGGAGCGGTCGCTCCATCATCTGCAGGGATTCAGAGGGATCGTTCTTGCTTCTGGATACCGATCCGGACATAACTGTGCGGCAACCCAGGGCTTTAGACAGCGTATCGGCAGACGAGCTATTTGGAGCAAAGCCGCCGAACAAGGTGATCTGCGTATTATCCACGATGATTTCGCCGCCCTCCTTGCCGTAGTTCTTTTCGAGCTGGGCAAAGGATTGAATGATTGGAACAATCTGCAGGCGTCTGGATCGGGAGGCGCTGAACATCATCTCGGCGGATTCGATCTTCGGCAGCGTTCCGAACTCATCGCAAAAGAAGACACAGCGGTTCTTGAGCTGACCGCCGTTCTCATCTGCAACGGCCAGGATCTCACGGTAGAGCTGCTGAATGATAAGGGAAATCATGAAGAAGGTGTTGGGGTTTTCCTCCGGCATGATGATAAAAATGGCGGATTTCTCACGGCAGAACTTCTCGGCGTCGATCTCCGTGTCGAAGCACAGAAGCTGTTCCAGCTCTGAGTCCAGGAAGGAGTTCAATCGGGACAGAGCCGTTGACATGACGGACGCCATGCTCTGCTCGGCTGTATTCAAGGCGGCTCCGGCGAACCACTTGGCCTTGTGATCATTGGGAAGCATCTCCATGAGCTGCTGGAACTGATTTTTTCCTTTCTTTCCCGATGGAGCCAGCAGTTCTTGGATGATCTTAAACACGGACACGATGTGTCGTTCCTCCGGCTTGCAGAACTCTGCAACCAGCAGGATCGTTGCCGTCAAGAGTCCTTCGGCTGCGTCGTAGAAGTAGGCGTTCTGACCGAAGCTTGCCGCATCCATGCCGGAGAGGATGATGGTCTTGGAGATGATCTTCGCATACTTCTCAGCCTTCGCTTTGTAGACGAGGGTATCGGGATTCGCCTGGTACAGATCCATATACTTATTGACCAGGTGCAGAAGGTTGTTGCCATTGGAACGAGTCGGGTTTCGCAGATCGATCACGGAAACATTATAGCCGTAGCCCTTTGCAATGCTGCCGTAGTTGCGCATGACGTCGCCTTTGGTATCTGTGGACAGGAAGCTCATCCCACTGGCGCAGGCATACTCGATACAGGGGTACAGCCAAAAGGCAGTTTTGCCGACTCCGGCCGCACCGATCATAAGCACGTGGACATCACCGGTGTCCACCATCGCTGTGGTATTTCCTGTGCATCCGACGACGATGCCCTGGGGAAGAGCTTTACCGTCTTCACCTGTGGGAGTCTTGCCGTTCTTAGCCTGCTCTCGCCATTTCTTCGGCGTGAATGGAATATGCTTATAGATCTTACGCTGTTCGCCTTTGGTCATCCAGCGGGCGGTTCCGTGCTGGCCGTCGCCGACCGTTTTAGATTTGATATTGTTGAGGCTGTACACATACGCCAGCAGTGTGATCCCGCCGAGGACGCTGAACATGACGGCGCCGACGATGATCAGAGTTGTAATACCTGACACGGTTCTTCCACCTCGCTTTCTTCTTGGTTTAGAGCTAAAAGATCCTCGTTCCAGTCTTTGTGTTCGGGAACGAGGATTTTTGCATTGATTCCTTGTGTAAACAGCTTATCGCTGATTCGTTTTGCCGCCGTCTGCCCAGGCTCATCGCTGTCCATGCAGAGGAACACCTCCGAGATATTGGGATTGTCCTTCAGCATCTGAAACAGAACTCTGTCTGACACCGAGCAGGCGGCGGCATAGCTGTGCTGCTGCCAATTCTTCTTGTGCATGGAGATAAAGGACAGCATGTCTATCGGCGCCTCGAATAGCAACAGGTACTTGCTTCTTCCGGTCCAGTGAAAGCTGTACTCCGGTATGCTGCTGTCCGCGTTGCCTTTGAAGGTGCTTTCGCTTCCTGTTCCGCGCATATTGGCATGACGAGGGACGCCTTCCTGATCAAAACCGACGAACACGGCATTGTGGTACTGCGCCGATTCATAGATCATCTGCCTGTGGGCAAAGGTGTACACCACGTCACGATCCAGCCCGCGTCGGGACAGCAGATAGGCATAAACTCTGCGCATGTTATCATTGCGCGGAGGCAGATCGAATGGCTTTGGAGGTGTGCGTTCAATCGGCGGTGATACGGTAAGGGTTCCGTTGCAACCGCCGAGCAGATACTCTACTGCCTCGGGATAGTCCTTGTTATAGAACCTTCGGACGAAGTCAATGGCGTCGCCGCCCTGCTGATCGTACTGATGAAACCAAAGGTTTCCCCGAATGGTGACCTTCTGCGATCCGTCCTGCCATTCATATTCCGAGCCGGATCGTTTGAGCTTTTCACCCTGCGAGCGAAGCAGCTCGCAGAGATCGGTCTGACGCGCCTGCTCTTTTTGCTCGTCAGTGAAGTGAATATATTTTGTTGGCATGAAATCCTCCTTATCCTTGCTTGAGACCGTGGGCTTGTTTCTTCTCATCTATCTTCCGCTTGAGCTTTCTGTCGATGGCTCCGGCTTTTCCTTTTCTCTCATCTTCAAGCTGGTTTTGTATCATCCTGCTCAGATGATGCAGGAGTCTGATCGAGCCAAGTGCGGCAGACCAATTGCGGTTTGAATGGATGCTGTGCAGGATCTGCTCAGCATACTGATTTCCGTGCTCTGCCGCAGATGACAGATAGGCGATGGCTTTCTCATAATCCCGCTCGACCTCTTTGCCGTAGAGATACATCTTTCCGAGCTGGTATTCTGCAAAGTCGTTACCGTTCTCCGCTGCAATCTCGAAGTCACGGATTGCTCGAAGGACATCCTTGACTTCTCCTTCTGTGAGTCTGAGCTTTCCGGCAAGATAAGCGGCATAGGGATTCTTCTGTGCGGCGGATCGCTCCAAATACTCTATTGCACGCGAGACGTCCTGTGGGACAACCTCGCCACGATAGAGGAGCTTTCCCATCTGATACTGTCCGGCGGCAAATCCTTTTTCAGCAGAGTCGGCAAGAAGTCGAATTGCCTCGGGGATGTCATGCAGGAGAAGCTCTCCGTCGAGGAGCGCTTTCCCAAGTGTATATGAGGCATAACGGTTGCCCTGATCCGAAGATCGTCGCAGAAGCTGCTCTGCACGAGGAATATCCTGATCAATGTCTTCGCCACGGAGAAAAGTTTTCCCCAGCAGGTATTCAGCATATTGATTGTGTTCTGATGCGGATTCTTCCAGCCATCGCAAGGCGTAGTCAATGTTTTTCGGAACATCCTCACCCCGAAGGAACATCTTTCCGAGTCTGTATTTCGCAACGCCACATCCGAGTCCGGCCGCTTCGATCAGAAGATCCACAGCGGTGTTCGAATCGTAGGCGTCGCTCTCCCGGTCGAGCAGTTCTTTTGCATTCCGGTATAACTGCCACATACGGGAACGCTGAACTGATCTTGGCGCAGGAGCATACTCTTGTTCCTCAACCTCATCTGCTTCCGGTTCAGATGTCTCTGCATCAACCTCGGCCTTCTCATCCTGCTCGTCTGCGATCAATCTATCGGCCGAAATATTCAGCGCCTCTTGGATGACCGCGTTCTTGATCGATTTGAATTCCGGGTTGTCCACCAACGGAAGACGCTCCGGCAGCTCCTCCGTGTAGGTTCGGATGACTTCATCTTTCTGTTCGTACCACAGCTCATAGAGCGAGGCAATCCGCTCGTCGGCGGCAAGCTCAGAAACGATTCCGTTCACGATGGCCTTGAGGTCTGGCTTCAGATATCCGTACTGCTTCTTTCCGCTCGTCTTTGATAATCGATCAGCGAGCTCGAGCAGTTTGTTTTCAATCACAGGATTGTCATAGGTACCGCTGTTGATCCGATAGACGATCTCCGCAATCACCTCACGGCTCTGCGCACGGAGCGCATTCCGATGCTCCGTCTGCTTTTCATAGACGGAGTGCAGGTCGTCCGCAAAGATATCCTTTGCGAATGCAGAGCGCAGATTCATTATTCCTTTCTGTGTGAGGTAGGGCTTCGCCTGTTCGGAGGAGTAGACCATCAGGTGGACATGGGGATGGTGACTCTCGTTGTGGAAGGCGGCGTACCATTTCAGATCCTCCATCGGGAGTTTGAAGTTCTTGGCGATGGCCTCAGTCTGTGTCCGCAACATGTCCCGCCAGCGTTCCCCGGTATTGAAGCCGAGACGCTCTGCGTCCTCCCGGCGCAGGGAGAGGATCACCGTCCACACATTTCCTTCGTACTCATTCAGCTCCTTCGACACCTCTCCCAGCTTGACGCGCACACCGTCATCCGTGAACAGTCCGTGGGAGCCGAACCGCTGCACTCTCGGTCGGGTGGCGATGTAGTCGGCGTAGGTCTTGCTCTCCATCACTTCTACGGCGTTGTCTTCCAACGAGCGGGAGATGAACTCCGAGGCGTTTCCGACTGTTGGCTCTTTGAGATAATCCTCATACTCCAGCATGATCGCGCTATCGGGAAAGTCATGAAGGATTTTTCCGATGAGTTTCTGTTGTTTCTTCGTCGCAGGCTCCAGCTTGAAGGTGTCGTCGACCTTGTCCACGCCTTCACGGGTCGCAATGTATTTTGCATAGCCGCCGACGCTTTTGCGATCCATCGGACGAATGTATTTGAACTTGGTGATCAGCTTTGCCACAGTTTTTTATCCTCTCTGCCACTCCGCGGCGTCCTCGAACCGAAAGGAGCCGTTGAGCCGCTTAACCTCCTGCACACATTCACCGCGCAGTCGTTCCAGTGACAGCGGATCGATGTCCTGCTGTAGTGCGATCAGGTTTTCCAGGATGGCGATCTCTACCGCCAGCTTGAAGAGCATCCGGTTTTGCCGGTTGTCGCTCTCGGCTACGATGCTTTTGAGCGTCGAGGTCACCACATTTGGAAGGAATGTCTTGTAATTATCCGAGGTCAAGAAGCCGTAATAGAAATCCACGGCCTTCTCAATGAACTCCGACTTGCTCTGACAGTTGTCCTCCCGATAGACCTGTTCGACCTTTTCCAGCGTTTCGGGATGTACCCAAAGCGCAAACTTTTTCTTGTTTTCAAAACTCATGCGTTTTCCTCCTTTCCGGCGTATAACCCCTGCCGCAAGCCCTATGGAACGCTTGTAATAACGGCGATTTCGAGCATGCACGAACCCGCAGGCAGGATAGCGGCGCTATTTACAACCCCGCTGCTTTTCTTCCGTTGAAAAGCCCGCAAGCCCTTGTGCGGTCGGCGTTGCCGTCCGCTGTGACGCGAGTCGGGGGCGTTTTACGACCCCGACTCTTTCACCCGCTTGATTTTCGACCCTGTCGAAAATCCTCCGAATGGGCGTCATCACTGGTCTGAACGTCTGCCCGAAACCGCCTCAAATTCGGCTTGAACTCTCGCAGCGGGTTGCTGGCCGTCCTGCGCCAAAAAGCCCACACAGGGGCTTCACGGCGCCCACGGCGGTCTTACATCTGCAGGTCGGGACTCTCGTCTTCGCCCTCATCGAATGTGATCTCTTTGCCCTCGAGAGCGGTAGCAAAGATTTCGTGCCTGGCGTCCAGGGACAGACCTTCTTTGCGCTCCGCTTTGTACATGGCCGTTGACACATCCTTGAGATTGTACGTCCACCACGCATTGTCGCTGCTTTCACAGACGCTGACGGCGTCGTGGTCGAAGTCAAACTCGACGAGCGCAGTGATTCTCGGATCATTCGGCATGGCGTTACACAGAACGGAGAACGTCATATCGTTGATTGTCTGGCACCCGCTGAAGTTCGACTGCGCAATACTGTCCAGAGTATATTTTCCGATCTCGTCCTTCAGAGTGGAGCGGTACAGATTTGCGATGCTGTAAAAGTTGTTGCGAAGTTCCGAGGTGAAGAAAAAGTCGTCATCTCCCTCATGGAAATGAACGACAGCGAAGCGACGGGAGGCTTCCCGCGCAGCAGCTTCACGCTCTCTCTCCAACTCGATCTGCGCTTTCACCTCTATGCGCTCATGCTCGGGAACAGTCTGCTCATAGAACCGGTCGAGCAGATTTTGAAGCTCGTGTTCGACACTGCTGCCGTTCTTCAGCAGATAACTTTCCAGCTTTGCAAGCCGGTGTTCGTTGAAATACAAGACGAGTTCTTCGTCAGTCATGATCGGTCACCTCCACAGTAGGTTTCGGCTCCGCTTTCTGCCTCCGCACTTTCGGAGTGGGAGGCTCCGCATTGCCGGAGCGCATATTCAAGAACTCACGAACGCCTGCGGGGACGTTCTTGGCGTAGAGCGTATCCAGCGATTTGGTCAGTTCTTCCTCAACCTGCATTCCTTTCTGTTCAAGGTAGAGTCTGAGTGTGGAGAGCTTTTCCTCATCGTAGGACACGCTGACAGAGATTTTCTTCATAGGATTCATCTCCTTACATGGTCATTCCGAATCCCGTATCAACATAGGCAAGGCTGGCGTCGTTGAGAACGGTGAGACCGTTGTTGTAGTCCTCGACCATCTTCTCAGCTTCGGTCTGCCCGTGCGTTGCGTCGTACCATCGGGACTCCATTTCATCAATGGTTTTGTCAATGCTCTCGGGATGGACATGGCAGGAATAGTAACCGGCCGCATCCAGGAACTGATCGCGGCCGTGCTTCTTATAGATTCCGTACACCGATTTCATTTTTCCGTGTGCCACAGTTCATCACCTCACATCGTCATCCCTTGAAAGGGTTCTTCTTCCAGATCATCTTCCTCGACTGCTTCATCCTCACTTTCCATCTGCTCGTTCTGGAAGAGCTGCCGTGCCATCGGGATATATGCGGTGTAGCGGGCATAGTCGTACCCCTGCGGATCGACAAGGATGCCGTCATCGACACCCTCGCCGAGCACAAGCATACACGGGATGGCATGGAACTCCGCATTGGAGAGCTCCACGATGCAGGCGACGTCGCAGCGCATGGGCTGGATTTCTTCTTGCTTGCTTCGGAGCTGCACATTGATCAGCATAGGCACCTCCGTCACACAGAAAGCACCTGAGTCTGATCATCTTCCGTGAGATCCTCCGCAGGTGCTTCGTCGTGTTCATCGTAGATATTACAGCCAATGAGAGAGACGAGATTCAGAGCTCCGGCGACGCCGCCTTGCTGACAGTTCGGGCAGTGTTCCAGATGATAGGTCATCTCGATGGCGTCCTCGGTCATGATCAGCTCATTGATTTCTTCTCTCTGCCGTAATTCTTCTTCGAGCAGTTTACCGTTCTCATTGGCGTCGGTGACTTCCTCACCGAAGTGATAGTACAGCTCGTCGTAGGAGACAGACCACCGTCCGTCTGACGTATGCTCTGTGCCTTCGCGCACGGCGTAGTCGGCGAGCCTTTTCAGTTTGTTTTTGTCCATTTCTTTCCTCCCAATCAAACATAGGTGGAGCCGATACGATCAGATCACTGACCGTACCGGCTGTAGTAGACGCTGCCGTTGGCAGCACGCTGCGCTTGCACGGCTTCACTTTGATCCAGCGGTGCTTCGAAGTTGAACAGCACATAATCGGAAGCCTCTCGAACCGATTTCGCATTCTTCAGCGCAGACAGTACGCCAGGGAATTTCGTTTCCAGCTCGTCGCAGAGAAATGCCAACTGCATATTCAGATCTGCAATGGAACAGCCTCTTTCATTGGCGAATGCGAGGAGTGGTGTTTTCCGATCCTCGACTGTCCACAGCGCCAAGCCGTAGCCTGCACTGTCGGATGTGAAGTTGGTGTAGCTGCCGCTGTCAACAGCCTGCGTATAGGAGGCATCGGAATATCCGAGGGATTCCTCATAGCTGTTTTGCAAGTTGTTTGGCAGCAAGCCGCTCTCTGCATAGAGATTACCCATCAATCCGGCAACGCCATAGGGGTTGCCGATCTTGGCATAGAGAACCTCCCAAATATGGTCTTCGTCGGGAGCTTCCGTGACGTCGCTGTCGTAGTAGGTGATATACGGAATCTTCAGCCAGTGCGTCCATCCGCTGTTTTCGATAGGCGTTTGGATCACGCCGACCTTCGTTCCGCTGGCATGGATGACCTGTCCGTTACCGATATAGATACCGATATGACCTTCGTGCCAAACTGCAAGCCCTGGGATTTCCGGGATCGTATCAATGGTTCCGCTTTCTTCGGCGTTTGCGTACATGGTGTCGGCGCCGATATCCGGCATGCCGTTTGTACCGTACTCGATTTTGCCTGTCTCGGGATCGAACCAACCATAGCCCTTGATCAAACCGACGCAGTCTGCCGTGCGGCCGCCGATCCAGTGTTCTTCAATGAAATCGGCATAGCCGCCGACCTCATCGGGATACTGCTCGGCTTTCGCCTTATACAAGCTCCGCGTCAAGACCTGTCCGTAGGTTCCCCAAACGTAACCCCAGCCTCTGGAGTGAGCGTTCTTTGCCCACTGCACGAGATCCAGATTGTTCTTGGTGCTCGGATCGATATATCCCGCCGTCGAGATATACACAGCGCGGATCGCGCTCATCACCTTCGTGAAATCTTCTGCAGATAGATTAGTACCGAAGGCTGCATTTACGGCAGCGATGAGATCCGCATCCGACTGACCGTCCGCAAAGCATCCGACCAACTTGTCCACGAATCCTTCTTCCTCAGAAAAGTCAGAAAGCGCAAGCACGTAAAGCACTTGCGCCTCCTTGACTCGCTGATTATCAAACCCAGCCGCTGTCATCTTTTCTTCAATTTCTTGCATAAGGTCTTCGACACGCTGCAACCGAGCTTGTTCTTCCGCTGACATATTCTGTACAACGAGTGTCTGCAGGCGGTTTGTATCGATGTTGATACCGCCGTTAAAGAGAGCGATGATCGCGGCAAAGGGGATCACGATAATTACGATAATGCCGAGGACAATCCCAAGGAAGGTTTTTCGCAGTTTCTTGTCGGTCAGTATGGCGACGGCAATCTTCTTGAGTGCCGCCGCTACTGTTGCGCTCATTACCGACCTCCGGCTTTGCCAAACAGGGCGGCCTTATAATCTGGAGCGATGACCTGCAGAAGATATCGCTCGTTGCCACACCTGAACAGGCAGGTACCTCTCTCGGGATATTTGATGAGCTCGAACTCAGACGGTTCAACCTGCAAGGCGTCCATATACTCCTTGGGGTTGATCTGTCCGGCGTTGAACAGGAATTGATGCGTGGGGATGCTGAACAGCGGCTTTGTGAACTCTCGGATCGAGGGGATCAAAAAATCCTCGATGTTCTGGCTTGCCAGAATGATCGAGGAGTCTTTCTTTCGGACACGCTTCATTGCGTTTCGGATATATTCGATTGCCGTCATATTGGTAAGAAACAGGTACAGCTCGTCGATGCTGGCCGCCGTCTTGCCCTGTCCGAGAAGCTGATTGCTCATAAAGGACAGGATGTTGAACAGCATGGCGTCCTTGAGCCGCTTGTTGGTGTCCATTAAGCCCTTCACACCGAAGACGAGGAAGTGGCTGTCGGTGATGTTGGTGTGTCCGTTGAAATACTTGGACTCGGTGCCGACGCACATGGAATGGATTCCGAGGCATACGTCCTGCAGAGTGTCCTCCGTGTAAAGGTACTTCCGCTGCTTGTCGTAGCTGTAGAATTCTTCCTCGCACAGCTTATAGAAGTCCTCCATGATCGGGAAGTCCGTGGGCTTCTTGGTGCTGTAGTCTGTGGCGTCGGTAATGCCGAAACGGGCGTACAGCTTGGAGAGCAGAATCTCAATGGTGTCGATCTGCGTATCGGAAAAGTCCTTGTAGCTGCGGAAGAAGTCCTTGAGGAAGGCGATGTGCTGGGACAGTCTCGTGACCTTCTTGAAGGCTTCCGGCGTGGTGGCGTCGATATCCTCAACGCTGTCTGTCCACGCTTTCGGCTCCAAGGGGTTGATCGTGTACTCGCCGCTCATGAAATCGATATAGCAGCCGCCCAGAGCATTACAGAGTTCCTCATACTCGGACTCAGGGTCCAGGCAGATGATCGCCTTGCCCGACTCTCTGATGTTGGTCAAGATCAGCTTGAGCAGATAGCTCTTGCCCTGGCCGCTGTTGCCGAGAATCAAGACGTTGCTTGTGGTCTTATCCTCGGCGCGGCGGTCGAAGTCCACGAGGATATTCGTGCCGTACTTATCCCGTCCGATATACAGTCCCTGGGGATCGGTCTTGCCGGAGAAGTTAAACGGGTAGAGGTTTGCCACACTGGATGCGGGAAGAACTCGTTCATACTGCGCTCCGAACTGATTGTATCCGGTCGGAATCACGGACAGGAATCCTTCTTTCTGCCGTAAGGTCAGCCTGTCGACAGAGATCTTAGATCTCGTCAGCTCCATTGCAATGTCGCTCTGAAGCTCTTTGAGGGCATCCATGCTCCTTGCCTTCAGTTCAATGAACACGCTGCAATGCAGAAGCGGTTCCTTGTTCTTTCGAAGGTTGGCCAGGAGCTCGATCACATCCTGCAGGTTGCCTTCGGCCTCGATGGTGTCATTTACGTCATTGCCGCCGCTCTTGAGCTTGTTTCGGCGAGTGGCGTTCTGAATGATCTTCCTCTGTTCCATGCTTTCCACGAGGCGGTGATAGATGCGGAGCGTTACGCCGCTGCGGTCAGCAAGCTGGGACAGGATGGCCTGTTCCTCAGTGGAGGGGGGATATTCTCGGATAACCCACACAGATCGGTAACTGTCGCCAACAACATAGTGGTCGGACAAGAATTTCACGGAGCCGGGTAAAATCATATCGAAGAAGTCCTTCGTCCGAATTTCCTCCATCTGTGCCGGCGTCAGCACTTTCGGTTTTCCAAACATTTGCGTTTTCCTCCTTTGCAATGATGATGAGACGGCTGCTCCTGGTGCTGCCATAGCAGGTGGACAGCGTCAGCAGACGGTCGCCGTATTCGGGGGCGTCCCCGTTGGTGTAATAGGCGTTTTGAATGATTCTTTGGACAACTTCATTGAAAGCATCTTCGGACTCTGCATTGATGAAGCTGTACCATGAGTCGAGCTTATCTACACAAGCAACCGCAAAGATGGTGAACGCGTGCGCACCGTCCTCCGTTTCCAGCAGGATTGTCGGATTGGAAGAGAGGTTACCATCGTTCAGATATTCTCTGAGAGAAGAGAACATGGTTCCGTTGCGCATGTTGTGACCAAAGATGATGAGGTTATCGCTCTCGAGCGTACAGCGGTAGTCCAGAAACGGAACGCCGGAGTCGCTGTACTGCTGATAGAAGTTCATGCGCAGATACTTCTGCGGCCAGTCGGGAGTGTGCATCACGGGATAATCCACGGCGGTGTTGTCGATGGTGATCCAGCCGATGCAGTCGCTGTTCTGACTGATAAGAAGCTGGATATCATGGCGCGGCGTCAGTACAGGGTTTTCCTGTACCTTCTGCGTATCCGAATCCATATCCGAATTCTCCGCATCTCCGTCAGTCTCCGGTTCCGCTGTTTCTTTCGGCTCATCCGGCTCCTTGATCTCTGCAAGCTCTGAGAGCTCGGCAAAGGCGTCGATGTCTTTCTGGCGGCTGCTGTACTCCTGCCAGATCTGAACTCCGCAGAAGACCACAACCGCCGACAGCAGAAAGGCGAAAATCGCATAGAGATGCCTGGGATTAATCTTCGTCTTCTTCATCTTCGTCCACCTCATAGAACTGTTCTCCGTCGATGTCCGGCATCTGTTCTCCGTTCATGCTCGCCTCGAAATATAGGGCGAGGAACCGCTTGATGTCTGCCTTACGCATTCTTCTCACCTCAAAGCCCTGTTCAGAGATGATCTTCTCCACACGGTTGGCTGTATCGAAGACCTGCTTGTCCTTCGAAGCCTTGATTCGGGCGGTAAAGAGGAACTGTCTGGCAGTAGCCATCTCCACCTGCACGTTGTCGAGAAACTCGATGTCCTTCTTGATGAGCTTCCGCACTTTCGGGTTCTGCTCATATTCAAGGCGCTCGTGGAGATAGGCTTTGTTGTCATCGAAGCATTCGGACGAGTCGGTGCAGGTGATCTCAATATCGGGGATCGAAGAGAGCACCATCATCAGATGCCGGATTTTGATCTCGATGTTTACGTAGGACAGCACCGAGATATTGGTCGGGCTGACCAAGTAAAACAGAAGCTCGCCCTTCTGCGTCATAAGGCCGTATTTGGTAAAGGTCTTCACGCCGATGAAGTCCTGCACTGAGCGGCCTTTTCTTTTCTTCTGCTGTTTTTCGTACTTCGCCTGCTTGGGCGGTTTCTTTTCTTTGGGCAGTTTTTCTTTCTTGGGCATGCTGCTCACCTCCATTCGTAGTACTGCTGCGTGGTGATAAAATAACGACCCGCATATCGGATGAAATCGAGGATCGTCGTATCATCCATGCGGATCGTAAGAAACCCATAGCAAAGCGTGGCGGCTGCGGGGAGCATCAGATGCAGCTCCACAAGGATCACTATGGAGAGCAGGGCGGCAACGCCCATAATTGCGAAATCCCGCAGGCTCCAAAGCCACATGTTTGCCGAGGCCTTGAGGTTCTGCGGATAGATATAGTGCGTCATAGTATTCCTCCAATCGTCGGATCTTCGCCGTAGTAATCCTCGCAGAACTCCTGCGGGGTTTGATGGTAGTCCTCCTGAATCTTCTCCGCGATCATGTCCTTGATAAGCTGGGCTTCGCCCTTTGTCGGCTCGTAGTCAAAATACGAGGAGCTTTCCTGTCGGCTGATCTCGCACTCGATCCGCAGAGAGTCATCGAAAGGATTGTAGCGGCCGTACATGTTGAGCCATGTGTCATCATCCGAAGCGGTATCGATGTGGAACTTTTTGTCCACATCGAACCACGCTTCGATATACACGGCGATCTCTCGGCCTTCGTCGCAGTCGACTTCCATGTCATGGTCGATGGCGATATCATCTCGTGTCAGTTCATTGTTTCCTTTCATGTTGTACCTCCGATTACTTTCCAGCAACCTTCGCCACACTGCGCGTCAGATTGACGGCGGTGGTGGTAGCATGAACAACGCTCATCATGTTCACCTTGACGGAGCTGTCGAGACCGAACTGCTGGGCGATGCGCGGTACTTCGTTGGCGGCAAGCATGATGCCGAGGCCGAGAAGCATATTGCTCGGAAAGGTCATCAGCCCGAGGAACAGCAGAGTTGTCTGCATAAATGCTGTCAGACAGATGGCCGCAACCTGCTTGCACCATTGATTAAAGCCGTCGGAATACCCTCGTGGTACGCTGAACATATACAGGCTTCCGACTGCCATCTGCACGAGCAGGATGCCGCCGCGCTTGATATTCTGGAAGAACACCTTGATTACGCAGTATGCAAAAGCAATCATGCAAAGCAGGCTCAAAAGCCCGAATGTTGCGGTCACGCTTGGCGAAAAAGAACTAACGAGGACCCCAAGTCCTACTTCAGCAAGGTTTTCGTTGATTCCTCCGGCTGCCATGCTGATTAGATCGTGAGAAAACGTGTTCTGCAGGCTGATACAGAACTTGTACAGTTCTATGGGAACCACTCCGATCAAACTGCAGGCAAAGAAGCCCTTCAGAATATTGATACATGCGGTTTTAATGTTAGCTCTGCCGTTTTGATACTCTATCGCCACATCAAAGATGGCTACAACCGTACCGACAGCGAATAGAGACCATCCGAACAGGGTGAACAGCCTTACTGTTGCCTGCACCCAGGATAAATCGAATATCTCGGCGCCCATATTGCCGATCATCTCGAAGAAGTCCGAAATTGCGTCGTATATGATACTGTAAAGCCATTGGAGAATTGAGTTGAATATAGTATTGGAAATGGATTCACCGATACCATCAAAAGCGCCCCCGATAGTATCGCCGATGCCGGAGAACAAATCTCCGAGCCAATCAAACATAGGTTTTCACCGTCCTTTCCAGAGGGGTTATAAGGTCATTCCCATGTCTTCCTCCTGGTACATGGAAATATAATCGTTCACGGTATCGGCGATCTTCTGATAGGCTGCGGGAGAAGGACGGTAGCCGTACCAATCGGCTTTCCCGTTGTTCTCCCAAACGTGGATTTCCTTTGCGAACGGGTTGTTCTGATACGCAGGATTTCCACCGAGAATATCGCTGAATTTGAAGGTTTCGGCGTCAACTTCGCCATCCGTGCGGTTGATGATCTTCAGACGGAGCGCGTTATAGTGATCTCTCGTCCCGGTGTAGACGAACTGCAGTTTTACCCGCAGTTCGTCGTCAATTCTACCAAGGAGCGTCTTGCCGCTGTACTTCGCGTCACGGATGACGTCGCTGTCACCGAACAGTTTTTTGAGTTCCTGTTCGTAAAAGGTCATTGCTCTGACTTAAAGGATCGTCCAGATATACAGAGGTGCGGTCAGAGTGAAGATGAGGCAGGCGAACAGAATGCAGGGCGCAGCGAACTCAAACTGGCCGTGTTTTCTGTACTCGAAATACGAGGTGCCGACCTTGACGAAGAACAGGATGGCAAGGATCATGTCGATCACAGGGAAAACAACGTTGTTGACGACGGTCTGCACCTGAGACTTTGCGGCGTTCCAGGTGCTCTCGATGGCGCCGGAAACATCGCCGGCCGCAAATGCAGTCACGCTGAACATGGTCATGACCATCACACAGATTGCGAGGGAAAGAATGATCCGAAGAGATTTCTTTTTCATGTGCATTATCCTCCTAATACTTTTTTGATTTCGCTGTCTTTCACAGCGCGGGTTTTGATATTGAGATTTTTGCAGAAGTCGATTTCACGCCGCATCCCCTCGGTGATTTCGTCGCCGAAGATCCACAGCTCATCGCAGAACCACAGCAGGCTCATTCCTGCGGAAAGCCCGATTTCACGCTCGCTCGGGATATCGTCGTTAAGGCAGAGGGCATAGAAGTGCGGCACCACCGGAGCAGTGCCGCACTTCAGTGCGTATTCGGTGTATCTCTTTGCTTTTTCGAGATTACCTTGGATATCCCCGCCTAACGGAGCGCAGATATACACCTTTTTCATCATTGTGAATCCTCTTACTTCTCGCCGTCATCTTTCTTCTTCTTGAAATACATGATGATACAGGCGATTGCGCCGCCGAGAGCCACCCCGCCGAGCCCGATCCACACGCCGAGATTACTGTTGTCGCCGGTCTGAGGCACATCGGGCGGAGGAGTGATCGTAACGGTCTGATCCTTATCCTCGATATCCTTATGCGTGGTGATCTCAACGTCCTCACGGTACAGGCTCTCGAATACGACCACCTTGGTGCTGGTGGTAAGATCGTGAGCGTCAAAGGTGAACGTCACCTTGACTTCGCCGTTCCTGTCCTCGGGCGTGAACTTGACCTCTGCGGTAATCGTCTCGCCGTTCACGGTGAAAACCTCGCTGGTTGCCTTGTTCATCAAAGTTCCGCGGATGGTGTACTCGGTGCCGGGGATAAGGTTGGTGTAGGACACCACATCCTCAACCGTTACCTTTCCAGCCGTAGTGATCTCCTTCTTGCCGTCGATGGAGGCAGTGGTCTTGATCTCGGGGACATATACCTTCACAGACTGGCCTTCATCCTCGATGTCGGCATGAACTGCGATTTCAACATCCTCACGGTAGAGGCTCTCGAACACGACCACATCGGTCGTTTCGGTGATGACGTAGGAATTGAAGATAAAAGCCACCTTGACCTCGCCGTCTCTACCTTCGGGCGTGAATGCGGCTTCCGCAGTCACAGGCTCGTCATTGACCGTCACGGGCTTACCGGTGGTCTTGTTCATGAGCGTTCCCTTGACAACGTATTCCTTGCCGGGGGTGAGGTTGTGATAGGAAACGATATCCTCGATGGTGATCTCGCCGCCGATGGTCGTTTCTTTCTTTCCGTCGGTAGAAGCCTCGGTCTTGATCTCGGGGACAATGACGGTCACGGTCTGCGCCTCGTCCTCGATATCCGCATGAACGGTCAGCTCTTTGCTGTCGCTGTAGAGGCTCTCGAACACGACGATGTTCGTATCAGCCTTGATGAGCTTGGCATCGAAGGTGAACAGCACCTCCACACTTCCGGAGGGAGCTTCGGGAACAAAGGTCACTTCGGAAGTGATCTGCTCTCCGTTCTGGAGGAACGGCTCGCCGGTCGCCTTATCCATGAGAATGCCCTTGACGGTGTACTCCTTGCCGGGGACAAGGTGCTTGTATTCGACCGTATCGGTCAGCGTGAACACCTCGGTGGCGCAGACTTCCTTTTCCTCGTCGATGGTGGCAGTCGTTCCGATCTCGGGGATCAGATCGTTCACTACGGTGATCTCAACTACGTCGCCATCCTTATCGACTGTCACGGCATAGACCGTTTCGTTTTCAAGATAGCCAGCCGCAGGGCGCAGCTCGCGCACGGTATAGCTTCCGTAGACTACATTCTCAAAGGTGAAGATGCCGTCTTCGCCGGATTCAGCGGTAAGGAAAGCATTGTCCTCTGTAAAGCTGGTTTCGTCCGCGCTGAAGAGCCCGAACAGAGCGCCGGAGATCTTGTCGCCGGTTTCAGGATTGACTTTATACCCCTTAATCGTGCCGTAGATCAGTTCATTGGGGATGTCCTTGCCGTTGTTCACGGTGATGCGGACAGTGGCGACTTCCTGACCGGCATACTCGAATACCACGGGGTATTTCTCGTCGGAGAGAACGTAATGGCTGTCGGTGCTGATCTCCTTGACATAGGTTTTGGCGCCAACGGGAAGATCGGTGCTGAAAGCGGCATAGCCGTTCTCATTGCACTCGACCACCTCGAGCACCCAGCCAGCGGGAATGCTGCTGCCGTCTGCCGCAACGATTTCCTCTGCGGCAAACAGACCGAATTTGACGGAGGTGATTTCGCCGTTGTTTCCGACGCCGAAGACGCTGTTCTGCTCCATGACCTTGTACAGATCGATTTCGACCTTCTGCCGCTCGTTGTAGAAACCGGTGGAAGTCTCGGTAATCTCGACCTCCTGGCCTGCATAGGTCAGCTCGACGGTCTGAACGGTGGGATTGAGGAGCATGCCATAAGGAGCCTTTGTCTCAACGACATGGAACCTGCCCAGGAACAGCGGCTCGGTCACAGCCTTGCCGTCCTCTTTGGTAACGAGAACTGCCACGACCTCATCCTTGCTGTAGCGCAGGGTACCATCCAGCGTGTAGATATCCTCGGCTGCGGTCACGGTGTACTCGGCACCGGCCAGACCGCCGACCTCGTAAACCAGGCGCTTGCTGTCCTTGGTGTCAATGACAGAGGCGAGGTACTCGCCGGTCTTTTCCACGGTGATAACGCCCATCTGAGGCGCGTTCTCCTTGGTTACGACAACCACGGTCACGGCATTTTCCTCCGTGGAGTTTTCCTCTGTAATGTCGAAATACACGGGATCGCTGCCCCGAACGTACCCGTAAGGAGCCGACACCTCGACCAGCGAATAGCCCTTACCGTATTCCAGCTTCTCGGGGGTGATCAGCATACCGTCGCCGTCCGTGTAGAAGGTGTCGATGGTGGTTACTGTGGGATAGGTGAAGGTCATCTGAATCTGATTGCCGGAGGGATCATAGATGTGGAAGCCGATGCCGGAGCACGGGATGGTGTTGCCGGTCGTGCTGTCGATCTTGACCACCTTCACATAGGAATAAAAGTTGGCGTTGTTGATCAGATAGCGATAGGTTTCGCCGTTCTCGCTGACGAACACGTCGAAGGGCCCCAGCAGTTCGCGGCCTTCCCATCCCTTGACCTGCTGGACGGTATATCTGCCGTAGGGCAAATCCTTTGTCTGAGCAAATCCGTTTTCGTCGCAGATCAGATAGTCGCGCTCGGAGTCCTTTGCGTTGTCATAGGAACCTGCGCTTTTGAGATACACAGCGAACTCTGCGCCAACCTCGGGAGTCTCGATCTGCGTCTCGCCGTCATCGGTGTGCTTGATGATGGCGATATTGCCTTTCTTGGCCTGTTCGTACTGCTTCATGGCTTCACTGTTATACTCAGCAGTATAGTTCTTGGGATCGACGCCGATCTGCTCGTTGCCGGGGGTGACGAGATAGCCCTCGCTGCTGTCCAGCTCCTTGATCGACCAGTCGTTATCGCAGATATAATACTTGGTAGTGAACTTGCCATCCGCATCGGTGACGTAGGTGTCAATCAGCTCGTCGCCCTTGTAGATGCCATACTTGGCGCCAGCCAGATTCGCATCACCCTGGGCGGAGCCGGTTTCCACGTCCTGCTTGGTAACGGTCAGATTCCATTTCTTGAGCACGTTATCGAAGCTCTTGTTGGTCACCTTGTTCCACTCAATTGCTGCCGTCTGATCGTCGGGGACAACATAGCGGATCGGGGTGTCAACTTCCTCCAAGGTATAGCCGGTACCGATCAGGATGTCATTGAAGCTCGCAACGCCGCTGGCATCGGTCACGGCATACTCATCCACGGGGATGCCGCTGTAGGAAGTGCCGTAGAGGTGGAACTTCAGGCCTTCGTTGAGCCCGTCCTCCGCAGTTTTGGTGACTTTGAGATCACCGCGGCGCAGGGTGTTGTTGAAAGTTACGGTAGATGTCTTGCCGCTGACGATGGTGACGGTCTGAGCCACCTGTGTTTCGTACTTGTCATCGGGAAGCTCCGTCACGGTATAGGTGCCGGGGAGCAGGTCGAGATCGACCGTGCCGTTCTTACCGGTCGTAACCGTCTCATTGATGCCATTGCCGGTGATCGTAAACTTGATGCCCTCGACCTTGCCATCCTCACTGGTTTTTACAATGTGTCCGACTCCTTTTGTCTCTGCCTTCAGCTTTAGGAAAAAGAACACCGGATCTTCTGCACCGGTTGCCATTGTCTGCTTGCCGGGGCAGCCCCAAATTAGCATCTTGCCCATACCGAGGTTGGTCTTTTTCTGTGCGGAGATCGTTACTGTGCCGGAAATCATGCTCTTGCTTGTGAAGGTGTAGCGGTTTCCACTGCGTGTGACGGTAATTCCGCTGTCAGAAAAGCTGATGTCTGCCATAGTGTTGTTGGCGTCTGTAAGCGTAATGCTGTACTCATCCCTATCGGAGTCATAGAGCATTGTATAGATCTGCGCACCGCTCTGACTGCGGGAAGAAAAGCTCGGCACGGTGGAATGCTTGGACATCTGCTCCAAGATCCAGTTGTAGCACAGCTCAGCCGGTCTTCCCATAATTGTGTGATTATACGTATCAGCATCGATCCCATTATTTGAGGCTATCGAGGTAGGGCTGGTACGCAGCTGCTGCTGGAACTCCCAAATAATGCACTGCGTTGCGAAATAGTAGTCGTCATTATTCGTACCTGCAACCGGTGTGGATGTTCCCTCCTGATAGCCGTACATCAGCGCCAACATGATCCCATATTGTGCGGAAGATGGCAGATTCTGAAAATACCTGCTGTTTTTTCCGCTGCTTGACCCGTAGGAATCGTAATTAAAAAAGTCTACACCGCTTTCGATGCAGTAAGCTTCATGCTTATTTCCCGAACCGTCGATTATCAAATGTTTGCGTCTGCTGCTGAGAAGCTCACTGGTCTCTGCATGAAAGCTTCCGTCTTCGTTATATATGATTGCTGTGGTGGTTGGCTTGCTGTAAAAATAATCCCCGTCAGAACCGAGATACTTGTCTCCATATGCTGACGTGCATTGTGTTCCTTCTTCGGCTGACCATGCGAAGGCAGTCGTGGGGAGTATCGCAAAGATCATTAGAACGGACAGAAGCGCCGACAGCAGCCTCGTGCTCTTGGACTTGAAAATAGCATTCATTTCGTGTGTCATTCCTTTCGTTTTGATTAATAAGAAGCCCTCCGCTTTTCAGCAGAGGACTTCTTCGTATTTGGTTGTAGTTATGCAAATAAGAAGTAGATTGCAAATGATCCTTCTCCTCGTGATTCGCAGTAGATGTTGAACTCCGTGATCTCGTCGAGCCCGTATGGGCCGAGATTCTCTATCGTGTGAAACCGGATATATTGCTCCAGTTTCGTCTTCAGATAGCTTCCCTGATTTGCCTCAGATGCAATTATCGGGTTCCACCATGAGGCGTTCTGCGGAGACATCGAGGTGTTCAGAGTATAGCCCATGCTCTGTCCTATGGCGATACAGTCAGCTCGGATAGCATCGATATCAAACTCGAAATCATAAGCGGTCTTTGGTTGCGTTTCCAAGGGAGACTCTGTTTCGTCCGGCGCAGGAGGCTCAGCCGGTGCGGAAGGTTCCGCCGGATCAGGTGGTATTGTCGGATAAAGCTCCAATGGTTCATCTGGTTCCGTTGGCTTGGGCTGTTCTGCTTCTTCCGGCTGTTCTTTCGGTGTTTCCACAGGCTTTGCCGGTTCCGGCGTCGTTTCCGCAGGTTGTCCCGATTCCGCGGACTGTAAATGATCGTCCTGTTTTGGAGTCTCTGCATGTTCGATTTGGTTAGACAATTCAGGCTGCTGAGCCGTCTCCGATTCTTTTGGCTGTTCGGATTCTTTCGCCTCGCCTGTCTGCGGCGCTTCAGATAGAGTGGGCTTTTCTTTTTCTGCGGTTTCCGCAGTTTCAGTCTCGTCCCGGGTTATTATATCTGGCTCTGATACGAAATCCGCGTTTGATGCGTCGTCAGCGTTGTGATCAGGTGCCGGCTCGGACCTCTCTGCGGCGCATCCCGTGAGTGAGATTAGGAGCGCACAGACGATTGCTGTGGTTAAGAGTTTTGTTTTCATAGTAGGATCACCTCTTAACCACAAGAATACGGATAGAACGCAGGAAGTCCAGCGAGAATCGGAAAAATTACCGAAATCTACATACTCTGCCCGAAGGCAGGCGCATCCTCGTCCTGCTCATCGAGATCCTCGCCTACGTCAAGATCCTCGTTCTCGGGTTCAACCTCATCGAGCTTATGCTCATAGGCTTCCAGCACCTTGCTGTTAAGCTCGGTGCGGGCATCGGCCGTGACGGGATGGAAGATATCCGAATACTCGGTCTTGCCGTCCTTCTGGAATGAGTTCTGCGGCATCTGCACGAACAACCCTTTCTGCGAATCGATGACACGCAGACCGTGAATGGCAAAGGCGCCGCCGATGTTGACGCTGGCGATGGCCTTGACCTTCGAGTTCTCGTAGTCCACGAGACGGTCGATCCGAGCCGAAATGCTCGGAGTGCTGCGCTTCTGCTGCTTCACAGGAGCCTTGCTGTTGGTTTTCTTGGTTGCCATGAATGATTCCTCCTTTTTTACATGGGATAGATCATGAAGCCCATATCGGCTTCCACTTCTTCGGGACTGATGTCCTCCGGCTGGGCGAACCGAGCCATATATTTCGTCACCTCCTCGTTAGTGAGACTTCTGAATGATTCGCCGGAGTCGCCGCAGACGAAGAAGGGGCCGGCCATGATGGATGAACCGTCGCCGATTCTGCGATTGCCGTCCATGCCACGGAGCTTTGATTCCTCATTGCCCACAAGACAGGTACCGTCATCGTTGTCAATCGGTTCGATTAAGCCATCTCCGACCGCTTTCTGCTCCGCTTCAAGCGTATGGGCGACATCGGCAATATAGGGAGCCCTATGCGGTTCGACATAGACGACACGCATGAGGTTGTCCGGCTTTTGTGTCTGCGACTCGTCAAACGCAATGGGCTGAAACCCGATGCTGTCGCAGAAAAATGCACCGTTGTCATTTACTACCACGTCCGAGACGGACAGCGAGTGGCCACGGTACAGGGGATGTCCTACCGTATTGAATCTCTGATAGATCTGTTCCAGGTCTGTCTCGTCGATTTCGGCGCTGAACACCTCGTCGTAGATGGAGGGATCAACGGCGGAGGAGCCTTGATAGCGTTCCAGCAGATCGAGACCTTCGAACTTGACACGGTTAACGTCCCGCTTGGAGTTGATCTGATAGATCTTCGTTCTCATCTTACATACCTCCCATCGTGATTCCTTCGGACTCATCCTCGTCGGGAGGTTCGAGCTCGGCGAGTTTCTCCGCAGCCCATTCGGGGATGCACTCGTCCTTGATCACGCCGAGGAAATCGCTGCGGTTGAAATTCGTGCTTTCTCCGTCCTTGAGGAACTTGCCGAAGACCTTTCTGCCGGAGGCTGTCGGACTGCAGCCGAAGCCGCTTTCGGCATAGAAAAGCTGGTAATCCGACACCTTGAATTCGTCCTTCAGAACGGATGGCTTGAGGATCAGCAGCTTTCCGGCATAGTCTGAGTCTTCGGAGCAGTGGGAATGATCAAAGAGGCCGAGTTTCAGCCACGCCTCCCGAGCCTGATCGATAAAGAGATCCGTCAGTCCGGGGTGAGACTCCACGCAGAAGTGCCAGCGCACGTCATCGCTCGGGATGAAGAAGCCCTTTGCCCATTTCTTGTTCTCCTGGGAGAAGCGGCCGTCATGAGCCTTCTCCTGCAGGGTATTTGCCAGCACCCAATTCACACGGTCAAACCCGTAACGGTCGAGCACGTCCTTGGTGCCGTCCTCGAGGACATTGTCGTGATAATGGTCAGCGATGGCTCGCTCGATTGCCCTGGCACAGTCGCAGTTTTCTTTGTAGCTGTCACGCCAATCCTGTACCTCGTTGTGGGCGATGGCGTCCTGCAGCGACCAGCGGTAAAGGGGCTTATGATCTGCCATATAGACCACTTCCTTGCACACGATCCCATTTCAGCTTGAGATGGGCGAAGGCCGCTTTCTGCTGCTCGTCGGACAGACCGTTGAGGAAGTCAAAGAGCGTGATGGTGTCTTCGGCTCCCTTTTTCTGCGGCTTTTCCGCTGCGCAGTTGTCGCAGATCTTCTCACGCTTGACGATCACGGTTCTGCCGTCCGGCGCTTCCGTGAAGGAGAGAATGTCGTTGTAGGAGAATCCGACGCGCTGGCGGATTTCAAAGGGGATGGTAATGCGTCCGCGCTTACCAAGGATTCGGAACATCTGGATCATAGTTATCGCACCTCGCTTCTTTCACAATTATTCTTACAGGGACAGGCTTCGCAGCCGCCAATGCAGTCGAGCAGGAGCATCGGGCAGTCCTGACAGTTGCCGCTGCAGACGATCTCGATTTCCTCGGGAACGAGCAGCTCCATCGTGATTCTGCCTTCTTCGACCGTGAACTGCAGGGGATCGCCAATCTCAATGCCTGCGTCCACAAGCGCCTCATACGGCACGGGAACCAGCGCAAAGAGGGGCTGGTTTTTCATCTGATTTTGCATGATATAATGCTCTCCTTTAATATTTTTTCGTAGTCGTAGTTCTCGTCGCCGTAGATGTCGAACAGCGTGAGCTGCTTGGGCTTTGCGTTTTCGCGCTCGTAGTAATCGTAGTTGGCAATGAGAAGCTCCTTGAATTCCTTTCCGGCTTCATACCGCTGTGCCATCGAATGGGTGCGGGAGAAGTCAAAGAGGCTGAATCCGTCGTACAGTTCACGGATCTCGGGACAGTCGTTGTAGGACAGAAGGAACTTGCCTTTGATCCTGCCGAGGGTTTCTCTGAGCCTGACGTGGTCATCCCAGCCGAAGCCCACCTCGTACATATCTTCCGTTGAAAAGTAAGGCGGATCGGCATAGAAGAAAGCGTCGGGACGGTCATAGTGGCGGATCAGCGTCTCGAAGTCCTGGTTCTCGATGACCACGTTTGCCATGCGGTCTTCCAGCTCCTGAATCAGTCCGAACAGCTTTCGGATGTCAAAGGGCTGGGAGGCAAAGGATTTTCCGCTGCTGGAGTAGCTGTTGCGGAGAAGCTTTAGGAACATGGCCGCTCTGCGCACATCGTGATCTTCGGTAATCCGCTTACGGATTTCTTTCAGCTCCGCGGCCTCGGGAGGGGGAAGCATGATCTCCGTGAGCATCAGTTCCTCCGTCAAGAACCTGTCATCGAATGTCTCGTGGTCAAAGAACTTGCGGATCGCAATGAAATCCTCTCTGGAGTTGAGATTGCAGAAGCCGAGCTCTCGGATCGTCGCCATCGTCCGTTCCTTCATGCATCGGAACAGATTGACCAGGTTTCGGTCGAAGTCGTTGTAGACCTCGAAAGCGTCAATGGTCGGTTTGCCGAGAAGGACGCTGCCGCTGCCGCCGAACACGTCGATAAAGCGTCCGTAGTGCAGCGGGAACAGAGCGTAGAGGATGTGCAGGATCGCAGTCTTGTTTCCTACACGGGATACAGGGGTTTTAATGTTGATCACCTCGCTTTTCACGAGGTACCAACCGCGCCATAAACGAAAAAAGACGGTACCAATCGTTATGGGGCGATTGATACCGTCTTCGGAATTACTTGTTATTCAATTGTGAGCGGAGCTTTCGAAGCTCGGCTTCGTATTCATTGATGCGGTTGATCTGCAGGCAGCACAGCACCAGGGTTGACACGATACCGCCGATGAAGAGCCCAACAAGGAACCAAAGGAATTCGGTCATGACAGCACCATTCCTTCCTCATCGTCGGGGAGCCATGCGTTGTCCATCGCATCCTGACCGAGTCCGCGGAGAAGATTATTGAAGTCCTCCGCATCCTCACAGTTTCGGATACCGTACTCGGCACAGGCGTCCAGAATGTCTTTGACCTGATCATCGGGCAGATCGGACATCATGAAGTCGTTGGGGGCAAGCCATGCTTTTCCTTGCTCCCAGCAGACGCAGAGCGAGGTCGGGAACCCGAGCGTCTGATCGCACTGAAAGTCCGGGGATACGTGGATCATCAGCGTATCGCCGTCCTCGATGATGCGGTCAACCGCCTTTTGGAATTCATCGTACTTCATAGCTGCATTCCCATTCCTTCCTCGAAGTCTTCTCCTTCATCCGGGGCGTCATCCACCGAAGTGATGTTGACGTACTCTCCAATGACGCCGAGCGCCTTGTAATAGTCGCCGGACTCACGGATGCGGTCGCACATCTCCTTCGCCTGGTCTGTAAGACCGTTCTGCTTCAGAGTGCGGGAGGCAATGCCCATCAGATTGAAGATGTTTCCGTCCTGACCGATCAGCGGACAGTCCGGCTTCTGCACTGTCTCTGCGGTCTGCTCCTTGGAGATGAAGCCGCCGAGCTTGTTCGGCACGTAGTCCGAAAGCCATGTGCCGCCAAAGTTTCCGTGCGTCTGGAGCCGCCACATTGCGAGCTTTCCCACGTCGAGTTCGACGTCATCCTTGAAGGGAAAGAGCAGGCAGGTCGAACCATCATGCTCAAAGGTGGTGCAGTCGTGGAACCTTGTGCCGTTCAGCAGGATGCCGTCCTCCGTGAGCATGTCGTTGATGCCGTCCACCCATTCGTCGAGGCTGCCACCGCAGCCCTGAAGGATCAAGCCTTCGGAGCCTTCCATCCGGCGAAGCTCATCTTTGGATATGGTTTTTACGCTCATAACTGCATGCCTCCCATCGTCTGCGATTCGTCTTCGTCCTGGCTGAAGTCCGTATTGAGGAATTCCTCGATGGACATCTCATCGCCGAGGAAGTTGGGAGAGGAATCATCGTCGAATTCGATATATCCTTCCTCCCCGAAGATGATCGGCTCTTTAGTGATGATCGTTCCCGCGTGATTGACAGCAACACTCGGCTCAACGGTGGCAAAGGCGATGGATTCGCCCTCGCGCAGATCGTACTTGTAAAGACCGTCCGGCAGCTCCTTCTGCGTAACACGACCGTTGGTGAAAAGAGCCGTTTGCCCGAGCACCTCGACGACCTCGAGCTTCTCGTCGGTCATGGCTTGCGTCTTCAGCTCTTTGGCTTCCGGCGCCTCTACGGGAACAGGCTCGAACAGGTGACCGCCACGAGCAGAGAGAATACCATAGTTGGTAATGCTTGCTCCGAGCCGCTCAACCAGCCGCTTGCCCTCGTTCTGCGTCAGAAGCGTATCCAGCCAGTGATCGTCAAAGCGGACGTCGAGGTTGTGGCACACGTGGGTTTTGAAGAACGAGGCGGCATCGCTGTCGAAATACGACAGTTCATATTCGTTCAGCCTGTCTGCGGCTTCCAACGCGCCGTCTGCGTCGTGAATATTCTCCGCTTCGAGAATTGCCTTGAAGCGGAGCTGCTCATCGGTTCCCATTGTGAGGTACCGGTCTGCGACGGTGTTGAGCGCGTCAAAAGAAGCCATATCCTCAACGGCTGCGGCGGTGAACTGCGGAATGCCGGATTCGAAGTCAAAGCAGGAGCAGTCCTCAATGGATTCTACACCAAAGGCGTCCTTGACGATGGTATCCGCTTCCTCTCTCGGAATCGGAAGTGTGAGCCACACGGCACCGGCTTCCGCTGCTTCGGGATCGTTGAGATCAGCAAGGCCGACCTTCAGCCTGAACACGCCGTCATCAGCCGCAGCAGGGATATTCTTTCCGTCGTAGACCTCGGGGATTTCATAATCGCCGGTGACCACATAGAAGCCGCCCCACAGTACGCCGCCTTCATTCTTTCGCTGAAGCTCTCCGATCCTGCGCTTGTCCAGCAGGTAAAGGGAGTTATCGGGGATGGCAGCGACGTCGGGATGGAGGTCGTTCTCAATCACGAACTGGCCGAGCTGCTCGTCGTTATGGATGTTCGATGCAACCATCACGCTGTCGAGCCCGTAGGTCATGTTGATGAGATCCTTGACCGACAAAAGCTCGTCGGAGTCCACGTTGCCGAACCGCTGGTCGAAGAGCGCCTGATAGATGATGAACTGCTCGTCGGAGAGAGAATCCAGGCGCTGGGCAAGGTAGTTCAGTTCCTCCACGGTAGTGGTGTCGAGCCGGAGGTGCTCGAGATCGGGAAGCGGATCGAAGCCGAGAAAGCTGATCTCTTGAAAGGTCATATCCTCTCTGCCGGTGATTCTCGCTTTCTGCCTGGCGTCTTTGATCTGCTGGGCTGTGGCGGGAAGATCCAGCACAGCGTAGAAGGGTTCCCAACCGAGCCTGTTTTCCGAGGAAAGCTCGATTCTGATTTTGTCTCTCATAGGCAATTACCTCACTATTTCATACTTTTCGATGACTGCTTTGATTCTCTGCCCGATAGCAGAAATGACCGGCACAGATACGCTGTTGCCGGCCATCTTGTACAGGTGGCCGTCCTTCAGTCCAAGGGCGGCCGTCTTATTGAATTGTTCATCGGCATATCCCTGCAGACGCCAGCACTCAATGGGCATGAGTTTTCGGATTCTGCCTCTGTGCAGGATTCCGTGCCTGTCCTGGGCGGTGATCGTAAACATCGGCTCATCCGGCTCCTTAATCCGGCGGCCTTGCTGACGCACCTTTTCTCTGTCGGGAGTGAGGATGGCTCTCGGCGCATCCTCGATCAGCACGGCAGAGTGCTCGCCTCGGTGCTTGCTGACTCCGGAATCCTGACGGGCGGTGATGCATCGGGCGACGTCAGTCACGACGGGGTCGGAGTTCATGTCAATGAAATACAGACCTGTTTTGCCGCCCCAGCCTCCGCTGGTCGCCGCTTGGGTGCAGGCTACTCCGTTGGGATCGTAAACCCTTTGCCCCTGGGCGCCGCCGATAAGTTGCCGGAGATGCGCCGCATTGCCGCTGCTGAGAGGAAATATTTGTCCGGCACATCGGGGATCAAGATATCCGACAATATACAGGCGCCGTCGCTGCTGGGGGACTCCGAAATATCTGCTGTTATGCACACACCATTCAAAATGATACCCCATTTCAATAAGCGCGGCGTAGATGGTTTCAAGCGTCTTGCCCCCGTCATGCGATAGCAGTCCCGGGACGTTTTCCAGAAGAAAAAATGCAGGCCGTTTGGCTGCAAGGAGTCGGGCAACTTCAAAGAACAGAGTTCCTCTTGTGTCTTCGAATCCAAGCCGCTTTCCCGCAACTGAGAAGCTCTGGCAAGGAAATCCGGCACAGAGCAGGTCGAAGTCGGGCATTTCGTCGGGGCTACATTTTCTTGCATCGTCACAGTAATATTCTCCTTCCGTGTCATAGATGGCGCAGTACGCCATGTTTGTGCGTTTGTCGATCTCGCAGTGACCAATGCATTCAAACCCGCCGACAGCCTCCAGACCAGACCGGAAGCCGCCGATACCGGCGAACATATCAAAAAATCGGATTGCCATAGGGCATCCGACCTGTTCCTTATGCTATTTGGTCACCTCACATTCCCATAGTGAATCCCTGGGCTTCATCCTCGGACTCATCTTCGTCCTCGTCGGAATCGGCTTCAGAATCGTCAAGGGCGGCGTCTTCGTTCTGCTCGGGATCATCTTCGTCCTGGTCGTGATCGCCGCTCACAGCCTCGTTCTGGCTCTCACGCTCGGTCTGATCCCGTTCCAGCTCGTCCTCTATGAGTCCGATGAGGAACTGCCGCTGAGTCATGTTGTTTCGTTGCAGGTAGTCCTTGATCCGCTGAAACAGATCCTCCGGCACCTGCACGGCAATGGTTCTTGTGTTTGCCATAGTGTTTCCTTCCTTCATCTGATTTTTCGGGTGGAGCTCATCATCCAGTGCCAGACTGACGAACTCTGCCATAGTCATGCTGTGATCCCGCAGGTACTGGCTGACCTCCGCATGGAGGTCGGCATCGATCCGCACGGTGATCCCTTTCTTTTCGCCGTTAGGCATTGTCCTGGCTCCTTTCCAAATAGTTTCTGAGAGCGGTTTCTACGATGTCCTCCACAGGAAGCTCCGTTTCAGAGGCATACTGCAGAAGCGGTTCGGTAAGCTGGGGCGGGATTTCGATTTCAATTCTTTCTCCCATAGGCGCCTCACATTCCCATGACGGGGCCGCTTTCATCCTCGCTCATGTCTTCTGCTTGTTCCTCGGCAAGTTCCTCATCCGTCAGCTTACGGAAGGAGTCTTCGCCGGGGACAACGCCGAGGCTCCTGCCATTGTCGAAATCGCAATGCAGGGTGCCGATGTCATCCACGACTCTGACCGTTCCTCTCGTGCCGCTCTCCACGGGGTTCGGATCGTTTTCCATGCCGAGAAGCATGATCCTCGTTCCGGGGGGATAGGCTTCCTTGTATCGCTGTGCCTGTCTGTGCAGGCGATCCCATTCATTCATGTCGGGTACCTCCTTGTTCTGTTCTGACATGTTCTGTTCGCTGTCGTAGAGTTCCATTTCATAGAGAACGCTGCCGTCGTTCTTTCGAGTGTTGAGCACTTGAATAGCGGTGCCGGTGAAGCGGTAGGCTCCTGCTTTGTTGTAGGGCGACCAAAAGCCTGCTCCGTGATTGCAGGTCGACCATTTATGATCCGGCTGATCCTTGATCTTGGAGTAGAATCCGTTGGTCTGAACCTTCGTCACCACACGGGTGAGGCCGACGATATCAGGATGGTATTGGTGCGCCGTTGCCACCAGCTCGGTTCCGAGCCTGATATGCCGCTTGAGGTCTGCAAGGTTCTTGATCTGGAGCGGCTTGCGGTCTTTCTTTTCTGCTGTCATAGCTCCAGCTCCACTCCGTACAGCTCGTCCGGCGACCATTGGATGGTGAAGTCTGCGTCCTCAATGTTGTCGCAGTGGTCATGCAGGAATTCTTCGTCTGCATCCGCTCGCATCTTGAAATACGCCACTTCCTCGGGCGTTGCCTTGAAGGTTTCGCCTTCGCCGTAGAGATAGGCTTCCACATGAACGCTGACCTCTTGTTCGGAATCCAGCTCATCCATGAAATTCTCATAGGCAGTCCAGCCTTCGAGATCATCGGCGTCCCTCGGGATACCGGCAGCGAGAAACTCTACCTGATTATTGTCTGCGGTAAGCGTTACCGCCGAAAAGAGCACAGCCATATATCACATTCCTCCCATCGTCATGCCCTGATTATCTATATACTCATCCAACTCGTCACGAGTCATGATGGAATAGTTGTCGCCGCTGTTCCAGAAGGAGACGTACAGATCTCCATCCTCGGTGTCAATCGGCTGCTGCTCGAAGTGCTCTCCGTAGCCGTCCGAGTTCTGACCACTGATCCAGTCGGTGAGGATTTCGGTTTCGGCATCGGTGAGTTCTTCCTTGAGGCTGCACTCGATCCTGCCGAATAGCCTTCCACGGTAGGTTTCCACGCCCCATTTGGCGGACACGAGCTTTGCCTTAACGCCGTCATCCTGATCGAAAAACTCAGCCATGTCCATTTCATCATCGGCAGTATCGGCTTCCAGAGCTTCTTCAACAGCCCACGCATAGCTTTTGAGAAAACGCCCGTCGACGGGAGAACTGAAGCCCTCTTCATCGGTTACCTCTCCGACGAGGGGACAGTAGAACACTGCTTTGACCGGTCCTGATTCATAAAGCATCTGCTTGATGTCGTCCGTGACCTTCTGCATGGAGCTGTACTGATCGTTGAGCAGATTCTGTTCCAGCTTGGAGCGGAAATCAGGCTTGGAATTGTCTACCATGAAGGCCAGCATATTGGCGTCAGCCAGCGAGTTCTGCTCCTTGAGCGTGAGAAGCAAATGCTTTCCTATTTCGTCTTCGGAATACAGCTTGACTCGCACGTCATCGCCTTCCTCATCGGAAAGGGTGATCTGATGCGGGGACTGTCTGATACCTACTGACTGGAGCTTTTCATACACATCGTAGATGCTGCGGGGAAAGTCCAGCACGAGTGTGCCGCCGTCCTTGCTTTCAATGATTGCGTTGATTTTCATGCTCAAATTCCTCCCATGTTCATGCCCTCGTCCTCGGGGTCGAGCCCATCGAGGAGTTCCTCAAGGCTCTCGTAACTGTCGTAGTAAATAAAGCCGCCATCTACGAATTGCCCATCGTGTTCCTCTGCAATATGCTCTCCAAACCCGGAGAAGTCGAAATAGTCCTCCATCTCAAGATTGAGCCTGTACTCGCTTATATTGTCTACGAGGAAGTGTCCGACGTCTTCCGCCGTCTTGGCTTTGGGTATGAAGGAGAACTCATCAAGGTGCTCAGCCAGGAATGCGATATTGGAAGCTTTTTGAACATCGGCGAGCTCAACCACAGCGGAGAGCTTGCTCCAATCCATTCCTTCGACATCAAGCGCCTTCAGCATCGCATTCGTCTCATATATTCCTTCTTTGGCGATGATCTCCTGAACGCGAGCCAGCCAGTCATCTCCTTTGAAATTGTGAAAGGTAACCGTGTAGGAGCAGTCCTCGGCGGACGGAGCGCCGAGCCGGTCAATAGCCTTTTTGATGGCAAGAGCTTCATCTGGAAGTTGGAGGAGCTCAGTGCGGCCGCCGTATTCTGCATTGAGGCTGAGAAGGCTGTTGTTGTAGTAATACTCGGGGAAGGTATGACCGTCATACACTTCCTCCAACTCATCGAATGGATTGTAGATGAGAAGTCCTCGTTCTGTGATCTGCGCCAGCCCTCGGTCGATGAGATCCTTGCCGATTGTGGCGTATTTCGGATCGTCCTCGTCATGGGCGGGAACAGCTCCTTCCGTGTTCAGCACATACTCTCTGCCGATCTTACCGTAGCTGCTGACATCCTGACACAGTGTGAAATGGTTCAGATTGAATGTCAGGTTTATGAGATCCTTTACATCCTTGCTGTCAAGTTTGGAGATCCCAATGAGAAACTGGTCGTATTCGAGTGTGTCGAAGCTCTCCATGCGTTTGCCGAGATAGTTGAGTTCGTCCAGATTGGCAAAGCGGTCTTTCAGCATGGAGAATTCCTCCGGCCAGTAGACCTCCGTCACAAGGGCGGACTGAGCGGCGTCCCTTCCTTCGACAGCGTGGATCTCACCAAGCTTTGCAAACAGTTCGCTCTCGCTGATAGGGAAGCGGATGTCAATCTCGTGATCGGCGTTTTTGATTCTGATTTTGATCATGGTGCTCATTCCTTTCGTAGAAAATAAAAAAAGGGCTGACTTCATAGAATTACTTCTACAAAGTCAACCCATGATTACGGTATTATGAAGGTAAGTGAGGTTTGCCCCAAAATGTAGGGCAAACCTCTTTCCTGAACAAGCGGGGAGGTCATCCTTACTATTTAGGGAAGATCTCAGAAAATAATTTTTCAGTGGAAACGAAAAAAGGCGGCTTTCGGGAGAATACATCTCTCAAAAGCCGCCTGAAATAGTGGGGGTCGGTAGTTCAAGTCCTCTCAACAAAGAAAAATATCTTTTTGTTTGCACTTGAAAATTGGGGCACGAAAAAACCCCGAAACCGTTGTGGTATCGGGGTTTTCCGGTGCAATATCTTTTTTGGTTGCACAACATGGTTGCGGAGACAGGACTTGAACCTGCGACCTCCGGGTTATGAGCCCGACGAGCTACCAACTGCTCTACTCCGCGATATGTGGGGGAGCGCCGGGTGACGCTCCTCATTTCCTTATGATAATACCACATTATTTGAGCTTAGTCAAGACTTTGAAAAGAAAAGTTTTCGACATTATTCACCGGAGTGTGCATTATCGCGGCCGTCGGTGCCCTTTTTCCTGTGATAGCGGCGGTAATTTTTGTGCTCGGAGCGGAGCTGAGCCTCCGGCTTCGCCTTTTCGGCGGGGCGGTTCTCCTGCTGGGGGACGTGCTGCTGGCGGGATGGCTTATGACCGCCGCCGCGCTTTTTAGCGTCTTGTTCCGGCTTTTCCGAAGCCTCGGGAGCGGGAGCGACTGGGACGACGGGGATCGTTCTGCGGAGCTTGACGGCGGGCTTTTCCTCGGGGATCTTTCCCTCCGCCTTCTGCTGCAGGTACTCAGCGCGCTTTGCCTTGCCGCCGAGGACGGTTATCTCGTCCGCCCTAAATGTCTTTATCATAAGCTCGTTCGAATCGTCAATTTTGACCCTCACCGTGCTTTTCAGAAGGTTTACGTCGATCACCGAGCCCTTGCCGGCGGGAGTGTCGACGAAGGAATCCACCTTAGGCACGAGCTTCACGAGCTCCTCGTAGGCGTCCTCCTCATATTTAAGGCAGCACATAAGCCTGCCGCACGCCCCGGAAATCTTTGCGGGGTTGAGGGAAAAGCCCTGAGTCTTCGCCATCTTGATGCTGACGGGCTGGAAATCATCGAGAAACTGGGCGCAGCAGAAAGGCCTGCCGCAGATGCCGAGACCGCCAAGCATACGCGCCTCATCGCGGACGCCGATCTGCCGAAGCTCGATGCGGGTCTTGAACACCCCGGCGAGATCCTTGACGAGCTCGCGGAAGTCGACGCGGCCGTCAGAGGTGAAGAAGAACAGGATCTTGTTCCCCTCAAAATTAAACTCCACGTCAACGAGCTTCATCTCAAGATCGCGCTCTTCGATTTTGCGCTTGCAGACGGAGAAGGCCTCAGCCTCCTTCGCGCGGTTTTCGGCGGCGCGGCGCTCGTCCTCTTCGGTGGCGAGCCTGACGACGGGGCGCAGGGGGGCGCGAATGGCGGCGTCGTCCACCTCGTGATTGCCGGCGACGCACTCGGCAAACTCAAGCCCCTTCGCCGTCTCCACGACGAGACTGTCGCCCTGCTTCGCGGTCACTCCGGCCGGGTCGAAGAAATACACCTTGCCCTTATTTTTAAATCTTACGCTAATAACTTCAGCCATTAGATCACCTACAATTTATATAAATGCCGTCATCACGACGCCTGAGATATATCCGGCGGATACGTTGTGCGCCATAAACCTTTCGGCCTTGTCCATACCTGCCGATATGCAGGAGAGCCTTTCGGGGCTCAGCCTGCCGGCCTTGTACTCGCGTAGGGCACATTCGCGGATGGAAGATATCATATCGACAAGCTCCGGCCTCGAAAGCTTCTCAAGCTCGACGGCCGCTTTCATAATATCATATCCGGTTTTTGAGGAAAGGAGCCTTTCGGCAAGCTCGGGGATCTCGCGCCCCTTCGGCGGAAGCGATATCTCCACGCATCTTGAGCGGACGGTGTCGATAAGCCCCTCAGCGCTCGAGCATAAAAGGATGAACATCGCGTGAGCCGGAGGCTCCTCGAACACCTTCAGCATAGCGTTCTGCGCCTCAAGGCGCATAGTGTCCGCGTCGCGGACGACGTAAACGCTCCTTTCCGCCTCGTTCGGCAGAACGAAGGCGCGTGAGCGCACGGCGCGCATCTGGCCGACCTTTATCTCCTTCGCGTCCGGCTCACGCTCGACGAAAACGAGGTCCGGGTGCATCCCGCTTTTGACCTTCTCGCAGTGCCTGCACCTTCCGCATGGGGCGGGGCTGCCCTCGCAGAGCGCGGCCTCGGCGATGAACAGCGCGGCCTCGTCCCTGTCCTCGGGGCTGCCTCCGCTGATTATATAGGCGTGGAAAAGCCGTTCGCCGGATATTTTTGACCTTATAAGCTCACGGACGTTCGTTTTCCCCGCCTCCCTTATTATTTGTGGTAGAGCTTCTTTGATTCGTATACGGGCTCACAGGTGAGGTTGATGCCGAGCTTCTTCATCAGGTTTTCGTCGACCTGAGAGAGGATAACGGTGGAATGAGCCTCGCAGCCCTTGAGCTTCTCAAGCTGCTGCATCGCAATCTCAGCTACGGGATTGGTGGCGGCGCAGATCGAGAGGGCGACCAGCACCTCGTCAGTGTGGAGCCTCGGGTTTTTGCCGCCGAGATGGTTGACCTTCAGATCCTGCACGGGTTCGATGATGCTCGGGCTCATTAGGCGGATGGAGTCGCTTATCCCGCCGAGCGCCTTGAGAGCGTTCAGAAGAGCTGCGCTCGCCGCGCCGAGTAACTGAGAGGTCTTTCCGGTAACGACCCTGCCGTCATTAAGCTTAATCGCCATCGCGGGCTCGCCGCCGGTCTCCTCGGATTTTGCGAGAGCCTCGGCTCTTGCGTCCCTGTCGGCCTCGGTCACGCCGACGCTGTTCATAAGGAACTTTATCTTATCCACGTCGGCGCCGTCGGAGAGCCCCTTCGTCTTGGCGCACATTGCGGCGAAGTAGCGCCTTATTATCTCCGCCTTGCTTGCCCTTCTGCAGACCTCGTCGTCGATAATGCAGTTGCCAGCCATATTGACGCCCATATCGGTGGGCGATTTATACGGGCTCTCGCCGCCGGATATCTTCTCGAAGAGGGCACGCAAAACAGGGAATATCTCCACGTCGCGGTTGTAGTTTACGGTGAGCTCGCCGTACGCCTCCAAATGGAAGGGGTCAATCATATTAACGTCGTTAAGATCTGCGGTCGCGGCCTCGTAAGCCACGTTCACCGGATGCTTCAGCGGCAGGTTCCAGATCGGGAAGGTCTCAAACTTCGCGTATCCGGCGGAGACTCCGTGCTTCTTATCCTGATAGAGCTGGGAGAGACAGGTCGCCATCTTTCCGCTGCCGGGGCCCGGCGCAGTGACGACGACGAGGGGGCGTGAGGTGAGTATGTACTCGTTCTTCCCATAGCCCTCCTCGGATACTATCTTGTCCACATTCGCGGGATAGCCCTCGATTGGATAGTGGAGATAGACCTTGAGGCCAAGCGCCTCGAGCCTCTTCTTAAAGCCCTCGGCCGCGCTCTGACCGGCAAACTGCGTTATGACCACGCTGCCGACGTAAAGCCCGAAACCGCGGAAGGCGTCCACCAGACGCAAAACGTCGAGATCGTAGGTGATACCGTAATCCCCGCGGACCTTATTCTTCTCGATGTCGGCCGCGTTTATCGCAATTATGATCTCGGCCTTGTCCTTCAGCTCGAGGAGCATCTTTATCTTGTTGTCCGGCTCAAAGCCGGGCAGGACGCGGGAGGCGTGATAATCGTCGAAAAGCTTGCCGCCGAATTCGAGGTAAAGCTTGCCACCGAATTTTTCAATGCGCTCCTTTATATGCTCCGCCTGCATCTTAAGATATTTTTCACTTGAAAATCCCACTTCCATGGTATCTTACCTCTGATCTGCGATTATATTTTCTCTATGTGGCTCACAAGCCCGTCGAGCCAGTCGCCGCTGACGCTTTCGATCTCGCCGGCGTCCACCTTCTGGGAGAAGACCGGATCGATAGGCAGACGGGCGGCGACGCCGATCCCGTATTCCGCCGCAGTCTCCTCAAGGCGGGAGGGGCCGAACACGCTGTGCCGCTTTCCGCAGTCGGGGCATTCAAAGTACGACATATTCTCAACGATGCCGAAAACTGGTATATTCATAAGCCTTGCCATATTAACGGCCTTCTCGACGATGACGCCGACCATCTCCTGCGGGCTCGTAACGATCACGATGCCGTCTACGGGGAGACTCTGGAAAATGGTGAGGGGCACGTCGCCCGTTCCGGGAGGCATATCGACGAACATATAATCAACATCGCCCCAGTCGACGTCCGTCCAGAACTGACTAACAACTCCGGCAATGACCGGGCCGCGCCATACTACGGGGTCCGTGGGCTGGTCGAGGAGGAGATTCATGCTCATAAGCTTTATCCCGGTCGAGGTCTCAACGGGGAAGAGAGTGGTTTCCGTTCCGGTGGCACGCTCCCTTATGCCGAACTCGGCTGGAACGGAGGGGCCGGTTATATCCGCATCGAGCACGGCAACGGAGTGGCCGCGCCTTCTCATGCTGACGGCGGAGAGAGCGGTGACGAGGCTCTTGCCGACGCCGCCCTTGCCGGAAACGACCGCGATGACCTTTCGGATATTGCTGCCCTCATGGGGCTTCTTTAGAAAACTCTGGGGCTCGCGGCGCGAGGCGCAGTCAGAGCCGCAGGCCGAACAATCTGAAGTGCATTCTGCCATAGCTTTTATCCTCCAAATAACAATTTTATACCAATTTAACTTTAGTATTATACAGTAGAACGGGCTTTCCGTCAATGAAAAAGTTTTCCTCAAGTGCCTCCGGGAAAAGAAAATGAAATGTTCAAAAAATAATTTTATTTTATTCACGAAATCGTAATAAAAGCGGGTTATTATTAACCCGTAATTTGAAAATACTCTTCCAAAAGGAGAAATCTATATGTATAACGACGATGAACTGAGAGAAAACGAAACGGCTCAAAACACCGAGCCCGAGACTGAGACGATGACACCGGAGGCTGAGCCGGAGCCCGTTTATTCGGAGCCGGAGACGGCTTACTATGAGCCCGTGTCCGACGAGGCGCCCGCTTTCAGCGAGCCGCCCAGATATACTTCGCCCGTGAGGGAGTACCCCGTATCCAATTCCGGCTGGTCCGAGCCCAGGTACGAGAGCGCGGCGAGCGCCGAGCGCGACGTTTATTCACCCGGTGGAGCGGTGACCTATTCCCAGACTCCCGCGCCCGCCGAAAAAAAGGAGAAGAAAAAGAAGAGCCACGGCTTTTTGAAAGCCGCCGCCATCGTCCTCGCCTGCGCCGTAGCCTCCTCGGCCGCGTCCTACGCGACCGTGAGCGTTATGACGGCAAACCAGGAGAAGGCGCCGACCCAGGTTGTTCTCGGAGCAGAGAGAACGGTTCAGGATACCGACGGGGAGCTGCCCAGCACGGTATCCAGCGGAACTAAGAGCGCGAACGCTATCTATAAGGATGCCTGCAACTATCAGGTCGTCGGAGTGAACACCTCGGTGAACACCACGAACATCTGGGGTCAGACAACCGCCCGCGCCGTCTCAGGGTCAGGCTTCGTAATAAGCACCGACGGCTATATTATGACGAACTACCACGTTATTTCTTACGCCGTGCGCTACGGCGGGGAGCTCACCGTTATGTTTGAGGACGGCACCAGCATTAATGCGGAAAAGATAGTCGGCTACTCCGAGGAGAACGACGTCGCCGTTATAAAGATCGACGCTTCTGACCTCACGCTCAACCCCGTCGCGTTCGGCGATTCCGACGCTCTCCAGGTCGGCGAGACCGTCTACGCCATCGGAAACCCCCTCGGCGAGCTGACCTACTCCATGACCCCCGGCATCGTATCCGCTCTTGACAGGGTCATCACCACGCAGGACGAGGATACCGGCTCATATAAGAGCATCAATATGTTCCAGATCTCCGCCGCAGTAAACTCCGGAAACTCCGGCGGCCCGGTATATAACTCAAACGGCGAGGTCGTCGGCATAGTGACGGCAAAATACTCCGACGAGGGAGTTGAGGGACTCGGCTTCGCGATCCCGATAAACGACGCCATCGATATCGCAAAGCAGCTTATTGAGAAGGGCTACGTCACCGGGGCGAGCATAGGCATTATGACCCGCTACGACGTGGATACCTATTATCAGGCCTCTGTCATCAATACTTATGGCATACCGAACGGCGTTATAGTCGACTCAGTTATCGAGGGCTCGGCCGCAGAGAAGGCCGGCGTCAAGGCAGGGGACATCATCACCGGAATAAACGGTCAGTCCGCCTCCGGGCTTGACGAGCTCAGGATGATACTGCGGAAATTAAACCCGGGCGACGCGGGAAAGATCAGCATCTACCGTATGAGCGGGGCGATAGGCCAGGGCGAGAGCCTTGAGCTCGATATAGTGTTCGATGAGAACACGAATCAGAGCGCCGTGACCGACTCAGATCTCAGGGGCGGTCAGAACGGGCAGACTGCTCCCACAAACCCGGGACAGAGCTGGGAGGACTACTTCGGCTTCGGCAGATAAAAACCGAAAAACTGTAAAAGCTTCGGCGCGCATTTTATATGCGCGCCGATTTTTCTTGCATATTTCCCGTAAAGGTTATATAATTCCGCTTAGAAAAATAAAAAGGGGAGCGAGATATGGAAACAAAAAGATGCAAAAGCTGCGGCGCTCAGATCTATGCCGACGAGACCGCCTGCCCGTACTGCGGTATGACCGAATTCGAGGGCGAGACCAAGACGCAGGAGACGCCGGAAGCGCCGGTGCAGATAGACTTCGGGAACAAAGCTCAGCCGAATCCCGAGCCCGCCCGAAATGAGAACGTCTTAAACGGAATAGTGGGAGCCTTTCTCTTTTCCCTCGGCGGCGTCGTCCTTTATTTCATACTCTATCAGCTAAACTACATTGCAGGCCTTGTCGGTTTCGTCACCTTCACCCTCGCAAATCTGGGATACGGTGTGTTTACCGGAACGAGGGGCAAAAGCTCGATGAAGGGCGTTATCGTGAGCATTGTCGTTACGGTGATAATGATAGCCGTTTCCGAGTTTATATGCCTCGGCTACATCGTTCATCAGGAGCTGGGCAAGGAGTGGGGGCTTACGATCTTCGAGTCAATGAAGATGACGCCGGAGGTCATAACCTATTCGGAGATGTGGGGCGACGTAGCTCTCGAGCTCGGGCTTGCCTACTTCCTCGCCGCCCTCGGCGCGATAGGCTCGATAATAGCCGCCGCGAAGGCAAGGAAAAACGCTCAGGCGGAATAAAAGATAATAAAAGATCGGGCGGCTGCAATTGAAGTGAACCCCAAAAGTTAGACAATTTTTTAAATTAAGCGACCTGAAGGGTCTGATGTCTGTGTTGAGCAGGTGTCAGGCCCTTTAATTTTAGCTTGATCCTGCGGTTATTGTAATAATCGAGGTAGTCAATAAGTTCAGCTTTGAAATGCTCCAAAGAATCAAAATCTTGCAGGTAAAGCAGCTCCGACTTTAGCAGGCCGAAGAAATTCTCCATCACAGCATTGTCCAGGCAGTTGCCTTTCCTGCTCATGCTCTGCCGGATGCCTTTTGCTTCCAGCATACTTTGGTACTGTTTGTGCTGGTAATGCCATCCCTGATCAGAGTGAAGGATCAGCTCTGTTCCGTCCGGTATCGTTTCAAATGCTTTATCCAACATAGAGGTAACCATACCAAGCACAGGACGCTCGGAGATCGTATAGCTTACCAGGTCTTCGCTGCAAAGGTCAAGGATCGGAGACAGATACAGCTTCTCACCGAACAGGGAGAATTCAGTTACGTCGGTAACCCATTTCTGGTTTGGCCGTTCCGCGTAGAAGTCTCGCTCCAGCAGATTCGGAGCAATCTTTCCTACCTCTCCTTTGTAGGAACGGTACTTCTTCATTTGCACCTTGCTGCTTAAGCCCATCTGCTTCATCAGTTTCATAACGAGCTTGTGGTTGTAATGAAAGCCGCGGTTTCGCAGCTCCTGCGTTACTCTCCTGTAGCCGTATCTGCCTTTGTTCTCCGCCACGATCGATTGTATTTCTTCTTTCAGTTCTGCATATTTATCCGGCTCTTTCTGCTTCTTAGTGTAGTAATAATATGTGCTGCGAGGGAGACCGGCGATGTCCAGCAGCAGCGACAACTTATGTTTATGCCTCAGTTCCCATACTACTTTCGCTTTTTCTCTTGCCGTACCCTCTCGGCAACCAAGGCGTTCAATTTTTTTAGGTAATCGTTCTCAGCTCTAAGCCGCTGTACCTCCGCCAGAAGGTCTTCTTCTACCTCCGGCTTCAGCTTCTTCGGCGGACGTCCAGTACTCTTTCGACCGCGACGTTCAATGTATAACCCTTCAGGGCCTTCTTCAAGGTAAATGCGTTCCCATTGGCATATACGGTCATGGCCGCTGATATCGTATAGCCGAGCAGCTTCTTTGTAACTCAATTTCTCCCGCATCATGGTCTCTACGACTTCCTGCTTGAACTCTCCTGTGTATCTCTTGATAGGTATCCCTTTTGGCATAAAATTTCACCCCATTCGTTAGACATTATACCATACTGTCTAACAAATGGGGTGCTGTTCACAATTTGCAGCCGCCCGATCAGTTTAGTTTATATACTTTCTCATCGCGGCGTAGAAGTCGTTCTCTATTATCTTCGCCGTCATATTGAGCTTGTTTGCGGCAACCTTCTTCATATATGAGACGTATTCCGCCTGCTCGTCCTCCGTCATCGTAACGCCGGTGGAGGGGGTGAAGGTCTGCGTCAGCGCGTTATAGAAGCCGGAATCCGTGCGCCAGGACTTCGAGTGGAAGATCACCATTCCCTCGTCCTCGCAGAGGGCGTCCTTTCCTGCGAGCATACGCGAATCGTAGCTCAGGCCGAGAAGGTTCGAGACCGTGGGCAGAAGATCGACCTGGCAGGTCACCTTATCGACGACTACGGGCTCCTTCATGCTGTGCGACCAGATGATCGCGCAGGAGCGGTAGATCTCGGTATCGAGGTTTTTCTCCGAGAGGCTCTTCGCAAGCGTCTCGTTCGCGCCGAAGCTCCTGCCGGCGAGCTCGTCGAGCACGTCGGTATCTGAGTAGGGGATATGGTCGGGAGCCGCGATTATCAGGGTGTTGTCGAGCTTTCCGGCCTCCTCGAGCCGCTGAAGCAGTATCTCCATCATCTTGTCAAACTCGATAACGGTCGCGACGTAGGCCTTCGTCTTCTCGCTCCAGGGGTAGGAGTCCACCGCGTCCTTATGCTGCTTCGCCACCCAGTTCCAGGAGTAGGGCGTGTGGCCGGAGATCGTCATATAGTAGACGTTGAAGGGAGCGGAGAGGTTCATATAGTCCCCGGTGGTTATCTCCGCCATATAGCTGTCGCGCTGGGGCCAGAGCATCTTGCCGGAGTTTGAGTATTCGCCGCCCATACCGTGGCCCATATACTTGTAATCGTAGCCGAGGTTAGTGTGGCTCGCGGCGCGGCCGTAAAGGTTATTCTCGTTGTTGTGGTAGGCGAGATTTACGTACCCCTCTCGCCCAAGCTGCTGGGCGAGGGAGAAGTAGGCGTCCATCTTGACCTCGCCGGACCGCTTCATCGAGATCGGGTTTCCGTCCTTCGGATAGAGGCCGAGAAGATGCTGACATTCGCCGTTAGAGGTAGAGGTGTAGTGCAGGGCTGTGTAGAAATTCGTGAGGTAGAAGCCCTCGTGCTGCATCTTATAAAGCGTCGGCGTGAGAGTGGGGTCGATAGCGTAGCCCGAAAGACCCTCGACCGAAATGAATATCACGTTGTACCCCTTGAACATTCCGGTGTACTCGTTCTTGTTCGTCGGCGTCTGGTTGTTGAAGTAATTCGCGAGATCCTTGATATCCTTGTTCTTTGACTCGGAGGCGAGGGATACGAGGTCGACGTTCAGTACGTTCGGCGAGCGGTCTATTACGACGGGGGGAGTTACCGGCTCGTCCGGGTTTACCGGCACTGCCGGATCGTCCGGCTGCGCGGGGTCTGGCTGAGGCTCGTCAGACGGCTTGGACGGATTGGGATTGACGGGGGTGGGGAGGACGGAGGGACCGTCGTCTATAAGCCCCTCGCTCTCCGCGGGCTTGAATATGTGCTGAACGTCCTGCCTCAGCATAGTGATAAGCCCGAGCTGCTCCACCTGCTCGTTGAGCCCGGTGTCCTTCCCGTAATAATACGCGGGGCCGTAATCCGTCTTCCAGTCGACGAGATTGACGCTGCAGCGGGCGAAGATGTGGAAGGAGGCAGCGAGGATCACGGCGCCCGTTACGGCATAGGGCGAGCGGCGTGGCTTTATCTTCAGAGTGAAGAAGAAGAAAAAGATGGGCGGGAGGAGCATAAGGAGAAGTATAAGGATATTGTTCCCAATGGCGGCGTACACCTTGTCGGCATAGTCCTCAAGATGGTTCTCCGCTGCCGTGCCGAGAATGCTGACCCCGTAATATTCCTGCAGTATGACCTTCGCGACGAACTCGGCTCCGAATACGATCGCCGTCGCAAATGAGATGATATTCGATACCCACTTCGCCGCCTTGCCCTTGAGAAGCGACATAAGAGCGCCGACCACGAGGCCGAACGACACGCCGAAAAGGATATAGATGGGCATATACTTGAGATCGTTCTGCATATAGATATGCAGGATAAGCTCGAGCCAGACCGCCAAAAACGGGAAATACAGAACTCTTATGAGATCGTGTTTATATATTCTCCCGAAAATCAGGGTATTTTTTCTCAACTTGTTCACCCCATAATCCAATGTTTGACAATTACAATCATTATAGCACACTTTTGTTAGAATAAAAAGCTTTTTTCAAAAAAATACAAAACACCGACTTGTCAATTTGCACATTTAACCGCGAAGCTTTTTCAAAAAAACTATTGCATTTTGACAAAACGATGCTATAATAGGGTATGCTCTTTCAGAGATGACCGTTTAGAACATATAAGAAAGGAAATGGGAAAATGAAAAAGATCATATGCTTGCTGCTCGCATTTTGCATGGCGTTCGCGATAGTCGCCTGCGCTAAGACAGAGGATCCCAAGCCCGCTGATCCTACTACTCCGACCGATCCTGCGACTCCGACCGATCCCACCACTCCGACCGAGCCGACGACGCCGACGGTCGAGCCCGACACGAGCTATACCATCCGCATTTACTCCAACTCCAACTCTGCCGACCGCGTAGAGTGGTTCGTAAAGAAGGCTGCCGATGCCGGCTTTACCGTCAGCATCGACGATAACTCCGTTATCTCCGGCGACTCCGCTGCCGTTCAGGCCGCGAACGAGAAGCAGGACGGCGACCTTATCTTCGGACTCAACGAGACCCGCTGGGGCCAGATAATCGGAGGCAAGTATGAGAACCTCTCCCTCCTTGACTGGACTCCCACCTGGGCCGGCAAGGTCGGCGACTTCAAGTATGACGGCAAGGCTTACGGCATCGTTATCCAGAACGTGCTTATGCTCTACCGCAACGACGAGTACGGCACGAACGGCGCCGAGCTCCACTTCGAGCACTGGGCAGACGTAGTCAACTCCGGCTACAAGTGGTACCGCCAGAACAAGGTCGGCGGCACGACAAACGCCAACATCAACTCCGCTATGCTCTATGCTTTCGTCGATCCGAGCTCTCCCGCCGGCGGCATCAGCGTTGACGGCTGGAAGACCCTTTGGAAGTTCTGCGCCGAGGGCATTTCCGGCGGCGACGACTTCAAGTACGGCTTCGATCCGCTTAACCGCGGCGACGTTGCCGTCTCCGAGTATTATTCCTCCGCGCTTTACGGCCAGATCGACGCCGCTGCAAATGGCTCTGAGCATCCCCTTAAGGGCGGACTCGAGCCCGAGAACTGGGCTCTCGTCGACATAGCCGACGGCACCTACTACATAGCCGAGTACGTCGGAATCCTTGACAAGGCCGGCCGTACCGAGGCTCAGACCGCTCAGGTCAAGGCCTTTGCCGAGTGGTTCGGCGGAGCCGATATGCAGGCTGCGTGGGCTGAAGAGTGGGATACCTATCCCTGCAACTCCGACGCCGCTTCCGCTGTCTATGCCACCACTCCCGCAATCTACACCATCAAGAACTTTGCCCTTAACAACGTTGCCGGCACAGATATGAACTATGCCGAGTACGTTGCCGCCCACACCGCCGAATGGACCAACATTATGACGAACCTCGGCTTCTACTGGGCTGATAACAACGCGCCTGCGGAGCCCGACTGGGATAACCTTGACTGGGCGACCCTCACTCAGAAGGCTGAATAATTGAACCATCGAGGGAAACACCCTCCGATAAAACAGGCATGGCGAGTCACAAAATGGCTCGCCATACGTTTTAAAAAAGACAACAAATACAGGCAAGGAGAAAAGCCCATGGAAAGGCCCAACTTAAGTCAGGAGCCCATGATAAAGCTCAAGGACATAGTGGTTAAATTCGGAGATTTCACCGCCCTTCACGATATCAATATCGAGGTGAAGGAGGGAGAGTTCTTCACCTTCCTCGGCCCGTCCGGCTGCGGGAAGACTACAACACTCCGCACCCTCACCGGCTTCATCGAGCCCTATGAGGGCAGAGTTTACGTCCGCGGCGAGGATATCACAGATGTGCCCATAGAGAAGCGCAACATCGGCATAGTTTTCCAGAGCTACGCTCTGTTCCCCACGATGACGGTGTACGATAATATCGCCTTCGGACTCAAGGTCAAGAAGATGAAAAAGGATGAGATCGACGCCAAGGTGAGGGCAATAGCGAAGAAGGTCGATCTTTCGGACGAGCAGCTTAAAAAGGCGGTATCCCAGCTCTCCGGCGGACAGCAGCAGCGCGTTGCAATAGCGAGGGCGCTCGTGACCGAGCCCGCCATAATCTGCCTTGACGAGCCGCTTTCAAACCTCGACGCCAAGCTACGCGTCCAGCTCCGCGAGGAGCTCAAGAAGATGCAGAGGGAGTTCGGCATAACGAGCATCTACGTTACCCACGATCAGGAGGAGGCGCTTACCCTCTCCGACAGGATCGCGGTATTCAACAAGGGCGTCATCGAGCAGATCGGTACTCCGAACGACATATACAACCACTCAAAAACGGAATTCGTCTGCAACTTCATCGGCGATATCAACAAGCTGTCCGAGGATATCGTCACAAGGCTCAGCCTAAAGGGCGCGGATATCGATCCCTCGTGGAACCACTACGTCCGCCTTGAGAGGATACACGTAAACGAGGCAGAGAGGAACGGAGTGCTCACCCTGAAGGGCAAGGTCGACTCCCGCGAGTATTACGGGCTCTACATAAAGTACTATATCGACCTGGGCAGCCAGCTCATAAAGGTTATGGAGCGCAACGACGGCGTACATATCTACGACCCGGGCGACGAGGTCACGATCAATATCGATCCCGCCGATCTTATGAGCTATCCCCCGGAGGAGGAGGCCAAGGCATGACGAACACTCTGAAACGCAAGCCGATGAACGCGACTGTCGCGTTTCGGATAATAGGCGGCCTGTTTTTCGCCTATCTCTTCTTCGGCTTTATGCTCGTCCCCTGCCTCGATACGCTGACGAGCATCTTTACCACGAAGGACGCGAACGGAAACGTCGACCCATTTGCTGTTATCCGCTTTTTCCTCGCGGGCAATATGGGAAAGTTCGTACTGAATTCCCTTAAGCTCGCCGTACTCCTCGTTATCACGGTCAACGTGGTCGGTATCTCCATCGTCCTTCTCACCGAGTATTTCGATATCAAGGGCGCGAAGATACTGAGGCTCGGCTATATGACGACGATGATCTACTCCGGCGTCGCCCTCGTTACCGGCTATATGTTCCTCTACGCCGGCGACGGTATTATGACCACCGCCCTCAAGGAGGCCTTCCCGGATATGAATACGGGCTGGTTCTCCGGCTTCAACGCCGTCCTCTTTACGATGACCTTTGCCTGCACCTCGAACCATATGCTCTTTTTGCGAAACGCTATAAGGGGCATAGACTATAATACGGTCGAGGCGGCGAGGAATATGGGCGCGAGTCCCTTCAAGGTGCTCTTCAAGGTCGTTTTCCCGACCCTGCTGCCCACCCTCTTCAGCCTTACGGTCATGACCTTCATCACCGGCCTGTGCGCCATGAGCGCCCCGACGCTTTTGGGCTACGACTCTATAAACCCCGAAATCGTAAGGCTTGCCGGCTCATCGACGGCGGACGAGGCCTTTCCCCAGGCGAGAGCGGCTCTTCTGAGCATCATCCTCGCCATGTTCACAATCATTCTGCTCACCGTACTCTCCCGCTATGAGCGCAAGGGGCACTACCTCTCCGTATCCAAGACGAAGGCAAAGCTCCAGAAGCAGAAGATAACGAATCCCGTGGCGAACGTTCTCGCTCATATCTACGCCTACGTGCTCTTTATCATCTATATGACCCCGGTCGTAATGATAATCATATTCTCCTTCCGCTCCTGGGAGTCGGTTAAGGCGAGAAAGCTCACGTCCGGAAGCTGGACGCTTATCAACTACTTCGGCAGTCAGGACTACCAGTACACGGCGTCGAGCGGCAAGATAAAGGTGAGAGAGGGAGCGATTTCGGGAATGTTCTCGAACAAGGATACCCTCGGCGGCATCCAGACGAGCTTCGTGCTCTCCGTTATCGCCGCGGCTCTCGCCTGCGCCATCGTGGTGATCGCATGCAACTACATATTCAAGCACAAGAAAAAGGGCGCCGTGCTGGAGTACGCTCTCCTCTTCCCGTGGCTTCTCCCGACGATCCTTATCTGCTACTCTTACCGCATTTTCTTTAATTCAAGCGACGTGTGGTACGTTTTCAATCAGAACCTCTACTATGAGGACAGGGTGCGAATACTGATCGTGCTGGCGTATATGGTGGTCAAATTGCCATTCTCGCTGAGGATGATAAAGGCGAGCTTCTACGCGATAGACGACGAGCTGGAGGACGCGGCCAAAAACCTCGGCTCCGGCCCTATTAAGACGTTTATCCGGGTCAAGCTGCCGATCATCCTTCCGAGCGTGCTGGCGGTATTCGCCCTGAACTTCAACGCCCTCTTTACCGAGTACGATATGTCCGCCACCTTCAACAGCGCCCAGGGCAGGACCTACGCGATGGTCATTCAGAGCATGGTGCAGGACGAGGGCCTGAGCTATACGAACCTGAACGCCTCGGGGCGGCGCTGCGCCTCAACCGTGTTCATTATGATAGTCTCCGGACTGATACTCTACCTTGTCTACGGCGTCGGCGCCCGCGATCTGTCGGAGAGGCTCGCGATCAAGGAGCGGAGGCGAAAACGGCTTGAGAAGCTGAAAAAGACCTTCGCCGGAAAAAACAAAAAGGCGGAAGCTGAGGGATGATAAAAAACGTTCTCTTCGATATGGGCAGCGTGCTCGTATCCTTCGACCCCGTTATGTTCACAATGCGGGAGGAGCTTTCCGATGAGGACTCCCGCCTTATCCACGAGGAGCTTTTCAAAACGATAGACTGGATGAAGCTCGACAGGGGAGTTATTACCGACTCCGAGCTTCTCTCACGCGTAAAGCCCCGTTTTCCCGAAAGGCTCTGGCCGGTTATCGAAAAGCTGATCACCCGCTGGGATGAGCCGCCCGTTATGGTCGAGGGTATGTATGACCTTGTACGCGAGCTCTCGGAAAAGGGCTACGGGCTGTATCTTCTGTCGAACGCCGCCATAAGGCATCAGGAATACTGGCCGAGATACCCGGTCTCCGAATTCTTCGGCGAAAGGCTCTTCATATCGTATCAGTGCAGGATACTGAAGCCGGACCCGAGGTTTTACGAGACGGCGATAGAAAAATTCGGGCTTAATAAGGACGAGTGCATTTTCATCGACGATCTCCCGCTGAACGCCGAGGCCGCCGAGTACTGCGGGATAGACGCCCTCGTTTTCAAGGGCGAAAAGAGGCTCAGAAAAGAGCTCAGAGAAAAAGGAATAGATATTTAACGCTCTGTGGGGAGGGCCTTACACCCTCCCCATCGCAATTTAAGAGAAGGGAGGAGACACAGATGGGAAAAAGCCGCGAGGAGGAGCTTTTCAGGAATAAGCCGATAACGCGGGCAATATTGGAGCTCGCCTTTCCGACGGTGATAGGTCAGATCATCCTCGTCGTTTACAATATGGCGGACACCTTCTTTGTCGGCCTCACAAATAATTCGGCAATGCTCACGGCGGTAACGGTGTGTATGCCCGCCTTTATGTTCCTCTCCGCAATCTCCAACCTTTTCGGAGTGGGCGGCGCGAGCGTCATAGCCCGCGCGATGGGCGGTGGCGAGGAGGAGAGAATAAGGCTCGCCTCATCCTTCGCCCTCTGGGGCACGGTCGCCGTCACTGCCGTCTACTCCCTCGGCGCGTATCTTTTCCGCGACGCCTTCGTCGATCTTCTGGGCGGGGCAAATCCCCTTGTCCACGGCTACGCGACGGAGTACGTCGCCGTCACCGTGGCGATCGGCGGCCTCGCGACGGCGGTCAGCACCCTGTTTTCCCACCTTATCCGAAGCGAAGGGCGGGCGATTTACGCGAGCGCGGGAATTGCCCTAGGCGGAGTGATGAACATAGCCCTCGATCCTCTGTTTATGTTCAAGATACTGCCGCCGGGAAGGGAGACCCTCGGCGCAGCTTTGGCTACGGCTCTATCAAACCTTATCGCGCTTATCTACTTCATAATCGTCCTTTTCGTGCTGAGGAAGAAATCGCGCCTGCGCTTTAAGCCGAGCCGCGAGATGTTCCGGCACAGGGTGCCCGCCGAGATAATGTACGCCGGCATACCGGCCTGCATTATGACCCTATTCGAGAATATATCCTACGCTGTGCTCGATAAGCTTATCAGCGCGCACGGGGTCGCCGTTCAGGCGGGCGTCGGCGTCGCCAAAAAGGTGAATATGCTCGCCCACTCGATCGTGCGCGGGATAACGCAGGGCGCTCTGCCGCTTATAGCGTATAACTACGCCTCGGGCGATCACAAGAGAATGAAGGGATCTGTAAGATCCGCGGCTGTCTTCGCCGTCGGAACTGCGACCTTATGTATGGCGGCAAACCTCATATTCTCGCATGAGCTCGTCGGCATCTTTATCCACACCGAGGATAACAGCCTTGAGTACGGGGCTCTGTTCCTCAAGATACTCTGCGTGGGCGGCCCGTTTTCCGCTTACGCCTATACGATAATATCGTTCTTCCAGGCGGTGGGCGAGGGCAAGCGAGCCTTCCTGCTCGCGACGCTGAGAAAGGGCTTCCTCGATATACCGCTTATGTTCCTCTTGCGGCTTCTCATCCCCATCTTCGGGATAGTCGCCGCGACGCCGGCGGCGGACGCCGTCTGCTGCGTTACCGCCCTCATAATGTTCAGAGGGTTTTTAAGAAGATTGGATTTGCGCAAGAAGCAGGTCTATGATACAATGGAAGGGTAATAGAAACTATACGGAGGCGACAATATGAAAAAGCTTGCTGCTATCATCCTCGCTTGCGCGTTGCTGCTCGCGCTTTTAGCGGGCTGCGCGCAGAACACTCCGCCCAAGGAGCCGACGCCGGAACCGGAACCCACCGTTCCCGCTGAACCTCAGCCGGAGCCGGAGCCCCAGCCGGAACCGCAGCCTGAGCCCGAGCCACAGCCGGAGGAATACACCCTCGAGCGCGAGCCGGGCACGAACCAGCTCACCTTCTATTGGACGAAGGAGGGCGTGGACTACGAGACCTCGGATATGTGGATCTGGTATCCCGGCAAGGACGGCCACGGCTATGTATTCCACCCCTGCGAATACGGAGGCAAGGTAGTGCTTAACGTCCCCTCCGACGTGGAGGAGGTCGGATTTATAGTCCGCACCGGCTGCTCCGATCCCGGCGGTGCAAGCTGGGGCGACGCCACGAAGGACTATGAGGACGACCGCTTCGTGACGATCGAGAGCGAAGAGACGGTGGTCTACCTTAAATCGGGCGACTCAGCCCAATATTCCAGCACGGACGGAGGAAAAACCTTGCAGGAGAACAAATTCTTTAATCTGGCGGGGATAATCTCGACCCGCGAAATACGCTATTTCATAACCCCGGCGACAAATCTCACGAGCCTTGACGACGTCAAGGTCTACTGCGGCGGCAAGGCCGTTGCGGTTGAGAGCATTTCCACGCTTAACAACAAGGTCATCACCGGCGTTATCACCGTCGCCGATGAGATCGACATCTCCCAGCCCTATGAGGTGGAGATTAAGGGCTACGGGCGCCAGCCCGCCCTGCCCACCGATATCTTCGATTCAGCTGAGTTTATCGAAAAATATACCTACGACGGCGACGATCTCGGCGTGACGGTAGACAACGGCCTTGTCACCTTCAAGCTTTGGGCTCCGACCGCCTCGAGCGTCGTTCTGAATCTCTTCACCGCGGGCGACGGAGTCGACGCTTACGACAGCGTGCCTATGATGAAGGAGGACAAGGGCGTATGGAGGCTTGCGATCTCCGACCTTCCCATTGGTACGTATTACACCTATTCCGTCACGACATCTCTCGGCACTCAGGAGGCCGTCGACCCATACGCGAAGGCAGTCGGCGTGAACGGCAACAGGGGAATGGTCATCGACCTTTCCGCCACCGATCCCGAGGGCTTCCGCTCCGCGAGCTTTGACGCCCCCATCGAAAGCTATGAGGACGCCATAATCTGGGAGGTCCACGTCCGCGACTTCTCCAATATCGAAAACGGCAGCGAGTACCCGGGCAAGTACCTCGCCTTTACCGAGACCGGGCTAAAGAACGCCGCAGGAGTGCCGATCGGCGTCGACTACCTGAAGGAGCTCGGCATCACCCACGTACATCTCCAGCCGGTCTACGATTTCGCGACGGTGGACGAGACAAGGCTCGACGAGCCGCAGTTTAACTGGGGCTACGATCCGAAGAACTACAACGCCCCCGAGGGCAGCTACTCCACCGACCCGTATCACGGCGAGGTCAGAGTGCTCGAGTTTAAAGAGATGGTCGCCGCCCTGCACGAGGCCGGCATAGGCGTCGTTATGGATATGGTGTATAACCACACCTTCTCAATCGACTCCTGCCTCAACAGGGTCGTGCCGTATTACTATTACAGGTACAACGGGTCAGGAGCTCCCTCCAACGGCTCCGGCTGCGGAAACGAGACTGCCTCCGACCGCGTGATGTTCCGAAAGTATATGGTCGATTCCGTTAGATACTGGGCTGAGGAGTATCAGCTCGACGGCTTCCGCTTTGACCTTATGGCTCTCCACGATGTCCAGACGATGCAGGAGATAGAGACCGCCGTCCACGAGGTCAATCCCAAGGCTCTTATCTACGGCGAGGGCTGGACGGGCGGCACGACCACCCTCAATCCCAAGCTTCAGGCAAACCAGGCGAATATTAGGAACATCGTGCCGACTGGCGACGGCGTCGGCTCCGTGGCAGTATTCAACGACGCTATCCGCGACGGACTAAAGGGCAGCGTGTTCGATCAGAAGGCCTCCGGCTACATATCCGGCGCAGTTACGAAGACCAACGCGAACAAGACCATATTCGGCATCGCCGGCGGTGTTACGAGCGGCGCAAGCTGGAAGGTCAACGACGCGATGATCATAAACTATATGTCCGCCCACGATAACAACACCCTTTGGGATAAGCTCCACTTCTCAAATCCCGAGAACACCGATGAGGAGCTCGCCGAGATGAACCGCTTCGGCGCGGCTATAGTCCTTCTCTCGAAGGGCACTCCCTTCTGGCTTGCCGGCGAGGAGATGCTGAGAACGAAGCAGGGCGATGAGAACAGCTATATGAGCTCCGACGAGATAAACAACATCGACTGGGAGACTCTCGTGCCCGGCTCGTTGCAGTATGAAACGATGGAGTTCTATAAGAAGCAGATCGCCATAAGGAAGGCAAACGACTTTTTGACCGATCCCGAGGTGACAGTCACCTGCGAGCTCGATGACGAGATCGCCATAATCGTTCATTGGGAGAAGGGCGGCGAGGAGGTAGCCTCCGCCCGCCTCGACCCGAACACGAGGACGGTGGAATATATCGCGGGCTTCAAGGGAGTATAAGATTTTTCCTGTCTAAAGGAAGCTTCGCAAAACAACTTACGACCTCATCCACCGCGCAAGCGCGGTCCCCCTTCTCCGGTGGAGAAGGCTTTTAGATGAGTCCGCCGAAGGCGGACAACAAATCAGAAGCCTTCCCCTTCGGGGAAGGTGGCTCGGCAAAAGCCGAGACGGATGAGGTCGTTTCGTTTTGGAAGAATTATTTTCTTTTTTATGTGGCAGTAAACGGCTTGTTCTGCTATAATATTGGTATGCTTTTGAAGGGGAGGAATCCGGCTTGATAATCAATATCGGGGACGATATTTTAAGGCTCCATCGGCTGGGCCTTCTCGACCTTATTCTGGAGGACAAGACCACAAAGCGCAATATAATGTGGGCGACGGACGCCTACGCCGAGCGCGGGGAGCTTTTCGAGAGGAACGCGGAGATAACGCCGGGCCTGGTAACGGGCGATAACGCCGGACTTATAAAAACGCGGGCGCGTAAGGCCTTTGAGCAGCAGTCTGAGCGGACGAAGAAGCGCGCCGAGGTCTTTACCCCGCTTTGGGTAGTTCGCAAGATGAACGACTATGCCGACGAGACCTGGTTTAACCGCAGGGACGGAATAAACAAGCTCGATAAAAACGGGCATATCGCATTTACGTCAAAGCATAGGTGGCAATACTACGTTGAAAACCGGCGCATGGAGCTGACCTGCGGCGAAGCTCCCTTTCTTGTGACTCGCTATGATGCGGAGAGCGGAGAAATGCTGCCGCTTTCGGAGCGAACGGGCATTCTTGACCGCAAGCTGAGGGCGGTAAACGAGAACGCAGAGGGGCCGGACGAGTGGCTTGAATGGACTTACAAGGCGCTGCAGTCGACTTACGGCTACGAGTTCCAGGGCGACAATCTATTTATTGCGCGGATAAATCTCTTGATGACGTTTGAGGAGAATATGGAGGCCGTGTGGCACAGAAAGCCCACGCTTTCGCATTATAAAAGGGCGATAAATATAATCGCGTGGAATATCTGGCAGATGGACGGACTAAATGACCGCGTGCCGTACAGCTTGGTCGAAGAGCAGTTCAGCCTTTTTGAGGACGATGCAAAAGAGCGCCGGCCCTACTGCCGAATAAACAACTGGCGGCAGCAGCGCAGCATCCAATTTCGCAGCATGAAGGGAGAGAGAACGAAAATGAAGTTTGACTATATCATAGGCAATCCGCCTTATCAGGATGAGACTTTGGGGGATAACAAAGGCTTTGCGCCTCCGATATATCACCTGTTTATGGATGAATCCTTTAAAATCGCAGATAAGGTTGAATTGATCCATCCTGCACGTTTCCTTTTTAATGCTGGAAGTACGCCAAAAGCATGGAATAAAAAGATGCTTGCTGATCCGCATTTGAAGGTGTTGTTCCATGAACAGGTCAGTGCAAATGTTTTCTCAGGTACAGATATTAAGGGCGGCGTTGTCGTTTCGTATCATGACATGACAAAGGATTTTGGTGCAATCGGCGTCTATACTATTTACCCTGAGCTGAACAGCATCAAAACCAAGGCGGCGCCGAAAAATGATGAGCGGTCTCTTGCCGATGCCATTTTTACACAATGCCGTTTCGATCTTGATGTCCTTTACTCTGATTATCCTGCTTTGCGTGCAGTTATTGGTAGTGATGGAAAAGATAAGCGTTTTCGTAACAATTCATTCGATAAAGTTTCAATATTCACAGACGAACCGCAGGAAGATGATGATATTAAGGTTTTAGGAATACAAAAGAACAAACGCGTCTGGCGTTTTATTTCGAGAAAATATGTAGAAAAATCACACGAAAACCTTTTCAAATGGAAAGTCCTTGTTCCAAGAGCAAATGGAAGTGGAGCAATAGGAGAAGTATTGTCTACGCCGTTAATCGGCGAGCCGTTAATCGGCGAGCCGTTAATCGGCTATACACAATCTTTCATTGGTATTGGCACATTTGAAACTGAATTTGAAGCTTCGGCAATGCTCAAGTATGTTAAATCTAAGTTCGCAAGAACTATGCTCGGCATTCTAAAGATAACTCAGGATAATGATCGTGAGGTATGGAGATTGGTTCCCCTGCAGGATTTCACGTCGATGTCTGACATCGACTGGAATCAGTCGGTGGCGGACATCGACGTTCAACTATACAGAAAATACGGCCTTGACGAAGCCGAGATCGCTTTTATCGAATCCCACGTAAAGGAGATGGAATGATGGCCGCGCCGAATATCCGATCCTTTACCCGCGTCATACCGATGATCTATGCCTATACCCACCCGGACTTTCCGCCGCACAGGGGCTGGACAAAGATAGGCTATACGGAAAGGCAATCTGTAAACGACCGCATTAAGCAGCAGCATCACACGGCTGATATCCCGTGGAAGCTTTTGTGGGCGGATAACGCCATGTACAAAGACGGCAGCGGCCAGTATTTTACCGACCACGATTTCCACGCCTATCTGGAGACGGAAGTAAGGGCGGAGCGCAAGCAAGGCACGGAGTGGTTCCATCTTGACGGCGAAACAAGCGAGAAGTATTTTAACCGCTTTGCCCGCCGCCAGAGCGCTGAACCGGAAAACGAACGCATGACATATGCCCTCCGGCGCGAGCAGGACGAGGCCGTCAGCAAGACAAAGGCGTATTTTGATAAGGGCGGCACACAATTTCTATGGAACGCAAAGCCGCGCTTCGGCAAGACCCTATCCACCTACGACCTCATCGTGCGCATGGGCTTCCAAAAGGTACTGATCGTTACGAACCGCCCCAGCATTGCGAACTCCTGGGCGGAGGATTTTAACAAATTCATAGGTTGGCGGGGCGAGCTCTGCTTTGTAAGCGACACTGATTCCCTGCGGGGCAAGCCCGGAGTGCTGTCGCTCGATGAGAACGTAGGCAGCCTTTTTGCCCCGGGCAAGGACTGCGGCATGGTGGCGTTTGAGTCGCTTCAGGGCTTAAAGGGCTCGGTTTACTTCGGCGGGCATTTTGATAAGCTGAAATGGATAAGGGACACGGAATTTGACCTTTTGGTGGTAGACGAGTCGCAGGAAGGCGTTGATACGATAAAAACCGAGCGGGCCTTTGATAATATCGCCCGCAGGCATACGCTCTATCTTTCGGGAACGCCGTTTAAGCAGCTTGCGAGCGAGCAGTTTGCCGCCGATGAGATATATAACTGGTCATACGCTGACGAGCAGGAGGCAAAGAATAACTGGGATGGGGAGGACTCCAACCCATATGAGACCCTACCGAAGCTTGAGATGTACACATACCAGCTGTCGCCGATGATAAGGGAGACGATAGAAAAGGGGTTAGATTTCGCGGACGAGGGCGGGACTGTTGATTATACGTTTGACTTAAACGAGTTCTTTCAGACGAACGAGGCGGGGAAGTTTGTTCACGAGGCGGAGATCAGAATATTTCTCCATTCGCTTTCAACCTCGGAAAAGTACCCATTCTCAACGCCGGAGCTCAGAGCGGAGCTCAAGCATACGATGTGGTTTTTAAACCGCGTTCAAAGCGCCCGCGCCCTTGCCAAGCTTCTTGCCGAAGACCCGGTTTTCGGCGATTATGAGGTCATTTTGGCTGCGGGCGACGGAAAGCTGAACCCAGAAGACGAGGCGAAAAAGGCGTTTGACCGCGTTAAAAAGGCTATAGCTAGCTATGAGAAGACGATTACTCTTACCGTAGGCCAGCTCACGGTCGGGATTACTATTCCAGAGTGGAGCGGCGTTCTGATGCTTTGCAATATGCAGAGCCCTTCAAGCTATATGCAAGCTGCGTTCAGAGCGCAAAACCCGTGCGTTCTCACTTCGGGCGGTAAAAGATACCGGAAAGAGACCGCATATGTCTTCGATTTTGACCCCGCGAGGACGCTTATCATATTTGATGAGTTTGCGAACAATCTCATAAGCCGCACCGCCTCCGGCCGTGGCACTCAGGACGAGCGCAAAGAGAATATTATGCGTCTTCTTAACTTCTTCCCGGTCCTGGGCGAGGACGACGATGGCAAGATGGTGGAACTCGACGCGGCGCAGGTCCTATCTATTCCCCGCAAGCTGAAAAGCGCGGAGGTCGTTCGTCATGGGTTTATGTCAAACTTCCTTTTCAGCAATATTGCCAACGTGTTTGGCGCGCCTGCCGCCGTCCGCGATATCCTGGAGCGCCTTACCCCGGCACAGGAGGAGAAGATAAAACACGATGCCTCCCGTCTTGACGGAATGAGGGATATTCACGTTGACGAGAACGGCGAAGTCGAGATATCAAATGAGATAATCATCGGCAGAACCCGGGACCTCTTCGGCGACAAGCTCTATGCGCCTGCGCCTGAAAGCGTAACCTCGGCGATGGAAGAGGTTATCAATTCCGGAGCCGCGAATGACGTCGGGAGTAAGATACAAGACGTAGGCAAGGCGCTTGCCGAGCATTTTAAAAGCGAGCTTCAGCCTGCGGCAGCGGAATATAATGTAAGAAAAAGTGCGCAGAACAGTATTGATCGCGATATAAAAGAGACGGTCAATCAGAAATTCGACAAGATTCGCGGCGATTATGAGCAGAAGGCCAATATCGCAAAGGCGGATTTTGAGCGCAAGCGATACGAGGCAGAGACCGAGGCCGAGATAAAAGAGGCTTCGCAGGCCTATGAGGAAATGCTGAACTGCTTTATAAGCGAAGCAAGCTCCGCCATGCAGGAGGCGTTTGAGGAGCTAAAGAGCGACGTTCCGCAGAGAGTTGTTGAAAGACTTGAAAAAAGCAAAACGATGGAGGAAAAAGCCGCTATCGAAGATGAGGTAAGATCCCACCTGCGCGGCTTCTCCCGCAGTATACCGAGCTTTATAATGGCATATGGCGACGGCGATCTTAGACTTGATAACTTCGATAAATATACAGAGCCCGACGTCTTCCTTGAGGTCACCGGAATTACTCTTGAGAATTTCCGTTTCCTCCGGGACGGCGGCGATATAAAGAATAAAGAGACCGGCGAAACGGAGCATTTCGACGGACACCTGTTCAATGAGGTCGTGTTTAACGACGCAGTGCAGGAGTTCTTAGCTAAGCGCCGCGAACTGGCGGACTACTTCGATGAGAGCAAGACGGAGGATATTTTCGACTACATCCCGCCGCAGAAGACTAATCAGATCTTCACGCCGAAGCGCATTGTGAAGATGATGGTCGATAAGCTGGAGGAAGAAAACCCCGGCTGCTTTGATGATCCTACAAAGACCTTCGCAGATCTATATATGAAATCAGGGCTGTATATTACTGAGGTTGTGAAGCGGCTCTATCGCAGCGGAGGGCTGAAAGTAGCGTTTCCCGACGATAAAGAGCGGATTCGACATATCCTGAAAAAGCAGGTTTACGGCATGGCTCCCACGCGCATTATTTACCTGATTGCGACAAATTACATTCTCGGCTTCGATGAAGAGCTTAAGAAAGAGCAGCATAATTTTGTTCAGGCGGACGCGGCTGAGGCCGCAAAAAACGGAAAGCTGAAAAGGCTCGTAAAAAAGCATTTCGGATAAAAAGCACTGACGGAGGCGGTTTTTATGATAAAAGAGATAAGGATAGATACGGTCGATGAGCTTATGCCGCTCATTGCGGATCAGGAATACCGTTCCGATCTGGACAGAAACCGCAGCCAGTATTTTTACCGCGGCATGCCGGACGCCTCATTCAAGATGGTTACGAGCCTTCGGCGCAACTGCAAGGATCTCAAAAAGACGCTTGAGCCCGCCATACTTCGCAACTTCGCGAAGTACGCGGTTATCGAGGATCCCACGGTCGCCCAGTCTGTGTGGAGGCAGATGATACTCGGCCAGCACAACGGGCTTCCTACCCGTTTGCTCGACTGGACGCACTCCGCCCTCGTCGCTCTGCACTTTTCCACGACTGAGCCGAATATGGAGAATATGGAGGAGCATGATTCCCTCGTTTGGCGCATTGACGTGACCGAGCTGCACTCGCTTCTCCCGCAAAGCTACCGCGACGTTATGGAGAGGCACAAGGCGGAGATTTTCTCGGTCGATATGCTCGAGGAGGCCGCCTCGAGCGTTCAGCGGTATGATGAGGATATGGGCGATAAGTCGATGGTTGTCATCGAGCCGCCGAGCATAAACTCCCGCATTGTGAACCAGTATTCCTTCTTCTCGGTCATACCCTCCGATATGAACGACGTTGAGAGCTTCCTCAATGAAAACACCTCAAAAACCGTGAAGTACGTGATAGATAAGTCGCTCCGCTGGAGAGTGCGCGATATGCTCGACCAGCTCAATATCTCGGAGCGCATAATGTACCCCGGCCTTGAGGGGCTCAGCCGCTGGATAGGCCGCCATTACTTCGTGAAGAGGCGGGAAGGAAATGAGTAACGCTCCGTGGAACGCCTATCCGAGACCGCGCCTCAGAAGAGCCGAGTGGCAGTGCCTGAACGGGAAATGGGAGCTTGAGTGCGGCGGCGATAAATGCTCCGTCACGGTTCCGTATCCCCTCGAGAGCAAGCTCTCCGGTGCGAGCATTCCGATAGAGACGGGGAAGACGTACATATACAAAAGGCGGTTTACACTCAGCTTCGAGCCGGGAAACCGTGAGGTCTGGCTTAATTTCGGCGCAGTTATGCGAAAGGCGAGAGTGTTTGTTAACGGCGAGCTCGCCGACGAGCACGACAACGGATACCTGCCGTTTTCGGCGATGATATCTCCGCTTCTCAAAAAGGGGGAGAACGAGCTTCGCGTAGAGGTAATAAACGACCTCGATCCGCGCTACCCCTACGGGAAACAGAGAGTAAAGCGGGGCGGTATGTGGTACACCCCCTCGACCGGGATTTGGCAGACGGTGTGGCTCGAGCCGAGACCGAGGGAGCACGTGACCGGGATAAAAGCCAAATCCAGGGGCGCGAGGGTCACGGTGTGCGTTGACGGAGTGAGGACGGGTATGCTCGTCTTCGGCGGAGATCGATATCTGTTCTCCGGCGGCAGAGCGGAATTTACCGTAAAAAACCCGGAATTCTGGTCGCCGGAAAGCCCGAAGCTTTACGATATCACGGTTATTGCGGGCGAGGACGAGGTGAAGAGCTATTTTGCCCTCCGCGAGCTCTCGATAGCGACGGTAAACAGGAAAAAGCGCCTTATGCTGAACGGAAAGCCGTACTTTTTCAACGCCCTTTTAGATCAGGGCTACTGGGCGGACGGGCTGTACACGCCGAAGGGGCCCGAGGCCTTCGCAAAAGATATCACTGCAATGAATGCTCATGTACGGTAAGGAAGCAAGCAACCGAAAACAAGAGATAGACCGCCAGCACTACACTATTCCGAACCAAAGACCAAAAGATAAGCATTGTGGGAAAATCTAAACTTTTGGATTTTCCT
>Ga0310695_10000366_pt1 | contig 118770 bp, 95 predicted proteins | sample RumenRJG_04DNA_FD_203882 | JGI IMG/M metagenome (GOLD analysis project Ga0310695, IMG submission 203882) | Bovine rumen microbial communities from Lethbridge, Alberta, Canada - RJG_04 (v2) (version 2) | ecosystem: Host-associated > Mammals > Digestive system > Stomach > Rumen | place: Canada...
CGCAAAAATAACAACTTTTTTCCATCCACACAAAGGTGAGGGAATTTTTCCCTCCCTTTGTTGGAAAAAAAATTGTTTTTACGCACTTTTTTATCCTCAAAAGTTGCGTTTCTTAATGGAACTTAGGTTTTCTGCACTTTCTGTTTATGCTGCGAGATTATATTGTCCCGCAGAAAAGGGTTGAAAGGGTTGTCGATTATATTTGTTGGGAATGATTGTCACTGAGGGTCGACATCGAAAACTATTTTAACTCGGGCGAAGGATTTGTCATTGAGCAACTGGTCGGCCTGGTGCATGATGATGCGCTTGCCCTCTCCTATTGCCTCGCCGACTGCAAAGCGGACCATTATGCGCTTGATATACATGTTCCTGATGCGAGCAACGCTTGGATATTCCGGTCCCATGACGCGAGAGGCGAACTGCTGTCGGAGCATGTTGGCTAATTTTGCAGCCGCATCGTTGACAACGGATTCGTCCTGATGTTTGATTGTTATGTCGATAAGCTTGTAGTATGGTGGGTATTTGAAGACACGACGTTCGACAATCTGGCTCTTATACATAGACTCGTAGTCGCCAGCCATTGCGTCGCGAATGGCTTGATGGTAGGGCTGGTATGTCTGAATGATGACTTTGCCCTCCTTGCCACGGCGTCCGGCGCGTCCGCTTACTTGCGTCATTTGCTGGAAGCTGCGTTCGTAGGCTCTGAAGTCGGGAAAGGATATGAGATTGTCGGCCGAAAGGATGCCGACGACGCTGACGTTGTCGAAGTCCAGGCCTTTGGTTACCATCTGAGTGCCGACGAGGATGTCGATTTTATGGTCTTCAAAGTCGTTGATAATCTCGATATAGCGTTTTTTTTGCGAGGTCGAGTCGAGGTCCATGCGTGCAATGTGGGCATCGGGGAAGAAGATGGCGAGGTCGTCCTCGATTCGTTCGGTGCCGAAGCCGCGCATTTTGAGAGTGGTGGAATGGCAGGCGGGGCACTCTTGCGGGACTGGGATGGAATAGCCACAGTAGTGGCAGCGAAGGCTGTTGGTCGATTTGTGGTAGACGAGCGAGACATCGCAGTGCTTGCATTGCGGAATCCAGTGACACACGTCGCATTCGAGCCGGAGGGAGAATCCGCGCCGGTTCTGGAAGAGGATTACCTGCTCTTTGTGCGAGAGAGCTTCTTTGATGTAGCTGAGGAGGAATTGCGAGAAGTTCATCTGGACCTCGCGTTTGCGCTGAGCCTCCTTCATGTCGACGCACAGCACCTCCGGCATCATGTTGCCGCCAAAGCGGTGTTTCAGCACCTCGAGTCCGTATTTGCCGTTTGTGGCATTGAAGTAGCTTTCGACAGAAGGCGTTGCTGAGCCGAGGACGGTCTTGGCATGGCAGCTGTGAGCGAGGTATATGGCGCTGTCGCGTCCGTTATAGCGAGGTGCCGGGTCGTTCTGCTTGTAGCTGTTGTCGTGTTCCTCGTCGACGATGACCAGTCCGAGATTGTGGAAAGGCAGGAACACTGCCGAGCGGGCCCCGAGGAGGACCTTGTAGCCGTTGTCGGAGCTGTCCATGGTGCGTTGCCACACTTCGGCCCGTTCGTTGGTGTTGAACCGAGAGTGGTAAACGCCTACGGCATTGCCGAAATATTTGCGCAGACGGTTGATGATCTGGGCTGTGAGTGCGATTTCGGGCAGGAGGAAGAGAGCCTGTTTGCCCTCTTTGATAGTCTTGTCGATGAGTCGGATATAGACCTCGGTTTTGCCGCTTGAGGTTACACCGTGGAGCAGATGCACAGCTTTATCGCTCGCCACGATGGAGTCGAAAGCCTGCTGCTGTTCGTCGTTGAGTTTGATGGAGTCGATGTCGGCCTGCGATGCGTATTCCTGCAAGCGGCTTTCCTCACGCTGCGAGAGGAGCAGTATTTCTTTTTTAATAAGAGTGTCGAGTGCCGATGAGGAAAGTTCTTTGTTGTCGGTGAGGATTTTTTTCTTTATTTCTTTCTTTCCGAAATCGCTAAGTTGCATGAATTGCATCAGCACAAGCAGTTGCTTGTATGTTGCTGATTTTTGCTGCAGGGAGTCAAACAAGGTTTTGAGTTGCTCTTCGTCGCGGTAGCGTTCTGCGAGGGAGAGGTAGGCTGTGCGGTGTGGCGTGAACCGTTGTTTGAGTTCTTCGTCCATCAGTATGATGTGCCGTTCGATCATCGACTTGATGAGAGGCATGATTTTCTGGTAGCCGATGATGTCTGACACTTCGCCTATTTCGAGTTTTCCTTTGCGCGAAAGGACATCGATGATTTTGATTTCGTCTTCGGAGAGGCTCCCGTATTCGCCGTCGAAATCGGGATGGATGACGATGTACGACTCGCTCGACAGTCTGAAAGCCGATGGCATTGCGACAGCCATCACGTCGCCGGGATAGCACATGTAGTAAGAAGCCATCCACTCCCAAAAGAGGAACTGCTGTTCGGTGACTATGGGGTTGATGTCGAGGATGGAGAGGACATACTTGGTGCGGTATTGCGGTACGTTTTCGTGAATGCGCCTCACGAGAGCAGAATACATGCGCTTGGTTCCGAACTGTACGACTACGCGTTGTCCCACTTCGATAGCGTCGTTGTATTCGAAAGGAACGCGATAGGTGTAGGTGTCGGGCAGGTGCAGCGGAAGCAGTACGTCGACAAAGAGAGTGCGTCGCTCCATAGTTCAGTCTGTCTTCTTTTCAAAAGTGAGCAGGGTTTTGTCGTCCTGAAGCAGTGTCAAATAATATTCTCCCAATTCGTATCTGTTGCAGCGTTGCAGGAGTTGCATATATGTTCCTTCTACTTTGTGGAACGGTTCGGGGCAAGCCATCTTGGTGGCGTTGAACTGGCTAAGTTGCATGCTTCCGTTTCCCAAGTCTTTGAAATTCCCGAAATAGCGGTTGCAGCCGTTGTGTCCGCTGAAGGTGCCGGCCTCGTTGTTGATTTGAATAGTCACATGGTGTTGTCCTTCGCAGTAGGCGACTTCCTTACCCCTCATTTCGGTGAGGGTCCAGACCTGGTCGGGTACGAATTCGGCTTTTGCGTTGACAACGGTTTCTTTATGAGACTTGCAACCGGAAAGAGTGACGATGGCCATGAGTATGATTGTGAATAATTGTTTCATGATTCTTCGTTATAGTATACTTTGTAATATTTCCCTTTTTCGTCTTCGCCTTGCTCGATCAGTTTGCGGTCGCCGTGGACGTAGATATGGAAATTCTTGTCTAACTTTATGACACTCTTGTAGGATCGGGCCTGCTTTTTGACGGCGCCTTCGCTTATGTCGAAAGTTTGCGGCAGCTGGATATCGTTCTCTTGTTGGTACTGTTCGCTGAATTGGCGGAAACTGTCGATGATTTCGGGTTGTCCAATCACGTCGCGTGTGAAATCGTCCATATCGAAGCTGTCGTTGTTTTTGAAGAAATCGACGCTACGGTTGAGCATGTCGGCCTGGTCAGCTTTGTGGACATTCTCGAACTTGTCGGGGAACTCGTCGGTGACGAATTTTTTGTACACCTGCATAACCTGGTGAGTGTTGTAAAACTCGTCTTGCCGTTGTTTGATATGCAGGAAGTTGTCCTTCCAATAGGCTGCATCGATGCCACGATTTGTATTGTCGACGACACTGACGACGAAGCCCTTGTCGACCTCGGTGTTGAAAATCAGGGCACCTTTGTCCAGCTTGTTGATGTCGATACCTTTATCAATGTCGATATTGAATTGTGCAGCAGCGCTACGGGAGCCCTCTTCCCTACTCCACTCCTCTTCGCTGTGTCCGACCTTGAGGAAGTGCGATTTGTTTTCGGACTTGAAGAATCCTACGGCGTTGGTTGTTTCGCCGTTCAGTTGGCATTGGTTGAAGTATACGACAAAGAAGTCGCCGCTCTTGATGTTGGGATGAGTGCAGGCGTCGTAGAGGTGGCGTGCTGCGTTTTGCGATTCTTCAAGCAGGCAGTCGGGGTTGTCGAAAATATTGCGAGCGATTCTGTATACTTCGTTCATCTCTAAATTGTTGTCGTCGTAGAAGGTGTAGTATTCTTCGGCTTTGAAAGGCGAGATGAAATATTGTACGAGCAGATCCTGGAGTTGCTCGTTAAGTTTTTGTGTTTTGGCGGAAAGGATGTATCCCTCGTCGGTTTGTTTGTTGCCAACGCGATGTACGGCTACAGAAGTGATGGAAGATGATTCGAAGAGTGGCACAATAGGGATTTTTGTATGGTTGCTGTGTTAAAAAAAAGCATTTAAAGAAGGCGAAAAGATTCAGCGTTGCGGAAATCAGTCTAAATAGTTGAATGTTTCGATTTTCTCATATTTATACATCACACTGTCAAGGGAATAGAAGTTGACAGACTTGTAAGAATAGCTGAGAGTGCGCTTGGAAGGATAATTGTCCTTGTATTCGTAGGAATATGTAAACAACTGGTTTTTGCCGTTGTAGGGCATGCGGATTGAAGTGACGTTGTTTTCCGAGAGCATCTTGAATCCGAAAATCGGGTCGGAAAATTCACGGAATCCGTATAGTTGATTATAGGGATTGCGCTTGTCGTCGTATGTGACCTCGATGTTGTAGGTGTTCTCGCTGTCATTATAGACAATCGACGTCACGTTGTCGTCGTTCCACAAAAGAGAGTAATGAACAGAAGCATTGCTTTTGCCATTACGGACCGTTTTGCAGTATGTGTTGCAAAACAGTTCACCCACCTTATTGCCAAAGAGCAAAGAGAGAGGGGAACTTTTTTTTGCGAGGATCGGATTGTCGGGTTCGATGTCGCTAAGATAACTGCATTCAATTTCGGTAAGTTCCTTTCCGTCATGGACAAACGACATGGTGCTATAGTGTTCGTCTTTGTAGAAGACTTCGATGCGTTCCAGCTGTCGGCCGTCGTAGAAAAATTCGTTGCTGATATTGTAGGCCGGGATGGTTGTGCGCAAAATGCGGTTGTGGTTGTCGAAGAAGAAATTCTCGGAATACTGGTGGTCTCCGCCATAGTCGATACGATACATTTTTTTGCCGTCCCAGTGCCAGTCTTCAGCAGTGTAGTTGTCGATGACATAGGTCAGAGCGTTGTTCTCGTAATGGTTTTCGACAGCAGAGACAAAGTCGATGCGTTGCTTACGGTCCAAAGCCCCTTCCTTTTTGCTGCAGGAAAAGAACAGGCAAAGAGCAATGGCTGCCGAGAAGAAAAAGATGTTGATGTATTTTGTTTTCATATCAATATTCGTCAAGTTTGGGTTCTGTGAAACGTATAGGGGAAGTTGGAGAAATTGTGATGGTTACATTGTAGTGTGGAATAATCCGCACGATGGTGTCGCCCCATCGGTAAGTGTTTTCTTTGGATATGAGTTTCACTTTCAGGTGGGTAGCATCCGGGGCCGGTTCGAAAACGTATTTCGTTCCGCTGCTGGGGTTTGAGATGATGTTGCTGTCGATTCGCATGTCGCTGCTATTATATTCATATATGCATGCGGAAGCAATCAGAGAAGAGGCAAAGGAAGGCACTTTTCCGATGACGGTGTAGCGTGTTTTGCCGTCGAGGGTTTCCTCGTAAGGGCCTTCTTCTTTGCATGAGGACAAAAACAATGCCGATAAGGTGGCAACAATAAGGATAAGAGAATGTTTACGCATTTTGCTTGGATTTTAATGGTGTTTGGAACGCTTAAGTACAAAAGGAAGCATGATTTGCTCGAAGCCTTGGTTGATATCAACAGGCACGTAATCAATGTTGTATTGCATTGCATGCCGCTTGACGGATTCGGTTTGAGCAGTCATTGCTTTGCGGTATTGTTCGGATATTTCGTTAGGAAAGACTTTTATGCGTTTGTCTGTTTCCATGTCGATGAAATAATAAGGCTTGTTGCCATAGTTCAGATCGAGTTCTTTGTCGCGGTCGTAGGTGTGAAAGAGCAGAACCTCGTGTTTGCAGTGCCTGAGATGTCTGAGAGCATCGAAGAACGGTTCCTCTTTGTCTTGTCCGACAAAGGCATCGGTAAAGATTACGACGAGTGAACGCCTGTGTATTCTCTCGGCCATAATGTGAAGTGATTCGGCAACGGCGCTTCCTCGAGGTTCGAGGTTGTCGGGTTTTACAGGCGATAGAAGTCGTTCGAGGATGGAGAGGACGTAACGTTGGTGAGTGGTACTCGAGCGCACTTCGGTCTGCAAATCGACTTTGTCGGAGAAGAGAGAGAGACCGAAGGCATCGCGTTGGCGTACGAGCAATTCTGTGATGAGTGCCGCCGCGTAGGCGGAGAAAGTGATTTTGTTTGGTGTCGAGAATTGGCTGTGTCTTTCGAGCGGGAAATACATTGAGGAGGAGTTGTCGATAAGGATGTGGCAACGCAGATTGGTTTCTTCCTCAAAACGTTTTACAAAAAGTTTGTCGGTTCGTCCATACAGTTTCCAGTCGATGTTTTTTGTCGATTCGCCATTGTTGTACAGTCTGTGTTCGGCAAATTCGACAGAGAAGCCATGAAACGGGCTTTTGTGGAGGCCCGTAATGAAGCCTTCGACCACTTGTCGGGCGAAAAAGTCGAGCGATTTGTATTTCTCAATTTCCTGAAACGACACCTGATTTGTAAAGGTTTAAGGTTGATAACTAAGGATTCGAGTTTGATGTCTATGAGTGGATTATATAACCGCGAACTATCAATTACTGTAAACGTGATTTTTTTTAACGGCGAATTAAACGAATTGCGCGAATTAATTTGTTGCTATTAAAATTGTTTTGCAGGCAAAACGGCGAATTAATCAGATTATAGTGGTCACATAATTACAAAGTAAAAATTGAAAGTTGAGATCAGTTTTGACGAGAACTAACTTCAACTTTCAATTTATATTGCATTCTGCAAGTTGTTACAGCAGAGCGTTTAGCTTGTCGACGAGAGTGGCTTTGGCTACAAGTCCAACGGATTTGTCGACGGCATTACCGTTCTTTATGAAAAGCACGGTTGGAACGTTGCGTACGCGGAATTCGGCGGCAATTTCAGGGGCTTCGTCAACATCCACTTTACAAACCAAGGCTTTGCCATCATATTCGGCGGCAATTTCTTCAACAATAGGAGCCAGAGCCTTGCAAGGGCCACACCATGTTGCTCCGATATCGAGCAGTATGGGAAGGTTTGATTGTTTTATTTCTGCAAAATTTTGATCATTAACTTCTACTACCATAATTATTTATATTTTTATTGTTATTGTTTTAGTTTGTGCAAAGATAATAATAAAAACTCATTTTCGAATATAGAAAATCGATATTTTTTTATAATTGATTACAACTTTTTAATTCTCAATTTTTAATAAGTCATAAAGAATTTGATGTGATATGATATTTTTCATGAAAAATAGAGAAAGTAAAATTTGAATTGTATTTTGTTGCATATTAGACAAATAGTTGTTGATTTAAAAAATGGAGTGAATAAAAAAGTTGATATATAAAAAAAAAATATTATTTTTGCAACAACAATAACTGTGTCATAATAACAAGAGTATGAAACATAGATTTTTATTGCCATTAGTTGCTATTGCTTTGATTTTTAGCATGGGCGATGTAAATGCTCAAAATAAAAACAGCAAGAAAAAGAACACCAATCCAGTCAAACCGGTACAGGAGAACATAGCACTGCCTGCGAATAGCAATGACTGTTTGTTTGCGATTGAGATTCAGCCCGATGTGCCTTTTGGTCCAACTAATGCGCCACAGGGTGCAGGACGTCAGCTTGAGGTGATGCGAGACAAGACCAATCCTCATGCTTTTGAGTATGAGCACAATTCCACATGGTATAAATTCACAGTACCTTACAGCGGCAATCTGGAGATAAGCATCACGCCGAACAGCGAGTGGGACGATTATGATTTCATGGTGTATAAATACACCGATGTTTATTTCAGCAACCACTTGATTCAAAACAAGATCAAGCCGTTAGCTTCGAGCCTTTCTACAAAAGACACTACCGGTATATATGCTGCCACACCGAAGGACAAGAAAGGCAATGTGAAGGATAAGCCTCGTAGCCGTAGGATGACAACTGCCACGATGGGAATGAATCAGTCGGGCAAGCGTTATTTCATTGCACCGAACGAAGAGGAAGACTTCTTGAAGTCGCTGCCTGTGCGCAAGGGTGAGGTCTACTATATTGTTCTTGACAACAAGAGCAGCAAAGGTGACGGCCACACCATCAAGGTGTCGATTCATGTTGAATCGTACGAGCCGTTAGTCGTATTCTATGATCCTGTAGCAAAAAAGAATATCGACGTTGACCTGTTGATTCTTGAGAAGAATACCGACAATCGTCCTATTGCCAAAAATCCCGCTTTCAGAGGTGGCAAGATTAAGTTTGTTCCAGGATTCAACTATGCACTTTATGCAAAGAAAAACGGATATTTTTCGGTCTTCAAGGAGTTTAATTCCAATATTTTCAAGGATGATACCCTTATGCGTTTCATCATGAACAAGACCGAGAAAGGCACTGTTTTTCCCATTGCAGACATATATTTTGACGATGACGCCAATCTGCTTCCCGAAAGCGATACGTCATTGCTCAACTATATGCAGATGTTCAAGGGTCACCCTGATGTGACATTCCAGATCAAGGGTTACGTGCAGTCGTATGCAGTTGACATTGAGGCCGACCAGAAACTTTCCATTGCCCGTGCACAAAGTGTAAAGGAGTTTTTTGTGGCGCATGGTTTAAGTCCTGAGCAGATTACCATTGCAGGCATGACGCAAAACGAAATAAAACGTTCGGCAGCAGCAGCCCTCAACAAGCACCAAGCTTTCAAGGATACAAAAATAGAACTGATAATTACAGGTATAAACAAATAACAGAAGATTGTTATTTTGGACTTGTAAACAGGTATGAAACAAAAAAATCCCGATACTTATGGTATCGGGATTTTTGTTTGAAGGGATATTTGTCAGATCTGCGGACCTGCTGCGACGAGAGCTTTGCCGGCATCGTTGTAGGTGAACTTATGGAAGTTCTTGACGAAGCGAGCCGAGAGGTCTTTGGCTTTTTCGTCCCATGTAGAAGCATCAGCATAGGTGTCGCGCGGATCGAGGATGTTAGGATCGACGCCCGGCAGACTTGTGGGAACGGTGAAGTTGAAATAAGGAATCGTCTTGGTCGGGGCTTTGTCGATGCTGCCGTCAAGAATGGCATCGATGATTCCGCGAGTATCCTTGATAGATATACGTTTGCCTGTTCCGTTCCATCCTGTATTGACCAGATAAGCCTTGGCTCCGCTTTTTTCCATGCGTTTTACCAGCTCCTCGGCGTATTTTGTAGGATGCAGTTCGAGGAAGGCTTGGCCGAAGCAAGCGCTGAATGTCGGAGTGGGTTCTGTGATGCCGCGTTCGGTACCGGCCAGTTTAGCGGTGAAGCCACTGAGGAAGTAGTATTTGCACTGTTCGGGTGTGAGGATGCTTACCGGAGGCAGTACACCGAAAGCATCGGCGCTGAGGAAGATGACGCTTTCGGCAGCGGGGCCAGCGCTTTTGCCGTGAATAGGCTGGACAATCTTCTCGATGTGGTCAATAGGATAGCTTACGCGCGTGTTTTCGGTAACGCTCTTGTCTTTGAAGTCGATTTTGCCGTTGGCATCGACGGTGACATTTTCGAGCAGAGCATTGCGACGAATGGCATTGTAGATGTCGGGTTCACTTTCTTTGTCGAGATTGATGACTTTGGCATAGCATCCACCTTCGAAGTTGAATACACCCTCGTCGTCCCAGCCGTGCTCGTCGTCGCCGATAAGCAGACGCTTGGGGTCGGTGCTGAGGGTGGTTTTGCCAGTGCCGCTCAGTCCGAAGAAGATGGCGGTGTGTTCGCCTTTCATATCGGTATTTGCGGAGCAGTGCATAGAAGCTATACCCTTGAGAGGCAGGTAGTAGTTCATCATGCTGAACATACCTTTCTTCATCTCGCCGCCGTACCAGGTGTTGAGAATGACTTGTTCACGCGACGTGACATTGAAGGCCACTACGGTTTCGCTGTTGAGGCCCAATTCCTTATAGTTCTCCACCTTGGCTTTGCTTGCGGTGTAAACGGTGAAGTTGGGGCTGAACGACTTAAGTTCTTCTGCCGTTGGGCGGATAAACATGTTGGTGACGAAATGAGCCTGCCAAGCCACTTCCATGATAAAGCGCACAGCGATACGAGTGTCCTTGTTGGCTCCGCAGAAGGCGTCGACTACAAAGAGCTCTTTGCCGCTGAGTTCGTTTTTGGCAAGGTCGCGCATCTGAGTCCACACTTCCTGACTCATGGGGTGGTTGTCGTTCTTGTACTCTTCGCTTGTCCACCAGACGGTATTCTTTGAGTTTTCGTCCATGACGATGTATTTGTCCTTTGGCGAGCGTCCGGTGTAGATTCCGGTCATCACGTTCATAGCGTCGAGTTCAGTGAGCTGTCCTTTGTCGTATCCCGTGAGGTCGGGGTTCATCTCCATTTTGAACAGTTCCTCGTAGGATGGGTTGTGGTATATCTGCTTTACGCCAGTAATACCCATTCCTTCAAGGTCTTTCTTTATTTTTTCGTCCATAGTTTGTTTTTTTTTTCGGAAAAAAGCCAGACCGTCGCAGGTTGTTTTGACGGTCTGGCTAAATGTTGGTTAATTATTATTTCTTTTTTCTGCTGTCTTTGATTGCGGCCTGAGCTGCTGCGAGGCGTGCAACAGGTACACGGTATGGGCTGCAGCTGACATAGTTGAGGCCTGCGTGGAAGAAGAATTCAACCGAATCGGGGTCGCCACCATGCTCACCGCAAACACCGCATTTCAGAGTGGGGCGTGTGCCACGTCCGCGCTCTACGCCAAGTTGGACGAGTTGTCCGACACCTTCCTGGTCGAGAGTGTTGAACGGGTCGGCAGGGATGATTTTCTGATCGACGTAGTCCTTGACAATGGCATTGACGTCATCGCGGCTGAAGCCGAAAGTCATCTGAGTGAGGTCGTTGGTTCCGAAGCTGAAGAACTCGGCAACCTTGGCGATCTTATCAGCAACGAGTGTTGCACGCGGGATTTCGATCATGGTGCCGAACATGTAGCTGATGGTTACGCCGTATTTGGCTTCGACTTCGGCTTTAATGATGTCGGCAATCTGTTTCTGGTGCTCAAGTTCTTTGACATTGATTGTCAGAGGAACCATGATTTCGAGTTTGGGGTTGTGTCCTTCCTTCATCAGCTCGGCGGTAGCGCTGAAGAGTGCGCGGAACTGTACGCGAGTGATTTCAGGATATATGATGCCGAGACGGACACCGCGAAGACCCATCATCGGGTTGACCTCGTGGAGAGCGTCGACACGCTTTTTGACTTCTTCGTAGGATATTTTGAGACGTTTAGCGACCTCTTTCATTTTCTCTTCGCCTTGCGGAGCAAATTCATGGAGAGGAGGATCCATAAGACGGAACGTCAGAGGTTTGCCGTCGAGGACCTTAAGCGTAGCCTTGGCATACTCGCGGATGTCGGGTTCGAGCTGGTCGAGAGCAGCGACACGCTCGGCGGTGCTGTCGCTAAGAATCATGTTGCGCAGTTTTTCGAGAGGTTTCTCGCTGTTTTTGCCATAGAACATGTGCTCGATACGGAACAGACCGATACCTTCGGCACCGAAGCTAACGGCGCGCAGAGCATCGTCAGGATTGTCGGCATTGGTGCGAACACCCATTGTGCGGAATTTGTCGACGAGTTCCATGAAGCGCTGGAAGAGCGGGTTCTCGGTGGCGTTGATCATCTTGATGTCATCGCGATATACCCAGCCTTTGGTTCCGTTGAGAGCGAGGAGGTCGCCTTCTTTGAATACATGTCCGTTGATGTATACGAAGCCTTCTTCGGTGTCGATTTTCACGGCGTCGCATCCGACGATGCAGCACTTGCCCCATCCGCGGGCCACGAGAGCTGCGTGTGAGGTCATACCACCGCGGGCCGTCAGGATACCGTCAGCAGCGCGCATACCCTCGACGTCTTCGGGGTTGGTTTCTTCGCGGACAAGAATATTTTTGATACCTTGTTCGGCATACATTTTGGCTTTTTCGGAGGTCAGTGCGATGATACCGACAGCGCCGCCAGGACCTGCGGGCAGACCTTTGGCGATGACTTCGCGTTTCTTCTCGTCTTCGCTGTCGAGGATTGGGTGGAGCAGTTCGTCGAGCTGTGAGGGCGATATGCGCATAACGACCTCTTGTTCATCGATGAGGCCTTCTTTGAGCATGTCGAAAGCCATTGTAAGGGCAGCAACTCCGGTGCGTTTTCCTACGCGGCATTGGAGCATGTAGAGTTTACCGTCCTGAATGGTGAACTCGATGTCGAGCATATCGTGGTAGTTCTTCTCGAGGATGGTACGGATGTCGCAGAGTTCCTTGTAGGTCTCGGGCATGAGTTCCTGCATGGAGTGCATGTGCTTGTTCTGCTCGTTCTTGGTGTCGTCGTTGAGGGGGTTAGGAGTACGGATACCAGCGACGACATCTTCGCCCTGAGCGTTGATAAGCCATTCGCCGTAGAACTGGTTGTCGCCGGTGGCGGGGTTGCGAGTGAAGGCGACGCCGGTTGCTGATGTATCGCCCATGTTGCCGAATACCATAGCCTGCACGTTGACAGCTGTTCCCCAGTCGTCGGGGATGCCTTCGATTTTGCGGTAGCTTACAGCTTTCTTGCCGTTCCAGGATTTGAAGACAGCCTTGATGCCGCCTTCCATCTGAGCGCGTGCGTCGTCGGGGAAGTCGACACCGAGGACTTCTTTAACCTTCTTCTTGAAGTCTTCGGCAAGACCTTTGAGGTCGTCGGCAGTAAGGTCGGTATCGCTCTTATAGCCTTTTTTCTCTTTGAAGGCATCGAGCATGTCGTCGAGTTGCTTGCGGATACCTTTTCCGTCGGCGGGTTCGATACCCTCTGATTTTTCCATAACAACGTCGGCATACATCATGATGAGACGGCGGTAGGAATCGTACACAAATCGGGGGTTGTTGGTTTTCTTGAGCATACCAGGAATGGTTTTGCTGGAGAGGCCGATGTTGAGGACGGTGTCCATCATGCCGGGCATAGAGCTACGGGCGCCGGAGCGGCAAGAGACGAGCAGCGGGTTCTCGGGGTCGTCATAACGCATACCCATGATGTTCTCAACATTTTTCATTCCGTTCCACACTTCATCCATAAGGCCTGAAGGCAGCTGGCAGTTGTTGTCATAATATGCGGTGCAGCATTCTGTGGTTATAGTCAGGCCTGCGGGAACAGGGAGTCCGAGCAGACACATTTCTGCAAGATTGGCACCTTTGCCGCCGAGAAGGTTTTTCATATCGGCTTTACCTTCGGCTTTTTTGCCTCCAAAAGTGTATACGTATTTTGTCATAGAATTAAATAGATTGTTGATTTATAAAAATTTAATTTATTTTTCTTTGAAATTTGAAAATGCAAAGATAATCAAAAAGACGAAAACTAACAAAACTTTAACGTTAACCTTAACTTTAACTTCAGATACGAAAACAAAACTTTAACGTTAACCTTAACTTTAACTTCAGATACGAAAAACGAAGACGAAAACGAAAACGAAAACAACTTAGGCAAGCTTTTCGAGTTTTGTTTCTATTAAAAGTGAAGTAGGACGGGGCTGCCACGCACAAGGTTCCTCCACGACTGGCACTTGTGACGAATAGACGGATTGCACGAATAATACGAATATGATTCTGTAAACCAGTAAAAAAGGAAAGAGGGAATTATTCAAATCTGAGCCAACAGAATATTGGCGTTGGATAGGTTGCTGTAGAGGGTGCCCAAAAGGGTGCGACGGTGTTGGATGTCGCTTTCTGTAAAGGGAGTTTGCATAAGTTGCGTGAGGGCATCACGTTGCATGTCGGCATTGTCTGCGACGGTGCATAAGCGCCCTAATTCGGTGCCGGCCACCATGTTATGGTTGACGAGACAGTGTCGTCCGGCATAGAGCGAGTTGAGGAGTTTGAGTTTCAGTCCTGTAGGCGAGCCTGTCAACAGAAGTTGCACTTGAGCCTCACGAATAAGTCGACGCATGGTTTCGTCGTCAGGATTGGCGATAAGCTTTACATTGCCGAACGGAGCGAGCATATCGACCATGCGCTTGGACGGGTTGCGGCCAGCGACAACAAAGTTGATTTGAGATTGGGGAAAGAGGTTTTTGACGAGATAGTGGACGGAGTCTATATTTTCAGCCACGGAAAGATCGGCGTGATAGAGGGCGTAGGCAGTGTTGGCGCATGGCGAGTGGCAAGGCTGTGAAACGATAATGTCGTTGGGATGGGATGATGGCATAAGGACGACATTGCGGCAACCGATGGCTTTGAAATGATCGGCATCGGCCTTGGTGACTGCAAGAACGGCATGGGCATGAGTGAGCACGGTTTCGTAGTTGCGAAGCCGGCGTGATTCCTCGGCAAGATAGAGTCGGCGGAAGAGGTTCTTCTCGGCGGCAGCGAGACGAGCATAGTATTCATGTTCGACATTGTGTGCGCGGACTAAGATGCGTCTGTCGGAGAGAGCTTCGAGCACGGAACAGCAGTGCAGCCCCTCGAGGAGAATGGGGGCATCGTCGTGGCGAAGATTTTCAATGAGTTCGGCACATTGGCGAGACTGCGCGATGTAGGGTTTTTTAGACAAGGCGCTTATGAATCCTGTGTGTCGCCGATAGTATGTCACGCTGGCGCACAATCGGTTCAGTTCGTCGGCCGGTTGACGTCCATAGGTAAAACAATGCAGATGGATTTCGACTCCGAGGCTGCTGAGAGCTTTGATACGGTAGAACACATCAATTATACCCCCATAGTCAGGTGGATATGGTACATTAAAGGATACGATATGTAGTTTTTTTCCGTGCAAAGTAGTCAGAGTGTCAGTTTCAGGTTGTCGAAAGCGAGGTGAGTGTTAGGTGGCAGCTCCTGTTCGGTTACCGAATGGAGGCCCATTTCGTGGCTCATGTGAGTAAGGTAGGCTAATTTAGGTTTGCATATCCCGATGATTTCCAAGGCTTCGGGCAGTGAGAAATGGGAAAAGTGTTTTTTCTTTCTCAATGCATTGATTACAAGCACGTCCAGAGCGTTCAATTTTTTCAGCTCGGAATCATTGATGTGATTCATATCGGTGATATAGGCGATGCTTTTGCCTTCGGACTCGTCGATGCGGTAACCGAGTACTGGCAGATCCTTGTGCATACCACTTATGGGCGTGATTGTCAGCTGTCCGACACGGAACGGCAGACAGTTGCTGACATCGTGCAGAGTGGCTTCGGGCAATCCGGGGAATTGATGAGGTTCGAAGATATAATGGTAATCGTGTTGTATTGTGTTCAGTGCTTGAGAATTGGCGTAGACCTGCATGTTGCTGTTCTGGATCCAGTTGAAGGGTCTGATGTCGTCAATGCCGCCTACGTGGTCGCGATGAGCATGAGTGATGAGGATAGCATTGAGATGGTCGACATGGTTAGTGAGCATTTGCTGCCGGAAGTCAGGTCCAATATCGATGAGTACGTTATTGCCATCGTTGTCGGTGACCAATGCCGACGTGCGGAGTCGTTTGTCGTGAGGGTCATGCGATTGGCATACGTTACATCTACAGGCTATGACGGGTACTCCTTGCGAAGTACCCGTACCTAAAAATGTGATGGTCATCTTATGGGGTTGTAGGGTTGTAGGGTTGTAGGGTTGTAGGGTTTGAGGGTTTGCTCCACTTCGGTCGCAGGCCTGCAAGCAGGCAGGTAGGGTTTGCTCCACTTCGGTCGCAGGCCTGCAAGCAGGCAGGGAGGGTTGGAGGGTTAATCCTGTTTTTGAGTGAGTTTGAATCCGACGCCGTGAACGTTGACTATTTGCACCGATGGGTCGGCTTTGAGGTATTTACGCAGTTTGGTGATATAGACATCCATGCTTCGTGCTGCAAAATAGGAGTCGTCCTTCCAGATTTTCTGCAGCGTACTGGAGCGGTCGATGAGTTGGTTGAAGTTGATGCAGAAGAGGCGCAGGAGTTCGCTTTCCTTGGAAGTGAGCCGTTGAGCTTCTTGGCCTTCGAGAGTAAGAGTCTGGTAGTTGTAGTCGAATTTGAATTTGCCTATAGTAAACTGGTTGTTTTCGGGTTTGTTTTCGTCGAACGAGCGTCTGATAGTGGCGTTGATGCGAGCGAGGAGCTCTTCCATGCTGAAGGGCTTAGTGATATAGTCGTCAGCGCCCACTTCGAAACCCTTCAATTTGTCGGCTTCGAGAGACTTTGCGGTGAGGAATAGAATAGGTATGTTTTTGTCGATGCGACGAATTTCTTTGGCGACGGTAAATCCGTCTTTGATAGGCATCATGACATCGAGGATGCAGGCGTCGACATTGCCTTCTTTGTAGATGTCGAGTGCTTGTTGTCCATCGGATGCCAAAAAAACGGTGTAACCCTTTTGAGTAAGATAGACTTTCAAAATGGTTCCCATATTGGGGTCGTCTTCAGCGATTAACAGTTTAATTCCTAAATTCATAATATTATCTGTATTATTAAAAATTGAGAAATATTCTTATTATTTGTTTTCGGATGCAGATTTGTTGAAGTTCTATTTCATACCAATTAACAAAAATTGGTATTTTTTATTGTGTAAATATTGTGTTTTTATGTAAATTTTTTTAAGTTAAAAAACACAAATCATATTATTACAATACTTTATGGATGCTATCTATATTTTGCCATAAGGGTCCCTGACAGAGGAAAGCGTTCATTCCGGTCGATTTTGCGCTTTCGCAGTGTTGTTTGGTCGCTCCGCTCAAAATCTTTCAAAAATCATTTTAAAAATCTTTCACTGCCCATGCTTGGAGGGATGCGCTACGCGCAGAAATTCTTCAAAATTAACTTCAAATTTTACAAATTTCTTTTGGGGTCGCTTCGCTCAAAATCTTTCAAAAATCATTTTAAAAATCTTTCATTCCCCTGCTCGCTTGGTTTGGTCGCTCCGCTCAAAATCTTTCAAAAATCATTTTAAAAATCTTTCACTGCCCATGCTTGGAGGGATGCGCTACGCGCAGAAATTCTTCAAAATTAACTTCAAATTTTACAAATTTCTTTTGGGGTCGCTCCGCTCAAAATTTTTCAAAAATCGTTTTAAAAATCTTTCATTCTTTAACTTTAACCTTAACCTTAACCTTAACTTCAGATACAATTACCCATTCCATTATGAGATTTCTAATCATGTGTTTTATTTGATGATTTTATAGTGGTTCGGTCGCTCCGCTCAAAATCTTTCAAAAATCATTTTAAAAATCTTTCATTCTTTAACTTTAACCTTAACCTTAACCTTAACCTTAACTTCAGATACAATATCTTAAAAAAATCTGTTCAAAAATCTTTCACTGCCCTTGCTTGGAGGGATGCGCTACGCGCAGAAATTCTTCAGAATTAACTTCAAATTTTACAAATTTCTTTTTTGGTCGCTCCGCTCAAAATCTTTCAAAAATCGTTTTAAAAATCTTTCACTCTTTAACTTTAACCTTAACCTTAACCTTAACTTCAGATACAATTACCCATTCCATTATGAGATTTCTGATCATGTGTTTTATTTGATGATTTTATAGTGGTTCGGTCGCTCCGCTCAAAATCTTTCAAAAATCATTTTAAAAATCTTTCATTCCCCTGCTCGCTTGGCTTGGTCGCTTAGTTCAAAATTTTTCAAAAAAAGTTTAGAAATATGAGATTTATTTGGTGATTTTAATTGTTTTTGCAGGAGAGAGGGCGCGGAACTCTGGTGCGTAGAGGCTTTGGATTGTGGCGGGAGCAGTGACGAAAGTTCCTGCGTTGTTGACGTAGAGGTCGTATTCAACGAGGTAGGAACCCTTGTTGAGCCGGTCGATGTAAAGTGTCTGTGCGGCATTGGTTACTGCGCAGTAGTATGAAAGTCCACCGTTCCAGTGCCATCCGCTCCGTGTGCTGACAGGTTCGAGGGCTGCGCAACGTGGATCTTTGAGCTCGAGGTATTCGAGATTGCGGTCGGTAGTTATTTCGATGCGTACGCGGATCTTGTCGCCAACGCGGATGGAGGTGGCGGAGTCGAGTCTCGAGAGTTTGTCGCCCTCAATTTTATAGAATGTCCGATTGACGGACACGCCCATGGAGCTGGCAGGAATCTTTTCGACGTTTTCGAAATATTGCCAATACATGGCACCCCAGGCTATGCCGTCGTCGTTTTTGCGGATTGTGAGTTTCCCGTCGGAGGGTGTTATCTCGCTGCCTTTGAGACGTTGGCTGACGTGAATAGGATGTTTTGTCGAGTCGGTCGTCAAATTGTGGTTGCCGAAAGAGAGGCTTATGGACGATGGAGTCAGAATGGTTTGGTGGGAGCCGTTTTGTTTTTTGGAGTCGGTTGGCAAATTGAGCATGAGGGCCTGTATGGCATTGACTGTTGCCACATCAGTGTTCCAGTTGGTTGTCTGCTTCTGCTTGAGCAGCCATTGTTGCATGAGGGCTGTACTTTCGTTATCGGCGAGCACTTCGGCGAAAGTGCGAATCAGCATAGCTTGGGTTTCGATGGGACGTTCGCTCCAGCTCCATCCGCTGGTGTTGTCGCGCCAGTACATGCCCATCTCGTCGCTACGGAGAGCCTTCTCGCGGATACGTACAGTCATTTCGCGAGCCAGCGACTTGTCGCCACCACGGTTGAACACCATTGCAAGCACGGCCTGCGAATAGAGAGAGCGATAGGATTTGTTGTACTTCTTGGCGTTGCTGTAGAAGAAGTCGTAGGCCTCTTTTTGTTGCTTTGTCATTTTGTTGTTCGGGTAGTAGCTGCGAACGTAGAGATAGTCGAGGTTGACCGGTTCGAAGTTGGTGCCTTTGACATATTTCTTATAATAAGTATATGTTTCCTGATCGACATAGTCGAGGGCTTTGTCGAGAGCACGGCGAGTGCGGTTGTCGAGTTCGACACCTTGCTGCTGGAGCAGTCCAAGAGTTTTCAGAATGTATTGTGTGGTATAGAGGCTCGAGTAGCGTCCGCCGTCTATCCAGCTCCATCCGCCATCGGCGCGTTGTGCATCGAGGAGTCGGTCGAGGTCTTTCTGCAGCTGCCGGCTCAGCGTTGTACGGTTAAAGAAGCGTGCCACATCGCGGTGACGCTGTTCTTCGCTGATGGCCTCCTGCAGCCAAGGAGTCTCTTCCATAACAGTCTGCTTGAGGTCGGTATTGCGATCCAGCTCAGACTGGAAAACGTCTTGTTTTTCTTTCTCCCACAGGCGGAAAAGTTTTTCTATATCAGGATTATTATTTACAATGCTAAAAGATAGACTATTAGCATAGATAGAATTGACAAGGAAGATGTTGGAAGGGTTATCCTGCCGAGCCACGTATGGGAGCGACTGGATGGCCAGCCAGAGAGGATTTGGCGTGAGGTCGACAGTGAGGCTGTGGTTGGAGAGTGTGAAATTTTGAGAGTCAGAGGTTTTGTTGCCGTTTTCGACAAGGTGTTTCATTTCGTAGTGCTTCTCCCCTGCCCCATTGATGTAGAATGCCATGGATTCGGTTACGAGCTGTCGACTGGGCAGCAGCGGTATGGCTGCCTGCTCGCCATCGCTGACGCCGTCGCCGCGGGCAATGACCCTGTAGTTGGCCATAAACACGGGAGCTCTTGGAGCTGCGAGGAGGAAACTCACTTCGCCACTGGCGCCGTCCTTTATGGCAATCTGACGCGTGTCGCCACCCACGATCATCGGTAGCGGTTCGTTGCTGACGGCGTCGAACATTTCGAGCGAAACGTCGACTGTCTGGTCTTTGCCGCTGAGGTTGCTGACCTTGACCGAGAAAAGGCAGGTGTCGCCGTGGCGGAGGAAGCGCGGCACGTTGGGCACCACCATCAGGCGCTTCTGAGTGATGGCTTTTGCACTGACGGTGCCCACCTTGAGGTCTTTGGTCCACGCCAAGCCGCTGATGCTCCATTCGGTGAGCAGTTCGGGAGCGGTGAACGAAAGCTCGACAAGGCCGTCGTCGCCACTGCGCAGCATCGGACGGAAGAATGCCAGCGTGTTGAGGTTCTGGCGTATCTGGACATCCTCTCCACCGCCGTCTTCGGCGGTAGTCAAAATCTCTTCTTCCGTCACAGCGGCTTCGTCGGCAGCTTCGTATCCCACACCGGCAACAGCTGCGACGATTTCGTCGACAGAGTTGGACGGCATACGTCCGATATCCTCAGACGAGAGACGAGTACCAGACTCAGGAGCGCCGATTTCGATAACCGGCACTTTTTCGGCCCTAACCACAAAACCTGATTTGTACATACGGTTTGAAGCATATTGCCGCTCGAAAAAGCCCTCCTTCAGCGTTGTGATGCGGTAGCGATAGTAGGCATTGGCTCGGAATGGCAGGTTTGGAACAAATCCGTAACTTCCTGATGTCTTATAGTTTATACTGCCAAAAATAGTGGAATATGAGTTCTGGCTCCAAGGGCTGAGATGCCAGTTCAGGCTGCCGTAGGTGTCCAAGGCGTGGTCGTACATCGTCATCAGCAGGTTGGCAGCTATCGGCTTGCCGCTTTTGCGGTCTTTGATGCGCAACGTCCAGCGTTCGTTGCTACCAGGTTCGAGCTTGTCGCGGAAGGTCTCAAAGCTGACGTCAAGCCGCTTGTCAGAGTAAGGCACCTCAATATCGAAACTACTACGTTCCATGACGTTAGCTTTAACGGCAGCGACTTCTATTTTGAATCCGCCCAGCATCTCCTCACCTACGGGAACCGCGACTTCGACAAAGCCATTGCTGACGGTGCGCACCAGGTGGCGGTAGAAGACATTGTGTTTATGTATAAGGACATAGAAAGTAACGTCGTCGTAGCGACTTCCGAGGCGCAGGGTCAGGCTGTCGCCCACCTCGCACTCCGCTTTGTCGACCGATGCCGACAGCAGGGCGGAACCGACAGGGCGACGGGCACCCGACGGCTCGTAGACGATTTCCTTCGTCGCCGTCATCGTGTCGCCACTCGCGGTGCGCACCGTGGCACACAGCCGGTAGGCTCCTGCAGCCAAACCCTTGAGGTTGTAGCGATAAGGACTGTCGGCAGCAAAGCGCACCTGGGTTGAAAAGACAGCTTTCTCGGCGGGCCACCGCTCAATGTCGGATGCCGAGCCGTCATAGTCATAGTACGGGAACATCCGCTCGAACTCGCTACGGTCCAAAGGCATAGCGATGGTACTGTCGTCATAGTCCATCATATCGTAGCGCATCCGTGGCTTGCTGGGCTTCGCCAGTCGCATGACCTCGATGCTGGCAGTGCCGTCGAGGGCTTGCCCGTCAAGGTTGCGGCAGACAAGGTCGAGCGACACATCGTCGCGGTTGTCGCTATACTCATCGAAATAGGCAAAGCTGTTGACAAAGCCGACATTTATCGAGGCCTGCGCGCTGTGCGTCTCGCCGTTGATGTCGGTCACATCGACTTTGACGGTATATGTGAAGCATGGTTTGCGGCCAAAGTCGGCATTCGAGTCGGGCATCGGGACGAAGTCGATATTGAAGGTGCCGTCGTCGGACGTAACCACCTCGCCGCTGGCCACCGTTTTTGTTTCAGCGGGATGCCACCAGCGGTTCCATCCGCGCCACCACCAGGGGCGCATCTCGTTGCGGTCGACGGTGTAGCTCACCTTGGCACCACTTATGGGCACAGCGCTGTAGGAGGCGGCAACACCTTCGAAACGAGCCGTCTGGCCAAAAGCGTTAGCCTTGGCTGGAGCCGAAAGGGTGACAGTGAACTTGGGCTGCTTGTATGCTTCGACAATGAAATATTTTGATTCGCTGCCGTATTGTCCAGTCCGTATCGACCACTGGCCCGGAGTGGCGTCGGCAGGCAGGACGAAGCAGCCCTCGCACAGTCCGTATTCGTCCGAAACAAGCGTCAGGGTGTCAACGGACTTGTTGTTTATATCCTTGAGAACGAATTCCAAGTCGCGTTCCGGAACAGTGAATCCGTACGTGCGGTTGTCGCGATAGGTCAGGTGCGCAAACGACACGGTGTCGCCGGGCTTATAGACAGGCCTGTCGAAAAAGAAATGCGCACTCTGCGCCATCGGCGAAGGTGCAAGCGAATCCTTGTCCAGCCCACCATATACGCTGCTAATCTCGTAGCCGTTGTATGTCGCGAAAACGCGCGTGTCCTCCATCCTCCGCATCGACTTCCAGTCGGCCTTGACGTAAGGCGAGAAATCATAATATCCATCCTTGTCGGTGCTTGTTGTGGCCAATGTGCGCAATGCGCTGTTGTAGTCCCTGCGGCCCTTGAGCGTCACGCTGAGGTTGGCGACAGGGCGTCCCGTGGCGCGCTCGATGACGAAACCGCGCTGGGTTGCGCCGTTGTTACGATCGGCAACAAACACGATGTCCTGGACCTTGAAGTGCAGTGTTGCGATGCCACCGGTGTCGAAACCCGGCACGCCCGAAACAAGCAGCAGGTAGTCGCCCTGCGGCAGTGGTGGAACAACGGAGTACGATTCCTGCTGCTTGTAGTCACCACGCAGCGCGACAGGCTGGTCCCACTGCTCCAGCACCTTCTGGCGCAGCAGTTTGCTGCGCATTTCCTTATCTCTGCGCCTGTTATTATAGTCAACATAATTGATGACGCGGAAATACAGATGTTCGACATTGGTCGAGTGAACCACAGCCAGCTGCGACTGCGAAGAGACGCCGATCCGGTCCAAATCCAGCAAGATATTCTTTCCCTTTATGCGGCAGCGCAGGTTGTGGCAGCTGACGCCGCCGGGGCTGTCGGGGTAAAGGGCCAACGCAGTGTCGATGGCCGTCATTGCTTCTACATAGCGTTCACGACTGCAGAGTAGAGTTGCAAGTGAATGGTAGAGCAGAGTTATGTGGCTGTCAGGCTTTTGGCGGTAGTGCGCAATGACCCGAGGCAGCTGTTCAAGCTGGAAATCATTCCTCTGCTCTTCCGGGATATTCACTAATGAAGCAATATTTTTAGAACGCATATCATACAACTCAATCATTAAACCTTCGCTTTCGCCGCGGCTGAGATGGAAACGTTCAAGATTCTGCAATGCTTTCAAAGCAAAACGAGCCATGTTTCTTGATGGGTCAGAACATTCGATGGGGACTTCTATGAAGCGTTCGCTTTCGGCAAAAAGCAGTTCAGCATTGCCGATATCGCCAGGCATAAGCCGTGGATAGTCCATCAGAGAGAGGATATCCAAGGCTTTTCGTACCAGCACGTCGTAGAGGGTTGGCGTCAGGTCGCCATCGGTTCCTTCGCTGACAGATACAAGTTTGCCCAAAGATCCGGAGGCTGTCTGTTGGAGCGTTTTTTCATCGCGCAAGGCCTCGTACAACAGCGAAGTCACCGTGTCTCGTAGGCGATTGAACGACCAAAGTTTGTAGTCGAGCTCTTTTTCGTCCGACTCGCTGTTCCGATTCCAACGGTTTTGGGCATAAAAGTCGGCGAGCATTATACGGCAAACGGATTGGTCAACATTATTTAGTCGGGGCATGATATTCTTATATCTGGCCAGCGACGAATCATTATTGTCTTCCTTAAATTCGGCGCCAATTTGTGCAAGATAGAGTGCCGAAACGAGGATTTGTCGAGAGTTGTTGTCGGCAATAGCTTTGTTGAAATTGGAATCGGCCTGCTCGTAAGCCTGCGAATAATACTGTTTCATAATCAGGCTGTCGACCGAATTCCATTTGAATGTATCGTTCTGAGCAGCTGCAACCACGACGGTTGCAATGGCAATAAATAACAGAAAAGCCCTTTTCATAAGATTGTTTTTTATATAAAAACGATAATGAAAGGAAAAAATTGTACAGAGCAGAGTTGGAAATTAAAAGAGTCGGTACACTTGTTTCGATAATTTCTTTTGTCGAAATCCATTTTGCATGTGAATAAAAAAAAGAGGAATTTTCATTCCTCTTTTTCCGTGTGACTCCTGCAGGATTCAAACCTGCAACCTTCTGATCCGTAGTCAGATGCTCTATTCAGTTGAGCTAAGGAGCCATTGTTTCGTTCTCTCGAAATCGGTTGCAAAAGTACACACTTTTCAGATACTGACAAAATTTTTTTTTGTTTTTTTTCAAAGCAAATCTTTATAATATTGATTTAATGTTTGAAACAACAAAAATTTATTTTGTTTTGCGGCCGTTATAGTGGTATACTTCGCGGTATAGTATGTCGCGAATTTCGTCAAATTCGCCGTCATCGAGTTCATATTTTGACATCACAATCATTTGAAGGGTGATGTCGTTTTTGCCGTGATAAGAGGGCTGCCAGTATTCCTGGGGGTTGCGAGTGAAGCCGAGGTCGGTGTAGAACTCCAGCCGGTGGTCTGCTTGCTCTGTTGACGGCATCTCTGTTTCGAGTACAATCTGGTCCGGATGCTGCGACATGAAGCTGAGCATTGTAGCTTTGCCGAGTCCCCGGTTGCGGAATTCTTTGTCGATAGCGAAATGCTCGATGTATGCAAAATCCTCGAAGATCCAATAGGTGAGTATTCCAAGAGGTTCGTCGTCAAGAGTGGCGACCAAGAAATGGAATCTGTCGTCGCGGTCTTCGAGGCATCTAAACGGAGGGCGCTCTTCCTCGGGGAAGGCCGATTCGAAGAGCTCTTTGGCAAAATGTGAGTGTCTGCTTTCAGACAATGGTTCGAAATCTATCATATTATTATTTTATTTTTTTCTTTTTCGGTATTACGGGATTACGTTATTACGGGATTGTTTTTTGGGGGGATTATTTTTTTTTCGGTATTACGGGATTACGTTATTACGGTATTGTTTTTTTTCGGGATTAAAAGAAACTGAAGTTGTTGAGTGCTACGGTTAGTTTGATTGCGTGGTGAGGTGCGAAGGAGGTGTATCGGTCAAGGTTCACTTTGTTGTAGTGGAATGTGTAGTTGATAGAGATTGACGTTCCGATTGGTAGAGTGTAGCCTACTCCAGCCGACACAAAAGCTCCAAAGCCAATGCCGCCTTGGTTGATGTATTCGTAGCTGGCGACGAACGACGAAGGCGACTGTCCGCCCCAGATGTCGAGGATGCTGTAGGTTACGCCGGCAATGCTGATGTCGCTGCTTTCGACTTTGGTGTTGTTGATATTTCCGCCGGCTCCGATTTCGATGTCGAGGCCTTTAGTCGTCTTGAATTTTTTTAGAAGTCCAAGGTCTATATATATACGTTCTTCGACGCCGGAAGTTGGACATACGACATATTCATTTTGGTTGGAAAGATACGACATGTTGTGTCCGCTATTAATGAGGACGGCGCCTGTTGCATGGAGTTTGGCATAGTCGAAACGTGCAATCCAAGCCAAGTGGTTGTTGTCCAAATCGTAGCGGAATCCCATACCGAGTTGGAATGCGAGTCGGTAATACATGTCACCGTATTCGGCCACAGTTAGTTGATTGTAGTTGCCTATGGCACTGCCTATAAGGTCTTGTTCTGTCAGGTTGTTCCAAATCCTGTTGCCGTATGTTTCGCTATGCAGTATGCGATTGAGGGTGTTGACATTGTCGGGGTTGCCGTTGTAGAAGTTGGCATGAGTGTTGTTCGGCACGAACATGCCGACGTCGACAATGAGCGACAGTCCTCTGAGTTGTCCGGTCTGGCTGTGCTGTGCTTTAACTCCATGAAAAGAAAAAAACAAAATGGCTTGCAGTAGCATGATACTGCAAAGCATTCTCATTGTGGAGTTTAGTTTATTGTGTGCGACGGTATATTGCTTTACTGATTCTTTTGGGTCGTGGGTTTCAGGTCCGGCACCGTCGCCACTTCGGTCTCGATCGTTATCGTTCAAGGTGTGGGTAGTATTTTAGGGTTAAGTTCTTGCGGTTTGTAAAGAAGAGTTGATTGGTTTTGAGTTATAGTTGTTCCCGTTTGGAAACGAGGATGTTGTATAGTAGGTCGCGAGCTCTGAAGAGCTGCACTTTGACAGTACCTATAGGCATATTGAGTTCTTCTGCAATCTCTTCGTAGGAGAGTTCTTCGAAATAGCGCAATTCGACGAGGCGACGATAGCGTGGTTTGAGTTGTTTGACCACTTCGCGCAGCATTTGGACGCGTTGTTCGTGGATGATTGACTCCTCGGGGTTGTGGGCTTCGGATGCGATAGGATATTCATATGCATCGTCGCCAACGCTTGTCTTGATATCGTCAAGGTAGATTGTCTGAAGTCTTTTCTTGCGTATGAAATCAACGCAGTTGTTGGTTGCTATTGAGAAGAGCCAGGTGCTGAAGGCGTGTGTAGGAGTGTAGAGATGAAGTGAGGAGAACGCTTTGCCGAAGGCCTCGATGGTAAGGTCGTCGGCCTCGGTGGGGTTGTTGGTCATTTTCAGCAGCATCAGATAGATAGGCTCTTTATACATACGCATAAGGTCGGCATAGGCGCGTTGGTCGCCTTGTTCGCGTGCGCGGCATACGAGTTGATAGTCGCGTTTGGCCTTTTCTGTTGTTAGCTGAGGTGCAGACTCCATTAAGATTTATTTTTTTCTACGTAACGAAGTAAATGCCAAAAAAGTATTTGCAAATAGAAAATAAAGTTCAAAAAATGGAGTTAAAAATTGTACTATTTTGATATCGAAACGTTTAGCGGCGAAAATTCCGCATATTGTTTGCCAAATAATTTTCAGTGCAAGCACTGCAACAGGGATTTGCCACATATTCGGCAGTGCAATCCAGAATAGTGCAAGCGAGAGGTAGAAAAGAATGAGTGTCAGGGGGTATAAAGACAGCAAAAGTCGATCTTTTAGAGGGTAATAGCATCGCGTGGAACGCCGCGATTTGCGGTCGTTATGCCATTGATGGAAGGTTTCGCGGCCAGCACGTTCTACGAACGAGTCGGAGTCGAGGATTATGGCGGTGTTGCGACGGTTGGCGTTTTGGTTTACAAAAAGGTCGTCAGCGCCGTCGGGAATGCTGTAATGTCTGATGAAAGCGCCTCTGTCGAAAAAGAAATTGCGTTTGTACGACAAGTTGCACCCCGTAGCGGCGTAGGGGTTGCCCATAATTGTCATTCCGAAATAGGAAGAGCTGAAAACCATATTGTCGTATTGCTGAAGGAGTCCGAGGAGGGTGTTGGGAGTCTTGAGTCTGCAATAGCCCAACACGATGTCGGCACCACGCATATAGCCACGCATCATTTCTTTTATCCAGTTGAATGTCTGCGGTATGCAGTCGGGTTCGGTCAGCAATATGACATTCTTGGTGGCAGATTTGATTCCGATGGAGATGGGGTATTTTTTTCCATGGAACATGTTGACATCCTCGTTGAAGCTTATCGGCTTGAGGTTTGGATAGTTTTCGGCGCAGATACGGAGCACATATTTTGTTTCTATATCGTTGTGCGACAGATAGTCGACCACCACAACTTCGTAGTTTGGGTAGTCTTGCTCGAGCAGGTACGGGAGCGATTTCTTGAGGTCTTCCGCATCGTTTTGAGCGACGATGACGACCGAAACCGATGGGTATTCGTTTTGCTTTATCTCGTCGGTTTTGGGGATACGGCTGTTTTTGTAAAGGCCCACACGCATCCATATCAGCCCATAATAGAGACATACAGCCACCAGTGAGACTACGAGAACAATCAGCAAAGTAAATGTGTATGTGTTGCTTATAATATTTGTGAAAAACATTGCATTTATGTTTTGAAAATACAAAAGTAGCTGTAATTTGGAAAATATGTGTATTTTTGCATTTGTTTTTAAAAACATTTTTTCAACATAGAACAAACGTTCACATGCATTTTGACCTTGAGAAAACAGACAGACTGACCCACGCCCGTGCCGGAATACTCCATACTGACCACGGTGATATACCAACGCCAATATTCATGCCCGTCGGCACTGTGGGCAGCGTCAAGGCCGTCCATCAGCACGAATTGCGCCACGACATCGATGCAAAAATCATATTGGGAAACACCTATCATCTTTACCTGCGTCCCGGTGTCGACATCCTGCTGGCTGCTGGCGGTCTGCATCGCTTCATGGGCTGGGAAAGGCCGATACTGACCGACAGCGGCGGATTCCAGGTCTTCTCGCTCGCCGACAATCGCAAGATTACTGAAGAAGGATGTACATTCAAATCCCATATCGACGGCTCACGACATATATTCACTCCCGAAAAAGTGATTGACATCGAGCGTTGCATCGGAAGCGACATAATGATGGCGTTCGACGAGTGTCCTCCAGGCGAGTCGCCCTACGCTTACGCAAAGAAGTCGATGGAGTTGACACATCGATGGTTGGACCGCTGCATGAAAAGGTTCCATGAGACACAGCCTCTCTATGGTCACCAACAGGCGCTCTTCCCGATTGTGCAGGGTTGCAAGTACGCTGATTTGCGCAGAATAAGTGCCGAGCATGCAGCCAGTCACGATGCCATAGGCTATGCCATCGGTGGCCTTGCTGTAGGCGAACCCACCGAGGTGATGTACCAGATGATAGAGGTAGTGAATGCCATTCTGCCAGCCGACCGTCCGCGCTATCTTATGGGTGTCGGAACTCCGGCCAATCTGCTCGAAGCCATCGAGCGCGGTGTCGACATGTTCGACTGCGTCATGCCGACACGCAACGGACGCAACGGCATGCTCTTCACCTGGGAAGGAACCGTGAACATAAAGAACAAGAAATGGGAAACCTGCTTCGAGCCCATATCACCCAATTCGACAGCTGAGGCCGACCGCGTTTATACCTTCGCATATCTGCACCATCTGATAAAATCAGAGGAACTGCTCGGTTTGCAGATAGCGTCAATACACAACCTCAATTTCTACCTGACGCTTGTCGGGTGTGCCCGCAAGCACATTATTGAAGGCGACTTCGCAGCCTGGAAAGCGTCGGTTCTGCCCAAACTGATGAGGAGAGTCTGATTTCGTGGGGTTTGGTACAACACCTTTCAACCCCTTTAACCCCTTAAACCCTAAAACCCTTAAACCCTTATATAAAATTGTTTAACATTAAATAATCGACCAAAATGAAAAGATTTTTATTACCAATTGTGACAATGGCACTTGTCGCATCGTGTGCAAAAAACGGCACGGGCGATGACGATAGTGTTATCGGAAAACCCGAAGTTGCCGTCCAGGACGGCCGTTTTACCCCCGAGGTTATGTGGAGCCTTGGTGTGATGAGCGAATATGCCATCAGCCCCGACGGCAGCAAGGTGCTCTACACCCTGCGTTACACCGATATGGAGCAGAACAAAAACAATGCCGAACTTTACCTGATGCCCATCGAGGGCGGCGATGGTGAACGCCTGACAATTACGGCACAGAGCGAATTCAACCCCACTTGGCTTGACGACAATACGATTATGTTCTGCCGCGGTGCCCAGATCCTTTCGATGGACCTTGGCAGCAAGAACGAATCGGTGGTGGCTGAACACGAGCGTGGTTTTGAAGGTTTCAAGATAGCTCCCGACCACAAATCACTGGTCTACATCAGCACCATCCCCGTCAAGCGTCCCGAGCACCTCGAAAAACTCTATGCCGGACTCGACAAGACGACGGGCCGCATCAACGAAGACCTTATGTATCGTCATTGGGACAACTGGGTAGACGAGATTCCCCAGATATTCTATGTTCCTTTCGAGAACGGTAAGGCACAGATGGACAAGGTTGTCAACATCATCGACAGCACCTTCGAATGCCCTATGCGTCCCTGGGGCGGCACGGAGCAGTACAACTACAGTCCCGACAGCAAAACCATCGTCTACACCTGCCGCAAGAAAACCGGCTACGACTATGCACACTCCACCAACAGCGACATCTTCCTTTATAACATAGAAGACGGCAAGACCACCAACATCAGCGAAGGCATTATGGGCTACGACCAGAACCCCGTCTTCAGCCACAACGGCAAGATGGTGGCTTGGGAAAGCATGGAGCGTGACGGCTACGAGAGCGACAAACTGCGCCTGATGGTCATGGACCTCGAAACAGGCGTGAAAACCGACCTCACCGCCGACTTCGACTACAGCGTGGGCAGCCTCTGCTGGAGCGCTGACGACAAGGAACTTTTTGCAGTGGTTTCGTATCGCGGAATGAGCGAGATTTTCGGCTTCAACTGCGACAGCAAAGAGGTGCGTCAGCTCAGCCACGGCTACCACGACGTCAACGGCATCCAGATGAATGGCGACAAAATCATTGCCACACAGGTATCCATACAGTATCCTGCCACTCTCTATGCTTACAACACCAGCGACAGCAAGGTTGAAGGCACCAAACTCAGCACCTTCAACGACGACGTCCTCTCGCAAGTGCGTATGGGTAAAGTCGAAGAATGCTATGTCAAGACCGTCGACGGCAAGGATATGCTCACCTGGCTCATCTATCCCTACGACTACGACAGCACCAAGACATACCCTGCCCTCCTTTTCTGCGAAGGCGGCCCACAAAGCCCCGTCAGCCAGTTCTGGAGCACCCGCTGGAATTTCGAAGTCATGAGCGGAGCCGGCTACTTCGTCATAGCCCCCAACCGCCGCGGTGTCCCTGGCTTCGGCATGGAATGGCTTGAAGAAATCAGCGGCGACTACGGTGGACTCTGCATGCAGGATTATATGGCCGCTACCGACTGGGCTGCTTCGCTGCCCATGATCGACCGTGAGCGCATCGGTGCCTGCGGCGCCAGCTTCGGCGGCTACAGCATCTACTGGCTCGCCGGACATAACCACGACGTCAAAGGCTACAACGAAGGACGACGCTTCAAAGCCTTCCTCGCCCACAACGGCATGTTCAACTTCGAGCAGCAGTACCTCGAGACCGAAGAAATGTGGTTCGACAACTGGGACCTCGGCGGCCCCTACTGGGACTGGAACAACCCGCAGATCAAGAAGAGCTACGCCAACTCGCCCCACCTCTTCGTCGACAAGTGGAACACCCCCATCTGCGTCATCCACTCCGAGTTCGACTTCCGCATCGTTGCCTCCGAAGGAATGGCAGCCTACAATGCAGCCCAGATGCGCCACATCCCCAGCCGCTACCTCTACTTCCCCGACGAGACCCACTGGGTGCTGAAGCCGCAGAACAGCCTCCTTTGGCATCGCAACTTCATCGACTGGTTCGACAAGTATCTCAAATAGTCACTCATTTAACCTTTAACTCCAATGAAGCTCATCAAATGCCCCAAATGCGGCAGACCCTTCTACAACGACAACGACCAATGCCCTTACTGCAGCCAGGACAGCAATGCCCCCTTGCAGCAGCCGTCTAATACTGACTACGTCGAGCCCGCTGCCGAAGTGGAAGAGCCGCCGGCCGTATCCACTGCTGTCACTCCAGAACCTCCCGCTGTAGCCAAGACAGATAGCAAGACCATCTCGAGAACAATATCCGAAAGAGCCGAGATTATTGCCCTCGTGTCCAGTCAGAACACAGGTGCTGCGAACACAGACATGGCAGAAGAGCCCAACACCGTCGAGACCGAGCCCGTCCCACCCAAGCGACACCCTTGGCGCTGGATACTCGCCATACTGATAATTGCGCTACTCGCTACCCTCATATTGCTTCATTGGAATGACATTAAAACACTTATACCCTTTTAAGCTTTAACTTCAGATACAGGACTTTGTACGAAAACGAAGACGAAAATAATCTTAACTTCGATACATTTACCTGTTAAATATTCAAACATTTAAAACATCAAAAAAAGGAGTCGTTTATTAACGGCTCCTTCTTTCTTTACCAGCGGTTGTAGTGGATACGCCCCGCGTCCCATTTGTCCTTCGGCTGTTCATCCCCAGCAGGGAATCCCACAGGCACGACACTGTATGGAACCACGTTCCCCGGCAGATTCAAGAACTTTGCAATCGGATCCATCCGGTCGCTATACGGGTAGCAGGCCGTCCAGACGGCGCCAAGTCCCAGAGCTTCTGCAGCCAGGAGGAAATTCTCCGTTGCAGCACCCATGTCGTCGCGCCATGTCTGGTTGGGCTTGGTTACGGCGGGAGCATCGGGGTTTTCGCGTGGAGGACGTGTGACGGTAGTGTCGGCACAGAAGATGACGACGGCTCCAGCCTGTTTGAACTTGTCCATGTTGAAATTGCCTGCAAAGAGCGTGTCGTATTGGCTCTTGTCAGTCATAACAACAATATGCCACGGACGGACATCCATACCCGATGGTGCAGCAACAGCTGCGTGCAACATTTTGTTCATCATTTCGGCAGGAATGGTGTCGGAGGTGTAGGAACGGACACTCTTACGATTCATGATTGTGCTGAATGTTTGGTCTGCAGCATTGTTGTTTTGTGTGTTTTGTGTGTTTTCGTTGTTTTTGCAGCATGAAGTTGCAATGGCGGCAATGGTGAGTGCTGCGGCGAATAAATAAATAATATGTTTCATAATTATGTTGTTTTTAGTTTTTATTATCTTTTTAGATTTTGTTTTTTATTGTTTTCTTCAGCAGCCAAATAACTCCCTTTAATCTTTAAAACCTTATCCTTAAACCTTAACTTTTAGATACAAAACAATTGTCCCCTTCACTCCACTCTCACTCCCCTCTCACTCCCCCTATAACTTTTAAACCCTTCTATCACTCCAGTCTCCCCGTCGTCCTGTACACATATTGCAGAAGTGCCCTTATAAAAACCCCATGGTCCGACCCAGGATTGCCCGCGACCGTTCGTGCCGAACCATCGGCACATTCGAATCGCGTCACCCCCGAACTGTCAATCAGATTACCCCCGTTTTTGAAAGCATGGAATGCAAACCCATACCCATTTCCGAACCCCGGCGCAAGCACATTGCGGCTGAAAACAAAGTCATCAAACCCCAGTCCCATCTGCGCCAATAGCGTCGCTGCCAAGTCGCTCTGCATCATAACCTTCTCAACCACACGACCTCCTTTGACCGCGCCACCCGTCCACACCATAGGGATATGCGAAACCCTATAGTCACTCGTCGATTGTCCCCCCTCCAGCGGAACCCCGTGGTCAGGAACGATGATAACCAGCATGCTGTCCCATCGCGGCGAGGTTCGCAAACTGTCGACAAATACCCCGATGCACGAGTCCGTATAGGCAAACGAATTCTTCCGGTCGTCCGCAAGCCTGCGCATCGGCACCACCCACGGCTCATGGCTGCTCAGCGTCAAAATAACATCAAACCGCCTCGAGCTCTCCGTCCTTCGCTCTCCGTCCCACAGCGACGACGGCACCAATGTATATGCATCAGGAGCGCCCCAGCTGCTCAACCGACGGCTCTCAGCGAACGACTCGCTTCCACTCACATCCTCAAAGCCCGTTTCATGCAGATAACCACGCATATTCGTAAAGTCAACATCACCACCATACACGAAACTCGACACGTAGCCCACATCACTCAGCGACGACGCTATCGAAGGCAACTTGCGGCACTTGTCAGCCATCTTCATCAGCGATGTCGTCGGCATTCCCATCCATCCGCTCAACAGCGAAACCAGCCCGCGGTCTGTACGGAAATTATTAGCATAGCAGTTACTGAACAACACCCCCTCATCACTCAGCGCCATTAAGTTAGGCCCCACACTGTCGTTCATCACCATATCCCATCCGCCACCTTCCCACACAATCATCACAATGTCCGGACGCGAAGTCCACAACAGCGTGTCCTCTATCCTACCATCCTTCACGAACAGCGGCGCAATCAGTCTCTCGGCCTCCTCCTCCGGCATAAAGTCAAACACACCCACCAAGTCTTCCGACTTGAACAACGAATGAATCATGTTGAACGACGGGTTCAGCGCAGCATGGTTGCAGAACCCATAACGCGAAAAGTAAGCATACGACGGATTTGCCGTCGACTCCGACACACCACCCCGCATGCCCACAAAAACCAACCCCGCAACAGGCACAAACCACAACGCCAACCATCTCTTCCCCACAGGTTCCACAACCTGCGGCGTCACCCTGCACAGCAACCACACCGTCAACCACACCAATGCCACCATAACCAGGCCTCCAAATATGACACTCCACCATCTCACGCTCGCAAACATATCCTTAGGATTCGCAGCATACATCAAATCGTTAGCATCTATCTTCGCGCCCCAATAGTAGTACAGCACCGCGTCCGCCACGAAAATAAGCGTCACAACAATAGCCACAACCACATAGTAAGGCCTCAAAATCCTGCGAAGCGCAAATCGGTCGAAAAAACAACTGACAACAACCGTCAAAACAGGCACAATCATCAGATAGCTCGTCGTTACCACGTCCAATCGCAATCCGTACCACAGCACCCGCAAGCATTCCGCAAACGGAGCACCCTCCGAGTGACCCGCATTCAACAACATGAAAAATGTTTTCTGAACCGTAAACAACAGCAGAAAAAACAGTAATAATTTGAATATGAATAATAAACGTGACTTCATAATATCTATAGAGAAAGTGCAAAACTAATATTTTTTTCCCGACTTGTATTATTTTGACCCCCTCAAACGATATTATAGTAAAGAAATCGAAAAAGTTGAATCCTTGACACAAGCAGAATACAATAAAGCCATCGACACCATGGCAGACGATATGTACAGATTTGCAACAAGTTGCTGCGATGACAGAGATTGGTGTGCCGATGCCGTTCAGGATGCTTTTGTCGCCCTTTGGCAGAAACATAAGGAAATTGAATTGAGCGAATGCAAAGGTTTTCTGTTCCTCGTCGTGCAACGCCGTCTGCGAGACAGACTAAGGCACGAGAAGACAATCGCCGTAAAACATACCGACTTGGCGACCGGTAAAGAAAGAACAATAAGCCCCGACAAAGAATACGAACTTAAAGACACTGTAAGATGTGCACTATGTTATCTGACAGAAATGCAACGGACTATACTAACCTTGCACGACATCGAAGGATATGATTATTCCGAAGTCGCCAAGATAATGGGCAAAAACTACAGTTTTGTACAAGTCAACGCATTCAGAGCGCGAATCAAACTAAAAGAAATACTTTTAAAATTAAGATAAACATAAGATAAATGAATATAAACCACGATAATTACGAACTGTATCTGTTCCGTTACAAAGAAGGACTGCTCGACGACAAAGAAAAATTGATGGTCGAAAAAGCAATCAATGAGAATCAGGCATGGCGAGAAATGGCCGACATGTATGATCCGGACTTGCGTTTGTCGGAATATGAGGATACGACATACCCTTTCAAGGAAAGATTGAAGAAGATACCCTCAACATCCAGTATTGCAAACAATAAAAGAAAAATAGTTTGGATTGGTATATCGATAGCAGCATCTGTGGTCGTGGCTTTGGCAATCGGATTGAGACTGATAGCATCAAGCGGTCCGAATCCACAATCGGTTCCTCCTGCCATTACAGCTTCGACAGATGCAAGTTCGCATTTCGATTTAGATGAAAAAGAACAAACAAACAACAGTTTTACACACGATACCATACAGAGAATGCAATCTTTAGCACCTGTCGATGCTTGCGTGGAAGAATGCGATTATGACGAGTTGGCCACTTTGCCAAAAGAAGAGAAGATTACAATTACCGATAAACTTATAAAATATATTGATGACACAAATGATAAAAAGCCTGAAGTAATCGTAAGCGAAAAACTGATTACCTATATCGAAACAAATGACACATCGATTGGTCGACCCCCAAAAAACAATGAGTTAAACAACATAATTGAAGACTTTAAAAACACCATACAACTTGCAAGTTTAGATTATTACAATTCAGTAATTGAAAAATTCTCAAATTAATTTTTAATCGTAAACAACATGAAACGAATATTTTGCATAATGTCATTATTTGCCGTTCTAACGGAAGTGGATAATTGCATAGCCCAAACAGACAAACCGGCTACACCGCGTAGCGGTATCATACAAGTGAATGAATCGGTCGAGACACTCAGACAGACAATAAGCCGACCTATTGAACGCCTGCAAGCTGCAGGGAAAAGCGTAGTGCGGTTAGTGTATGATACAGTAAATTATGTCGACGTGATATACGACCCACTATATGACGATCCTATAGATGACGAGTGCATAATGATAAAAGGGTCCACACTGATTGTCGACGACCCGGAAGGAATTGTCTTATATGAGATTCATTTGAAACGCCAGGATTTGCTCTATATCAACCGAAAAGGCAAAGCATCTGTCACATTCACAAATGCCCGTGACAAGGATTATGACTTGATAGCAAAACTTAAAAAAGATACCGTGAGCAATCCATCGAACGAAGTTGTTCTGTCGACCCCTAATCTTGCGACGCAGCAGTTGATAGCTGAAAAACGCAAACAAATCAGCAATCCGAGACAGACCGCCGAACTGGCATCAGAAAGTGAGGAAGAAAAAATATATCCTGCAGGTTCTGTTGTCGAGGAAACTGTTATAGCATACGAAGATGGCGAAGAAGATTTGCAGGAAAACAACGAAATCATCGAGGAGGAGTACGTTTCAAATGAAACCTCAAATTATTATGACTGGGAAGACCGCATTGGCGGGGCTTTCCTTTGGGGGCTCCACAATTGGGGTGACAAATGGTATAACGGATTCGGGAAAATGGATGGAGCATACAATCTGCGCACAACGCTGTCGTCGTGGCAGCTGGAGTTCCGATATGCGGCGCTAATGTCAGACCACTTTGACCTCTCGCTTGGAATAGGCTACGAATCAGATGTATACCATTTCAGCACTCCACTTGTAGGAATGGACGCCAATGGTAATTTCCAAAACATAATACACCAACTGCCCAATCAGGATTACTCCGACTATACAGCTATGAACCAAATCCTTACAGGCACTACTTTAGACGAATGGTCAAGCCGCTTGGTGACAAGATACGTCGGCATACCCGTCTCGTTAGGCTTCAGGTTCAACGGATTAAAGATTTCGTTCACGGCCATTCCTGCTTTGGCAATAAACACACGCCATACGGGGCTCAAACATCGGTTGGACGGCAAAAGCACAGAGTACCAGGACGTCCGCGACATTTCGCAATTTGTCAACCCATACAAGTTGGATTTGCGGGTCGACTTCAGATTTTTTGAAAGCATAGGCTTGTTTGTCCAAACATCGACGATACAAACATTTAAGCAGTCGCCGGATGCATATCCAATAAAACTCGGCCTTATAATTGCTAAATAAATTATAATTAAGCATCTAACAATATTGATATCGAATAAAAACCATTCTGTCATGAAAAAAACATTTGCATTATTCGCATTAATTCCTTTGCTTTGTTCAAACCAATGTTCTCTGACACAAAGAACCGACAGCTATCCTTCGGAATCGGACTCTGTTTCTTATGCAAGCACAGGACGGCATATTGATATAAAAAGAGGCGACCCGATGTCGACCTACAAGTTTACTGCCGAGGAATTTTACTCTCTGACAATCAGCAGCAGTTTCAAAGTCACAATGTGCGACACTGTCGACTCGATTGTTGTAAGTGTCAACGACAAACTGAAGAAATTTCTCGAGGTCAAGTACACCAAAGGGATGCTGAAAATCGGTTTCGACCGTTCGTTGCACATAAACTCAGACGGCACCCCGTGCGGATACGTCACTATTCCTTACAATGTAAAACTATGCTCTTTTTATATGAGTGGCTCTTCAAGTTTCAAAACAAAACTGCCGATTGCAGTGAAGACCTTCAGTCTGAACATGTCAGGGATGACGGAGTTCGAATCGAACGTGACGGCTGTAAAATCAGAACTTTCGCTATCGGGCAGTAGTACCTACAAAGGAAAACTGCATTGCAACGAAGCCGATATGAGTCTAAGCGGAATGACTGCCGTTACAGGCAGTTTGAAAGCCAAAGAAGCCGAAATAAAACTATCGGGCTCGTCGTCAGTCAAATGCAATATGGATGTGAATGAGATTGAGGCCAGTCTAAGTGGTATGTCACAATTATCAGCAAACGGCAAAGTCAACCGTATGGATTTCGATCTTTCGGGTAGCAGCAGTCTGAATATGAGCAGTATCCAGATTGCTGAAATCGAAGGCTCCTTGTCGGGCATGTCAAACGCAGAGGTGAAATGCTCAAAGCTCTTGAAAATGGATCTCTCTGGCAGCAGCAACCTGACCTACAGTGGCAATCCGAAAACAATGATCTCAAAATCCGGCATGGCAACCGCCAACGCAGTCGGTCGATGAATACATAACACCCTTTCTGTTGGAAGAGCCGTGCGCTACCGGTGTGTCCTAAACCGTATGCCGTAGTGCCACTCGATGAAGTCGATATGCGCCATATGCGACTTGAGGGCGACGCCGACAAAGTGGCGCACGGGACGGTACTCCTTGCTCAGGTTATAATATAGTCCAACACGCTCGTAGAGCGGCGTGGTGCCGTGCTCGCTGCGCGTGATGTAGGCCGCCAGCGCGGTGTGGATGGTGAGCCGATGGTAGGTTGCCTCGTAGGCTGCCGATGCAGCGATGTAGAACGGCAGGCGGTAGCCTTCGTTCCAGTGGGCAATAACGGCATTGTGGCTGTAGTTGTAGGTCAGGTCGAGGGTTGCACCCACGGCTCGCGCCGGATTGAACCTGTAGAGCCATCCCGCCTGCGCCGTATGGGCATAGAAATATTTGCGGCTGGCACCGCTATAGCGCGGCATAACGATGCCCGGCGCATACGAAACAAGCCATTCGCCACCGCGAAAAGCTGGATTGTCGACCGGATCAAACTCCCGCCCCAGCCAAGGTTTGTAAGTTTTCGCCAACGTTTTGTCGTTTCCGTCGGAAAACAGCGACTCGCGCACTCCACCGCGCTGATAGAGGTTGCGATCCGACAAAGTATATCCGACCGACAGCTGAAGGTAGTTCAGCCCTTTGTTGGGCTTGCGCAAATAGCCGTTGGAGGAATGCGCAAACTTGGCCGCAAAGACGACCTGCGACATATCGCGCATCCTTCGCGCATACGACAAACCTATCTGTATCATACAGTTAGTATACGAGCCAATAAAGACATTGTCGGGATTGGGCGTGCGACAAAAGGGGTTGGTGTAGAACGCCAATCCAAAATCCATCTCGAGGTTCAGGTGCTCCCTAAAATCGCCGATGGTATCTATGCGATGCCGAAACTCGAACAAGGGCTGCTGCAGGAAACCGCTGATGCCAATGCGGTGGCCCGCTATGTCGTTGGGAAAGTATGTGAAGTTGCCCCTCACGCCCATCCAGTACGGCTTGCGCAGCAAAGGGAAAAATGCTGCCGAGTCGGCCCGGAACCCCCAATCTTGACGCCAGGCAAATGCGGCATCGATGCCCGCCGAAACGTCTTTGATATAGTTCCATTCTGACGAATTGGGCACGGTGTAGCCCGATAGCAGCGAGACAGTCGTATGCGGCTGAGCAACAGACAATAGTGGCGCGGAAATTACCAAAAGGGCAAGCAAGAATTTCTTCATTTTGCAATCATCTTCAGATACTCGTCTTCGCTGATAATCGGAACACCCAGTTTTTCAGCCTTTTTCAGTTTCTCTGGGCCCATCTTCTCCCCTGCAAGCACATAGTCGGTCTTACCGCTGATGGAGCTGCTCACTTTGCCGCCGTGCTGCTCGATGTCGGCCTTGATTTCGTCGCGGCTGAAACGACTGAACACGCCGCTGACAACAAAGGTCTTGCCGGCAAGGGCGTCGGAAAGGCGCGTCTCCACAACGGTCATCTTCAGTCCCGCAGCACGCAGACGCTCAACCAGCTCTCGGTGACGCTCGTCGCGGAAATAGTCGTAGATGAACCGTGCCGTTTTTTCGCCCACATCCTCCACCGATGCCAGTTCCTCTTCGCTTGCAGCGATCAATGCATCGATATTCTTGAAATAGCGAGCAAGCTTTTTGGCTCCAACTTCGCCGACGTAGCGAATGCCGAGTGCAAAAAGTACACGCTCGAACGGCACCTCGACTGACCCGCGTATGGCTGCGAGTATATTCTCGGCCCCCTTTTCCTGGATGGTGGTGCGACGCAATCCATCGGCGTCGTACGATTCGAGTCCCACAAGCTGTTCGCGCGTGAGGTCGTAGAGGTCGGCAACGGTGGTCACCAAACCTTTGCTATAGAGCATCTCGAGTCGTTCGGAACCGAGATTGTCGATGTTCATCGCCTTGCGCGACACAAAATGCTCGAGGCGACCGACTATTTGTGGCGGGCATCCGTCCTGGTTGGGACAATAGTAGCCTGCTTCACCCTCGGCACGGACAAGGGCTGCCCCGCATTCAGGACAATTGGTCACATATTTCACAGGTCTGGCTCCTGCCTTGCGCTTGTCGACATCGATACCTACAATTTTGGGGATTATCTCACCTCCCTTCTCGACAAGCAGCCAATCGCCTTCGCAAATGCCCATTTTCTCAATAAAGTCGGCATTGACCATGGTGGCGCGTTTCACCGTCGTTCCACCAAGCCACACGGGTTCCATGTTCGCCACAGGTGTGACCACACCCGTGCGACCTACCTGATACGATATGCTCAACAATGGCGTCGAAACCTGCTGCGCCTTGAATTTGTACGCTATCGCCCATCGCGGCGATTTGGCCGTCTCGCCAAGCTGATCCCATAATGATACTTGGTTGACTTTGATGACTATACCGTCGATTGCATACGGAAGGTTCCACCTCTCGTTGTCCCAATAGTCAATAAATTTACGTATCTCGGCAATGTTTTTGCATTCCTTGATATAGGGCTGCACTTTGAAGCCCATCGACTTGGCTGCCTCCAAGCGACCGCTGTGGGTATCAAGACGAGGGTCGGGCTTGGCATCTGCAGGCAACATCATGAAATACATACAGAACTGCAGCTTGCGCTTGGCACATTCGGCCGAATTTTGCAGTTTCAGGCTTCCGCTTGCTGCATTGCGCGGATTGGCGAACGGCTCGTCGCCGTCGGCTTCGCGCTGGCGGTTGAAGGCTTCGAAATCGTGGAAGGGATATACCACTTCGCCACGTGCCTCGAAATCGTCGGGATAGTCGCCCGTAAGTCGCAGCGGTATGGTGCGGATTGTCCTGGCATTCGACGTGATGTCGTCACCAACCGAGCCGTTACCGCGCGTTACTGCTTGAACCAGTTCGCCGTGGCGGTATGTAAGTCCTATGGCCACTCCATCATATTTCAACTCGCACGTGTAGCTGAACTCGATGTCGCCCAACAGTTTGCGAGTTCTGGCCTCGAAATCCACAATTTCCTCGATTGAATATGTGTTGCCCAACGAAAGCATCGGAAACCGATGGGTCACCTGTCTGAATGACTTGTTTATCTCACCCCCTACCCGCTTTGTCGGCGAATTCGGGAGCGCAAGTTGAGGGTACTGCTGTTCAAGCTCTTGCAACTCGCGAAGGAGCTTGTCGAACTCGAAGTCGCTGACGAGCGACTTGTCGTTCATGTAGTACTCATAATTGTATTTGTCTATGAGGGTAGTAAGCTGGGCGATGCGCTGTCGAGCGGGTTCTATGTCGATGTTGCTGAAGAGGTCCATCTGTAATTATGGTTGAAGGGTTAGAGGGTTAAAGGGTTAGAGGGTTAGAGGGTTAGAGGGTTAGAGGGTTTTAGGGGGAGTGAAAGGGGAGTGAGAAGGGAGTGAGAAGGGAGTGAAGGGGACAATAGATCTGTATCTGAAGTTAAAGTTAAGGTTAAGGTTAAAGGTTAGAGGGTTAGAGGGTTAGAGGGTTAGAGGGTTAGAGGGTTAGAGGGTTTTAGGGGGAGTGAAAGGGGAGTGAGAAGGGAGTGAAGGGGACAATAGATCTGTATCTGAAGTTAAAGTTAAGGTTAAGGTTAAAGTTAAAGAAGGGTTATTTGGCCACGGAAATTGAACGAAACGGGTCCGGTGAGCTTGATGTCCTCGTAGGCTGTTCCGGTATGGTTGAACGAAACTGCGAAGTCACCACCGCGTGTGGTAATCTGTGTGTTGCCACTAACCAGGGCACATGCAGTGACGCCAGTGCCACATGCCCAGGTCTCGTCTTCAACGCCACGTTCGTATGTGCGCACAAAAAGTCTTCCGTCGGGCATGTCCTCTATGAAATCGACATTTGTGCCTTCCGCAAAAATCTTATCGTGACGAATGCGCCGTCCCTCACCAACGACATCGAAATGCTCAAGATCGGTGACACGCTGAACGTAGTGTGGCGAGCCCGTATCGAGAAACCATCCGTCCAGACAACGCTTTATATCCTTGCATTCCACATTACGCATCCCAAGCCGTACCACACCTTTGCCCTCGTTGGGTTCCCATAAAAGTATGTCGGCGCTGTGAGGACCATCGTAGCCAATGAAATTCAGTGTGCACTGGGCTTCCACGCTTTTGTGTCCCAGTCCAAGGGTGTATGCGAACGCAGCAATGCAGCGTCCTCCGTTGCCACACATCGAGCCGATTTTGCCATCGCTGTTGTAGTAGCGCATCTCGAAGTCGTAAGGCGGATTGGCATTCCCCAATGTCATAAGACCATCGGCACCTATTCCAAATCGACGATGGCATATATGGGCAATCTGCTCGGTCGTTAGTTCTGGGTCGTTTTGTCGGATATCAATCAATACGAAATCGTTTCCGGCACCATCGTATTTGCAAAAATTCATCACGAAGAAAATTGAAGATTGAAAAATGAGAATTGTTTCATGTCACTCGTAGTCGTATACTTCCATCATCTGTTCTGGAACAAATTGCTCGTCAATGATTTTGCGACGCGACATGAGCACAAGGATTGAACACAGGATGATGGAAAAGAATATGACTGAATAGACTATGCATTCAATCCTTTCGGCATTAGGTATAAGAACGTAGCCGGCAGCTTTGTTGATTTGGCATGGCAAGGAAGCCAGGACTGCAGACACAAGGCCTTTGGGCATCATGATCGACACAATCCAGCGGTCAATGCTTGTGTTGCTGCGACCTACAACCGAGACAAGAATCAGTCTGACAACAAAGATTGCAGTGGCTATAATCAGGCCATAAAGAAGAGCGATAAGATCTGTGAACGGAATGCTTATGCCGATATAGACAAAGAAAAACGTCTTGAAAATGAAGACCATTTCCTTGAAGAAAGATTTCTCATTCTCTTGAAGCGTCTGCATTTGAGGCCGCCGTTTGCCGAAGAGTTTCTGAATGAAGCTAAAATTGAAATAAGGCGCGTTACCAAGCACTATTCCAAAGGCTAAGGCCGATATCGCACCACTGAATCCCAATGCCTCCGTGAGACCGTAAATGACAAATACAAATGCAGGTGTCATGAACATGGAGTTCTGGATGCGGCGCACGCGAATCAGAAGGTTTGACCATATTATCCCTCCGACGATACCGAACAGTGTGGCCATGAAGAAGGATGCCAACACGTTACCAATTATTCGCTCGAAGTGGATTTGCCCCATCTTGAAGCCTTCAATCAAGGCAAGAGCAACGACAATACAAAGCACTGCAGAAATGGCAGACTCGAGAGTCAACACCGTGCGCGTCTTGTCACTGACTTTCATCTGACGTATCATCGGTATGACTATCGAAGCGCCCGTACCGGCAACCATCGAGCCAAGCAAGAACGAAGAAAGCCATTCTATGTCAGCAATGTAATGGGCCAATATTGCAGCTGTTGACATTGAAAGGATAAAAGAATAGAGCATCACCTGGACCATACCCACCCAATATTTGCGCAGGTCGTTGATGTGCATGTCAATTCCGCTGTCGATCAGGATGAAAACAAGTGTGACGGACGCGAACAAAGAGCCGAAATCGCCAAGCATTTCGGAGTTGACGACACCCAAAACGGGACCAATGACGATGCCGATGCCAACAAGAAAAAGGACGTCCGGGACGCGGCTTTTACGGAAAAAAGCAGCGAACAGATGTGCGCTGAAAATCAGCACACCAAGAAGTATAAAATATATCCAAAGTCCCTTTTCTTGCATCTGTATAAAATATTCAATTCAATTAGGCCGTTTTCTCACAATGGTTCGGTCGCTCCGCTCAAAATCTTTCAAAAATCGTCTTGAAAATCTTTCATTCCCTTGCTCGCTTGGTTCGGTCGCTTCGCTCAATATTTTTCAAAAATCGTTTTAAAAATCTTTCATTCCCCTGCTCGCTTGGTTCGGTCGCTCCGCTCAAAATCTTTCAAAAATCGTTTTTAAAATCTTTCATTTCCTTACTCGCTTGGTTCGGTCGCTTCGCTCAATATTTTTCAAAAATCTCTCGACTTCCTTTAGTCGGCTTTTTTAATGAAAACGGTTGTTTCGTAATATTATTGTTGCACTTGTTTATCGATTAAAAGTCAATATCCGGGAACAGCTTTCGGAGCGAAAGCATCGAGGGGTTGCGAGAGGCCATCTCCTCGAATTTCTCGCTGGGAAGGTATGCCTTGCGTTCGGTTTTCTCAAAAGCCACAACCACTCTGTATTGCAGCATTTCGACGCCACTTGCTTTGCGCAGGAAATCGAGGATTCGCAGTTGGTATGGTTGCAGAAGTGTGTCGTAGTACAAATTCGGCACTTGGATATTGAAGAGGTTTTCGTCTTTCAGCTCAATCACTTTGTCGTTGATAAGTCCGTACAGTTCCTCATCGCCTTTGCAACTTTCGAGCAGTTGTTTCCAATAAGTCTCGAGACGTTCTTGCGTAAGGGGCTCAGCTTTGACGGGCTCGGTGTTTAGAACAGGCTTTACGTCATGAGGCGAGGATATTGATATGGAAGTCAGACGTGCACTCGGCAATCCGACATGTGCTTTCGACGGCTGCGCAGGAGACAAGGTCGTCTTTTCCGTGGGAGTGCTATCCTCGGTTTTCGGCACAGGATTATCGTCAGCCACTGTCTGGTGGCTACTGGCTCCGTCAGGAGGAGTCGGTTGTGTTATATGTTCCGCTTGTGGCGTTCTTGCTATCTATCCTGCAGCCGGTTGCTGCATGCTTTTTGCAAGAGTCGCCAACTTCATGAGAGCTATTTCAACAAAGAGACGTTTGTTGTTGGCATCGCGAAAACGATATTCGTAGTCGGATGCTATTTCAAGGTATTTCATAAGCAATGCAATACCGCAATCGTGTGCCTGCTGTCCGAATTTGGCGCGGTAGGTGTCGCTTACATCGAGCAGACGATGGGTGGCAGGATCTATGCTGACCAGAAGGTTGCGCAGGTGTTCGGTAAGCCCCGTTATGAAATGTTGCCCGTCGAAACCTTTGTCGATAATCTCTTGATACAGCAGCAGTGCGGACGATACATCGCCTTGTCTGAAGAGGTCGACAAAGCGGAAGAAATAGTCGCTGTCGAGCATGTTCAGGTTTTCCAGACATCCTTTGTAGGTCAGGTTGCTGCGGGTGAAGCTTACCAACTGGTCGAAGAGGGACAAAGCATCGCGCAATCCGCCTTCGGCTTTCTGGGCAATAATGTGTAATGCTTCGGGTTCGAAAGTTACGCCTTCCTGTGTCGCAACATACTCCAAATGGTGCACAATGTCTTCTGTCTGAATACGTTTGAAGTCAAAAATCTGGCATCGTGAGAGTATGGTGGGTATGATTTTGTGCTTTTCGGTAGTTGCGAGAATGAATTTCGCATAGGCCGGCGGTTCCTCAAGTGTTTTCAGGAATGCGTTGAATGCAGATGTCGACAGCATGTGCACCTCGTCAATGATGTAGACCTTGTATTTGCCGCCTTGCGGCGGTATTCTTACCTGTTCGGTCAAAGCCCTGATTCCGTCGACAGAATTGCTTGATGCAGCATCGAGCTCGAAAATGTTCATCGAAGTGTTGTTGTTAAACGATTTGCATGACTCGCACTCGTTGCATGCCTCCATGTCTGCAGTGGGATTTTGGCAGTTGATGGTTTTTGCCAGAATGCGTGCGCAAGTGGTTTTGCCTACACCTCGCGGACCACAGAAAAGAAATGCCTGCGCCAGTTTCCCCGTACGTATGGCATTCTTCAGCGTGGTAGTTATATGCGATTGTCCGACCACACTTTCGAAAGTCGTAGGACGATATTTACGTGCTGATACTATGAAGTTTTCCATAATTGTATTCCATCATTTTGAATGTGCAAATTTACACATTTTTTTTGACAGATATACTTTTTTATATATGTATGCGTTAAAATTGAAGAAATACCATCGTGCTACGCTAAAAAATCATTCAAAGACAATGAAAACAATATTAGTCACAGGCGGAGCCGGATTTATCGGCTCACACACTATAGTTGAACTTCAACAATCAGGCTATGACGTTGTGGTTGTGGACAATCTGAGCAACTCGTCGTCCGAATCGCTGAACAGGGTAAAGTCTATCACCGGACGCCCTCTGGCATTCTACCAGATGGATATCCGCGACCGGGCCGGAATGGAACGCGTCCTATCCGAACATCCATGTGATGCTTGCATCCATTTCGCTGGACTCAAAGCTGTTGGAGAATCGGTCGAAAAACCTTGGGAATACTATGAAAACAACATAGGCGGCACACTCGTGCTTCTCGACGTGTTGCGCAAACACAATTGCAAGAATGTCATTTTCAGCTCGTCGGCCACCGTCTATGGAGACCCCGCCGAAATTCCGATTACAGAGCAATGTCCCAAAGGCCAATGTACAAATCCTTACGGCTGGACCAAAAGCATGTTGGAACAGGTTATGACAGATATGCAGAAAGCTGATACTGAATGGAATGTTGTGCTGCTCAGATATTTCAACCCTATCGGTGCACATCCCAGCGGCACAATGGGCGAAGACCCTAACGGCATACCCAACAACCTTATGCCCTACGTAACCCAAGTGGCCATTGGAAAACGACCCGAACTGGGCGTGTTCGGCAACGACTACGACACGCATGATGGCACAGGTGTGCGTGACTACATCCACGTTGTAGATTTGGCTCGTGGCCATGTCGCTGCATTGAAGGCTATTGAGAGGAAATGCGGGCTTGCCATTTATAATCTGGGTACAGGCCATGGATACAGCGTCCTTGATGTCGTCAATGCTTTCCAGAAAACCAACAATGTTCCGATACCGTATTCTATCAAGCCCCGCAGAGCTGGCGACATTGCCACATGCTACAGCGATCCGTCGAAAGCAGAGAAAGAACTCGGTTGGAAGGCTGAATTCGGAATAGAAGAAATGTGCCGAGACAGTTGGAATTGGCAGCGCAAGAACCCTAACGGCTACCGTAGCAACTAACCAAAAATTAATCTTTAAACCCCTTTATACCCTTTTATGAAAAGAATATTCTTATTTGTTGCAATAGTCATATCTGCATGTCAGATTTCGGCCCAAACGAAATACTATAACGAAGAGGTCGACGGTATGGACCAGATCAGGACAGCCACAGCTCTGGCCCAGCAGACCGGCCGCTATGTGCTGTGTCAGGTGGGTGGCAACTGGTGTCCATGGTGCATCCGATTTGCAGACTTCGCCACAACCGACAGCATTATAGCACCGCTTTTGGAGAAAAACTATGTGTACGTGCACATCAACTACTCGAAAAACAACAAAAACACTGAGGCTATGAAGTATCTCGGCAATCCTGCCAGGTTCGGATTCCCGGTCTTTGTTGTGCTTGACGAAAACGGTAAACCGATACACATACAGGAATCGGAATCGTTGGAAGAAGGGAAAAGCTACAGCCGCAAAAAAGTGGAAAAATTCCTAACGCTCTGGACCAAAAAATCTGTGAACACACTTAAATAAATAAACGGTCGACTTATCGGAAGTCGACCGTTTATCTTTTTCAGGTATTGCTCTTAAAGTGAGTTGTAGTTTTGCGAGAATGTGTCGCCTTTGCTCATGTCGCCTGTGGTGAGTCCCTTTTTGAGCCACTTTACACGCTGAGCTGATGTGCCGTGTGTGAATGATTCGGGCGAAGCATAACCGCGCGCATTCTTTTGCAGATAGTCGTCACCGATTTTCTGTGCAGCATTGATAGCCTCTTCGAGGTCGCCGTCTTCAAGTGAACCGAACATCTTGTTTTCATAATATCCCCACACACCGGCATAGAAGTCGGCAAGCAATTCGATACGTACGCTTATCTGGTTCTTCTCGGTTTCGCCAACCCGAGCCATCTTGCTATGAGCGTCACCAAGAATTCCGAGCAGGTTCTCTACATGGTGTCCTACTTCGTGCGCAATGACGTATGCATACGCGAAATCGCCTCCGGCACCGAGCGATTTAGGCATTTCGTTGAAGAAGTCCAAGTCAAGATATACACATTTGTCTGCCGAACAGTAGAAAGGACCCATTGCTGAACTGGCACTGCCGCAGCCGCTCTGCACACTTCCGTGGAAGAGTACCATTGTTGGAGGAGTGTAGGTTTTGCCCATCTTTTTGAATTGGGCACTCCAAACATCCTCTGTGCTTGCCAAAATTTTTTCGGCAAAGTCTTTCAGTTGTTCTTCCTGTTCTGTGGGTGTGTATTCTGTGGTCTGCACCCCCTGTGTTCCAAGTTGTTGTATTACTTCCGACGGGTCTCCGCCCATAAAGATGGCGATCAGAGCTGCAATTATCGCTCCTCCGATGCCTACACCTGCTATTTTGCCGCCTTTGCCACTTCGACGGTCTTCTACGTTGGTACTTTTTCTTCTGCCTGACAAATCCATAGTTTTATTGTTTTAAATTGTTTAAAAGTTAAAGTTAAAGTTAAAGTTAAAGTTAAAGTTAAAGTTAAGGTTTTTGTAATTTATTTATCCTTTATGTGTCAACACAAACTCCAGCGATGCCCACTCGTTACGAGTGAGTTTTCGTTCGAGGTACATTCCAAGGCTCTCTGCCTTCGACTTGATAGCATCAATGTCATGCTCATAGAATCCACTAACAAACAGCGAACCGCCCTCCGACAAGACAGCTGCGTACGCAGGCATGTCGCGCAAAAGTATGTTTCGGTTGATGTTTGCCATGATAACATCGAACTCCTTCTCGCCTGCAAGCAACGAGGCGTCGCCAAGCAGGGCATTCACCTTCACTCCGTTAAGTTCAAAATTTTCCAGAGCGTTCTTGTAAGCCCATTCGTCAACATCGATAGCCTCCACATACGAGGCTCCTTTTTTGGCTGCAAGGATAGCAAGCACCCCGGTGCCGCTTCCCATATCAAGAACTTTCAGTCCTTCTACATTCTTGTTTTGCAAGAGAGAGAGCATCATGTAGGTTGTAGCGTGATGTGCTGTTCCAAACGACATTTTAGGCTCTATTTCTATCTCATATTCAACATCGTCGCGATGCGGATGGAACGGGGCGCGAACCCAGCAGAAATTTTCAACCAGCACAGCCTGATGACTCCGTTCCCATTCTTCGTTGTAGTCCTTGTCCTCCGGTTCGGTGACGGTATACTTGTACTCCAATGCAGGGGCGCACTTTTTGACCTCATCCAAACATTGTTCCAGGAACCGTTCGTCATATTGTTCGCTTGGGACATAAGCCTTCAGACCTTTGGCAGTTTCTTCAAAACTGTCGTAGGGGCCTTCGTCTCCAAGACTGTATATCAACATGTCGCGATATATCCCGCATTCGGACAAGACAATATCAACTTCTGTGTATTTCATTGTTTTGTGAGTTTTAATTTTTTTTTCCAGTTCTCAGTTCTCACTTCTCAGTTCTCACTTCTCAGTTCTCAGTTCTCACTTCTCAGTTCTCAGTTCTCAGTTCTCACTTCTCACTTCTCACTTCTCAGTTCTCAGTTCTCACTTCTCACTTCTCAGTTCTCCCCATTCATATTCCACATTTGTCAGGAAGAGTCCCTGCGCAGGCATGCTTACACCAGCGGCACAACGGTTTTTTTGTTCTATAATAGAGCGTAAACCAGCCATATCCAGTTTTCCGCGTCCCACATCAAGGAGGGTGCCAGTGACCGAACGTACCATGTTGCGCAGAAATCTGTTTGCCTTGATTGTGAATACAATCTGCTCCCCTACTCTATCCCAATGGGCTTCGCTGAGGTAGCAAATGTTTGTTTTGTTGTCAGTATGAAGTTTCGCGAAACTGGTGAAGTCTGTGTATTGCATCAGAACTGCAGCAGCATCGTTCATGGCTTGTAAGTCGGGGTTGAAATAAATGCGACAATACTGCCCTTGCTCAAACGGAAGCCTTGCATTCGACACATGATACTGGTAGGTACGGCTTAGAGCTGAAAACCGCGCATGGAAGTTGTCTGCCACTTCGAAAATATCGTAGATGGCGATGTCAGGTGGAAGGTAACTGTTTAGTTTAAAAACAAGATTCTCATCAATTTTTGTCTGCAAATCGAAATGAGCATAGAAGTCGGATGCATGGACGCCGGTATCGGTACGGCCACACCCGACTATGGCGATAGATGTGCGCAATAGTGTCGAGAGTGCATCTTCAAGTGTTTTCTGCACTGTTGCCAAACCGGGCTGCGTCTGCCAACCGCAATAGTTGGCTCCGTTATAGGCAAGATGTATTGCGTAGCGCATTATTTTGTGAGTAAAAGGGTTATAGGGTTAAAGGGTTATAGGGTTATAGGGTTATAGGGTTATAGGGTTTTAAGGTTATAGGAGGAGTGAAGGGGGAGTGAAAGGGGAGTGAAAGGGGAGTGAAAGGGGAGTGAAAGGGGAGTGAAAGGGGAGTGAAAGGGGAGTGAAAGGGGAGTGAAAGGGGAGTGAAAGGGACAATAGTTTTGTATCTAAAAGTTAAGGTTAAGGTTAAAGTTAAAGTTTTTTTCGTTTTCGTTTTCGTTTTCGTGCCGAAGGCTTTTTTCGTTTTCGTTTTCGTTTTCGTGCGAAGCTCTGTATTCTCACTTCTCACTTCTCACTTCTCCGTTTTCAACGGCAGGAATGGGAGAAATCTGCTTCCTGATTTCCTCGACAACAAGCATTTGGTACATGGCTTGTGCCGAATCGGTATACATGTCTTTATTATTATTGTAGTTTTCTTTCTGGTATTCACTTGCACGGTCGAAGAGGTTGTTCGAAACAGCTTTCTTCAAATCCTCGAGTGGCATGCCTTCTTTTTCGTAGTCTGCCTTTTGTTTGTCGCTGAGGTATTTGGATATTTTGTTATAGTATTTTTCCTCGAGTTTGCCTTTCTCTTCGTCGTAATGGTTGTCGAGTTCCGGCAGATTGACCCAACCGGTTATTGTTGTTTCCAGAAGGGCTATTTTCTTGCGGGTTTTGTCAGTATAGTAGCCGAGATAGGCATGGCATGGTTCCACAAATATAATTGGCTGCAAACCCACTTTGCGCATTATCGACGAGAAGTATACGCAGGCGTCTATACAGTTGGCTTGACGATTGTTATAGACATCATCAAAAAACCTGATATGTTGCGAATTGGCTTTTTTCGAGCCATTCGAAGTACACGAAATTGATGAGTATGAAAGCCCTCTGCTGAGAGCATAGTACCATATGGCACGCATCTGAGTGTCAACTTTTTTCTCACTTCGCGAACCATCAAATGTATTTACGATTCCTTGAGAGAGTATTTCGCTCAAAATGCCGTCAATTTTAGGGTGGTCTTCATTGACATAAGCCACAAAAAGCCATCGGAAGTCGTGGTAAACGCCATCATGTCCGACCAGCGACATAAGGCATTCGTTGACAGGGCGGTAGTTAAGCCTGATATTTTTCACATCGACCTCTTCGTCGTTAATATAGCATGTGAATGTCAAGTCGATATTTCCCTGCTGACGGAGCCGATACATATTGTCGAACTTCCATTTTATTACGGGAACGAAGGTGTATGTGGTCCCTTTTTTAGCGAGTGTTTCCTGCGTTATGCTTACATAGTTCAATATTGTCGAGTCGGCGACGATGCGGAGCACCGAATTGTTTTGCGGTGCTGTAACGGTGACACTGAAGAGTGGCATCGGGTCGTTGCCCCTGTAGTTTGCCAGCGCGAGCAGCATCGATGGGTACAGCACACCCTCGAAATCTTCGTTGTATCGTGCTTCGAACGACACGCTTTTTGGATCGATCGACTTTTTGATTTCAAGTCTTCCGCAGGACACCATCAAGAATGTGCCGACAAGAATCGGAAGGAAACGCTTTATTTTGAACGAAAATGCTGACGCAGTTATCATTTTACTTTATTATTTTATCATCACTAACTTTAACCCTATAACCTTAAAACCCTATAACCTTAAAACCCTATAACCTTAAAACCCTATAACCTTAAAACCCTATAACCTTAAAACCCTATAACCCTAAAACCCTAAAACCTTTTAACCCTAAAACCTTTTAACCCTAAAACCCTAAAACCCTAAAACCTTAAAACTTCAGATACAGATCTATTCTCAGTTCTCACTTCTCCGTTCTCACTTCTCACTTCTCACTTCTCAGTTCTTTATTCCCCCCACGAGCACAACAAGCAATGCCACCGGTGCCACAAATCGGGCCAGAAAGTAATAGAACAACTTGAAATATCCGACCCCTATGGTACCATGATTCGACAGTTCGTCGATGATATCCTCCTTGTTCATCACCCATCCGAAGAATATAATTGTCAGCAGTGCACATACAGGAGGCAGGATCGTTCCTGTAGCTTTGTCGAGGAAGTCGAATATCTGCAATCCACTTATTTTGAATCCGCTCCATATCCCATCTCCGAAAGAGAATGAAGCTGCGGCCGCCAACACAAACACTATCAGCGACATAATGATTGCCGACATGGTGCGTTTTATCCTCTCGCCCGACAGCCATTGGGTAAGTGCCTCAAGCAGCGAGATAGCCGAAGTCAATGCGGCAAGTGTCAAGAGAAGGAAAAATATTATCGAAAACACCCTTCCTATCGTTCCCATTGAATTGAAAACCACCGGAAGCACTTGATATACAAGTCCCGGGCCGCCTGTCGGGTCCTGACCACAAGCAAACACTGCTGGAAATATGGCGACACCCGCCAAGATAGCGATGAAGAAATCGCATACCGTGATCCAAATCGATGTCTTCAGAATATTCTCATCTTTCGGCAGATACGATCCATACACTATCATGACACCCATACCTACAGACAATGAGAAGAGGGCTTGTCCCAGTGCTGCCAGGATGCCTTCGCCGGTCAGTTTGCTGAAATCGGGATGAAACAGGTATGTCAGTCCAGCTGATGCACCTTTAAGGGTGACCGAGCGGATGCAGAGCAGAAATATGAGTACTACAAGTATGGGCATGAGCAGTTTGGATACACGTTCAACGCCTTTTTCAACGCCGCCTATCACCACGAGTGCAGTCAAGGCAAGAAAAACAGCTATGAACAATACAGGACGCCTAACAGACGATGCAAATTCGTTGAAGTGAACACCAAAGTCACTGTCCTGTATTGACGCCAAAGTGCCTACAGCCGACTCGTAGAAATAGTTCAGCGTCCAGCCGGAAATGACCAAATATATTGAAAGTATCAAGAAGCAGGTTATCAATCCTATAAGTCCAACAAAACGCCATGCCGGACGCTCGGGCTTCAGTTTCGGATATGCCTTGACGGGGTCTTCGCCCGTTCTGCGACCGATAACAAACTCACTCATCATGAGTATCATGCCAATGAAAAACACGAAACATATATACACCAGCAGAAATGCGCCTCCCCCGTATCGTCCACAGATATATGGGAATCGCCATATATTTCCAAGCCCTACAGCCGAACCTGCAGCGGCCATAATAGCTCCAAACGAGCTGCTGAATCCTTCTCCGGTTTTTGTCGCCATTGTTGTTTATTTTGAATTTATAATTGATTTATGAGAAATCTTTTATGGTAACCTCTAAAAATTCGTTTAATTATCTTCGTTGACATTTCTTTGGCTCGGAAAAGCAAACAAGTTTTCTTTTCTCTCGCTTTGCGAAACGTTCGCGTTTTGCTTGCAAAACAAATTAGTCGGGCTGTAGACAATTATTCGTATTATTCGTGAAATTCGTGTTCAAGAAAAAAGATTTTTTGGAGGTCACCTTAATTTATTATAGTATTCTTTTAAAATTCGTAAATTCAATTCGTTTTCGTTCAAAGTTCTTTCGTTTCCCGCTCTCATGCTATGTGTTGATAAGGTCAGGATTGTTGGTCAAAAACTCCGACCACGATTTCCGTCTTGACTTTTTCGAACGTTTGGGTTTACTCACAAGTTGCTCACGTACATCGGCATAGGGATTTGAACGCTCTATGAAACAAGTATAGGCAACTGCCAATGCATCGGTTGCATCGAGATAGTGCGGCTCTTCCGGGAAGGTAAAGAGACTTCTTAGCATTGCCGCCACCTGTTCCTTTGCGGCATTTCCGTTGCCTGTCACCGTTTGCTTTATCGTGGCCGGCTCATATTCTGAAAAAGAAAGTTCGCGGCTCATCGCTGCAGCGATAGCCACACCCTGCGCTCTGCCTAACTTAAGCATTGATTGAACATTTTTTCCGAAAAAGGGGGCCTCGATTGCAAGGTGGTCGGGATGAAACGTGTCGATGATGCGTAACGTCGAGTCGAAAATCTTTTTTATTCGCAAATTGAAATCTGCTATTTTCTTTAAATAAAGCACATCCAATGCCAACACACACGGCTTGCCATCCTTGATTTCAAGCAGGCTATATCCAAGAATCTGTGTACCCGGGTCTATTCCTAATATGATTTTTTCGGTGTCCAATTTGCGAGGCTTTTCGATATCTTTTTTTTAGATGGTGTGAATGAGGGGATTTTATATCAAAAAATTAGGTTAGTGCGCTTCGAGCCAGTTGTTTCCGACATCTATTCCGACTTCGACAGGTATACTTAGCGGAAGGGCATGTTCCATTTCGTATTTCACTATTTCTTTCACCTGCTCCAGCTCGGGTTTGTAGACATCGAACACAAGTTCGTCGTGAACCTGAAGAATCATTTTTGTTTTCATGTTCAACTCGTTCAACTGCCGATGGATACGTATCATGGCAATCTTTATCATGTCGGCCGAAGTCCCTTGTATGGGCATGTTCACGGCATTACGCTCAGCAAACTGTCGCAATCCTGTGTTACGGCTGTTGATGTCATAGAGATAGCGTCTCCTTCCAAGCAGGGTCTGTGCATATCCGTGTTCGCGTGCAAACTCTATATTGCTGTCGATGTATTGCTTTATTGACGGATACTGAGCAAAATACTCTTCTATAAGCGCGGCGGCTTCTTTTCTCGGAATGTCAAGTTGTTCTGCAAGCCCGAAAGGACTGATGCCGTATACGATGCCGAAATTGACAGACTTCGCATTGCGACGTTGCTCTTTGCTGACCGAATCAAGATCGATATGATATATTTTCGCCGCAGTCGCTGCATGAATATCTTGGTGTTTGGAAAATGATTCTATCATGTGCTGGTCGTGCGACAGCGAGGCAATGATGCGAAGCTCTATCTGCGAATAGTCGGCTGCAAGGATTGTATAGTCGTCGTTTTTGGCAACGAAAGCCTTGCGGATTTCGCGTCCACGGTCGGTGCGGATTGGAATGTTCTGCAGATTGGGATTGGAAGAACTGAGACGTCCGGTTGCCGTTACCGTCTGGTTGTATATCGTATGCAACCGTCCTGTCTGGCTGTTTATCAGTTTTGGAAACACATCCAAATATGTCGACACCAGCTTGTTGATAGACCTGTATTCAAGTATCAGTGGAACTATTGGATGTCGATCCTCAAGTTTCTTCAGCACCTCTTCGGCAGTGCTGTATTGTTTGGTGGCTGTACGTGGCGGTTTGTCTGTGATTTTCAGGGTGTCATAAAGTATTTCGCCCAATTGTTTTGGCGAAGCGATATTGAATTCACATCCAGCGAGATTATATATCTCCTTTTCGATTTCTGCCAGTTGATGCGACAAGTCGTTCGAATATTGCTTCAATGCATCGACATCAATACGCACTCCTTCGTCTTCCATATCGACAAGTACGTCAGTAAGTGGCAGTTCCACTTCTTTGTACAGGGCGTACATGTCGTTTTCGATCAGCCGGCTTTTCATAGGCTCATAGAGACTCCAAAGTGTTGTTGCAGCCTGACACGGATAGTCGGCGCTACTTTCGTCCAATACCGTCGACGACATGCTCGATGCAATAAAATCCAAATAATGACGGGCTTCAGGATCTATAAGATAATGAGCCAGTTCCACATCGAAAATCTCGCCCGACAAGCGGATTCCATGGTCTTTCAGAATGTGTTTAAGGTTCTTGACTCCATAGCACACCTTCAACGTGTTACGGTTTTCAAGTGCAGATTGCAGAAACGAATAGTTGTCACCTCCGCTGAAGCTAAGATAGGCCGATTCGTCGCCACTCGTAGCAAACGAAATTCCGCGTATGGTGCCCGTTTTCGGGTCTTGGTCGAGAAAAATGGCGAAATCTTTGTTCTGCAATTCAGACAACATGGAGATTGTTGCCATTCGAAGTGTGGCCTGAGTGTGTGGCTCGTCGGTTGGGGTGTCGTTGGTCTCGAAAAGCGAAACCTGCAGCGGGTCTGTTGGCTTCTTGCTTCCACTCCCAGCTCTTCGCTCTCCGATCTCTGTTTTCCGTTCCGCGCTTTCCGATCCCCCTTTGCCGCCTTTGACTCTCAAGTTGAGTTTCATGGCCAAATCGGGATCCGAAACACTCAGATCAGTATACATCTTCTTCGCAAATGCCTTGAATTCCAACTCGGCAAAGAGTGCCGCCAGATTCTCGTAGTCGGGTGTTCCCACCATTAGCGATGTCTCGTCCCATTCCAACGGCACTTCACGACAAATTGTTGCAAGTTTTTTTGACAGAAGAGCTTGGCCTGCATATTGCTTCACAAGGTTGCGAAGTTTCTCGTTACGCACTTCATCACTATTCGCAATCAAGTTTTCGACGCTTCCAAACTGAGCCACAAGTTGTTTGGCCTTCTTTTCTCCAACGCCTGGAATGCCGGGAATATTGTCGATGGCATCACCCCAAAGACCAAGAATATCAGCCACCTGCAGAGGACTTTCCACATCGAACGAGCGCCGCACGTCGTCGGGATAGTAGACCGTGTCGGGCTTTCCCATCCTTCCAAAACGATAGAGATGTGTGCGGTCCGTAACCAGTTGTGCGAAATCCTTGTCAGGAGTCACCATCAATATCTCGTCAAAACCAGCCTCTTCCGCCAGACGTGCCATAGTACCTATAATATCGTCGGCCTCATATCCCTGTTTCGTAACCATGGGTATCGTAAAACCGGAAATGACGCTGTGTATGTATGGCATTGCCTGCTGGATATCTTCAGGCATCTTGTCGCGGTTAGCCTTGTATTCTTCGTATTGCTGATGACGGAATGTGGGCTCCGAAAGGTCAAAAGCGACAGCACAATGCGTGGGTTTCTGTTGCTTAAGCAAGTCGTACAGGGTCATCGTGAAGCCGAGCACAGCCGATGTGTTCATGCCATGGCTGTTCATTCTTGGATTCCGGTTCAGCGCGTAGTAGGCCCTATACACCATCGCCATTCCATCAATCAGCATCAGTTTTTTCATCAGCAATGATAAGGTTAAAGTTATGATTATAGCGGATTTGCCGTCAGCATATCGTATTCATGACGGTGACGCAGAATGTCGCATGCAAGGTTCACTGCATGACGGAACGACTGTTCGCTCGCTTTACCCTTGCCAGCAATGTCGTATGCCGTTCCGTGCGCCGGCGAAGTGCGTATGACGTCAAGACCGGCGGTATAGTTCACGCCTTCTGTGAACGACATCAGTTTGAACGGAATCAGTCCTTGGTCGTGATACAGTGCAAGGACACCGTCGAATTTGTTGAACTCGCTGCTGCCGAAGAATCCGTCCGACGGGAATGGCCCGAAGGCAAGAATGCCATTGTTATACGATTCATCGATGGCGGCTTTCACCACCGTGGCATCTTGAGTGCCAATCACTCCGTTGTCGCCAGCGTGCGGGTCGAGTGCCAGAACAGCGATTTTGGGCATTGGAATACCGAAATCGCGTTTCAGCGACTTATGCATCAATTCGATTTTCTCGAGCAAAAGGGGTATCGTGATGGCATCAGGAACTTGTCTGAGAGCCAAATGATTGGTAACAATCCCGATACGTATTCTGTCGCATACCATCATCATCAGCGATTTGCCGTTGAATTTGTTTGAAAGGTATTCGGTATGACCCGGGAAATCAAACTCGGGCGACTGTATGTTTTTCTTGTTGATTGGAGCGGTGACAAGTACATCGACAGCGCCGCGTTTGAGGTCCTCGCAAGCCCTGTCAAGAGCCATGCGGCTAAGCAATCCGGCATTCTCGGTCGATTTGCCCATCTCGATTTTTATCTCGTCTTGAACCAGGTTAATTACATTGAATTTCTTATCCTGCGCCTGTTCAGCATTCGGTATTGCCGTAAAAACCAGGTCTTGCTGCATCGGGAGTAACTTCTTGTGGTATGAAGCCACCTTGGTCGAACCGTACAGTACAGGTGTGCAATGGTCAAACATTCTGGCATCCGAGAAAGTCTTGAGTATCACTTCGTAGCCGATACCATTGATGTCGCCTTGGGTGATTGCGACTTTTATCTTGTTCGTTTCTGTTTTCGTCACGTGAATTATGATTTAGTTAATGGGTGTAAAGGTTAAAGGTTAAAGGGTTATAGGGTTAAAGGGTTATAGGGTTATAGGGTTATAGGGTTATAGGGTTATAGGGTTATAGGGTTAAAGGTTATAGGGTTTTAAGGTTATAGGGTTTTAAGGTTATAGGAGGAGTGAAAGGGGAGTGAAAGGGGAGTGAAAGGGACAATAGTTTTGTATCTAAAAGTTAAAGTTAAGGTTAAAGTTAAAGTTTTTTTCGTTTTCGTTATCGTTTTCGTGCCGAAGGCCTTTTCGTTTTCGTTATCGTTTTCGTTTTCGTGCCGAAGGCTTTTTTCGTTTTCGTTTTCGTACGAAGTTATTTCAACGCATCATACGTCTGCAAGAAAGCGTAGAGCAGTCGCAGTCCGAATCCGGACGCTCCGCAGCCGTAGAAGTGCTCGCGCTTGGAATAGAAGGCGACGCCTGCTATATCAAGGTGGATATACGGATGGTGGGCGAAATGCGCGAGGAAGCGTCCTGCCGTAATCGTCCCAGCATTGGCATGCAGATTGCAGTTAATCATATCTGCCACCTCCGATTTGAGCAACTCGTCGTATTCCTTCCAGAACGGAAGCGGCGCAAGGCGCTCATACACCTGCTGTCCGACAATGCCAAGCAGATTCATCGGGCCTTCTGCATCCTGCTGCATAGCGGCAATGACCGATGTGCCGAGGGCTCTGACGGCAGCACCTGTCAGCGTGGCGGCATCGATTATGAGTTCGGGGTCACATTTGTCGGCATACGCGATGGCGTCGGCAAGGACAAGTCTTCCTTCGGCGTCAGTATTTGTTATCTCCACCGTAGTGCCGTCGTACATCGTGAGGATATCGTCGGCAGCGTATGCGTTTTTTCCGGGACGGTTGTCAGTCAGTGGCAAGAAGGCCATCAACCAAACAGGCAGATGGTTCTCGGCTGCAGCAAAGAGGGTCGAAGCCATAGTTGCCGCACCTGCCATGTCTGACTTCATCTCAACCATATAGTCTCCAGGTTTGATATTCAGGCCACCGGTATCGTACATTATACCTTTTCCGACAAGTGCAACGGGTCTCTTGTTTATGAAATTCGATGGCTTGTATTCAAGAACAACGAAACGGGCTTCATCCTCGCTTCCGCGGTTCACGGCAAGCAGACCACCCATCTTCAGCGTCTCAATCTTCTTCTGACCCATTACCGTACAGTCGACATTGCCCAGCTTCTCAGACTCTTTTTTCAACATTTCTGCAAATTTGGGCGCATTGAGGTACATGACTGGCTCATTAACCCAGTCGCGCAGGGTGTCTATACGGCGCCACAGGTTCAGGTTCTCCCTGAGAGCCTCGCTGTCGAGGATATGGCTGTCGAGGACGACATCGGTCAGCAGGGTGCTTTTCTTTGTTTTATATTTGTCGAAGCGATAGTTGGCCATGTGCAGACCTTCCAGAAAAGCCACAGCCTCTTCCGGTATAATGCCTTCGCCGGTGACAGCAACCTCCTTCACCTCCTCTTTTTCGAGAATCAACTGTATGCCGGCAGCTGCTCGACGCAGTTTTTCAAGCGATTCGGCATTGGGCAACTCACTGTCAAAGTTCTGAACATAAATCTTGTATGGCAACCTGTTGAGGACCACAAGCGAGGATGCGTCGACAGCTCTGCGCTGCTGAACGAAAGCAAGTTCGTCTTTTTTGAAAGGAAGCGAACGTGCTGCCACCTCGCTGCCATACAGAAAAACTACAGACGAATTTATGTGATTGAAATCTATTTTATTAAGTGAAATATTCATAAGAATAATGTTTTTGACGCAAAATTATTAAAGTTGACAAATATTTTGATATTACAGAATGTTATTAAAACTTAATTTTTAACCGTTTGTATCGGAAAACCACAAGACGGCATTGAAAAGTTTTAACTGCAAAAATACACATTTTTCAAGACATATAGTTCTTTGCTCCCGAAAAAGTTTCGAAAAAATCATGGCCTTTCAATAATTTCTATTTAGCGCCTTTATTTGAACTTCAGTGACGACACATCCCGATTTTACATTCTAATAATGAAACCATATATTTATCTCAATTATTTTTAGTATTTTTGCATTTTGTTTGGAAACACGCTGCCAGTGGCTGAATCTGCTGACGCTGTGCATTATATAATAACTTTTTTTATTGCTGTTATATACAGAAATCGCATTATGAGAGACAATCGCGACAACATAGACTTCGGTAATTCCGACATAAAAAAACTTTTTTCACGCTTTTTCTTTCCTACCATCCTGGGGATGCTTTTCAGCATGGCATTCATTTTCACCGACGGCATCTTTGTCGGTCACGGTATTGGCCCACAGGGGTTGGCGGCAATCAACCTGGTCGGCCCTATCATGATGCTGATTAGTGGTCTGGGCATGATGTTCGGAATGGGTGCAAGCGTCGTGGCGGCTATACACCTGAGCAAAGACAACGTCAAAGCGGCACGAATCAACACGACTCAGGCTTACATTGCCGGCATAATCACATCGTTCCTGATCGGAACAATGTGCTATTGTTTTCCCACGCCGATTCTCACACTGCTCGGCGCTAAGGGAAGCCTGTTCGAGGCTGCATACGAATACTATATCTGGTTCATCCCCACGTGCCTGCTTATGATGATAGAGACTATCGGTCTGTTCATCATACGTCTCGATGGATCGCCGCGCTATGCCATGATGTCGAACATGGTTCCGGCACTTGTCAACATTGCGCTTGACTATGTCTTTATTTTCCCGCTCCAGATGGGTCTGAAAGGCGCCTCGCTCGCGACGGACATAGGTGGCCTTGTCGCTGTCATTATGGTGTCGTACTACATGATTTTCCGCACGAAGACTCTGAAACTATACCGTCTTAAAACCACACGAAAGAGCCTTGCCCTGTCGATACGCAACGTTGGCTACATGATACGTCTTGGTGCATCGGGTCTTGTCGGGGAGTTGGCGGTGTCGGTTATGATGCTGAGCGGAAACCTTATGTTCAAACGATACATGGGTACCGACGGCGTATCGGCCTACAGTATAGCATGCTATCTTTTCCCGTTGGTATATATGGTCTACAACGCTGTGGCGCAATCGGCTCAGCCGATCATAAGTTTCAACTATGGAGCCAACAAGACGGGACGTGTAGGCAAAACACTGACTTTCGGCATCTTTGTGAGCGTTGTCCTCGGACTCGTCATTACGATACTTTTTGTGCTTTTCTCAAAAAGCATTGTCGGTATATTCCTCGACAGCGGCGAGAGGGCTGCGGTTCTCGCAAGCGAAGGACTCCCCTACTATGCTGCAGGCTTCGTCTTTATGGCAATAAATATATGTATGGTGGGCTATTATCAAAGCATCGAACGCTCCGGTGCAGCAGTGCTACTGACTATGCTGCGAGGTATCCTCTTTGTGGTTCTGGCTTTCATCCTGTTGCCGATATGGTTCGGGACAAAAGGACTTTGGCTTTCGATACCAATGGCCGAAATACTCACAACTGCAACGATTTGCATCTGGCAACTTATTAAAACAAAACAATAAAAAAACTTTAACTTTAAAATTTAACTTTAACTTTAACTTTTAGATACAAATTGATACAGAACTATTGTCCCCTTCACTCCCCCTTCACTCCCCCTTCACTCCTCCCTCACTCCCCCTATAACCCTCCAACCCTATAACCCTCCAACCCTATAACCCTCCAACCCTATAACCCTTAATCTCAGAGTGGATATTATCAACATACTTCCTGACAGTGTCGCCAACCAGATAGCGGCTGGCGAGGTGGTGGACCGCCCTGCATCGGCTGTCAAAGAACTGCTCGAAAACGCTATCGACGCCGGAGCAACGGAAATACAACTCATTGTCAAAGACGCCGGAAGAACATTGATACAAGTCGTCGACAACGGTTGCGGCATGTCGGACAGCGACGCCAGACTCTGTTTCGAGCGGCATGCAACATCAAAAATAAGCCGCGCCGACGACCTCTTCTCGATCCGCACCATGGGTTTCCGAGGCGAAGCGCTCCCCTCGATTGCCGCCGTGTCGCAAGTCGAGATGCGGACCCGTCAACACGACAATCAGCTGGGCACCCTTGTCGTCATCGAGGGATCGGCCGTCAAGGAGCAGTCGCCATGCAGCTGTTCACCAGGAACATCGATATCGGTCAAGAACCTCTTCTACAACATCCCCGCTCGACGCAATTTCCTTAAACGCGACAGCATCGAACTGTCACATATCGAAGAAGTGTTCCGAAGGGTGGCATTGGCAAACTGGAATGTGGCATTTTCGTTCCATCACAACGGACGCCTACTATACGACCTCCGCGCCGGAAATCTGGCCCAACGTATTGCCGGCATTTTCGGGAACGGATATAACCAGCGGCTTTACAGCATTGAAGAGAATACAGAACCCGTCAAGGTTTTCGGCTATGTCGGCAAAGCCGAATACGTCAAACGCACACGAGGCGAACAATATATATTTGTCAACCAGCGGTTCATAAAACATCCCGGTCTGTCGGCCGCCATCGAACGGGCCTACGCCGAATTGGTGCCGGAACACACCTATCCCGCTTACTTTGTCATGCTTACGGTCGACCCGTCGCGACTGGACGTTAATATCCATCCTACAAAAACGGAAGTCCGCTTCATCGACGAAAGCGTGATTTTCGCAATCCTTAGGGCGGCAACAAAAAAAGCCTTGGGGCAGTTTTCGCTTGCCAACGAGCTTGAATTCAACCCATCGACAGAGCTTGATTTCTCACCAGCCCCCAAGGGTCATGTCCCCGCGGCACCGGAAGTATCCTACAATCCCACCTACAACCCTTTCCGCGCTGAACAATCACACGGCGAGAAGGCGAGACCGGACAAATTCGCATCTTTTTTTGACGATGCTCAAGGTGGCAATAGCGGCAGTATGCCTGCCGAGCATGATGAGCCAGGTATTCCCCGCGAGTTTGGCGAAAGAATGGACGACGTCAGTACGTCAACCGAAAATCGTAGTGCCGACGAGCGCAACGCAGTATCCGTACTGAGTTTCCAAAACAGATACATCCTCGCAACACTCAAGTCGGGCGTTGTTGTCATCGACCGCCAACGAGCCCTCGAACGCATACTGTACGAGCGCTTTGCATCACGCAATCATAGCGCCAACCCGCAACAGCTCCTTTTCCCCGTAAACGTCCATCTCGGCTCTGCCGACAGCGAACTGCTCACCGAACTGATGCCCGATATGAAGGATGCCGGATTCGTGCTTTCCCCGCTCGGACAGAACACCTTCGTCGTCTCAGCAGCTCCGCCAGACGTCGACGACATCTCCATTCAGCATATCATCGAACAAATAATCAGCGATTACAAAAACAGCATGTTGCAGAAAATCAACGACAGGGCTGGCAGCATTGTCTTGACCATGGCACGACAACTGGCGTCGAAAGACTCCTCTCCCCTACGGCCAGAAGAGATGCAGCAACTCATGGCAGACCTCTTCAGTTGCCACACCCCCGATCTCTCGCCATCAGGGAAACGCACCATGTTCGTTCTCTCGGAACAAGAGCTCAAAGAAAAATTCAACAATTAAAAAAACTTTAACTTTAAAATTTAACTTTAACCTTAACCTTAACTTTAACTTCAGATACAGATCTATTGTCCCCTTCACTCCCCTTTCACTCCCCCCTCACTCCTCCCTCACTCCCCCTATAACCCTAAAACCCTAAAACCCTAAAACCCTTTAACCCTCCCCCCCTAAATGTCACAGAACTATTCTCCTCAAGGATTCCGCATGCTGCCAACCGGCGTAAAGCATCTTCTCATTCTTAATGCACTCTTCTACATCGCCGCCTTGGTTTTCCGCAGCTCCATGGGCATCGATCTCGACCGTTGGCTGGCACTCTACTATATCGGCAGCGACAGCTTCCGTCCGTGGCAGTACCTGACCTACATGTTCATGCATGGCAGTTTCGAACACATATTTTTCAACATGTTCGCCCTTTGGATGTTCGGATACATCCTCGAAAATTTCTGGGGAACACGACGGTTCGTTATCTTCTATCTGCTCTGCGGCATTGGTGCCGGAATGTTCCACACCCTCGTGACAGGCCTCATGGCGATGCCCGTACTGAACGACATCAACATTTACGCATCAAATCCATCGCCCGAAGCGCTCATCCAGATATACAACGACCATTTTGAAGGAATCATTAACCCTCAGTGGATTACAGAGGTTACCAACGCTTGGCGCAGTGGAATGCAAGGGGATTTCGCTCTGGACACCACATCGGCCCTCATGGAGGTGTACAACAAATCCGTCATCGGCATCCCCACTGTTGGCGCATCGGGCGCCATCTATGGCATCCTGCTTGCATTCGGTATGATGTTTCCCGAGGAGCGTATCTATCTCTATTTTCTTGTTCCCATCAAAGCCAAATGGTTTGTAGTTGGTTACGCTGTCGTCGAACTCGTTACCGGCATTATTGGCACCAACGACGGAATAGCCCATTTCGCTCACCTTGGCGGTATGCTCGTCGGCCTGATTCTCATTCTCATGTGGCGCAGAAGGAGGTAAAAGCGTGTCCGACACTGCACAATACAGGAAAGGCTTGATATACGGGCTTCTGTGCTACTGCATCTGGGGCCTCTTCCCTCTCTATTGGCGACTGCTCGACCATGTCGACAGTTTCGAGATCCTGGCACACCGGATGCTATGGTCCGCAGTCTTTATGATTGTTCTGTTTGTCGGCATAAGGCACCGTAGCATCAAAAAAAGCATCCACACTTTTCGACAATGGATGGGGCTATTGCTCACCAGCGTGCTTATCAGCTTCAACTGGGGGTTGTATATCTGGGCCATAAACCATGGCTATATTCTGCAGAGCAGCATAGGATATTATATTAACCCTCTTGTCAACGTATTGCTTGGATACCTCTTCCTCCACGAACGTCTCAACCGGGCCCAATCGGTTGCCCTGCTCTTTGCTTTGGCGGGTGTGCTGTATTTCACCATCGACTATGGTCATTTCCCGATAATCTCCATCGGCCTTGCACTGAGTTTCGGAATCTACGGCCTGCTCAAGAAGAAAATGGGCCTTCCGGCAACCGAAGCGCTGACTGTCGAGACTATATGGATGATGCCTGCCGCTGCTGCCTTTATTCTGTGGTCATATAACGCTGGCGACTCCGCTCTCAACTCATTCGATGCACTAACGTGGATACTCCTCTTGGCCGCGGGTGCCGTAACGGCCATTCCTTTACTGCTTTATGGCAAGGCTGCAGAAAGAATAACATTGACCGATCTCGGATTCCTGCAATACCTCTCACCTACAGGACAGTTCCTTATCGGGGTTTTTGTTTACGACGAGCCTTTCACGACAGCACATATAGTGTGTTTTGCGTGTATCTGGACCGGGCTGGCAATCTTTTCGGTCGATGCACTGAAGCCGAAAAAACTTGTCACGAAAGTACATTAGACCTCCACAACCACTTCTGTCAGTCTCGCAATCTTTTTCGTCATCGTTCTTTCGGACCCGATTCCTTACGCGGTTTTCTGACTGGGGGAACATATCCGACACGAAACACGTCACGATGCGTCAGCAACAGTACCGTTGACAATGCAGCACCAAGAAAATCGCATATCATGCACGACAGCCATACTCCGACAACACCGTCACCGCTACTGCGAAACATGATGCCAGGAAGTATCAGCGAGATGGGTATCAGGAACAACACTTGTCGTGACAGACTGGTAACTATAGCAATCCACGGCTGATCAATCGATTGGAACAGTTGCGAGTTGACAATGGTATAGGCAATAAAGGGCGCAAGCGCCATCAAATACCGCATGGCTGGTATGCCCATATTCACAATCTCGCTGTCGTCGTTGAAAAACTTAATGATTGTTCCGGGAAACAGCAGCGACAGTGCAGAACCCAAGATTCCGAGCGCCACACACACCTTCATGGTTAGGATATACACTTCTCGCAAACGGTCGTTGCGGCAAGCTCCATAGTTGTAGCCGGCAATGGGTTGCATACCCTGGCAAACGCCCAGGAACATCATGAATATCAAGCCCGCCGCCGAATTTACGACTCCATAAACGGCAACGGCATTGTCGCCACCATACATCGAGAGTTGCCTGTTGAGGATGGCAACCACTGCAAAAGCAGCCACATTCATCGAGAATGGGCTTATTCCGATGGCAAGGATATTGCGGAAAATATATAGCTTCGGAGCCCAACAGTGTGATTTGAACCGTATGAATGAACGACGGTCGACGAAATGCAGCACCGACACTATGGCTGTAACCGCCATCGAGATAGTTGTACCCCATGCGGCACCGGCAACTCCCTGCCCCATCAGCGAAATGAAAAAATAGTCGAGAACAATATTCAGTATGGCTCCTCCTATCATTATCCACATCGCTTTGACGGGATAGCCGGTGGCACGTATCAAACCCGTAAGGTTATATGTCATAGTGACAAGGAACATGCCCGGAAGCACAATATCCATATATTCACATGCAAAGTCGATGGTTTGGGCCGAGGCTCCGAAGAGCGTAAGGATTGGACGCATCCAGATATAGCCTGCCGTGACGAACATAAAACCAAACAGGAAGGTGAGCAGCATGGTGTTGCCCAGAATCTTCTCGGCCCAGCGGTTGTCTTTGCGACCAAGGACAATACTCATTCGCGACGACGCTCCTGCTCCGACAAGTGAACCAAACGCATGGACAATATTCATCACTGGGAATGTGATAGCCAACGCAGCGAGATAGAGGGTCCCATAGCCGTCACCACTGTGTCCGAGGAATATCCGGTCGACTATGTTATAGACTGATGTCACCACCTGGCTTGTTACTGCAGGAATGGCATACTGCCACAACAGCCGACCGACTGGTTGGCTCTCCAATTCTTTGGTTTTGTCAGTCATTTCTCTTTATTTTGTTTTCCAAAGCAACAAAAGCATTGTATGCAACAAAGCCGTTGGCGAGTTCGATGGAGCGTTCGTCAACAATAAGGTTGGGACGGTGAAGGTTGCTGAAAGGTGTGCCCGGCTCGTGAATCCCAATTCGGAAATAGCACGCAGGTATCTTCTGGGCAAAAAAGGCAAAGTCTTCGGCTGTCATACGCATGTCCAACCACTCGACATTCTCGTTGCCGATAAAACTGCATGCATTGTCGTACACCTGTTGCGTGCATTCGTCGTCGTTCACCACATAGGGGTATCCGTAATCAATGAAGAGGTCGCACTCCCCTCCCATGCTTTCGGCCACTCCGCACGATATCTTGCGTATCCGTTCGTGGGCCTCAAGACGCCATTTCTCATCAAATGTACGTATTATGCCTTCCATCTTCACTTCGTCAGGAATAATATTGGTTCGTCCGCTACCTATTATTTTCCCGAAACTCAGTGTGGTAGGCATCATCGGAGAAGCATTTCGACTGACAACCTGTTGAAGTGCAACAACAATATGGCAAGCTATAAGAATCGGATCGACACTCAGATGCGGTGTCGCTCCATGTCCGCCACGCCCTTTTACGGTCCAATAGAGCTCGTCGGTCGATGCCATATACTTGCCCTTTCGCATGCCGACACGCCCATAGTCCATTTCCGGTAGACAATGGAATGAATATATCTCGTTGGGCATGAGTGCGTCAAAGAGTCCGTCGTCCATCATCATGCGCGCACCTCCCGGATACATTTCCTCCGACGGCTCGAAGATGAACATGATCGTTCCGTGCAGCTTGTCGCGCATGTCGCAAAGTATTTTTGCGGCTCCGAGAAGCGAACTCGTGTGCATATCATGTCCACAGGCATGCATGACCCCCGGATTCTGCGACGCAAAAGGCAAGCCCGTTTCTTCCTGCAAAGGCAACGCATCGTAGTCGCTTCGAAGGGCTACACAATATCCATCGGGTTCAATCCCGCCACGAAGCACAGCCATACAACCTGTCTTTCCAATACCAGTACGGGGTTGCAGACCCATTTCGCGGAGCCGTTCGGCAACATATTCCATTGTGCCGTATTCCTGTTGCGAGAGTTCCGGATGGCTGTGGAGCCATCGCCGCCACCGAATCACTTCGGCATTTATGTCGTGAGCTCTCTTTTTGATCTCTTCAATTATTTCGATATGTGACAAAGCAAAAAAAGGTTATAGGGTTATAGGGTTAAAGGGTGAAGAGTTGTTTTCGTCTTCGTTTTCGTACGAAGCTCTGTATCTAAAAGTTAAAGTTAAAGTTAAAGTTAACGTTGATGGAATCTTAGTTATATTTATTAGAGTAATTAGCATGTAATTATATCCTGCGTAGCCTTCGCGTAATTCGAGTAATTCGCCGTTTAAAATAAGGTTAACGTTGATGAATTGTATCTGAAGTTAAAGTTAAGGTTAAAGTTAAGGTTGGGGATTTTCGTTTTCGTCTTCGTTTTCGTTAAAGTTAAGGTTAAGGTTAAGGTTAAAGTTAAAGTTAACGTTGATGGAATCTTAGTTATATTTATTAGAGTAATTAGCATGTAATTATATCCTGCGTAGCCTTCGCGTAATTCGAGTAATTCGCCGTTTAAAATAAGGTTAACGTTGATGAATTGTATCTGAAGTTAAAGTTAAGGTTAAAGTTAAAGTTAAAGAAACTTGTTGAACACAGGATTGGCATAGATTGCCAGGAAGAAATCCATGATTTTTTCCCTTGCGGCCAGCGACGGACCTTTTAGCGAAGTGTGTTCGGCGTACGACATGAAATCCTCCAACTGCTGCGTCGTATAGTTGTCCACATATTGGGCATCACCCCTCACAAGGTCGGCAGCAATGTAGTTTGTCTTATGCAGCCTGTAACCTTGATGTATACGGTTGTCGATTATGTCGACAAGTGCCGTATAACGTTCGTTCTTGAACAAAGCTGCGCACGAAGCCACCTCTTCTGCTGTGATAGGCTTGCAAAAATGAAGATGCACATCCCCTTTTTGTTGCGATATGCCCATCATGATGCTGACAACGTCCTCATGCTGGGTCTTTTCATATATACCCGTCGATGATGTGTATTCGGCAACGCTTTTCATCAAGTCACAAGGCTCGTATTCGTAGCTGATGGCTACAGGTACAATATTGAGTCTGATGAAGTCTGCCTCAAAGTCGCCCGTACCCGCCATCGAGAACATCTTCAGCAACCCCTGGTCCGTACGGTCGTCTCCGTTTTTCGTTCGGCCGTTCCGCTGCGCAATCCATACCGAGCTCCGCTTTTCGAAAAGGACATGATGTATATAGTTCGACAGGAAAACAGAGTTGTTGTAGAATTCGCGGCGCGACCCGTCGCGGATTATCGTGAACATTTTGTTCAGACGGAAAAGGTCTATCATGAAGTCATTCTTCATCAGGTTGTCGCCAAATCCGATTTCCGGTGTTTTTATGCCGTTGGCAATCAACGCCACATCGAGCAGGCCGGCATCGAGCGTGATATCGCGATGGTTCGAAACAAAAAGGTAACACTTGTCGGCCGATATGTTCTCCAGCCCGTCGTATGTGAACGACGACATGCTCCGCTGCACAATCTGATAGACCAGCGGACGCATCACCATATACTGCAGCTCGTCGCACGTTGTGATGCACTCCATCAACGCTGCAAAAGCATCGGCATCGACATTCGGATTCATCGTTTTCACCAGTCGGCTGAACATGGGGTTATGTGCCAGGCGGGCTATCGCCGATGGCACCTCCGCCGGCGTGTAGGGCTCTATACTTGAGAAATCAAATTCTGTCACAATATTTAATGTATCTAAAAGGGTTATAGGGTTTTAGGGTTATAGGGTTATAGGGTTATAGGGTTAAAGGGTTATAGGGTGAAGAGTTGTTTTCGTTTTCGTCTTCGTTTTCGTGCCGAAGGCCTTTTCGTTTTCGTGGTGTGCCGTCGGCTCGGCCGACAACGAAGTTCCGTATCTAAAAGTTAAAGTTAAGGTTATGGTTAAGGTTAAAGGGTTAAAATGTTTTAGGGTTTTAGGGTTTTAGGGTTTAAAGGTTAAAATATTACTGTTTTAAAATTCTCTTTTGGAAGATTTTCAAAACGATTTTCGAACGATTTTGAGCGCAGCGACCAAAAAAAATTCGTGTAATTCGATGGTCGTGTGCGACCATTCGCGAAGATAGAGACCAAGTAAATATTCGTTCAATTCGTGATATTCGTGTTCAAATAAGGGGGTTAAAAGGTTTTAGGGTTAAAGGTTTTAAGGTTAAAGTTTTTTCGTTTTCGTCTTCGTTTTCGTGCCGAAGGCCTTTTCGTTTTCGTTTTCGTGGTGTGCCGTCGGCTCGGCCGACAACGAAGTTCCGTATCTGAAGTTAAGGTTAAGGTTAAGGTTAAGGTTAAAGAAATTAGAGTAATTAGCATGTAATTATATCCTGCGTAGCCTTCGCGTAATTCGAGTAATTCGCCGTTTAAAATAAGGTTAACGTTGATGAATTGTATCTGAAGTTAAGGTTAAGGTTAAAGTTAAAGTTGATAAACATGCTCTTTTTCGCGCAACAGTCCGTTATAGAAGGCAATCGTATGAAGTTCAGTATCTGCAGCTATTACGAACGGCTCACTGTAGCGCCTGAATTTGCCGTCGCCTGTATGGTAATAGATGTCCGTCCCTTCGGTTTCTGAATGTATTGCAATTCGTGACGTCCCGTCCGAAAGTTTCTCTTTCGACACCCACGGGGTGAACGACGACGTCCCGACACGGTAGTCATTCGCTCGCAGCCGAATGATATTGCGGGCTATGCGGTGACGGAACGATTCCCAGTCCCTTGACGATGACGGTGACCACAGGACCTCTGCCATCGCACACATTCGCGGCAGCAACATATATTCTGCCATCTCGGGCGTGTTGATGTATTCTGTCCACAGATTGCATTGCCCGCCGAGTATATGCTTGCGGTATCGTTCGGGTAGCGATTCGGGCATCGGGTCGAATTGGTATACCTTGTGCAATGTCAACAGCGAATTGGGCATCGCCGGCGGCTGGAACTCCGGATCGGCCTGATAGAAATTCAGATAGCAGAACTCCATAGGCGTCATGATCACATCGTTGCCGCGACGGGCAGCCTCAATGCCGCCTTTATCGCCTCGCCACGACATCACCGTCGCGTCGGACGACACTCCGCCCTCCAGTATCTCGTCCCATCCTATTATGCTCTTCCCTTGCCGCATCACATATTTTTCCATCTGCACAATCATCCAACCCTGCAGCTCCTCTTCGTTTTTCAGGCCCTCCTTCTTTATTCTCTGCTGACAACGGTCGCATCGCTTCCAGTTGTCCTTGACGGCTTCGTCGCCTCCTATGTGAATGTATTTGTATGGAAACAACGGAATAACCTCGTCCATAACGTCTTTGAGGAACAGCATGACGCTGTCATTCCCTCCGCACAGTATTGCCCGCGGAGGCCAATAAGGGCCATACTGTACCGTGTATGTCGTGTCGTCTCCCGCACATGCAAACTGCGGATAGGCCTCGAGTACCGCACAGCAATGCCCCGGTATCTCTATCTCGGGAATGATGTCGATATAGCGTTCGGCAGCATATTCCACAATCTCTTTCACCTCCTCTTTCGTGTAGTATCCGCCATTGGTCCTCGCCTCACCCTCTCGTGGCGGCTCGGCCTCGCCCCAAGGGACATTGTCGCGGTCCACTCGCCACGAACCGACATCGTTCAACAACGGATATTTGGCTATCTCTATCCGCCACCCGTGGTCGTCCGTAAGATGCCAGTGGAACCGGTTCATCTTGTAACGCGCCATAAGGTCCAGATGCTTCTTGATCTGCGTGACTCCAAAAAAATGACGCGACACGTCCAAGTGTGACCCTCGCCAGCCGAAACGGGGATAGTCCTTTATATGGCATGCCGGCAGAACAATCTTGCTATATCGCGTCTCGCTTATGTCCTCTGGCAACATCTGGACAAATGTCTGGAATCCGTAGAATAGTCCCTGCTCGCTGTTGGCGGCAATGACAATATTGTCCTTCGTGACATCGATCGTGTAGCCTTCTTCGCCGATCTCGGGTACCAAGGTGTCGTTTATGATGAACTGGATAGAATTGTTTTCCATCTTGCCGGCAAGCACTGGATTGAAATGCCATTGGCGCAGAAGCCGCGAGATATATTTTATCGACGCGTCGTTCTGACCGACATTACCACCATAGCACGTCGTGCTTCCCGATAGCGTGAAGCTGCCTCTCTCCATCTCCATCTCCACGGGCATAGGTACTATCGCATATTCATTGATCGTGATTTTCCGCCCACATGAGCCGAAAAACACCACCAATGCCATTATCGAAAAAACTGAATATCTAAATCTATACATTGTTTTGTCTCTTTCCATTAAATCTGCAAAATTACTATAATATTTTCACATATCGCACCTTTTTAGTTATATTTAACTCAATAATGATGTTTAATTGAAAAAATACGGAGAGGAATCCCTCTCCGTATATGCAGCATTAATGTACAAGGCAACTTCTATAAAATTCGTTTCTTTCGCGTTTTGCTTGAAAAAAAGGGTTAAAGGATTGAAGGATTGAAGATATTAAGGGGATTTTCGTTTTCGTTTTCGTTTTCGTTTTCGTTTTCGTTTTCGTACGAAGTTAGTGTATTCAAATCATCTTTAAGTAATTGACCTCCTGCTGTGTCAGCTCTCGTGAACGTCCTCGGGGAAGGTCTTTCTTCGTCAGTCCTGCAAACACTGTCCGGTCTAGCTTTTTGACCTCATAGCCGAAATGCTCGAATATGCGGCGCACTATCCTGTTTTTGCCAGAGTGGAGTGCCACTCCAACAACATGACGGTCCTTCCCATCGCCCTGATACTGTACATCATCAACCGAAATGTATCCGTCTTCTAGTTCGATGCCTTCAAGCATCTGTCGCATATCCTCTCGGCTGACATTCTTGTCACATTCAACCTGGTAGATTTTATACACCTTCGACGATGGGTGTGTGAGCTTTTTTGCCAGATCTCCATCGTTGGTGAAAAGCAGCAGTCCTGTAGTGTTTTTGTCAAGCCGGCCAACAGGATATATGCGCTCGCGACAGCAACCTACCATCAGTTGCATGACCGTGTTCCGCTCCTGGGGGTCGTCCACTGTCGTGATGTATCCCTTTGGCTTGTTGAGCAGAAAATATCGTTTTGTTTCGCTTCGCAGTATCTCTCCGCCATAGGCTACAATATCGCCTTCCTTCACTTTATATCCAAGTGTCGTGACGACTTCACCGTTGACAGAAACAGCTCCGGCTTCGATCAGTTTGTCGGCATCGCGACGTGAACATATTCCGGCATTCGCTATATACTTGTTCAGACGGGTTGTCCCATCATTGACGGCTGTCTTCGGCTCGGGCTTTTGGGTTACGGCCTTTTTTGCCTGCCCCCGGCTGTTCCTTACCGCATGGTCTTTGCGGACTCGTTTGGCTACTTCCTCTCGTTCGTATGGCTTGTTGCGACTTTTGCGACCGTATGATTCCTTTGGCTTTTCTTCTCTCGATTTTTGGCTTCGGACTTTTTTATCTGTGCTGTCGCCTGTGGGTCTGCTGTTTTTCATGGGTCGATTTTTTTGGAACATATTGATGTGAAATGTCTTGTATATGTCTGTTTTTATGTTTATCGTTTTATATCTATTGACGACTGGCCGAAATGCATAACGTATGGTCCTACGTTTTCCAAAGCTTGGGTCTCCAAGACTTTTGAGACTTCTTGTGCCATCATCAGGAATATCTGCAGATTGTTGTTGATTAACCACTTGATGGAATCAATATCTTCTCGGCATGCCAATGCGAACATGAGGTTGCACCGATGTGTGGCTTTACCAATCCATACTCGTGCCTTCTCCTCGCCGTCGATGGCGTTCGACAGGATTGCAAGCCACTCGTAATGGTTCGTAAACAGCCATTTCATCGCTTCCGTATCTCCCCTTATGGCATTCGAGAATGCGGCAAGCTCGGGATATCCATTAGACATCAGCCATCTGAAAAAATCTTTTCTCCCAGATATGCACTTGCATAGCACAAGCAGTATCTTTATGTCGTATTTCTCAAGTCCCAAAGCTGTTTAGCTCCTTATTTTTGCACCCAACTGCGTTTCCAGATTTTTCTGTAATTTTGCCATCACAGACTCGATCTGCTTGTCGGTCAATGTCTTGTCAGGATCCTGAAGGATGAAGCTTACTGCATACGACTTGTATCCGTCGGCAATGCCTTTGCCCTGATAGACATCAAAGAGCGACACTTTGCGAAGCAGTCTCTTCTCCGTAGCGTGTGACACTGTCTCTATCTGGCTGAAAGTTACATCATTCGACATTACCAAGGCCAAATCGCGACGCACTTCCGGAAATTTGGGTATTTCACTGAAGGTGACATCTTTGCTCGGAAGCAGCTTTAAGAGGAGATCCCAATTGATATCGACATAGAATACTTCCTGTCGGCAGTCCATCTTTTGCAACAGTTTGCGATCGACTCGTCCGGCCACAGCAAGCTGTTTTTTGTTGTCGCGGACTTGCCATGACAAACCTTCCGAAAGGTATTGTTCGGTGGCGGGTATGGTCTGAAGTCTCTCGATAGGAATGCGAAGCCTGTGCATGATATTGAGGAGATGTGCCTTGGCGTCGAAGAAATCAACTGCTTTGCGCGGACCTCGCCAACTTTCGCCAGCAACAGAACCGGTCATGAAGTATGAAAGATGCTGCGTCTCGATGTAACGTTTTGTTACAGAAAGTGCATCGGTTTCGTCTGGGTTTTTCACATAGCTCCGCCCAAATTCATATATTTTCTGGTCGAAGATTTTGTGGTTCATGTTGTATGATATACACTCCAAACCGTTGTACAGGAGCGTCTGACGCATGACGTTAAGCTCTTTCGACAGTGGATTCAGTATCTCTACACACCGCTCGGCCGGGAAGTCTGGATTGTCCTGATAGTAGCTGCTCTTGGTCAACGAATTGTTCATTATCTCGTTGAAACCATTGTATGTCAAGTAGTCGGAAGCTATATTTTTTATTTTCTGCGGATTCGGCTTCACTCCGTATGCCAGACAGCTGTTCAACCGCTCATCAAAATCGACATTGTTGTATCCATAGATTCGCATGATTTCCTCGACCACGTCGCATTCGCGATATACATCGACTTTGCATGTCGGTATGCGTAGCAACATCCCCTCGGAATCTTCTTCCTCTATTTCTATATCGAGCGATTTCAACGATGTGCGTATTGCATCGACAGGCACCTCCTTGCCTATCAGGTCGGCAACACGGCGGAAATTGATCTGCACTTCAGCTCTTTCTATCGGCTTGGGATACAAGTCTATAATATCGCCACAGATTTCGCCTCCGGCAAGTTGTCCAATCAGATATGCTGCACGGCGGAGTGCCCAAATTGTTATGTTTGGATCGCATCCTCGCTCGTAACGGAACGAGGCATCGGTCTTCAAACCATGGCGCTTCGAGGTCTTACGTATGCTTACGGGATTGAAATAGGCACTCTCGAGGAATATGTCTTTTGTCTCCATCGTAACGCCTGATTTCAGTCCGCCAAAGACTCCGGCAATACACATGCCTTCTTTCTCATTGCAGATGATCAGGTCTCTGCTGTCCAATTTCCGTTCTACTCCGTCAAGTGTAACAAACGGGGTGTCCTGAGGTAAACATTTGACCGTTATCTGATTGCCCTCTATCTTGTCGGCATCGAAAGCATGGAGCGGTTGACCGACCTCCATCAGAACGAAATTGGTTATATCGACGATGTTGTTGATTGGGCGCAGTCCAACGGAACGCAATTTGTCTTTCAGCCAATCGGGAGACTCCTGCACCTTGACGTTCTTGATTGTCAATCCGCTGTATCTTGGACACAATGTTTGGTCTTCGACATTTACCTTTATTGTTCCAGCAGCATTGGAACACTGGTTGACAGTGAGTTTTTCATTGACCTGAGGCCATTTTATGGCTTTATGTTCTCCGTTGCGTGTGTTGAGGACTGCCACAACATCGCGTGCAACTCCTATGTGTGATGTGGCATCGCTACGGTTGGCTGTAATGGCCACCTCGAGGGTATAGTCGTCCTTTACACCAAAATAATCACGTGCGGGCATTCCGACAGGGGCATCGTCGGGCAGGACCATAATTCCGTCATGACTGTTGCCCAATTGCAGCTCATCCTCTGCACAAAGCATGCCTTCGCTGACTTCTCCTCTTAGCTTTCCTTTCTTTATTTCATAGAATTCAGTGTCTGAAGTCCATATTTTTGTCCCGATCTGCGCACAGACAACTTTTTGGCCTGCTGCAACATTGGGGGCTCCACATACAATGTGCAACGGCTCCGTAGCACCCACATCGACAGTGGTTATATGAAGGTGGTCGGAATTGGGATGCGGTTCGCATGTCAGCACCTGAGCTATTACGACATGTTCCAATCCTCCTTTGATAGTCTCGACTTTCTCCACTCCCTCAATTTCAAGTCCAGAGAAGGTCAGTAAATCATCCAGTTCGTTTGGCGACAGAGTTGTGTCGACGTAATCTTTCAGCCAGTTATAGGAAATTTTCATTGAGGTTATTGATTATATGTTTGTTTATTGATATTAAATACTGTTCTGTATCTGAAGTTAAGGTTAAGGTTATAGGGTTATAGGGTTATAGGGTTATAGGGTTAAAGGGTTATAGGGTTATAGGGTTATAGGGTTATAGGGTTTGAAGGGTTGAAAGGGTTATAATGGGTTTGAAGGGTTTTAGAGGAACGAAGTTGTTTTAGTTTTAGTTTTCGTATCTGAAGTTAAGGTTAAGGTTAAGGTTAAAGTTTTGTTTTCGTATCTGAAGTTAAAGTTAAGGTTAAAGTTAAGGTTATTAGAGTAATTAGCATGTAATTATATCCTGCGTAGCCTTCGCGTAATTCGAGTAATTCGCCGTTTAAAATAAGGTTAACGTTATTTATTGTATCTGAAGTTAAGGTTAAGGTTAAAGTTAAAGTTAAAGTTTTTTCACTGCTCTCGCACGGTAGTACGGTGAATAGTTAGTGCTGAAGTAGCAGCCTATTCCACCAGGACCGCATGCGTATGTGTGCGATTCGGAGCAAGGTGTCTGCGTCCAATAGAATGTGTGATATTTAAGAATTGGTTTTTCGCCTTTTTTTTCGAGGTTGATGTTTATCAGGGTCTTGAACTTTTTGACTCGTTCCATCTCACTTTTGCTCGGCAGATGCCAACTGGTGTCGCTGAACGACGATGCCCATCTATAGGCCGAATCGGCATCAACGTTTTCAATCTCGTCGAGCGACATCAGCAGCAAAGGCTTTTTGTCGGGCGTGACCTCCACCACAACTCCTTTCGTACCATCAATTTTCAGAATGTCGCCAGGAGCATAACCATGTTCACAGCCGATAAAAATAAGGGTCGTAAGTCCTAACAACAATATGTTTTTTTTCGTCATATCTTTCAATTAATCAAAAATAACAATCTTGGACAACAAGTTGGTTGGTTGAATCTTGAGTCAAACACTCATCCCATTGGACACTGACGGTGTCGACTGCGGTTTTTTCGCTCTTTTCGTACAGTCTGTATTGAACTGTCGGCAGGTCCATTTCACTGTACACGAGACCTCCGTCATTGTTGTCAATATTGCTGTACATAGTGAGCAGATGCCTGTTGCCGTATTTGCTGTCAAAGGTTATTCTCTTGTATCGATAGAAATACTCTTCGGCTTCAACAGCCTGGTTCAGCTCGTCGGAAACCGATATCGTCTCGCCATAGTCAAGATACGGCAAAATGATTTTCATGTCGCTGAGCAATTCCTGGTTCGAGTTCACCTTATGGATGCTGGCCAGGTTGAGAATCAGTCCTGTTCCAAATACCACTATGGCAATTCCCATCAGCACACGCTCGGCGGTCTTGTTCATATTCTCCAACCAGTCCTCTAAAAGATCATACAAGAGGCATGCCATGGAAATAGCGAAAAATGGCAATGTGGGAACGATATAGAACTCCTGTTGTTTGTGACCAAGCATGATCGGAAGTATGCCTGAAAGTCCTATGGCAAGAAAGAACCATCCCAGTTTCGAGCGCTCTATCTGTACTGCACTAAGCTTGTCGCTGAAGCGCCAATGGAACATATAGCGATAGAACGGACGCCCCTTGATGCGTATCAGACAGAGCAACAGCATTATGGCAATTGGTATTGAACTCTGAAGCAACAGTGCATACAGAATGTAGAATCTCGATGCAACCGTCTGAACGTGAAGTACTCCGCCAATCATTTGGCCATGAACATAGTTGTACAGATGGTGATAGACATCGGGCGAAACAAAAATCACGACAAACAGGGTGACCATCCATACCGCCAATATGACGCCTGTTGTATAAATCGGGAAAAGCACCCTCTCGCGACGCACCATCAGCCAATAGAGAATGGGGAAAAAGATCGGGAACAATCCAGCAAACCCCTTGACCATGAATGCCAGTTCCATCATCAATGCAGCAAGTACAATCCAGCCGGTCCTGCTCAGCTTATAAGGACCTGTTTTTTTGCCTACAGCCAATCGGGAATGGGCTATAAACGATGCTCGTCCTGCCTTGAGAAGGAAAACCACAGACAATAGTATGAACATCGTCATAGTGCTCTCCAACAGATTGTTGGTTGCCGACCATGAGACAATGGGTATCGTTATCCAGCACATCAACGGAAGCCATCCGGTACGCAATGACTGACCAATCAGTTTCCATATCCACAATATCAGGGCTGCCAAGATGAAATAGGTCAATACAGAATAGACTTTTTCGGCCATGAAAGTATTATCGCCAAAAAGTTTATACCATTGGCTTTCAAGCCAGTACCCTAAAGGCAGATAATTCTGTCGCTCTATACTGCCGGGGGTGTCGAGCGAAGGGAGCCAGAAGTCCTCGAAACCTTCAGACATACGCTGCGATATAACAGCATTATCCATTCCTACACGCGACAAACCTTCGGTCAGGAAGCCGCCTGAAATAAAGAGCAGGAAAGCTCCTATGACAATAAAATACAATGAGGTTTGTCGTTTCATGATAGTGTGGTTTTATTAATGGCAAAAGCTGTTATACAATGAGATTACAAACCAACATGTCAGTCGTTGATTTTGAACGAATCCTTCAACGTGCACGAACGGTTGAACACCAAGTGGTCGGCATTTCCGTCAGGATCGGTACAGAAATATCCCATACGTTCGAACTGGAATCGTACAGGTGCTGCTACCCCGTTTTCGTAATGTTCCTGCTTGATGTCGTCCAATATACATGGTTCGATTTTGCAGTTGTTTATCGTACGGAGGGAATCGGGATTGAGGTTGTCGAGGAACGATCCACCTTCAGGCACATCGTCCGGCGCTTCGGCAGCAAAAAGACGGTCGAACAAGCGTACCTCGGCATTGACGGCGTGTCTTGCCGAAACCCAATGGATCGTACCCTTCACTTTGCGTCCGTCGGGGGCGTCGCCACCTCGTGTAGCAGGATCGTACGTGCAGTGGATGCATATCACATTGCCATCGGCATCCTTCTCTACACTCTGGCATTTGACGAAATAGGCGTATCTGAGTCTGACTTCATTGCCAGGTGTCATACGGAAATACTTCTTAGGAGGATTCTCCATAAAGTCTTCACGTTCAATGTAAAGCTCCCTGCAGAATGGAACTTCGCGTTTTCCGTCGGCTTCGTTTTCAGGGTTGTTTATTGCCGTCAGCATTTCTTCCTTATCCTCCGGATAGTTGTCGATCACAACCTTTACCGGGTCAAGGACTGCCATACGGCGCTGGGCAACCTTGTTAAGGTGTTCGCGCAAAGAAAATTCCAGCAACGAATAGCTTATAATATTGTCGCGCTTTGCAACGCCAATGCGTTCGCAGAAATTACGAATACTTTCGGGCGTATATCCTCTGCGACGGAAACCGCAGATAGTAGGCATACGCGGGTCGTCCCAGCCGCTCACATACCCTTCTTTGACCAGCTGCAGCAGCTTGCGCTTCGACATGACAGTGTAGTCGATGTTCAGTCTGGCAAACTCATACTGGTGGCTCGGATAAATGCCGAGTTGCTCAATGAACCAGTCATACAGCGGACGATGGATGTCGAATTCCAACGTACAGATGGAATGGGTGATATGCTCTATCGAGTCGCTTTGACCATGTGCATAGTCATACATCGGATAAATGCACCACTTGTCGCCCGTACGATGATGATGGGCATGCAGTATACGGTACATGATCGGGTCGCGGAACATCATGTTCGGGTGTGCCATGTCGATTTTGGCGCGAAGCACGCGGCTACCATCAGCAAACTCACCGTTTTTCATCCTTTCAAACAGGTCGAGGTTCTCTTCGACACTGCGGTCGCGCCAAGGGCTGTTTTTGCCCGGAGACGTTACCGTGCCGCGATTTTGACGGATTTCCTCAAGGGTCTGGTCGTCAACATAAGCCAGGCCTTTCTTAATCAATTCCACAGCCCATTCGTAAAGCTGCTCAAAATAGTCTGAGGCATAGTGTACGCCAGCCCATTCGAAACCCAACCAACGGATGTCGTTCTGTATGGAGTCGACATATTCTGTGTCCTCTTTGACTGGGTTTGTGTCATCAAAACGTAGGTTTGTCTTTCCTCCATATTTTTTTGCAAGACCAAAATTCAGACAAATGGATTTGGCATGACCAATATGGAGATAGCCATTAGGTTCCGGTGGAAAACGGGTCAAAATAGACTTGTAAGTTCCGTCAGCAAGACCTTTTTCGATGATTTCCTCTAAGAAATTGAGCTGTTTTTCGTTGTTTTCTTCCATTAAAAATCTATTTATAATACAAGCTCTTTTATTCAAGTGCTCTGATTTATACTATAATAAAGCCCGCCAAGCAAAACTTGGCACTTTTACAAAAATACTAAAAATATAATAAATAGACCTTCTCGGCCTGAAAAAAATATGACCGAGGCCTTCTTTGTGCCGTCAAAGTCCGGCGGCAGTTATCAATGTCAAGTAGTTAATATAGTTTTCAAGTCCGCATCGTTCGCAAGTGTCAGCGGGGTCATGATAGCCTCCGTATCTCTGCCCCATTGTCAGGAAGAAAAGCGATGGAACGTGTTTACTGAAATACCAGTGGTCGCTGTTTGGACGGTTTTTGCGTTCACGGATTTCCGGGGCTATCTGTAGGGCTTCGTTCAGCTTCTGTAATCTTTCTACGAAAGGTCTTGTTTCCTGTGCATCGGCATTGAATACCATCAACCCTTCGTCGCCACCGCAGAACATGTCGATATTCACCAAAAGCCTTACTTTGTCGAAATCGAAAACAGGGTGCTCGACAGCATATTTTGAGCCCTGCAGACCTGCCTCCTCTCCGCTGAAGAAACAAAAAACGTGCGTGTAGTGAGGCTTCTCGTCGACCGACATTCTTGCGATATCCAACACGGCTGCGACACCGCTCCCGTTGTCATGAGCTCCATAGAAAACAACCGAATCGCCCATTGTGCCGAGATGGTCATAATGTGCCGTGTACACAATCATCGTATCCACTTCACCCTGGACATAACCATATATGTTTTGTGTCTTGTAGTTTGGATGGAACTGTGTGAAAATATTGCAGTTAAGATTCTTCACCTTGCTTGGCAAAGCCGATTTGAGGATTTCGATATAGGCATATCCGTGCTCATAATTGGTGTTTGCTGGCGAGTATGTATTCAATGCATCTAAAGCCAATATTATTCCGCACGAATTGAACGGATTGCGTCTCTGCAAACTACGAATCTGACTTTCAAATCGTGCTTTTTCTTCCTCACTGTTGCTTTTGAAATCTGTGACGTCGATATAGACAAACACATTCTGCAGAAGGTCGTTGTTCTTCTTCAGAAATGATTTCAGCTTGTCCGCTTCCATTAACACATCGCCATTGACTTTGAGTATCTTATACGTTCCCCATGTCGATTTCGACCATGCCGGAACTCTGAATTCGTCATAGGCTTTCAGTTTCTTGTCTCCGATTTTCAATGTTAGAGGTCCTTCCATCGAAAAAACACTGAATGTGTATGACTGGTAATAGTTGTCCACCAACGGTTTGACATGGAGTCTGCGAAGTTCTGCCCGAATGTATTCGGCAGCGATGCTGTCACCACGAAACGAGTATCCTCGTCCGTGAAACTCCTCCGATGTGAGTCGTCCCAACACCTGACGCATATAGTTAGTATCTTGTGCCGACAAGAATGTGAAACAACATAAAAACAATAAAAAAGTATAACTAATTATTTTCATCTGAATTTTCTGTCAAATTCGTGCCGAAGGCTTTTTTCGTTTTCGTTTTCGTTTTCGTTTTATTGTTGGTACCAGACATCATGATGCCTCATTAAAAGCCTGGAAGATTGAGGAATAGCGTTGGAAGAATCAGAAGGAATCCTACAAGAATCAAGAAAAGTATGAATTTCCATACCCATTTCAACCATGTGGCATAAGGGATTCGGGCAATACCGAGGCAGCCGATGAGCACACCGGAAGTCGGTGTCAGCATGTTTGTAAACCCGTCACCGAACTGGAAGGCAAGGACTACCGCCTGACGCGAGATGCCCGTCAGATCGGCAAACTGGGCCATAATAGGCATCGTTAGAGCTGCCTTTGCAGACCCGGAAGGCATTATTATATTCAATGCCGTCTGAAATGCATACATCACCCCTACTGATGTTATCTCGCCAGCTTTAGCCAATGAGCGTGTAAGACCATACAATATGGTATCCAGCACCTTGCCGTCCTGCAAAATGAAAATTATGCCGCTTGCCAAGCCGACAACCAAAGCGGCCGAAAGAATATCCTTACACCCTGCCAAAAAGAGTTTCGCAATCTCATCGGCTTTCTGTCCGTACGCAATTCCGGAAAGCAAGCCCATTGCCAAGAACAGAGCCGATATCTCCATCACATACCAGCTGTATCCAAGAACTCCTATGACAAGATATGCAATGGTGAAAACAAGCAAGTCGAGTATGAAAAAATGAACCGATTTGCGCAACGTGATGATGCCGCTTACAACAAAAAGAGCAGCCACAACGGGCATCAATGAAATACTGGCTTTACTGCTGCCAACAGTCACCATCGTAACCGGAAACTTTACGGCACAAACGACCAACACTATTGACAATAAGACAAATACCACCCACGCAGATTTCGGAGTATAGTATTCCGTTTTTTCTGTTGCCAACTCTTGTCCGCGTTCCCTCCAATAGGAATCCAGTTTATAGACCGGCGAGGATTCAGGATTTTTCTTGACTCGGTTGGCATAGACAAGCACAAATGCAATTCCTATCGCTGTGAGTATGACCCAACACACAGCCCGATATTCCAATCCCGAAAAGAGTGGCACTCCAGCTATACCCTGGGCAATCCCAATCGTAAACGGGTTGAGCATTGCTCCTGCAAATCCCACATGTGCCGCCATATAACACATACAAATGCCGACAATGGAATCATAACCCATCGATATGGCCAGCGGAACAAAAACCACGACAAAGGCTATCGTCTCTTCACTCATGCCGAAAACGGCACCAAACAGACTGAACAATATCATCACCGACGCAATGATAACGTTATCGACGCCAACTTTCTTAAACAACCTATTGCCGTTCAGTCGTCTTGCTTTCCGCAAGAAGGCCATGACACCTATATCTATGGAATGGCTGGAGTTGAGTATCCAGAACGCACCGCCTACCATAAGGATAAAAACAATAATGTCGGCCTTGTCACAAAATCCAGAAAAGAGCGATGAAAACACTTGCCATGTCTGGGGATTATGATCCACCCGCCTGAAGGAATTGTCTTTGACCACACTCCTTGTCGACACTGTCCCGTCTGCATTTGCGACCTCGACGGTTTCCCTTAGGAACTCGCCACCCGGCACAATCCAAGTGATTCCTGCAGCAATAAGAATCAGAAAGAATACGATAGTGAATGTGTGCGGTATACGTTTCACGTTGTTTGGGTATTTGTTTTTACTATTGCTTGCATATTATTATTTTGTATAGTTTAAAAGTTAAAAAATTGTATCTGAAGTTAAGGTTAAGGTTAAGGTTAAGGTTAACGTTGCTGTTTTAAAAAATATTATTGTTTATCTAAGAGTCTCTCAAGACACTTTGTGACATTTCTTTCTATACGTGCATTCACGTCGGCACAATCTTCGGCCTTGATGAATTTCTCTCCTGTAATGTGTTCGTATAGTTCAATATATCTGTCCGTGATTGAATTGACAATTTCGTCGGTCATTTCAGGCACTCTCTGACCTTCTTTACCCTGGAAACCATTGTCCATCAACCATTCGCGGACGAACTCCTTGCTCAACTGGCGCTGGTGTTCGCCTTTTGCCTGGCGTTCTTCGTATCCTTCGGCATAAAAATAGCGCGATGAGTCGGGAGTGTGGATTTCGTCAATCAGGTATATCTTTCCGTCGCGTTTTCCGAATTCGTATTTTGTGTCGACAAGTATGAGACCTTTTTGAGCAGCGATTTCCGTTCCGCGCTGGAAGAGCTGAAGAGAATACTTCTCCAGCATATCATAGTCCTCTTTCGAGACAAGACCTGTACGGATGATTTCCTCGCGCGAAATGTTTTCATCGTGGCCTTCGTCGGCTTTGGTTGTCGGGGTAACAATAGGCGTCGGGAATTTCTGGTTTTCGACCATACCCTCAGGCAGTTGTATGCCACACAGCACACGGTTGCCGGCTTTATATTCCCTCCATGCCGAGCCTGCCAAATAACCACGGACAATCATCTCGACACGAAATCCTTCACATTTCAGTCCCACTGTGACCATCGGATCTGGCGTCTCAATTTTCCAGTTGGGAACGATGTCGGCAGTTGCATCCAAAAACTTCGATGCAATCTGATTGAGCACCTGACCCTTGTATGGAATACCCTTGGGAAGAACCACATCGAATGCCGATATACGGTCACTCACAACCATGGCCATATACTTGTCGTCAATGTTGTAAACATCACGCACTTTGCCTACATACAGGCTCTTTTGTTTCGGAAAATTAAAATTTGTTTTTACTATTGCTTGCATATTATTATTTTGTATAGTTTAAAAGTTAATAGAATCTTAGTTATATTTATTAGAGTAAATTGTATCTGAAATTAAGGTTAAGGTTAACGTTGATGGAATCTTAGTTATATTTATTAGAGTAATTAGCATGTAATTATATCCTGCGTAGCCTTCGCGTAATTCGAGTAATTCGCCTTTTAAAATAAGGTTAACGTTGATGAATTGTATCTGAAGTTAAGGTTAAGGTTAACGTTGATGAATATTTTTTGCGAAGAAAGTGAAGTTAACTTTTCCATACGCCCTATGCTGCCAAAAATGAGGGTTGTCTTCGAACGAGAATTCTTTCGGATGTTCAAGAATGAAAATGCCGTCGTCTTCAAGCACGTCACTGTCGAAAACCAATTGTGGCAATACGGGCAGATCATTGAGCGCATAAGGAGGATCGGCAAAAACTATGTCAAATTTCCTATTTGCACGCTTCAACAAGTCAAAGACATCGGCCCTTACCACACGCATATTTCCTATCTTCATTTGCTGCACGGTGCTTTTCATGAATTCGACACATGCGTTGTTGATATCCACACTCGTAACCTCCTTGGCACCGCGCGACACAAACTCGACGCTCACCGCTCCCGTACCAGCAAAAAGATCCATTACCGAACATTCGTCATAGTCGACGTAGTTGTTCAATATATTGAAAAGACTTTCCCTTGCCATATCTGTTGTAGGTCTGACAGGAAGCGACGTCGGCGGATTCAATTTCCGTCCTCTGAATGTGCCAGCAATTATACGCATAGGATTACGGTTGATGAAATGGGTAATTGTATCTGAAGTTAAGGTTAAGGTTAAGGTTAAGGTTAAAGTTAAAGTTAAAGCATAAATGGGTAATTGTATTTGAAGTTAAGGTTAAGGTTAATGTTAAAGTTAAAGTTAAAGTTAAAGTTAAAGTATTAAAGCATATCTATACAGCCCTACGTGTTGCATCTCTGTATCGGACAGCTTTTTATCACGTCCGCCATAGAGCGACACCTTGGGGAAGTAAGGTCTCATTTTAGAATAACCATCCCTGTCAATGTTTCCGCACAATGCAACCTCCATAGCCGCATCCTCAAGGTGCAGCTGCTTTGTTATGTTCAAAGCATGGTATAGCGTTTCTTCTATGCAGCTGCATTTGAATGTATTGCTAAGCTGAAGTTTCTTGTTGCAGAATATTGCGAAATCGCTTTCCCCATCCCGGATATTGACAAGCATCACCGAGCGCATGTCGCTATATGACAATATTTTGTCATTCACCATCGCAGCATGTTGGCAAGTGACTTTCAGCCCTGGAATGGCAATTTTGAACGCCGAAGCCTGATTGTTGTTGGCGCTGAACACGATATAAGATTTTATCGCTTCATTGTAATTACAGAATACACCATTCCCTTCATGCACCTTGCAGAGCGCTTCGAGATACTCCGTTTTCTTTGTTTCATCAAAAAGGTGCTCAGGAATCCATACCATTTGGTCGGTAGGTATAATCAGTCGGACATCTTTGAGCCCGAAAGTTTGAATCTTTATCTCGGCAAAAATGTTTTTGATGTCTGATATCAATTCAGCTATCGGAGAATTGATATTGCATTCCACTTCTCCAATGGCAAGGAGTTTGTCATGAGTGCTGCACACCGAAAAAGAAAATCCATTTGACTCGATGCAAATGGACAATCTTTTTTCAAATGAGGCAACATCTTTGTCTGATCCGATAAACAACTTAATTATATGCGACATAGATGTTATTGATTTATTTATTAGAGTAATTAGCATGTAATTATATCCTGCGTAGCCTTCGCGTAATTCGAGTAATTCGCCGTTTAAGTAATACTTTTGTAGTATTTTGCAACAAATACAAATGGTATGTAGGCATATAACCCACATACCATTTGCGCATTTGGTTTATTATTCGAAATTACCTTCGGTAACAGGAGCGGTGATGTCGCCGACTTTCCAGCCCAAGAACTTGTTCATGTCTTTAAGTTCGGCTTTCTTGTTTATAAGCCACTGCTCATCGCTTCCAGTGAAAATCTCAACAAATTTATGGAATGCACCATCGTTTGAGTCGTTTGTGTAATCGGCAAACAGGTCGTCGAGGGTTACATAAGCCTCAAAGGTAGGAAGTTTTCCGCCAGCGCCAGAGAGCGATGCTGCGACGGAGTCGGCCTTGATGGTGAATTTGGTTTGCTTGTGGGTATAAGGAACATAGATTACATCGGCCAACTGCTCGTCGGTCAATGTAAGTTTTTTATCTTCGCGTAGTTTTTCCAGAGGCACAACATAAACTTCTTTCTGGACGATCCAGCCTTTACGGATAGCCTCAAGTTCAGGCATGTCGTAAACAGAATCAGGTGCATTTTCGGCCTTCTCCTTGCGCATCACCTTCTGCTCTTGCTTGCTCAGATTGAGAAGCAATGTGTCGAAGTTGCCGCAATAGGTACCGTAAGCAGCCTTGTGGGCCTCTTCCAAAGTGCGAATCACATTCAGTTTTTCGCCACAGGCATCGCGACGTGTGTAGTATTCAGACTCGCGCTGCTGAGGACGATTGATACAGAGGAAAATCATAACGCCCAAGAACACAATCAGTAGTCCAAGGACACTCTTCAGGATAATAGATCCAGTCTTGCTCATTTTATTTAGTGTTTTTATTGTTTATAATCTGACTATTTGAGTTTGCAAATATACGAAGTTTTATTCAAATCACTCAGTTGTGAAAATATTTTTTTTAAGGAGCTATCGCAAAAACATAATTGATAGCATGTTGCAGAATGTTCTTTTTGGATTCAAACTTAACGAAGTCTTATACTACAGCATCATTTTTTCACTTTTGCCGCATAGTTTTCAGTTCAGTTTCAGAATTTGCCTTGCTCCAGATGGTGAAGAGTAACTTTGCAATCGAAGTTGTCGTTCAGATACTGTGCAATCTGCTCGGCACAATAGACCGACCTGTGGCGGCCTCCCGTGCATCCGAAGTTGATCATCAGCCGTGTATACCCTCTTCCGATATAACTGTTGACAGCCTCACTGACAATCCCCCTGACATGATTCAGAAAGCGCTCGGTTTCTTCACGCTCTTCGAAGAAATCGATAACGGCCTTGTCTCTTCCATTGAGGGTTTTGTATTCATCAAACTGGCCAGGATTCGGAAGCGCACGGCAGTCAAATACGAAACCACCTCCATTCCCGTACTTGTCGAACGGTATACCTTTGCGGTAAGAGAAACTGAAGACGCTGACAGTCAACTCCTCCCCGTCTTCGGCATATTCTTTCATGGAGCATATCGACTCCCATACCGACATCAGGTGCGGAATCTCGACAGGAAGTTTTGTGGTGGATATCACTTTCCTAAGGTTCCGTACGGCAAAAGGAATGCTCTTGATAAAGTGTTCCTTCTTCTCAATGACACCTCTGTATCCGTATGCTCCCATGGCTTGCATCATTCGAGCAAGGACGTATCCATAGAATTTGTTGCGGAAGTGTTCCTTCTCAGCATCGTTACCGCTGTCACCGAACCGTTTCACAAGATAGTAGTCGAGCAACTGTTTGCGCATCTCGTCGGGGACATTGGATTTCGAGCTGTACAAAAGTGACGCAAGGTCATATTGGGCAGCCCCCATACGGGCACCTTGGAAATCGACAAAATACATCTCGTCGTCGACGAGCATTATGTTGCGCGATTGGAAGTCGCGATACATGAAATACGTACAGTCGTCATCAAGCAGATATGTTATGAACGTTCTGAAATCAGTTTCCAGCTGTTGTTCGTCGAACTGGATATGGAACAGTTTAAGGAAATAATACTTAAAATAGTTCATGTCCCACAGCAGGGCTTGTTCGTCGAATTTCGGGCGAGGATAAGCCTTGCTGAAATCGATGTCCCTGCATGCTGTCTGGATATGTATAAGCCTGTCTATCGCCTTTTTGTACAACGCGAGCATCGATTCAGACACATCCACGTCGTTTGTCTTGCGCGAGGTTAGCCACGTGTACAATGTGACATTGCCCAGGTCCTCCTGCAGGTATGTGGTCCTGTCTTCGCTGATGGCGTACACTTCGGGCACCTTAACGCCGCGTTTCTTCATCTCGTTGGCAAAGAAAAAGAAAGCTTCGTTCTCGCGGACATCACTGCCTATGGTTGCAATACAGGTCTTGTTCTTACCGACAAGCCTGTAGTATAGTCTATTAGAACCATTGGCCGACATTTGTATTATGCTTTCGCATGGTTCACCGGCCCACGTTTTAAACAATTCTTCCATTGTTACTGTTTCATACCTTTGACGAGCCTGATGATTGCCACAGTCAGACCAAAAGCTGTCATTATCAATGTAAACAAGGGCACGTTACCGCCGCGTTTGCGGTCGATAGCGACACCTGCCCATACTGCTCCGCCGACAATGACTGCCATTTCTATTCCGAGAGTGGAATAGCGGACCCAGTTCTCAAGGTCGTTTCTACTCTTTTTCATTATCGTTGGCACCGTTCTCGGCACCCCGCATCTCGTTTTCCTTCCTTACTTCGTCGAGCATGCGGCATGTGCCGGAGAATGTAGCTCCCGGTTCAATGCTCAAACGGTTGATAAGGATGTCGCCTTTCACATTGGCTGTGCTGTTGAGCGAGAGGAGCTCCTTTACCGAGATATTGCCCTCTACCCTACCTATGATGTTGGCATTCTGGCAAACGACATTTCCTTTCACGAATCCCGATTCGCCGACAACGAGTTTTCCGTTAAGTGTGATGTTTCCATCCAAGGTTCCGTCAAGGCGAAAATCGCCTACTGCACTGACAGCTCCTTTAATTGTGGTACCTTGTGCAATTGTGTTGATTGAGCTTTCCATTTCTGCAAATTTAGCCATTTTTATTTGTATTGTCTTAAAGGTTTTTCCGGACTAAACCGACCTTTGTCTATTAATTGTTGTTGCTGAGTGATTTATAATAGTATTCGTAGAACTTCACGTATGCGTCAATGTTCTTCTGATTGTAGAATGTATTATAGTTTTGCGTTGATATGCTGAACACTACATAGTCTTTCGGGTCGTATTTGGTAAGCGGCCCTCCGTCGAGCATCAGGTGTGTCCTGTAGGCTTCGGCTTCCTGGGCATTTTTGAAACGATGTATTGTCAGCATCTGTACCGTATCGGTAAACAATAGCGGACTGGCACGGTATCCACTATTGGAGTAGAACTCCATATTGAAATCTGCAATGGCATATTGCAACTGTGTGGCAACGATTTTCTTGTCGTTGATAAGCACGGCAACGTAGTGTTGCTGGTTCTCCCTGAAGCGGTACATCAGACTCTCCTGCGGCAACTCGCTCTGCTCTGAGGATGTAGAGACGTTTTTGTCGTTTTTGTTGCTGGCTACAACATCGCGCACATTCTCGTTGTAGCGTGTACGGCCTCGCTCTTCTTCGTCGGCCGAGACCGATTCCGAAGCCGAACCATAGTATCCGGTTCGGAGATATGCCAGTTGCTCTTTGGCCAGTTCGACAAGCCGCGTAGTGTCGGCATAGTCGGCAATGATTGTCTCGAATGTCATTGTGGCCATGTTGGTATCGCCAGTCTGTGCAGCAGCCAAACCTTTCCAATAGCGGAATTTGCCCATAAGCGGTTGCTCGTTGTATCGTTGCAGCGCCTCGTCGACATGCGCAATGACATCACGATATTTTTTGCGGCGATACAGATTGTAGACAGTGGCATATTCGTTTTGTGCCACTTCGCTACGTTTTATGATTTCGAGATAATACTCATCGTCACGAATCATGTTGGCATAGTCGCAGTCCGGGAATCCCATAAGGACCATATCCTTATAGTAGTTGGCCTGAGGGGTGTTGCCCTGCTTGCTGTAGATTCGCCATAGTTGGTAGAATGCCTGTACGATTTCGTCCGAACCCGGATATTCTTTTGTAAGTCTCAAGTAGCATTCAAGAGCCCTTTCGGTGTTTTCAATGCCATCATAATATATATAGCCAGCATTCAGAAGACAACGGGCTATTTCAAGATGCATGGTGTCACGCTGGCCCTGTCTTGTCGGCAAGTCTTTCAGGTAGTATGCAGCGTAATGCGGGTCGTTGGGGTTCTCTGATGGCTTTATGACAATGCTGCTGTCGGCTGAGGTGGTATCATCAGCCATTTCGTCAGAATCATTGCCCATCTCCATGCCAGGAATCATGGAACCCATTGCAAACGAGCTCCTTTTTGACATAAACCAATAGTCGTCAAGCGCCCTTACGCCCCATCTCTGTCTGAAGGTTTGCTTACCTTTGCTGACGGTATTGTGGTTATAGAAATACCAATCACCTTGCAGGGTGTTTTGCTGCGCCATGGCATCCTGATTCAATTCTGCTATCAGCTGTCTTTCAGCCTCTTCCTTCTCTTTCTGTTTCAGGTCTGCAATTTTTTTGTTGATGAGGTCATTACGTTTGGCCGGATCCATATCCGCCCACAGCAGCAGACTGTCGTTCCGATAGATAAGACGTGTGTTTTCAACAAGAGCTGTAAGTGTTGTGTAGCGCGACCTGATTTCATTGAAATGTGGATAATCAGGTTTGATTATATGCATGGCTGTATCGTAGTATTTCTGCGCTTCATCGTAGTTCTCATACATTTCGTACAACACATCAGCCATCCTGAGTGCCGACTTGGCCTTTTGCGACGGGTTGTTCGTTGCGGCAGCGACCGACTGCCGATAGTTGTCGCAAGCTTTTTTGGCATCCTTCATGCCGAGGTACATCTCAGCTTTGGCATAATATATCTGGTCTTTAAACTCGGCGTTCTTCTTGTCTTTGAGCATTTTGTCGAGACTGCGTTCAACCTCTGAAAGATTGGTGTGTTCCTCTGTGGCACATGAGGCGATGTTGATTCTCGCATTGAACTCCATCACATAGTCGGGCTTACAACTCAACACCTTCTCAAAGTACTTGGTCGCTGTAGGACGTTTGTCGAGGTGCTGATATATCTGTGCCATAATGAAATACAGTCTTGCTTTGGTATGACGGTCCGTTGTCTCGTCGAGGGCCAAGCGGATATATTGGACTGACTTCTTGTATTTCTCTTGCGGAAGAACGGCCTCTACCATGGCAAGATAGAGTTTGTCGGCCAGTTTGGGTGAGAAGTTGTCTTTCGACTGGTCGTTAACCAGAAGATCCAAAGCGGACTCAGCATCAGCATACTGCTTCTCTTGCGTCATACATCGTGCCAGCAGGATTTTTGCCTCGTCAGCCTCCATGCTTCCAGAGTACTGTGTGGTTATTAGCCGACAAGTGTTAGAGGTCGCCGCATAGTCTTGCTTCTCAAAGGAAGCATACGCAGTAAGCAGATAACAGTTCTTGACATATTTGACATACTCACGCCCCTGCTGATAGATGCTGTGTTTTTTTATGCCTTTTATACCTTTTTCGATGGCCTTGTCCATTTCTGGATATATTCCCATCGCCTGCTCTTTTGTGCCGATTCTGTAGACAGGCAATATCTGTGTATAGTCGTCGTTAAAGTTTTTTCGCAGTTTTCTTATTCCCTCCTTGTAACTCTCGTTGCCGTTCCACCACACATTGTAGTGGCATGTGGTGTTATGATATGTGACATTAGCCCACTTTGCCTTGCGTGTCGAACATCCCGCCATGAGCAACACCATCGTCAGCGATGTGACTATAGTATAATGTATTATATGTCGTGGCATTTTATTCATTCACGCAGTGTGATTCTTGGGAACAATTATTTATTCAAAAAACTTATTAAAACTATAACGCAAAAGAGTAATTTTTATTGCCTTGAAGCACTACCAGCTTTAATCATTAGTTTATATCACGCACAACAACAACGTGAGTTATACAATATTATCAATTATTCCCAAATATTGATATATGTTTCTTTAAATAAGGAATATCATACATTGAATCTGAAGTGCATAATATCGCCGTCCTGCACCACATAGTCCTTGCCTTCGACAGCTATCTTTCCGGCCTCGCGGCATTTGGCTTCGCTGCCGAGAGCAACATAATCCTCGAATTTTATCACCTCGGCACGGATGAATCCGCGTTCAAAATCGCTGTGTATTATTCCGGCTGCCTGTGGAGCCTTCATTCCTTTCTTGAACGTCCATGCACGGCATTCTTTCGGCCCTGCCGTAAGGAATGTCTGCAGATTCAGCAATTTATAGGCGGCTTTTATCAAACGGTTGACTCCGGACTCTTTCAGGCCCAGGTCTTCCAAGAACATCTGTTTTTCCTCGTATGTTTCAAGCTCTGCGATGTCGGCCTCAATACCTGCACCAATCACCAGAACCTCGGCATCCTCGTCTTTTACCGCTTCACGGACCATGTCAACGTATTTGTTACCATTGACGACCGATGCCTCGTCGACATTACAGACATACAGTATCGGTTTCGCTGTCAGCAGCATCAAGTCCCTTGCAGCTTCCAGCTGCGATTCTTCCAGCTTTACGGTTCTTGCGCTTTTGCCCGAAAGAAGGGCTTCCTTGTAGAGGTTCATGACTTCAACAAGCTTCTTTGCCTTCGCATCGCCACCCGTTTTGGCCTTTTTTTCTTCTTTGGAAAATCTGTTTTCGATGGTTTCGAGGTCTTTGAACTGCAACTCAAGGTCTATGGTCTGCTTGTCTCTCACCGGGTCGACAGATCCGTCGACGTGGGTGACATTGTCGTCGTCAAAGCACCGGAGTACATGTATGATGGCATCCGTTGTACGGATATCACCAAGGAATTTGTTTCCGAGACCTTCGCCTTTTGAGGCACCTTTGACAAGTCCCGCTATATCAACAATCTCCACCGTTGCCGGCACGACACTTGCAGGGCGCTCGATTTCAACCAATTTATTGAGTCTCTCGTCCGGCACTGTAATTACGCCGACGTTGGGTTCTATTGTGCAAAAGGGAAAATTGGCAGCTTGGGCTTTAGCATTGCTGAGACAGTTGAAGAGGGTCGATTTGCCCACATTGGGCAATCCTACTATTCCGCATTGTAGTGACATATAGTTTTTTCTTTATTAATTATTCTTAGACTGTTTTTTTCAATATCTTTTCTCGAATTGTTCGAGCGACAGACGTTCACGTTCGGTTATGCCACTTCGGCTTTCTTGTACATGAGTTGTCTTGTTATGTGTTTTGACGTCCTTACGGACGCTGTTTTCAGAGTGCTTTTGGCGTTTCGTAACGGGTTTGGTTCTGACAGTTTGCGCCGGCTCCACATTTCGTGGTTTGGGACGCTCCGGGGCTTTGGTTTCGAGATAATCGGGCGAACCCGGATTAATGTATTTGCACATTTGCGATTTGCCATCACCTTCATATTGTGTTGTCCGAAGGGTTATGTGAAAGCATGAGCCACGTTCGTATTTCACATAACACAGTCCCTCGTAGTGCAACTCGTACAGAGCCAATGCCAACATTTGTTTGCACATCTCCACAACCGTGTCACGCCCGCTTGCAACATGCTCGTATCGTTGTGCCGAAAGGTCGAACGTCGTGCCGTATATATGGCACGATGTGTCTGTCGCATTACGGTTGACCCTGCGCAGATTCCTTTCGCTCTGTTCTGTACGCAAAGCACTGGTCACAACGATTTTATACTTCCCGAATTTCTTGTAATGCTCGTCCATCAGCTCCGAAAACCTTTCTGCTATATATTCCAGAAGCAGTACTGCCTCGGGAACCAGATAAGGCGTGGAATGATACATTGTGTCGACCTGGTATAGTTCGGTGCTGAAAATCGGCACAAGAGCGTCACACGCCGACGGGTCAGTGATTTTGTCCGGATCTATTCCATTGACTTTGGCTGCAGAGAGGTGCACATAGTTTGAGTCGTTGAACATTTCTCTCAGGTTCATGCTGCGATAGTCGACATACGGAATTGCATCCTTGTCTATGCGATTCCTATGCACATAGTCTTTCCCTTTTGCTTTGCTGTACACCGACAGAATGCTCCTCGTACCGACCTCGTCCGGACGCGACCACACAAAAGCGTACATCGTCAGCAACAACACGCCCACACCAACTATCGCCAAAAGAGTAGAAAGCCGTTTCGCGGCCGAACGTCTTCGGCGGTTGTTCTGGGAACCATTGGTTGCATGTCGGTACATCATATCGCAGTTGCTCTCTCCTATTTTTGGCAAATTGTTTTGATTGCCGGTTCTATATTCTTGGCAAATGTGTACAAGTCTTTATAATAATAGTCAACAAGATGAGGGTGGGACGATGCGACCTCTTTTTCTTCGCCTACAAGCACAGTGCACATCCCCGCACGTCTGCCGAAAAGCATGTCGGTAGCTGTGTCGCCTACCATAATCGAATGTCGCAGCGACACTCCCTCGAATTCGCGACGGGCCTGCAGTGCCATTCCTATCGATGGCTTGCGCATGAATGAATTGGCGGATTTCAACGCCGGACAGAAATAAATCTTGTCGACCCTGCCCCCCGCTTGATTCACCTCGTTCAAAAAAAATCTGTGGATTTGTTCAAGGTCCTCAGCAGTCATAAGGCCCTTCCCTATTCCCTGTTGGTTTGTGACAATGAATATTTTGTCGAAACGGCGTGCAAAAATGGCCATTGCATCCAACACTCCGTCGATAATCTTGAAATCGCCGGGCTTCGTTACATACCCGTCGATGATTCTTTCGTTTAGCACACCGTCTCTGTCAAGAAACAACGTTGTCATTGCTCAAACCAATTCTTTTTCTATCAAATAGTTGTTTCTCGTCGATGAATTGCGGCAGATAAGTTCGCCCAAAAATCCTGCCAGGAACAGCATTGCGCCGATGACTACGAACAGCATCGAAATATAGAACCAAACGCTGTTTGTCAGTGCAATACGGCCGCACAAACGAAGTACGCACACAACGATGAGGGCAATGAATCCTGCCAAAAACGACAATGAGCCTATCAGTCCGAAAAAGTGCATCGGCTGCTTACCGAATTTCGACATGAACATTATCGACATGAGGTCAAGATAACCGTTCACAAATCGATTCAGACCAAACTTCGTCACACCGAATTCGCGCTTCCTGTGTTGGACAACCTTCTCGCCGATATTGCCGAAGCCAGCCCATTTGGCAATCACAGGAATATAGCGGTGCATCTCGCCATATACTTCAATCGACTTCACCACGTCGCGTTTGTATGCTTTAAGTCCGCAGTTGAAATCATGGAGTTTGATTCCCGACATTTTCCGCGTAGTCCAGTTGAAGAACTTTGAAGGAATATTCTTTGCGATTTTCGAGTCGTATCTTTTCTTTTTCCATCCCGAGACGAGGTCGTAGCCATCTTCCTTTATCATACGGTACAGTTCGGGAACCTCGTCGGGGCTGTCCTGAAGATCGGCATCCATTGTTATCACAACATCACCTTGCGCATGTCCGAATCCGACATTCAATGCCGCCGACTTGCCGTAATTCCTACGGAATTTCACTCCTTTGTATCTTGGATTCTTTTCCCTTAGTTGCTCTATAACGTTCCATGAATTGTCCTTGCTGCCATCATCGACCATGATAACCTCATAATCGAAGCCGTGTTCAACCATGACGCGATCTATCCATTCTGCCAAATGCGGCAACGATTCGTCTTCGTTGTATAAAGGTACTACAATACTGATATCCATTTTATTGTCCTTGTTTTTATTATTTTTTTTCTCTTTCGATTGTTTTGGCTTTTTCTGTCCTGAAAATCAAGGCAGCGACAAACGATGTCATAATCGACATGACGGCAGTCCTGAACATTCCAATAAAAGCCCATGTATGAAGTTTGTACGACTGCATAACCGCAATCGTGGCATTCTTTTCCTCTTCCGTACCGCTGCCGTTCTGTTCCCCATAGATGAAATGTTCAAGGCAGCGAGCAGCAAATCCCTTATCTATAACCCCACCGTACAAAAACAGATAGAGTCCATAAACGACGGCAGCTACGATTCCAAGTCCCAATCCGAACAACATCAGTTCCTTGAATGTGACTTTTTTCTCCGGCAAGCTGTTCCTGTATTTATATGCAAACACCAGCGTGCATACCAGCAAAACGGCATCTGTCACGTAGTTCTCAGGCGCATAAATCGGATAATATATGACCTTGCAAAACAAAACAGCCAACCCCATAACGGCTCCGGTTATCAGTCCGTCACGCAGGTATGCTATTCTATAATTGCCATATATCTCTGATTGATATCGTCTTAAGATTTTCATCTATTTTTTTTTGTTTTGCAAAGTTACAAAAATTAGGCGGAATGGCAAACTTTTTGTATCTTTGCAAAAATTTTCAGCAGTAAAATTTATTAATTCAATAAAATAATCTATTAACAAAAACTTACAGAAATGAGAAGAAAAGCATTCATGGTGGTTTTTGTCTCTCTTTTGATGACATCTTGCCTGAAGGATGGATTCAATGATTTTGAGGCTCTAAAACACCCGATGTCATTTCAGGGCATTGTAAATCCTTCACTTGCAGTCCCTGTAGCGTCAGGTTCTGCAACCATCTACGACATCCTCAATATGGTTCAGGTCTCGTATGCCCAGATGGAGGTAAACGACCAGGGGGTCATTACTCTTAGTTACGACACTTCGGCTTCGTGGCACATACCTTTCAACAATTCCAAACCTGGCTATTCGGCACCCAAAAACTCAAATATCGTCCATGTGGTGACCAACCAAATCAATGGTTCTGTCGCAATCGACATCTTCGATAACATTGAGTTTCTTGACAATGCACAGCTCGAAGTCGACAGCCTCAAGGTCAATCTCAACGCTTTCATAACTGCACAGGCCAACGAGAACACACTGCAGGCTATAGAGACCTATCACGTCCATGTCTACTATGATTCCCTCTACCTCAGCGTCATCGGTAAGGACAATCTGCCCTATAATATTGTCGTTATCAATGATTCCATTCCCATCGACAGCCTTATTCACGGACAAAACATCAAACTATTCGACAACACCGACATCAGCGATGCCATCAACAGACGTCCAAAAGAAATCAGATACGGTGCACGTATGAACATTGCCTTCGAAGCAGCCTTCTTCGCTTCCAATATCACCGAGAACGATTTCATAGCAGACTCCATCGGAGTTACATCTGTTGACATCGATGCCGACGTAAAAGTCGAATTCCCGATTTCGGCCTATATCAACAACCTAAGCTATGAGACCGACATAAACTTCGAACCGTCGTTCCATCTCGGCGATCTCGTAATCGACTCGTCCTACCTGTTCCTCACTCTTGAAAACGGCATCCCCCTTTCTCTCGATGTCAACGCCAAATTCATCAACGAAGCTGGCGACTCGACCGAAATCCTCAACACGACAGTCGGCGGTGCCCCGGTTACGAATACAGCTCCCTATGTCTCGAACGGCAAGACGACGACTTTGGATACCATTATAGTAACCAAAGAGGTGTTCGATGCTTTGCTCGAAACCAAGAAGATTCGTGTCAAGGCAGGACTCAACACCACCGACAACGACCTACAGAAACGTGTCTCTATCAAAGCCGACGACAAACTGGAAATCAAGCTCTCTGCCTTGCTTCATCCGTCATACAACATGAATTTCGATTTGGGCAACGGACAGGAAGGTGACAATCAGGAAGGAGGTTCGAAATGAAAAAGATTAATATCTCTCTCATCGCCGTTGCAATACTAATGCTCATTGCTCCAATTTCCGCATCGGCACAGAGCAACATCATGTACGGTTCCACACGCAACCCGCTTATGAATGCTGCCAACCCTGCGTTCTTCCCCTCTCACTCTCGCATCTACCTCGCCCTGCCGGGAGCAAACCTTAACCTCTCAAGCCCACTGGCTTACAGCAGTATTTTCCAATACGATACCGCCACGCAGAAGACAAACATCAATCTCAACAGCGTCCTTGATACACTTTCTGACGACAAGCTCCGCTTCGGAACCAACATCCATGCCGTCGGCTTAGGTCTCGACCTCGGCAAGTTTTTCCTGACGCTCTCCACCCAAGCCAAAGTCGACCTTAGTTTCGGCATGCCGTCGGGTGTCGTCACATTCCTAACCGAAGGCAATTCCAACTACACTGGCGACAATGTCCTCGAACTGCTCGACGGTAACATCATCGCTGTCCGCGCTTATCTCGAAGGAGCTATCGGACTTGGATACCGAATCAATGACAATCTGACCATAGGAGCAAGAGCAAAACTCCTCGTCGGATACCTCGACCTGTCGGATGCCGGTTCATCACTGACAATACGCACCGAGCCCGACTATTCGGCCATGACTGCCAATATGGATTTCAATCTCAACTACACATCAGCCATCGACATCAACACCGACACGAACACTAACCGTACTTCCGCACATGTACGCACCTATATGCCAAAGAACTATGGCCTTAATTTTGACCTCGGTGCACGCTACTCGACCGATTTGTTCGAAGTCTCTGCAAGCATACTCGACTTCGGTCCTGGCATACATTGGAAGGATGGCGTCAAACGTATTGTCTCGGCAAGAGAAGACAACTCGTTCACCTTCACCGGCGTCGATGTCAGTTCCGTCATGCAAGGCGGTAACCTCGATTCGACCTACACTCAGATGCTCATCGATTCGCTCAAATCGCTTACGGAATACAAGACTATTGACGGCGAAGGCGACTATTGGACTTCGATTCCTACGAAAGTCAATTTGGGCGGCATGTTCAACATCACACAGGGTGTCAGTGCCGGACTTCTCTTCCATGGCGAATTCGAACGCGGAATAGTCAAAGTCGGCGATGTCTTCAAAACCAAAAATGTAGGCTTCTACAGCCGTACATCTCTGCTGGCCCGAGCCAACATTCACGACTGGGTTGAGGTAGTGGCTTCTGCTTCCGTAATCACAAGCAACAACCATTGGAACTGGTTCAACCCAGGTATTGGCGTCACTCTCACACCTTTCCGTGCATTACAGCTCTATACTTTTATCGACTATATCTCCAATTTCTACATAGTCGATGCTAAACAGCTCAACATTTCTTTTGGCTTGAACCTCTTCCTTGGCAGCAGTTCTGCCGACTAAACAATAGGGCTTACACTCATGTAAGCCCTATATTTTAAACATCGACATCAAAAAATATGAAAAAAACTGTCAATAAGTCATTTCCAGTATTAATCTTCACCGCATTGTTTCTCTTCAACTCATGCAATCGCGATGTGGATGAATTCCGATTTACGGGTCATGTCGTCGGTTCGCAACTGTGCTCATCGAGTCAAATCGGCTATGCCATCGACATCATTGAACCAGACAGCATAGGAAAACCCATCAATATCTCTGGCACTCAGTACCAGAATGTAGTGATGGCCTACAGAGCATCGCGAATTCTGCACCAGGGCGACACCATCAAGGGAGTTGCCTACATTACCAAAAGCTATGCAGAACTAAACTGTTTTGGCATTTCGGAGTACGACCTTCCCGAAGTCATTCTCCTCTCCTGCGACGAATAAGCATTCCTTATTCTTGTACGAAGACGAAGACGAAAACGAAAACGAAAACGAAAACGAAGACGAAAACGAAGACGAAAACGAAGACGAAAACGAAGACGAAAACGAAGACGAAAACGAAGACGAAAACGAAGACGAAAACAAAATAAAACTCATACTTACCTCATCACAACTTTTCAAATGTCCAACATCGTAGCAATTGTAGGCCGACCCAATGTCGGCAAATCAACACTCTTCAACCGCTTGATCGAAGAACGCAAAGCCATCGTCGACCAGACTGCAGGCGTCACACGCGACCGCCAGTATGGTCACTCAGATTGGAACGGCAAACACTTCTCTGTTATCGACACCGGCGGATACGTTATGGGTGGCGACGACGCATTCGAGACCGAAATCCGGAAACAAGTGGCTCTCGCAATCGATGAAGCCGACCTCATACTTTTCCTCGTCGATGCAAAAGAGGGATTGACCCCTATGGATGAAGATGTGGCTGATATGCTACGCCGATGCAAAAAGAAAGTGCTGCTTGCCGTCAACAAATGCGACACTCCCGAACGACACGAAACAATTGGCGAGTTCTACGCCCTCGGACTTGGCGAGCCCTACCCTATTGCGGGCATTACGGGAACCGGGACCGGTGACCTTCTCGATGCTGTCGTGGCCGATTTCGACGAAGGTACAGCCGAAGTGGAAGACACCCTTCCTCGAATCGCCGTCGTAGGACGCCCCAATGTCGGAAAATCCTCTTTTATCAATGCAATAACCGGACAGCAACGCAACATAGTCACACCAATCGCAGGCACCACTCGCGACTCATTGCTTACGCACTACAACCTCTTCGGATTCGACTTCAACTTTGTCGACACCGCCGGACTGCGCCGAAAACAGAAGGTAAACGAGGACCTGGAGTTCTATTCTGTCCTCCGCTCCGTCCGCGCTATCGAGAGCAGCGACGTTTGCATACTTATGCTCGACGCTTCGCAAGGCATCGAACAGCAGGACCTTAACATTTTTTCTCTCATCGTGCGCAACCACAAAGGCGTTGTTCTCGTTGTCAACAAATGGGACCTTATAGAAAAAGACAATTCCACACATCGCGACTTCGAACAGCTAATTCGCGAACGCATCTCACCTTTCGACGATGTCCCCATCATCTTCACGTCTGTAATCAACAAACAACGCATCCACAAGGTGCTCGAAACTGCACAGCAAGTCTATAACGCACGAAGCCGTAAGATTACTACATCCGAACTCAACGACACACTTCTACCAATAGTCAAAGAACAGAATCCTCCTCCAAGCGTCAAAGGCAAATGGATTAAGATTAAATATATCACACAATTGCCCACTCCTTATCCGCAATTCGTATTCTTCTGCAATCTTCCTCAATATGTGCGTGATCCGTATCGCCGCTTCGTAGAAAACCGTATGCGCGAACTGTGGGACTTCCACGGCGTGCCAATCAATATTTATTTTCGCGCAAAATGAGCAACATACGGATAGACAAATATCTGTGGGCCGTCAGGCTATTCAAGACACGGAGCATGGCTACCGATGCTTTGCGCGCCGGACGTATCAAACTCAACGGCATGCCGGTCAAGCCCTCTCACGAAATCAGCGTCGGAGAAATCTACGAAGTCAATATCGAGCAGATGCACCGCACTGTCCAGGTCAAGGAACTTCTCGCAAACCGCGTGGGTGCCAAACTGGTGGAAAACTATCTTACCGACCTCACCCCGCAAGAAGAGTATGAACGCATACAGATGGCACGCCAATACTCGTTCGAAAAACGCGACCGCGGAGCCGGCCGCCCCACCAAACGCGACCGACGCGAAATCGAACAGTTCAAGTACAATTGATCGACCGGAACTCAAAATCGCAACGTAAGCGAAGCCATTGGCAGGCAACCCCATCCTGTCGAGCCATTGCTCTGAGGTAGCTGCAGAGGTGTGACTGCTGGGGCAACACGCATACTGATATCGTCCGAAATCTGGAAATCGAACAGATGTCCATAGACATACGAATCCAGCAAATTCAAACCATAAACAGCAGCGGCAACAATTATCGACAACTGAAAAGTCTTGTTGTATGCCTCATACATATTGTATATATTTGATGTAGGTGTCGATACCATATCCGGATCGTCAGGATATTGTGTGGCATCATTATGCCCTACCCTGTACAGATACTCATCTTTATAGTATTTCATATCTGTGTAATTGCTATAGATGAAGTAGCCCACGCCTCCTATAGCTGCATATATTATTGGAACTTTCCATGCCTGGCGGTTGTATACCTGTCCGGCACCAGGAAGAACAGCAGATAGCAATAAGGCTTTGCGCGCACTGTGCCCACTCTCGGCGACTTCTGTCATTGCCGGCTTTCCAACAATAGAATCCTGGCATTTAGCCATAGGTATACCTGCAGCAAAAAAAAGAGTAAAGAAAAATATCCCTACTCTTATACCGTTTGTTCTATTGACGACTTCGTTTATCACTCCAATAAATGCGTTATTTCGTAAATCTTTACTCCCGGAAAGCCAGCACATCAGTTTTCCTTGATTAGTTTGATTATACGCTCAAAATCACGGTCATTGTTGAAATGTATTGTCAAAGTGCCTTTACCTCTACGGCTTCGCTTGATATCCACTTCCGACTGAAGGTACTGTTTCAGTGCCGAACGCGATGCCGCATGGATTTCCGGCAGGTCGTCTTTCTTTCGGGCTGCGACCTGTGGCTGCTTTGGTTTGTTCATCTCTTTGACCATCTGCTCGGTCTGGCGTACCGAAAGCTGCTTGTTGATGATCTCATGCAGCAAAGCAAGATGGGTTTCCGTATCCTCCACATTGACAAGGCAGCGAGCGTGAGCCATGCTTATCTGGTCACTGCTGAGCGCAAGCTGTGTTTCGGAAGGCAAATTGAGCAGACGAAGATAGTTGGTGATCGTCGAACGGTTCTTGCCGACCTTTTCGCTCAGTTGTTCATGCGTAAGCTGGCATTCCTCAATCAGAGCATTGTACGAGAAGGCAATCTCCATAGCGTTAAGGTCCTCTCGTTGAATATTTTCAATGAGAGCCATTTCCATCATCTGAGTGTCGGTGGCAATACGTATGTATGCCGGTATTTCCTTCAGACCGGCAATCTTGGAGGCTCTGAGACGACGTTCTCCTGCTATCAGCTGATACTTACCGTCGGGCATCTGCCTTACCGTTACCGGAGTGATGACACCTTGCTGACGTATCGACTGAGCCAACTCCTCCAAAGCCTCCTCGTCAAACTCCTTGCGGGGCTGATAGGGATTTGCTTCTATGCTGTCGACAGCAATTGTCGTGATGGCAGTAGTCAAATTCGATTTGCCCATTGCGGCGTCTATATCGACGTCGGGCAGTATTGAACCCAAACCGCGGCCAAGACCGCTTGTTTTTTTCTTCGTAGGCATGAGACGAGTTATAAATTTTGTACTTCAGTTTAGGATTCTGACATTAAGCTTTCTGCATTCCGTTGCGACGCAGAATTTCATTAGCCAGATTCAAGTAGTTAATGGCACCCTGGCAAGTGGCATCGTGCATGATTATCGAGCGGCCATAGCTCGGTGCTTCGGCCAGTTTGGTGTTGCGGTAAATAAGGGTGTCGAAAACCATCTGCTTGAAATGGCTGCGGACATCTTCTACAACCTGACGGGCCAAACGCAGACGCGAATCATACATCGTTATCAGAAGACCCTCTATCGTTAGCGATGGGTTCAAGCGGGTTTGGACAATTCTGACGGTGTTGAGCAGTTTCCCGAGTCCCTCCAAAGCGAAATATTCGCTCTGGATAGGTATGATTACAGAGTCCGATGCCGTTAGCGCATTGATGGTTATCAGGCCCAGCGAGGGTGAACAGTCGATAATGATAAAATCATAATCGTCCCTGACCGGTGCAAGTGCTTTGGAAATATAGAATTCGCGCTGTTTCTCGTTCACAAGGTCTATTTCAGCACCGACAAGATCGATGCGTGTTGGCAGAAGCGACAAATTCGGTGTCTCTGTCTCGACAATACAGTCTCTCGCAGCCACCTGTCCAAGAAAACACTCGTATGCACTCTGCTCCACCGTCTCGGGATTGAAACCCAATCCCGACGTGGCATTAGCCTGTGGATCGGCATCGATCAACAGGACTTTGTACTCAAGAACCGCAAGCGATGCAGACAGATTTGTCGCTGTTGTGGTCTTACCCACTCCACCCTTCTGGTTGGCTATCGAAATTATTTTTCCCATGTTTTACCTTCCCTTACCGTCAACGCCAATAATTTTCTTTTGAGGAGTTGATGCGGTAAAAAAATATGTTTATTTCAGGCTTGCCTGGTTTTAAATATTGAAGTCTATTCCGTCAATGACATTCTCGTCAGCATTCTGGCCATCCTCTTTATGATAACCGTAATGCTCATTTTCTGGTTGTTCTGGTTCCTCAGGAATAATGCCGGTCTCTATGAAATTGAAAGCGTTGGTCAGTCCACGCTGGAATTTCTCAAAATCTTCCTTGTAAAGGAACATCTTGTTTTTTTCAAAATAAAAATTTCCCGTGTTGTTGTCAAAAATCTTGCGGCTCTCAGCTATGACAATGAATTTATCGCCACCTCTGGTCTCTTTTACATCAAAAAAATACTTGCGTTTTCCAGCACTAATAGACTGTGAATACAACTCTTCTTTCTGTCTGTTACTGTTAAAATCCATGACTAATATTAATTAAAATTGAATTGGCAAAATTACTGTTTTTTTTTCAAATACTGTTTTTCTTACATTTTTTTTTGACACAGGCGAAAATTTATGTCTACATCTGCTTATGGGTCATTATGTCAAGAACCACATCGTCGGTCTGGTCCATTCCTTCCATTCCCAAACGTCCAAGATTACGTATCGAACAATCTATGTTCTTCTCCGACAGACCGTCGCACGCATCGACAACCTTGTCGTGGAGTGCCAGTTCTGCACATACAAAAGCGCTGTACAGTCCTGTCGACATCTTCAGGGCACACGAAGGTTTGGCGCCGTCGCATACCATTCCGGCAAGCGTGTTGATCATATTTTTTATAGCATAGCACATCTGGTCATAACTGCCACCGTGCAAGTATGTTATTCCACTGGTCACTCCTATCGAAGCATTGACGATGCCGCATAGTGCCGAAAGGCGTCCAATGCCACGCTTGACATATATCGATGTAAGGTGGCTAAGTATGAGGGCACGGGTTATCTGCTCGTCGCTGCACGATTTGGCTTTGCCATATTCATACACCGGAAGCGTGCAGGCAATGCCTTGATTGCCGCTCCCGCTGTTGGAATAGATTGGCAGGGTGCAGCCGTCCATGCGGGCATCCGACGCAGCCACCGTACGGGCTATAACGGTATGGACAATGTCGCCAGCAGCATTCTCCATCAGAATGCGACCAGTATTGAGTCCATAGCCTTTCAAGCCCTCGTTTGCAGCCTTGCAGTTGAGCTTTACGGTTTCAAGAATAAAGTCCAACTCATCGAGTGGTGCCGTGGTCGCATACTCATAAACAATACGTTGGGACAACTCAGGATCTCCATTTGCAACAGCATCTGACTTGCCCGTCGAACAATCGTTCTCGAACAAGACTTCGTTGTTGCGTGAAATATAGATAAAGTTTGTGTGGCGTTTTGAGATGATGGCCGTAGCAGTGTCCTCACCCTTACGGCAAATACATTCAATATATAGTTTGTCCTCACAACGTTCCTTAAGGCCGATGCTGATTTTGTCGCCATTGTTCGCAAGCCATGTTTTTGCAGCCGACACTTCGTCGCTGGTGACTGTCAGGACCTCGAGTTGCCGTGACGAATCTCCAGCTGTGAGTGCGATGGCTACAGCTATAGGCAATCCGACCATACCGGTACCTGGTATACCTACCCCAAGCGCGTTTTTGAAGACGTTTTTGCTTAGTAGCAACTGTGTTGTCTCGGGCATACAACCAAGTGTTTCACGGGCTTTTGCAACAGCAAGTGCCACAGCACCGGGTTCGGTACATCCCGTCGCCACAACAACCTCTCGCTGTATAAGGTCTCGAATCTGCTTACGAATACTGTCGTCCATTGTTCAATACGTATTATTGACAACCTATCTTTATTGGCTCTAAATCTGCAAATTGGCATCAAAATCTTTGAGAAAGGTTATTTCTCAAAGATTTTTTGCCAGTTCTTGTATTCTCTTTCGCGCCACGGGCCGTTGTGGTACACGTACGATGCAATCATCGGTATTACAGTGGTTCCTTCGGCATAGACCATCTGTTGCAGGTCTTCCGAAACCTTGCCCCACGATCCAGCCTCGAGCAGGGTCGACGACGAGCAGGCACCGTCACGGACGTCAGCAACAGTGATTTGGATAGCATATTTGTGCATCGGAACTTCGTGGCCAAGTATTTCTGCACAGACGACAGTGTCCTGAGCAAAGTTCTTGGGTGTGCCGCCACCAACCATGAACAGTCCCGTCTCGGGGGCTGCCATCTTGATTTTGGTCAACTCAACAAAATCGCATACCGAGTCGATGCTGAGATAGGGCTTGCCGGCATTGGCACGCTCCCACTGGTGTTTGCCGATTCCGAAACCAGCCGAGCTGTCGGAGAAAGCAGGACAGAAGATGGGCACGCCACATTCGTAGCATGTCTGGATGAGGCTCTCCTTCTTCACACTGCGTCCATTGTGCAGCCATTTGCCGAGTTCATAGATGAATTCGCGCGAGCTGTAAGGACGGGCTTCGAGCATGTTGGCAAGCTCATAGGTGGCATTGTCGCAAGCCTGAAGTTCTTCTTCGTCGATGAAGGTGTCATATATACGGTCGATGTACAATTCGCGAAGTTTCGTGTCGGGAATGACATTCTCTTTTGTTCCAATATAATGTTTGAAGCCAAGTGCCTCGAAAAGATCCATGTCTATTATAGAGGCTCCGGTGGAAACGACCACGTCGACCATCTTGTTCTTGACCATATCCACATACACCTGCATACAGCCTGCAGCCGATGTCGAACCAGCGATTGTAAGGATATTGGTGCATTCTTTTTCAGCACACATTTTCATAAGAATATCTGCGGCACGTGCGGTGTCGCGCGAGGTGAACGACATGTGACGCATTGCATCGATCAGCTCGGTAGAATCGTATTTCTTGATGTCAATGTGCTTGACGGTTTCTTTCAAAAGGTCTTTCTTTTCCATTTTATATGTTTTATGTTATTATATTTAATTTTGAATTTCAATAATATATAAATAAAATATTGCAACGAATAATTTAGCAAAATTACATAAAAATTGATATTGAGCAAAAAATAATATCAATATAGTATGTAATAGTCAGTATGACTGCCGGAAATACACTGTTTATTGATTTTCGAACATTCCTTCATTTTCCTGATTTGCATCAGCGTCGACATCCTGGTTCATTTTCGAATCGAAAATCACAGTCGTTCCACCTGAGTCGAATGCAGTGTTTGGACTGAGTCCTGAAGCCATGTTGAATTCGTTGTAGTTCTCTCGGTTCTCGAATTTTGCGAACTGTTTTATGAACTTCAGTCGCACTTCGCCCGTCTCGCCACTACGGTGCTTGGCAAGAATGATGTCGGCCATACCGAGTGTCGACCCGTTGGTATCCTCGTATATCTGATAATATTCAGGACGATAAATGAACATGACGATATCTGCATCCTGTTCGATAGCACCAGACTCGCGAAGGTCTGAAAGCTGGGGCTTTTTGGTGCCCCCACGTGTCTCAACGGCACGTGAGAGCTGCGACAATGCCAGCACCGGAACCTCGAGTTCTTTTGACAGCGCTTTGAGCTGGCGCGATATAAGGCTGATTTCCTGCTCGCGATTGCCATTGCGCGATTGTTCACCTCCCGCCTGCATAAGCTGCAGATAGTCGATGAATACCATCTGTATGTCGTGCTGCTGCTTGAGGCGGCGGCATTTGGCTCGGAGCTCGAAAATGGTGAGCTGCGGTGTGTCGTCGATATAGATAGGAGCTTCGGGGAGCGCCTGGGTTCGTGCATAGAGCTGGTTCTTATCGGCATCAGGCAGTTTTTCGCCTTTCTTGAGTCTGTCGCCCGATATGCCCGACTCGCTGCTTATAAGTCTCATCACAAGCTCAACTGCTGTCATTTCCAACGAGAAGAAGGCAATTGGTTTCTTCATGTCGATGGCTATATTGCGAGCCATTGTCAATGCAAAGGCCGTCTTTCCCATTGCCGGACGGGCGGCAAGAATGATGAGCGTTCCGGGTTGGAAACCGGCCGTCATTCGGTCGAGTTCAACAAATCCGGTGGGAATTCCACTATACGAACTGTCGCTCTTTTGAGCCGACTCTATTTGCGAGAATGCTTTCTTCAGCACATCCTGCATGTTGTGGTATTCCGTATGGAAATTCTTCTCGTCAATCTCCATAAGCGTGCGTTCCGTTTTGTCGAGCAGGTCGAGCGGGTCTGTGGTGTCGTCGTATGCATCTGTAAGGGTTTCGGTGCATACACGGATGACTTCGCGCTGAATATATTTTTCAGAAATGATTCTCGAATGGAATTCTATGTGTGCGGCCGACACAACCCTGTTTGTCAGCTGCGAGAGGTAGATTGCACCACCAACCGCCTCCAGCATCCCGTCCTTCATGAGCTGTTGCGTCACAGTCAACAGGTCGACAGGTTTCGATTGTTCGAAAAGAGTGAGAATCGCTTTGAATATCAACTGGTGCTCCGGACGATAGAAATATTCGACACGAAGCATCTGTATTGTGTTGTTCAGGGCATTCTGATCTATCATCAAGGCTCCAAGTACAGCCTCCTCAAGTTCCACTGCCTGCGGCGGGGTTTTGCCATTCAGCGAGAACGCCTGCTCGTAAGTAATTCTTTCTTTTCTTTTTGCAATATTTCTTTGTGGTGTTTCCATAATGCAAAATTACTCGTTTTTTTTGAAAGAATGATTTTTATTACAATTTTTTTTCAAATATGGCGTTATGCCGTTATCGTGATTGAAGGTTGAGCAAAAGATAACCATTTGAACTTATAATAAAGGATTATATATTTAAATTAGATTGAAAATTAAAATTATTATATTAGCGCTTCTGATTGTTTCCATCTGCGCACCAGACAATATCCAGGCGCAACGCCGACGTAACAGACAGGTATTCAGAGCCTATCCTGTTTTTGGAGCAACAGCGTCACAGATTCGTGGCGACGAACTTAAAGGCTTTGACAAGTGGGGGTTCTCCGCAGGTGTCGGAACGATGCTGGCACTGACAAATGACAGATTGTGGAACTTGTCGCTCGAGGCCGACTTCTCGCAACGTGGAGCCTTCAACAATACAAACGACCCCTACAGCCTGATCGACTTTACAATGAATTATGTCGACATCCCGGTGACATTGCATTTTACTGACCCTTACGGAGGAATGACTTTCGGCGTGGGACTGATATACAGTCGCCTCGTGAAACAGCCCAATGGACTGATGCTATACAATAGCAACTATTTCGTCCCCGACACCAGCGACATGTCGTTTCTGAAGAACGACTTCAGCATCGCTCTCGACGTGCGTTTCGCAATATGGAGGGGACTTACTCTCAATCTTCGCTATCAACACTCAATCCTTCCTGTCAAGAAGAACTGGCAGTTCACAGAACACCTCTCTGCCGTCGAAGGCGACGTATCAACATGGTCCAACAACTGTTACAATTCTTCGGTGACAATGAGAGTCATGTATGTTTTCGGTGACAACAATCACAGAAAATATGCGCACAAAAAAGGAAAATCGAAAAAACACAGACGATGAAAACTGCTGTATTCCCAGGTTCGTTCGACCCCATCACTACAGGTCACATCGCCTTGATCAACAAGGCCTTGAAACTCTTCGACAAGATTATTGTCGCCGTAGGTAAAAACCTCGGCAAGAAACAATACCTGCCACTCGAAGAGCGCATCGAACGAATACGTGTCGCTACGGCACAAATGCCGCAAGTGGAGGTGACGAACTACGACTGCCTCACAACCGACCTCTGCCACAAGCTTAACGCCGGCTTCATCTTGAGAGGTGTTAGGGACAATGCTGATTTTGAATACGAACGACGCATTGCCGACATCAACCGTATCATCGCTCCCGACATCGAGACCGTCCTGCTCTTCGCCGACCCTGAGCATGCTGCCATTAGCTCCACAATGGTGCGCGAACTCGACGCCTTCGGAAAAGACGTTTCCCCGTTTGTCGTCGGTATCCACCCTGAGAGTTAACCTTGCCAAACAACTCAAACCTATTGCTTTGCTGTTTATTGACACTCCAATAGAATTCCTTAAAGGTGTCGGCCCGTCAAAAGCCGACCTTTTGCATCGCGAACTGGACATATACACCTTTGGCGACCTGTTGGAGTATTTCCCTTTTAGATATGTCGACCGTTCAAAAGTGTCATCCATCGCTGAACTGAATCCCGACGAACCCTATGTGGTTTTGAAAGGAACAATATACGACATGCATACGGTCGGAAACGGAAAATCAACCCGTCTGACAGCTCAACTGCGCGACAAAACCGGACAGATTGAACTCGTATGGTTCCAAGGCATAAAATGGATCAAAGACTCATTGAAGCCCGATGTCGAATACACTGTGATGGGCAAGCCTACCATCTTCAACGACAGAATAAACATTGCTCATCCTGACATCGAGAGGGCTGACGCCGACAACGAATCGAACCGGAAATATATACCCATCTACTCGTCGACCGAGAGACTGAAAGCCAAAGGACTGCACACTAAGGGCATTGCGCGGCTCACCGAACAGCTCTTGAGGATGGCTCATGGGAAAATACCTGAGACTCTGCCACTGAAAATACTGCAAAAATACAAGCTGCCCTCACGCGGAAACGCCATCGAGATAATACACTACCCTCTGCGCCCGCACGACATAGCCCTATCCATGCAGCGCATGAAATTCGAAGAACTTTTCTTCCTTCAACTCGACTACCAATACTCGAAACGCGAACGCCACAAACGCTCTAACGGATACATTTTCCCTGTCGTGGGCGAAAAATTCAACAGATTCTACAACGAACGCCTGAATTTCGAATTGACTGGCGCTCAGAAACGTGTCGTCAAAGAAATCCGATCCGACATGAAATCTGGCCACCAGATGAACCGGCTCCTGCAGGGCGACGTGGGTAGCGGCAAGACTCTCGTGGCCCTCCTGTCCATGCTCATAGCCGTCGACAACGGATGCCAAGCATGCATGATGGCTCCTACCGAAATCCTTGCCAACCAGCACTACTTGAACATCAGCAAGATGCTCGACGGTATTGGTGTGCATGTCGAACTCCTGACGGGTTCGGTTAAAACGTCTGAAAAAAAGAAAATCAAACAGCGACTGGCTGAGGGCGAAATCGACATCCTTATCGGTACTCATGCCCTTATCGAAAAGGACGTGATTTTCAAGAATCTCGGATTTGCAGTCATCGACGAACAACACCGTTTCGGTGTGGAACAACGGTCCAAACTATGGACCAAAAACTCCCTTCCGCCCCACGTTTTGGTCATGACGGCAACTCCTATCCCTCGCACCCTCGCCATGAGCGTATATGGCGACCTCGATTGCTCGACAATCGACGAGTTGCCTCCTGGACGGAAATCGGTCAAAACCATCCATTGTACCGACCAGCAGAGACTGAAGGTCTTTGGGTTTATCAGAAACGAAATATCGAAAGGACGACAAGTCTATATTGTATACCCGCTGATAGAAGAATCTGAAAGCCTCGACCTCAAAGATTTGATGGACGGCTACGAAAGTGTATCGCGTGAATTTCCACTCCCCGACTACCAGATCAGTATCGTGCACGGCCGCATGGACGCAGAATCAAAAGATTACGAGATGGGACGTTTCAAACGTGGCGAAACGCACATAATGGTCAGCACCACGGTTATCGAAGTGGGTGTCGATGTCCCTAATGCCACCGTTATGGTCATCGAGAACGCCGAACGCTTCGGACTGTCACAGCTCCACCAGCTGCGCGGACGCGTGGGGCGCGGTGGCGAACAGTCCTATTGCATCCTCATGACAAAGAACAATTTGCAGGGTTCTGCTCGCGAACGCATAAATACAATGGTCAACACCACCGACGGATTCCGCATTGCCGAGACCGACCTGAAACTCCGCGGCCCCGGCGATTTGCAAGGATTGCGGCAGAGCGGTGTTCTGGCTCTTAAACTCGCCGACATTGTCGACGACGAGCCTATCGTCAGGGCGGCACGCGAGAGCGTCGAGGAAATTCTCGACGAAGACCCCGAACTGAAAACTTTGGAAAATGTAACCCTAAAACAACATATACAGCAAAACAAACGTGGACTCGCTTGGGGAAAGATAAGTTAACTAAGGCAACACCTGAAAAATCGTTTAATTCGCAATTTGTTTGTTTTCGACAAAGAAAACCATCAAACCCATCAAACCCATCAAACCCATTAAACCCATTAAACCCATTAACCCCCTCCAACCCTCCAACCCTCCAACCCTCAAACCCTCAATATGCCATTGAAAAAAACTATATTTCTGCTTGTGGCTTCTACTCTTTGCGCTACAGCTTTGTGTCAAAACGACTTCATCTCTAAAGGCATAAATGCCGAACAACTCGGACTTTACGACCGCGCCATCGACTATTTCCGCCAGGCTTCCGCATCTGAGCCCGACAATGCCCTTCCCTACTTGCTCATCGGCAAAATGCAGCACAAACGTTCGCATTTCAGCGAAGCCGCCGAGTCGCTGCGTCAGGCTGTTTCCCTCAACGACACTCTCGCCGAAGCTTACGAATTGCTCATCTGCAGTTATATTGAAAACGACGATTTTGACGGCTCCAAAAGCGGACATTTCAATGGAATTGACGAACTCGAGCGACTCTGCGAACGCGCAATCGAACTGAACCCTCAAAGTGCATCGAACTACTGCAGCATGGCCCTCATAAACAACCACAGGAAAAACTTCACGAATGCCATCAACTGGGTCAAGAAAGCCATCGAAATCGACCCAAAACTGCCACGGGCCACCAACACTCTCGGTGTGATTTACTTTAACCGCGGCAACGACAACGATGCACTTGCACAGTTCCGCAAAACCCTGGCCAACGACCCCGACAACATCGACGCATACTATAATCTCGGGGTAATGTACACTCTGAAAAACAATTACGAAACCGCAATAACGCACCTGCGCAAAGGTTTGCAACGCGACAACAAGTCAATCAAACTTTACTATTTCCTCGGCATCGCCTATATGCAACGCGGCGACGACAAACGCGCCATACAATGCTATGAGACTATCCTTTCGCTCGACAGCACCTATCTGCCTGCATACAACCGGCTTGGCGCCGTCTACGCCCATAAGGGCAACTACGACGAAGCCGTGGCTTACCACCAGAAGGCCGCTCGTATCAATCCTAAGGATGTCGATGCCTTCAAATGCCTCGGTAAAGTCTACACCGACAAGGGCGACTACGTGAAAGCTCTACGCAACTACCAGAAAGCTGTCGCCATCAACGACCGCGACCACGAGACCTACTGTCTCATTGCAAAACTCTATGCAAAACAGGGCAACTCGACAAGGGAAACTTCAAGCTACAAGAAGGCAGCTAAGCTGGGCAACAAAGAGGCGCAGGCTTGGATGGTCTCAAAAGGCATGGCTTGGTAGCGGACCGCTGCAAGCAAATCCCTCTTTTTTTGATTTCTGATTGTTCTTTTTGATATTTTTATATAAAAATCTTGATTAATGTCGTATCTTTGCAGTTTGTAAAACGAGCTGTAAAATGCCATTAAATTTTGACAATGAACTTATTGAACGCTTTGCCAAACACCTTGACAAGGCGCGGAAAATCGCAATCGTTTCGCACATGAACCCCGATGGCGACGCTGTCGGTTCTATGCTTGGGTGCTATCATTGGCTTTGCTCGTCATTCTATGCCGGTGAATCTTGCCCGGACATAACCATGCTTTTGCCGCATCCTGCTCCAGCCGATTCTACGTATCTCCCTTCGTCCGAACTAATCATCGACGCTGAGAACAACTTGCAGCAATGCGAACGGCATCTCTCTGAGGCCGACCTCATTATCGGCGTGGACTTCAACAACAGCCGACGTATCCTGCCTCTCGACAAAGCCCTCGAAGCATGTCAAGCCCCCAAGATGCTGGTCGACCATCACCACAACCCTGACACCGAATTGTTCCAAACGGTGCTTTCGGTCCCTGACCTTTCGTCTACGTGCGAACTGCTCTATTGGCTGTTTGTCAGGATTATTGGCGATAGCTCCATCAACACCGACACCGCCCGATGCCTCTTTCACGGAATCAACACCGACACTGGCTGTTTCGCTTATGCCAACGAAGACCCGTCGCTCTACGAGGCTGCAGCTGCACTGATGAAACACCCCATCAACGCTGCTCAAGTTCATAACCGCACATTCAACAACTACAGCATCCGAAAGATGCAGATACTCGGATTCCTCATATCGCAACGTATGAAGATTTTCAGCGACCAAGGATTCTGCTACATCTATATCAGTGCCGACGACCTGGCTCAATTCAACGGCAAAGCCGAAGATCTCGAAGGTCTCGTGAACTATACTCTTATGATTCAAACCATGAAGGTCGGCGCTATGGTCAAAGAAACCGATGGGAAAGTTCGTCTCTCGTTCCGCTCAAAAGACAATTTCGACGTCAACGTATTCGCCAAGCAATACTTTAGAGGCGGCGGCCACACAAAGGCCAGCGGTGCCACTTCGCCCTACGATTTCGACACGACACTGAAAATCTTGGAAGAAAACATGTTAAAAGAACTGTCTTAAATCACCCTGCCTTGAAAAAAACTTTTCTCATATTGGCTTTTGGACTGCTCACGGCATGTCATAACGACCCTCCTATCGTGGGACCCGTGAACACTCAGAACAACAGTCTCAAGGAGCACATGATCAATGCCAACAGGACAATAGCACAATCCGAAGAGACTGCCATCGACGAATACATTAGCCGGTACGGATGGACTATGACCAAATTGCCCGAAGGTGCCAGAGTGTGGGAATACGAAAAAGGTAGCGGCAAACCTATCGGCTTCGAAGACAGCGTATCGATTCGTTACAATGTCGAAGCCATCAACGGCAAAACACTTTATACCAATGTTGAAGAACACTTTGTCGCAGGTCGCAAACGCGACATGATTGGACTTGACCAGGCGGTGCGCAGCTTGCGCTACGGCAGCAGGGCCAAAATCATTCTGCCTTCCAACCTCGCCTATGGCGTCGGTGGCGATGGCGACCGGATACCTCAAAGCGCTATTCTCGTAATCGACCTTACTATCGACAACTGAATAATAATAAACAATTTAAACAAAATCAATAATATCAAAAAAAATGAAAAAGTTTTTCAGATTATTTGCTGCACTCTCTCTCTGCGCGTCGTTTTTGACGAGCTGCGGCGACGGATTCAAGACCACTCCTAACGGTCTTAAGTATAAATTTTTAGAGACAAACAAAGATGCACAACAAGTCCAGATGAATGATGTGCTCGTCGGAACCTGCACGCTGAAACTCAACGACTCGGTCCTTCGTAGCGTCACCACTCCCGACCGCATCCTTATGGCCAGCGAAAACCTCTTCAAAGGCGACCTCCCCGAAGGCCTGCTTATGATGCACATCGGCGACAAAGCCATCTTCGTTGTCGAGGCCGACTCTGTTGCTGCTCTCGGTATGCAACTCCCGCCTTTCTACAAAGCCGGCACCGGTATGAAACTCTACTATGAAATCCACCTCACCGACATCATCACTCAAGAGGAAATGAACGAGGAACGCAAAAACTACATGGAGAACATGGAACAAATGCTCGAAGCCGAGAAAGAAACTCTTGCTCAGTATGTTTCCGAAAAGGGCATCAAAGCCTCTCCCGACGACGACGGCCTATACATCGCTGTCAACAAGAAGGGCAATGGCCCCAAAGTCGAAATCGGACGCAATGTCGCCATCAACTACACCGGACGCCTGCTTGACGGCAGAGTGTTCGACACCAGCATCGAAAGCGTTGCCAAGGAAAACAACATCTACGACAGCAACCGCCCCTACCAACCTCTCTCCTACCGCGTCGGCGAAATGTCCCTCATCCGCGGCTGGGAAAAAGGCGTCATCAACCAGCCTGCCGGCAGCAAGCTGACTCTCGTCATCCCCTCGGCTCTCGCCTATGGCCCCCAAGACCTCGGCATCATCCCGCCAAACAGCCCTCTCGTATTCGATATCGAAATTGTTTCTGTAAAATAACTCAAACCCATCAAACCCATTAAACCCATTAAACCCATTAAACCCATCCCAACCCTCAAACCATGCTTAACATAATCCTTTTCGGCGCTCCGGGTGCAGGCAAAGGTACCCAGAGCGACCTGCTCGTTCAGAAATACAATCTCAACCACATTTCGACCGGCGACCTCCTGCGCAAAGAAATTGCCGACCAGACCGAACTCGGAAAACGCATCAAAAACATCATGGACTCCGGCAGTCTCGTGAGCGACGACATCGTCGTCGAAATGATCGACAATGCCATTGCCAAAGATACACAAGGCATCCTGTTCGACGGCTTCCCGCGCAACGTTGCTCAGGCCGAAACCCTCGAGAAACTCCTCGCAAAACACGGACGCAAACTTACCTGCATGGTCAGCCTCGACGTCCCTCGCGAAGAACTCATCCGACGCATGCTCGAGCGTGCTAAGGTCTCTGGACGTAGCGACGACAACGAGGAGACCATCAAAAACCGCCTCAAAGAATACGAGGCCAAAACCCTCCCCGTCGCCTCTTACTACGAAAGCAAGGGCCTCCATGTGAAAGTCAACGGTTTCGGCGACATCCACGACATCTCCAATGCCATCATCGCCGCTATCGAAAAACGCAAATAAACACATTTGCAACTCTCTCGGTGGTACGGACCCGACCGTCTGTACCACCGCCAATACGAAAAGTAACGTTTTCGCTAAGCCGAATGCAGACAAGCTTGCTTGTATGCTGAGGCGAGAAAACGACTAATGAAATAGAACATAACCCCTCAACCCCATCCAACCCTAAAACCCTCTAACCCTCCAACCCTCCAACCCTCCAACCCTCCAACCCTCCAACCCCTCCAACCCTCAAACCCTCCAACCCTCCTCTATGCCATCAAATTTTGTCGACTACGTCAAGATTCTTGTCCGTTCCGGAAAAGGCGGAGCTGGTTCTGCCCACCTCCTAAGGGTCAAATACAACGCTAAGGCCGGACCCGACGGCGGCGACGGCGGACGCGGTGGCCACGTCATCCTCCGTGGCAACAGCAACCGCTGGACGCTCCTCCACCTCAAGTATACCAAACATGTATTCGCCGAAAACGGACAAAACGGCGGACAGAACCTCTGCACCGGACGCGAAGGCGCCGACCAGATTCTCGACGTCCCGTTGGGATGCGTATGCCGCGACGCCGAAACGGGCGAACAGCTGTGCGAAATCACCGAAAACAACCAAACCGCCATTATCGCTCGCGGCGGACGTGGCGGTTGGGGCAACGACCATTTCAAATCCCCCACCAACCAGACGCCTCGCTACGCCCAGCCTGGCGAACCCGCCGAAGAACGATGGGTCATAATCGAACTCAAAGTCCTCGCCGATGTCGGACTCGTCGGTTTCCCCAATGCCGGAAAATCCACTTTCCTTTCTGTCGTGTCGGCAGCCAAACCCGAAATCGCCGACTACCCCTTCACCACTCTGACACCCAACCTCGGCATAGTGAAGTACCACGACGACCAGTCCTTCTGCATCGCCGACATCCCAGGCATCATCGAAGGTGCCTCGCAAGGCAAAGGTCTCGGTCTGCGGTTCCTGCGCCATATCGAACGCAACTCCATACTCCTCTTCATGGTCTCGTGCGAAAGCATGGACATCCGCAAGGAATACAACATCCTGCTCGAGGAACTCAAGAAATACAACCCCGAACTCCTCGACAAACAACGCATTCTCGCAGTGACCAAGTGCGATATGCTCGACGACGCCATGATAAAACAGATGCA
>Ga0310695_10000367_pt1 | contig 118655 bp, 90 predicted proteins | sample RumenRJG_04DNA_FD_203882 | JGI IMG/M metagenome (GOLD analysis project Ga0310695, IMG submission 203882) | Bovine rumen microbial communities from Lethbridge, Alberta, Canada - RJG_04 (v2) (version 2) | ecosystem: Host-associated > Mammals > Digestive system > Stomach > Rumen | place: Canada...
TGCAGCTGGAGATATCCAAAAACAGATATAATGGATATAAGGATGCGCTGCTGAAACATGGTATAGCTGTTGACGAGTCGATAGTAAGGATATGCGATAATCGTAGTGATGCAGAGGCGATTACACCAGAGATTCTGAATCTCGATCATCGTCCGGACGGTTTCTTTGCAGTAAACGATGATACGGCCATTGGTATCCTCTATACTGCGAAACGTGCTGGTTTTAAGGTGCCTGAGGATATTCAGATCTGTGGATTTACAAACGGCCAGAGAGCAATAGCCTGTGATCCGATGCTTACTACAGTGGAGCAACGTGGAAGACTCGTTGGCGAAGAGGCGGCAGAGATACTTATGGATAAGGTGGAAGGTCTCTCGCCAATAGATAAGGTAGAAAAAAGAGTGGTAAGGACGAGGCTGATAATACGAGGAACGACGAGATAAGCGCTACGCTAAAGAGCGCTACGCTAAATAAAAAATAAAAAATAATAAATAAAAAATATATGAAGCTAAAACCTGATTTAAGTTTCTGGAAGTTATGGAATCTGAGTTTCGGATTCTTTGGTGTGCAAATCGCTTACGCACTGCAGTCGGCAAATATATCCAGAATATTCGCTACGTTGGGTGCTGATCCCCACAATCTGAGCTATTTCTGGATTCTGCCACCATTGATGGGTATACTTGTGCAACCGATTGTCGGAACACTGAGCGATAAGACCTGGACACGTTTCGGTCGTCGTATTCCCTACCTGTTCGTCGGAGCAGCAGTGGCAGTGCTTGTGATGTGCCTGTTGCCTAACTCTGGGTCACTGGGACTGACCGTCAGTGCAGCAATGATCTTCGGACTCATTGCCCTGATGTTTCTCGATACCAGTATCAATATGGCCATGCAGCCGTTTAAGATGCTGGTGGGTGATATGGTCAATGAGAAACAGAAAGCAAAGGCATATTCCATACAGTCGTTCCTCTGTAATTCAGGAAGTGTGGTGGGATTTGTGTTGCCGTTCGTGTTTACGTTTATCGGCATCAGCAATGTGGCAGAGAAGGGGGTTGTGCCTGATTCTGTCATCTGGTCGTTCTACATCGGAGCTGCCATCCTGATTCTCTGTGTTATCTATACCACATCGAAGGTTCGTGAGTGGAATCCTCAGGAATATGCAGAGTATAACCCGGTGTCTGACGAGAAAGAGGACAGTGCCAACTGGATAACTCTTCTTAAGAATGCTCCTTCGACATTCTGGAAGGTTGGCTTGGTGCAGTTCTTCAGCTGGGCAGCGATGCTGTATATGTGGAACTATACCACAGGTGCCATCGCAGAGGTAGTGTGGAATACCACCGATCCTGCCAGTGAGGCATTCCAGGAGGCTGGCAACTGGGTCGGCATACTCTTTGCAGTCCAGGCTGTGGGTTCTGTGATATGGGCTGCATTGTTACCTCAGTTTAAGAATACTAAGATGGCATATTCGCTGAGTCTGATAATAGGTGCCATCGGTTTCATCCTCGTGCCATATATCAGCGATCAGTATCTGCAGTTCATACCGTTCCTGATGATTGGATGCGCTTGGGCAGCAATGCTGGCAATGCCGTTCACGTTTGTTACTAATGCCCTGCAGGGATATGGTCATATGGGAGCTTATCTGGGACTGTTTAATGGTACCATCTGCATCCCACAGATTGTTGCTGCTGTCTGTGGTGGTGCGATTCTCTCAATGGTGGGTCACCATCAGTCTACGATGATGATTGTTGCTGGAGTAAGCTTCATCATTGCTTCGGCATGCGTATTTGTGATAAAGAATAAATGATAAGGAATAAATGATAACAAAAGGAGACGATCTATGAAGCTGAAGTTTAATATAGAATACCAGACCTCTTTCGGTGAAGAGTTGGTGTTGAACATTCTCAGTGAGGATAAGGCCTTACATAAGGTAGAGCAGCATAAGATGATTACTTTGGACGGTAGTCACTGGAGTTGTGAGTTGACAAAGTCGGTAAAGACGAGCGCCTATATCGATTATTACTATAGTGTATACAAATGTGATGAAGAGACTCGTCATGAATGGCTTACAGAACCTCATCGTCTGGAGTTTGCTGCCATAAGAGGTATCCACTATACGATATATGATCATTGGCTCGATATCCCAGAAGACAGCTATATGTATTCTTCTGCTTTCACTGACTGTGTGTCTGCTCGTAAACGAGGGATGAGTGAGCTCCAAGAGAACGGCAAGACAGTGCGTCTGAAGGTTCGTGCACCTCAGCTTCGCAGCAATGAGCGTCTTGCTCTTATTGGTGGAGGTCAGACTCTTGGCAACTGGGAGGCTCGTAAGGCCCTGCCTATGACAGAGCATGATGCCAATGAGTGGGTGATATCTCTCGATGCAGACAAACTGCCACAGACCTTCGAATTTAAGTTTGTGGTGTTTGGCGATGGAGACCAGCCTATATGGGAGAACGGCATGAACCGTACTGTCACTCTGCCGGAGATAGAGCTTGGCGAGGTGGTTGTTTACGAACTTGCTCAGGCATATTTCCCCGTTTATCCTTGGAAGGGGGCAGGAACGGTTATCCCTATCTTCTCTCTGCGAAGCGAGGGAAGCTTTGGCGTAGGCGATTTCGGTGACCTGAAGATGATGATCGAATGGTGTGACAAGACGAAACAGAGGGTGCTGCAGGTATTGCCCATCAACGATACCAACATGACAAAGACCTGGCAGGACTCATATCCCTATAACTCTATCAGCATCTATGCACTCCATCCTCAGTATACCGACTTCCGTCAGTTGCCTGCCATCAAGGACGAGGCAAAACGTGAGGCATTCGAGAATCTGAGAAAGGAGCTTAACGCCCTTACGCAGATTGACTACGAGAGGATGTTCTCTGCCAAGATGGACTATCTCCGTGAGATTTTTGCACAGGAATGGACTGCTGTGCAGCGTCGTGAGAGCTATAAGAAGTTCTTTGAGCAGAACAGTGAGTGGCTGGTGCCATACGCTGCTTTCTGTTATTATCGTGATCTGTATGGAACTGCAGTGTTCTCAGAGTGGCCAAAGGAGGCAACGGTGAAGAATACACAGAAGACAACCTTCAAAGGCAAGAAGGAGTTGCAGTTCTGGTATTTCGTACAATATAACCTCGATGCCCAGATGCGTGAGGCTCATTCTTATGCCCGGGCTCATCGTGTGATTCTCAAAGGTGATATTCCCATTGGAATCTCTCGTGATGGCGTTGAGGCATGGGTAGAACCAAAATATTTCAACCTGAACGGTCAGGCAGGTGCTCCACCTGATGCATTCTCTGCTGACGGACAGAACTGGGGCTTCCCGACATACAACTGGGATGCGATGCTCGCAGACGGATGCTCATGGTGGGTACGCCGTTTCCGTAAAATGGCGGAATATTTCGATGCATATCGTATCGACCACGTTCTTGGATTCTTCCGTATCTGGGAGATTCCTATGCCACATAAGTCTGGACTCATGGGACAGTTTGCACCTGCCTTAGGTATGAGCCGTGAGGAGATTGAGGGTTATGGTGTTGAGTTCAACGAGGGTTTGTTCCTGGTAGATCATAAGCGCAGTGACCGTTGGCATCCACGTATCGCAGTGCAATATCAGGAGGCTTATCAGAATATCAGCGAGGAACAGAAGTTCTGTTTCAATCGTCTGTATAACGATTACTTCTATCGTCGCAATAACCAGTTCTGGTATACTGAGGCGATGAAGAAGCTCCCAAAGCTCACTCAGGCTACACGTATGCTTGTTTGTGCTGAGGATCTGGGTATGGTGCCCGACTGTGTTCCCTGGGTGATGAACGAACTTCGTATCCTGAGTCTTGAGATTCAGTCGATGCCGAAGGATCCTACTACCCGTTTCGGAAAACTCTCACATAATCCTTATCGCAGCGTGGATACTATCTCCACCCATGATATGGCAACACTGAGACAGTGGTGGGATGAGGATGAGGAACGTTCTCAGACATACTTCAATACATCCTTGCGTCGTGGTGGCCCTGCACCTCGTCCGTTACCAGGATGGTTGGCAAAGGATATCGTGAGCCGTCATCTCACATCGCCTTCGATGCTCTGTCTGTTGTCATTCCAGGACTGGATGAGTATTGATGAGAAACTCCGTCTGCCTGACGAGAATGCCGAGCGTATCAATATCCCAGCAAATCCTCGTCACTACTGGCGTTATCGCATGCATCTCACTATTGAACAGCTGATGCAGGCAGATGAACTCAATGAAGAGATCTCAACATTAATAATACAAAGTGGAAGAAAATGAAGAAATTATTATTTTCATTACTGCTGGCATTTCCGTTGATGGCAACAGCTGGCAGCATTAAGTCGCCAAATGGCAATATTGAACTGAAGTTCTCGCTTGATGGTGACGGAAGGCCTGTTTACGAGATGACGTATAAGGGCAAGGCTGTGGTAAAGCCTTCACATCTGGGCCTTGAACTCGCGAAGGACAAGCATGCATCGAAAGGTATGGATGAGACCGATCTGATGAATGGATTCTCTATTGTCAAAGAGGAGAAATCTACATTTGATGAGACTTGGAAGCCAGTATGGGGCGAGACTGCAACTATCCGCAATAACTATAAAGAGTTGGTTGCAACATTGTCGCAGAAGGCGAGCGGTCGTCAGATACTTATCCGTTTCCGCGTGTATGACGACGGTATCGGTTTCCGTTACGAGTTCCCACAGCAGAAGGAGCTGAACTATTTCCTTATTAAGGAAGAGCGCTCAGAGTTTGCTATGGCTGGTGACCATACTGCATGGTGGCTGCCTGGTGACTATGACACTCAGGAACAGGAGACTCAGGAGACAAAACTCTCTGAGATTCGTGGACGTATGAAAGAGGCTGTGAACTGGAGCAACAGCTCAGTTGCAGTATTCTCTGAGACAGGTGTTCAGACATCGCTTCAGATGAAGAGTGCTGACGGCCTTTACATCAATATCCACGAGGCTGCTTGTGCAGACTACGCTACTATGCACCTTGAGCTTGTTGATGCCCAGACCAAAACTCTGACTACAAAACTCGGTGGAGGCAGTAATGCATATACTCCAAATCCTAAACCTTCTCCTTGGCCAGTGCCTCAGGCATTTACCTTTGTTAGCCATCTTACTCCTGATGCAACAGGATTGAAGGGTGCTATGCAGACTCCTTGTGAGACTCCTTGGCGTACGGTTATGGTCAGCGACGATGCTCGTGACATGCTGGCATCTAATCTGATTCTGAATCTCAATGAGCCATGCAAACTCGAGGATACCTCTTGGATTCATCCAACAAAGTACTGTGGAGTATGGTGGGAGATGATTGTCGGACGTGGCAGTTGGCATTACACCAACGACTACCCCAGCATCAAACTCGACCAGATAGACTGGAGTAAAGTTAAGCCAAATGGCACACACAAGGCCAATAACGAAAATGTTAAGCGTTATATTGACTTTGCTGCGAAGAATGGTCTGGATCAGGTGCTCGTAGAGGGATGGAATGTAGGCTGGGAAGACTGGGCTAACATGTGGAAACGTGATGTCTTCGACTTCGTTACCCCATATCCTGATTTCGATATCAAGATGCTCAACGAGTATGCTCATTCTAAGGGCGTGAAGATTCTTATGCACCACGAGACATCAAGTTCTACTCAGAACTACGAGCGTCATCTTGAGGATGCATTCACTCTGATGAACAAATATGGCTACGATGCCGTTAAGACTGGTTACGTAGGAGATATCATCCCTCGTGGTGACCATCACTACTCTCAGTCGATGAATAACCATTATCTCCATGTGGTGAAAGAGGCTGCAAAGCATCATATCATGGTGAATGCCCATGAGGCAACTCGTCCTACAGGTCTTTGCCGTACTTATCCTAATCTTGTTGGCAACGAGAGTGCACGTGGTACAGAATATGAGGCATTTGGTGGTTCTCGTCCAGACCATACTTGTATCCTGCCGTTTACTCGTCTGCAGGGTGGTCCGATGGATTATACACCAGGTATCTTTGTAACAAAACTCTCTCAATGGAGTGATAACACCTCTTGGGCTCGTATCACCATCGCTGGTTCACTGGCACTCTATCTCACCATGTATTCTCCTCTCCAGATGGCAGCCGATCTGCCTGAGAACTACGAGAAGTTTGATGATGCCTTCCAGTTTATCCGTGATGTGGCCTGTGACTGGGATGACTCCCGTTACCTTGAGGCAGAGCCAGCCGATTATATCACTGTGGCTCGTAAGGCAAAGGGCACAGACAACTGGTTTGTTGGTGGAAAATGTGATGAGAACGGACATACTGCAGTTGTGAAGCTCGACTTCCTTGAGAAGGGCCGTAAGTATGACTGCACAATATATGCTGATGCTAACGATGCTCACTACGATACTAATCCTCAGGCTTATACCATCACAAAGAAGGTGGTAAAGGCAGGTCAGACTCTTAAGATCAAAGAAGCTCCTGGTGGTGGCTTCGCTATCAGTATTATCGCAAAGTAATTTTTCGGGCAAACGATTATGAGAAAGGCATTATTCCTGTTTCTGGTTATGGCAGTGACGACGCTTCAGGCACAAGTACCCGATTTCAAATTCAGTGAGATGGAGTACACGCCTCAGCAGACAATCTTCCGGCTTTTTGCTCCAAGCAGGGCTAAGGGTATAAAGGTGCGTATATATAAAGAAGGTGTTGGTGGAAAGGCCATCAAGACTGTAGCTATGAAACGTACTGGCGAGCCTGATATGTGGAGTGTCTCTGTTAAGGGTGACCTGATGGGAAAATTCTACACCTTTGATATGGGTAAGGGTGAGACACCTGGCGTCTTTGCTAAGGCTGTAGGTGTGAATGGCAAACGAGGTGCAATCATTGACCTCGACAAGAGCTCTCCAGAACATTGGTGCTGTGACAAGGGACCTGTTACTAAGTCGCCTGCCGACCTGGTGGTTTATGAGATGCACCATCGTGATTTCTCAGTAAACAGGAAAGATGCCAAGTTCCCTGGTAAGTTCCTTGCTCTCACAGAACCTTGGGCTATCGAACATCTTAAGGAGTTGGGTGTTAATGCCGTTCATATCCTCCCAAGTTATGATTACGGTTCTGTGGATGAGACGCGTCTCAAAACTGGTACCCCTCAGTATAATTGGGGCTATGACCCAGTGAACTATAATGTTCCTGAGGGCGGATACTCTACAGATCCATTTAGCCCGGAAGTACGTATCCGTGAGTTTAAGCAGATGGTGCAGGCTCTTCATAAGGCTGGCATACGAGTGATTCTCGATGTGGTGTATAATCATACCTACGATATTGAACACTCCAACTTCCAGCGCACATATCCTGATTACTATTATCGCAAGACAACGGATGGACAGTACTCTAATGGTTCTGGATGCGGCAATGAGACAGCAAGCGATCAGCCTATGATGCGCAGGTTCATGATAGAGTCTGTGAAATACTGGATTAATGAGTATCATATCGACGGATTGCGTTTCGATCTTATGGGATGTCATGATATAGAGACGATGAATGAGATACGTAAAGCGGTTGATGCCATCGATCCTGCCATATTTATCTATGGTGAGGGCTGGAGTGCTGGAGCGTGTGCTCTGCCTAATGACCAGTTGGGTATGAAGGCTAATATCAACTGCATGCCTGGCATCGCAGCCTTCTCTGACGAGATTCGTGATGCCCTTCGCGGTCCCTTCTCTGATGACAAGAAGTGCGGATGGCTGGGAGGAAAGGCTGAGAAGGAATCGATAAAGTTTGGCATCGTGGGTGCTATCGCTCATCCTCAGGTTGATATGAAGAAGGTAAACTACAGTAAGGAGCCTTGGGCAAATGAGCCTACGCAGATGATGTCGTATGTTTCCTGTCATGACGATATGTGCCTTGTAGATCGCCTTAAGGCAAGTATCCCAGGCATCACAGAGGACGAACTGATACGTCTTGACCTTTTAGCCCAGACAGCAGTGTTTACCTCTCAGGGTGTGCCGTTTATGCTCTCTGGCGAAGAACTGATGCGTGATAAGAAGGGTGTCCACAACTCTTTCGAATCTCCAGACAGTATCAACCAACTCGACTGGTCTAATAAGACAAAGTATCCTCAGGTGTTCAAATATTACCAGGATCTGATAGCTCTTCGTAAGAATCATCCTGCCTTCCGTCTTGGCGATGCTAATCTGGTGAGGAAGCATCTGGAGTTTTTGGATGTTCCTGAGAGTATCATTGCCTTCCGTCTTAAGAACTATGCTGGTCGTGATGACTGGCGAAACATCATTGTTGTCCTGAATGCGGCAAAGACAGAGATGGAGGTGGACATTCCTTCTGGCAATTACACCATCGTATGCTGCGATGGGCAGATTAATGAGAAAGGTCTTGGTAAACTAAAGGGTAACAAGGCTGTAGTAGATGCACAATCAGCTCTAATAATACACGATTAAAAATATGAAACGGACATTATTTTTCGCCATTCTGTTGGCAAATGTATTGACAATGAGTGCAGCAAAGAAGTTAGTAATTGATAGAATCGACCCTGCCGATTGGTTTGTAGGACTGAAGAATCCTCAGGTTCAGCTGATGGTTTATGGCAAGGGGGTACGTGATGTGGCTTCTGTCACCACTGATTATCCTGGTGTCACTATCGATAGTCTTGTGCGTCTGGATTCACCCAACTATCTTCTTATCTATATGAACCTTAAGGATGCCCAGCCTGGCACTATGACTCTTAAGTTTGGTAAGGTAAAGGTGCAGTATCAGCTGAAGGCTCGTGAGATGAGTGGCGACAAGCGTATGGGATTCACCAATGCCGATGTGCTCTATATGCTTATGCCTGACCGTTTTGCTCAGGGTGCAAACCACAATCCTCAGATTAAGGGAATGCGAGCCTATAAGGAGGATCGCACAAAGCCTTCTCTGCGTCATGGTGGTGACCTCAATGGTATCCGTGAGCACCTTGACTATTTCAAGGAACTTGGAGTTACAGCCCTTTGGTTTACACCTGTACTCGAGAACGACTCTCCAGATCAGACGAATGGCTTTTCCACATATCATGGCTATGCCACAACGGATTACTATCGTGTAGATCCTCGCTTTGGTACTAATGATGACTATCGCAAGCTCTGTGATGAGGCTCATGCTAAGGGGCTGAAGATTGTGATGGATATGATATTCAACCATAGTGGTTTCGAGCATCGCTGGACTCAGGACCTTCCTTCCAAAGACTGGCTCAATACTCCTGACTGGCTCACTGAGGAGTCTTCCGGTCGTGATCCTATGACTGGTCTTACTGCAAACTCAGACGGCTCAGAGCCCGCAAAGAGCAAGTATCTCCAGACCAGCTATAAACTTACTCCTGTGCTCGATCCCTATACTTCAGAGTTTGATCTTAAGGAGACTGTGGAGGGATGGTTTGTACCTTCTATGCCTGACCTTAATCAGAGGAATCCGCATGTGATACGTTATCTTATCCAGAATAGTATCTGGTGGATTGAGACTGTTGGTATCGATGGTATCCGCATGGACACATATCCTTATGCCTATGCAGATGCGATGGCTCAGTGGATGAAGGAGATTGATACAGAATATCCAAACTTCAATACCGTTGGTGAGACGTGGGTTACAGAACCTGCCTATACAGCTGCCTGGCAGAAAGACTCAAAGCTCTCTGAACATAACTCTTACCTTAAGACTGTTATGGACTTCTCGTTCTTCGATAAGCTGAATCAGGCAAAGAACGAAGAGACAGATGCATGGTGGAATGGATTGAATCGTCTGTATAACTCTTTCTGTTACGACTATCTCTATCCAAACCCATCGAGCGTGATGGCATTTATCGAGAACCACGATACTGACCGTTTCTTGGGTAACGGACGTGATACACTTGCCCTTAAGCAGGCTCTCGCTCTGTTGCTTACCGTTAATCGTATCCCTCAGCTTTATTATGGCACAGAGGTGCTGATGAACGGCACGAAGGAAGTAACTGATGGTAATGTACGTAAGGACTTCCCAGGCGGATTCCCAGACGATGAGCATAATTGTTTCACTAAGGAGGGTCGCTCAAAGGCAGAGCAGGCTATGTTCTCATGGACGAGTCGTCTGCTCCACTGGCGTCAGAACAATGATGTCATCACCAAGGGAAAGATGATACAGTTTATACCATTTAAAGGTATCTATGTTATCGCTCGCCAGTATAATGGTAAGACCGTCCTCACAATTCTCAATGGCACTTCTAAACCTGCAACACTCGATGTAGAGCGTTATGCAGAGGTAATAAAGGGTGCAGCTAAGGTTAAGGATATCCTCACGGGCCGTTACTACGACCTCTCGAAGGACTTCGACCTTAAAGCCCGCCAATCGTTGATTCTTGAATATTAAAAGGTAAACAGCGAAAAATAACAACTCCTTGCATAAAATTTGCGGGAGTTGTTTTTTTTTATTATCTTTGCGCCATAAAACTGAATAGCCAACTAAAATGAAAAGGTTCCTAATTGTTTTCACACTAGTATTCGTAACCATTCTGGCATGGGCTCAGAGTGGACATTTCTATACATCTGAGAAGCTGTCGAGCAATCAGATTACTAATATCTGCCAGGATAAGGTGGGCTATATCTGGGTAGGAACAGAATATGGTCTGAACAAATATGATGGCTATCGGTTTACGAATTATATCCATGAAACGAACAATCCAACAACTCTCAGCAGTAATATTATCTCATCTCTTTTTGTTGACTCCTATGGTAATCTGTGGGTAGGGACACAAAAAGGTCTGGATCTCTACGATAATGTAAACGATGAGTTCGTGCATATCAAACTTGAGGGAGCGAAAGGTGTGCCTCGTATCAATGATATTACTCAGGAGGACGAGAGCAATCTGTTGATAGGAACGGCAGGATACGGTTTGTTTCGTATGAACATAAATACCCATAAGACAGAAAAGCTGGAGGGTTATGCCCTGGGTGATAACAATTACTTCAGCTATATCATGCTCGATAGTGAGGGCGCTTTCTGGAAATCCGGTCATGGAAGTAAGGTTGCAAGAAGAACACCAGACGGAAAACTGACGGAGTTTGAGTCTCCTTATGGCACTGTAACAGGTTTCGTAGATTACGAAGGTGGTGTAGTGATGGTTTGTATTCATGGTCTTCTCTATTATCGTGATGGGCAGATGCATACAGACTATTTCGATCAGAGTGCCCTCAGCGGTAAGGATCTTCTCTTCCGTACAGCGATGATTGACCGTCGTGGAAATCTGTATATCGGAACGATGGGTAATGGTCTCTGTTTTGTGCCAAGAGGCGAGCGACAATTGAAAAGATATGTGTATCAGAGTGCATCATTCGATTTGAATACCACTAATGTATGGGCTCTCTTTGAGGATAATCAGGATAATCTGTGGGTAGGCTGTCAGAAGCGCGGCCTGCTTCTCTTACCTCAGCAGAAGCCTCAGTTCCAGACTTGGAAGTTTGCCGATCTTCACATGAATGTAGGTGGTTCTCTCACCTCACTCTGCGATGCTGGCGATGGTCTCTTGTGGTGTTCAGTACAGAATAACGGTATCTTTGGTATCGATACAGAAGGTAGGATTGTGGCTCATCCGTCATCCCCAGTTGGAACATATATCTTGTATCGTGACAAGAAGGGTAGCTATTGGGTTGGTACTAACGGATGTGTCTATGCTTATAATCCATATACTGGCAGTGCCCAGTTGAAAGTATCATTCAGCAATGGATTCATCAATGCTATGGCTGATGATGGGAATGGGCATCTTTTCTTCTCTCTCTTTGGTGAGGGATTCTGCTCTTACGATATCTCCACAGGCGAGGTACGCAGATTTTCCATGCGTGATGGAGACGGTAAGGACGGACGTCTACACAACGACTGGGTGTCAGCAATGTATGTCGACAGCAGGGGAAAGCTCTGGCTATGTACAGCCTCTGGAGTGAACTGCTATGATCCTGAGGGACAGCATTTCCATCCTTATGGCTGGGAGGTGGTGCTCGATTATCATGCCATACAGTCTGTCTGTGAGACATCTGACCGTCGCATCCTCTTTGGTACGACTACTGGCCTTTATTATTATGACTCCAAGAAAAAAGAGGCAGTTCCTTTCCCAGGAGCAGAGGCTTTGAGTAATAAGATAGTTTGTGATATCGTTGAGGATCATTCTGGCGATTTATGGTGTAGCACCACTGTGGGTATATGGCATTATCAGCGCCAGAAGAATAGCTTCGTAAGCTATATACGTGGCAACGGACTTGCTACTCATGAGTATGTGAGTGGTGTGAAGATGCATACTGCCGACGACAGGGTGTGGTTTGGCTTCAGCGATGGTATAACCTCATTTGAGCCAGACGCATTGCGTAACAGCCGCTACAAGCAGGGTGAAGTTCAGCTCACAGGATTCTTTATCGGAGGAAATCCTGTCAATACAAGTACTCTGTCTGATGGCTCTCAGGTGGTTTATGGTAGTACGTCAAAGAGCGACCGTTTTGAGGTGTCGTATATCGACAATACCTTTACTATGGAATTCTCTACGCTGAACTATTCCAATGCCGAGAGTGTGATATATGAATATCGCCTTAATGGTGCATCTGACTGGACTCGTACAGCCGATGGTAGTAATATCGTTTCGTTCCATCATCTTCAGCCAGGCTCTTATGTGATGGAGGTGAGAGCAATGGAGAATGGGGTATATACAGAGTCAAAGATGTATCATATCGTGGTACGTGCTCCTTGGTATTTGTCGTCTCTCGCGTACATTATTTATATGTTTGCTCTTCTGGCTCTTGTTGGATTCGTGGCATGGAGCTATCGTAAGAGGGCTCATCAGCAGCTGGACGAGGAGAAGATGAAGTTTCTTATCAATGCCACCCACGATATCCGATCACCGTTGACGCTTATTATGAGCCCGTTGCATAAACTCATGAAACGCGACCTCGATAGTGATGTGATGGACGATCTGAAGACGATAGAGCATAATGCCAGTCGTGTGCAGAATCTTGTAAATCAGATACTTGATATCCGCAAGATTGACAAACAGCAGATGAAACTGCATTGTCAGGAGACAGATATCGTGCAGTATGTCGGTAATGTCCTTAAGTCGTATGTCTATACTGCAAAGGAGAGAGGCATCAACTTTACCTATGCCCCAGAGACAGACAAGCTGAATGTCTGGCTGGATCGTAACGGCCTGGATAAGGTTCTCGATAATCTGCTATCGAATGCGTTCAAGTATACTTATGACAATGGTGAGATTACTGTGCGAATATCTCAGCCAGACAATAAGACAGCAGAACTACAGGTCATCGACAACGGTATGGGCATCAAGGGTGATGTTCAGAAGATCTTCGATAGATTCTATCAGGGTGCAACCTCGCGTTCGATGCATATCGAAGGAACAGGTATCGGACTGAACCTCTGTAAGATGATCGTTTCAATGCATCATGGAACTATAGAAGCGGCCAATCGTCAGGATGCTCAGGGTAGTATATTCACCGTTCGTCTGCCTCTGGGTAATGAGCATTTCTCAAAGGAAGAGCTGCAACAGGAGGAGGAAGTGGAGAACAGGAGCCACAGAAAGGCCCAGTCTAACTATAGGGTGCTGATAGTGGATGATGATGCTGAGATAGGTAATTATATCATTCAGGAACTGGGTGGCTATTATTATATCACAGCAGTGACAAGTGGTCGTGATGCTCTGCACAAGCTTCTGGAGGGCGTGGATACAGATAAACAGTATGATCTCGTGGTCAGCGATGTAATGATGCCTGAGATGGATGGCTTTACGCTTCTCCGTATGATTAAGACGAATATGAACATAAGTCATATTCCAGTAGTGATGCTTACTTCTAAGGCAGATGTTTCTAATCGTCTTGAGGGACTGGAAAAGGGTGCTGATGCTTATCTCGCTAAGCCGTTTGATATGGATGAGCTTCACATGGTAATAAACAACCTCATCAACAAGAACCTTCGTCTGAAAGGAAAGTATTCTGGTTCTCAGCAGCAGAAAGACAAGATTGAGGATAAGGTGGTAAAGGGTAATGACGAGGTCCTCATGGAACGCATCATGAAGGTTATCAACGACCATCTCTCTGACAGCGACTTCAATGTTGAGGTGCTTACATCCGAGGTTGGCATCAGTCGTGCACAGCTGCATCGGAAGATGAAGGAGATGACAGGACTACCCGTAAGTGAGTTCATCAGAAACATCCGTCTTGAACAGGCAGTGCGTCTTTTGAAGGAGCAGAAGGTGAATGTTACCCAGGTGGCTTATGCCGTTGGATTCAGTAATCTCGCACATTTCTCTACTGTATTCAGGAAACAGTTCGGTGTTTCACCAACAGAGTATATTGAGCAGAAAGCGAAGTCTGAAACAAATTGAAAACATTGCGAAACATACGTTAAAGGGGTGAATAAGGAAATGATAGTAATTTTGCCGCAAAATTTATTATCATTATTACAATTATTCACTAACAAACCAAACGTATGAGTTTCAAAGCAAAGAAAACAGCCGTGTTTGTAGGATTGTGCTTCTTGGGCATGATCTCTGCACAACAGGCTTCGGCAGCTACTGAGTCAGTAGCTTCCGTACAGCAAACGAAGCAGGCAACTGGTCATGTGGCCGACTCTCAGGGTCCACTGATTGGTGCTACCGTAATGGAGAAGGGTACTAATAATGGTACTGTAACCGATTTCGACGGTAACTTCTCTCTCAATGTAAAGCCGGGCGCTACGCTCGTAATCTCTTATGTAGGATATGTGTCTCAGGAGATTAAGGCAGGCGATAACGTTCGCGTAAATCTTAAGGAAGACGGTCATGTAGTTAACGAGGTTGTGGTTATCGGTTATGGTACCCAGCGTCGTGAGGCCGTTACTGGTTCTGTTGCCAACATCGGTGGTGAGAAGCTGAACCAGGTTGCAGCTACCAACGCTGCTCAGGCTCTTCAGGGTCGTGTGGCTGGTGTGCTCATGACACAGACATCATCTAAGCCAGGCGAAGAAATGCAGATCCGTATTCGTGGTCAGCGCTCTCTGAGTGCTTCTAACGACCCTCTGATTGTGCTCGATGGTATTCCATTCATGGGTGCTCTCTCTGATATTAATCCTGCCGACATCAAGTCGATGGATATCCTGAAGGATGCCTCTGCTACAGCTATCTACGGTTCTCGTGGTGCCAATGGTGTCATCATCATCACTACTGTTAAGGGTGCTCAGGGAACTCCTGCAAAGGTAACCTATAATGGCTATGTAAGCTTCAAGACGGTATTTAAGAAGTATCCTATGATGGATGGACCTACATACTCTAAGTTCCGTAAGTATGCTGGAAAGTATGTTAACTCTGCTGATGAGAGTGATGATATCAATACTGATTGGCAGGATCTTTATTACAAGACAGGTATAGGTCACAGCCACGATGTAAGCGTAACAGGTGGAACAAATGGTGGTAGCTATAGTTTCGGTGGTGGATATTATCACGATGAGTCTGTGATTCCAACAGAGCAGTATAATCGTATTTCATTACGTGGAAACTTCGATCAGAAGATTGGTAAGTTCTTCCGTTTAGGTCTGAGCACCAATACAAGCTATCGCAAGTCTGAAGGAAGAAGCGATATCGGTGGTGTACTCAGCCAAAGCCCATTGTCAAGTCCTTATGACGAGAATGGCAACATCAAGCGCTACATTGCTCTGCAAACTGATGATAAGCCAGTGCTTATCAGAGAGAATGCTGAGAGTCTGGGTGACTTGTGGGTTAACGAGACTAAGGGTCTTGGTTCTTACAATACTTTGTTCGCAGAAATACAGTGTCCTTGGGTTGAGGGACTGAGCTATCGTGTAAACGTGGGTCTGAACTATCGTTCATCCAAAAATGGTAACTTCACAGGTACTGGCGTTCTTAATAAGGATGAGAATGCTGTAAATGGTGGTGGTATTGGTGAGAACCAGACCTATAACTGGACTGTTGAGAACCTTATTACCTTCGATCGCACTTTCGCTGAAAAACACAATATCAACGTTGTTGGTATGTATTCTGCTGAGAAGACTACTTATGAGTCAACAGGAGCCTCTGCACAGGAGATCCCATCTGATAATTTCCAGTACTATGCACTCGATAAGGCTCTTGGTCAGTCTAATCTCTCTGGTTACAACTATTGGCAGAGTGGTCTAATCTCTTGGATGGGTCGTGTAATGTACTCTTATGATAATAAGTATATGCTTTCTGCTGCTCTACGCTCAGATGGTTCTTCACGTCTGGCTCAAGGTCATAAGTGGCACACATACCCAGCTGTAAGCGCTGGTTGGAATATTGCACGTGAGGAGTTCATGGAGAATCTTACTTGGATTGATAATCTTAAGTTCCGTGTAGGATATGGTGAGACATCTAACCAGGCCATTTCTCCTTATTCTACACTTGGCGGACTTGCAATACGTAACTATAACTTTGGCTCTGACTACAAGGCAGGTTACTTCGTTAATGCACTTCCTAACCCAGACTTAGGATGGGAATTTTCTAAAACATGGAACTTCGGTATTGACTTCTCACTTTTCAATGGACGTCTTTCTGGATCATTTGAGTACTACACTCAGAAGACCAGCGATATTCTTCTCGATGTATCTATGCCTTCTACCTCTGGTGTAAGCAGCTTTACAGGTAACATCGGTAAGACTCAGAACAAGGGATGGGAGTTCACTTTGAATGGTATCATTATTGACAATAAGAACGGTTGGAACTGGGAGGCTGGTATTAACCTCTACCAGAACCGTAACAAATTGGTGGAACTGGCTTCTGGTTCTGAAGAAGACGTAAATAACCGTTGGTTCGTTGGTTATCCTATAGATGTAATCTACGACTATGAGAAAGTTGGCCTTTGGAATGAGGAGGATGTCTATGAGGTTACTCTTCCAGACGGAACAAAGACCACAAACTTCGAAATTCTTGAACCAGGCGGAAATTTGGGCATGATTAAGGTTGCTTATAATGATGATGTACTTGATGCCAATGGCGTGCCAACACGTAAGATAGGTCCTGACGACCGACGTATACAGAGCATGGAGCCAGATCTTCTTGGTGGTTTCAACTCTACTGTTACATATAAGAACTTTGATTTCAATATCATTGGTGCTTTCCAGATTGGTGGTAAGGTTATTTCTGCAATTCATTCTTCAAGCGGTTATCTGAATATGCTTACAGGACGTCGTGGACAGCTCGACGTTGACTATTGGACCGAGGAGAATACAGGTGCCAAGTATCCAAAACCAGCAGGTGCAGGTGATACCGATAATGCTAAGTATGGTTCTACTATGGGTTATTTCAATGGTGGTTATCTTAAGATTCGTGCAATCACATTGGGTTATGATTTCGCTAAACTGAAGGCTGTTAAGGATCTTGGTATCAGTCGCTTGCGTCTATATGCTACAGTCCAGAACCCATTCGTTCTGTTCTCTCCTTTCACAAATGAGTGCGGTCTTGATCCAGAAACCAACTCGTATGCGACACAGAACACAGCTGTACCTGTAGATGGTTATACAGGCAAACATAAGATGCCTATTATTGGTTATAATACACCTTCTACTCGCAACTTCTTGTTAGGAGTTAACGTTACATTCTAATTATCATTTAAGAATAAAGAGTTATGAAAACTAAGAATATCAAATATTTCCTTGCTGCGGGTCTTGTTAGCTGTGGTCTCTCCACAACGATTATTTCCTGCTCTGACGTACTCGACGAGCAGCCTCGTAGCCAGTTCGATACTACATTCTTCACCACGAAGACTGGTATCGAGGGAGGTCTGACCTCACTTTATGCTCACCTTCGATGGTTCTATGGCAATGGTTACTATCTGAACAGTTGTGAGACGGGTACAGATGAATACACTTATGCAGAGTCTGGCTCTGGTCTGAATTTTACATCACTCGATGAAACTGGCGAAGGTGCTATTACCTCAACAGTATGCGATGCAGGAAACTTATGGGGAACGGCATTTGCTAATATCAATACGGCAAGCGGTATTATCGAGAATGGTGCATCTGCTGGTATAAGTGATGCCTTGCTGGCTGAGGCTTATTTCTTTCGTGCTTTCGACTATTTTCTTCTTGTTCAGACCTTCGGTGGTGTTCCTCTTGATCTGGGTGCTGGTGAACTAAAGTTTAATACATCTACTTCTCGCAAATCAGTTCGTAACACTGTTCCTGAGGTTTATACAAAGTGTATCTTCCCTGATTTGGAGAAGGCTGTGGCTGACTTGCCAGAGACTCCTCGTCTTACAGGTTGTGCAACAAAGAATCTTGCACGTCTGTATCTCTCTAAGGCTTATCTGACCTACGCTTGGTGGCTCGAGAATCCTAATAACATTCCTACATATCCAGAGTGTTCACGTGAATCTGGTCAGGCTCAGAGCTATTACCAGAAAGCTTATGATGTGGCTATGCAGGCTATCAACAATCCTGGTCCTTATAAACTCCAGCCTACTTTCTACGATGTAAACGTAGCAACCAACGACCGTAACTCTGAGACCATGCTTTATGCTGATCATGACGAGGATGAGAAATATGGTAACGGTGGTGCTGGATATGGATGGGGTAATGGTGGCGCTCCTGAGAACTTTGGCTACTGGTTTGAGACTTGGAACTACACTCAGTTGCAGGCTAAGACTCCTTCTGGAGGTGGTTTCGCTCCTGTACAGCGTGAGGCTGATCAGTCTCTTGGTCGTCCTTGGACTCGTATGGCACCTGTTGCTAATGCATTTATGGAAGGTGGTGTCTGGGAAGACGCAGTTAAAGCTATCGACTCTCGCTATGATGCTACTTTCACCCTGCGTCTTTACAGCAACTGGCATAAGAGTGGGAATACAGAGCCTAGCGTTATTGGCGCTAATGGATTGCTGATTAATCAGGGTGAGGTGTTCCTCAGTTGGTTACCTGAAAGCGAGGATGTTAATATCAAATATACTGCTGCTAATGGTGGAAACTTTAACCTTGGTGAGATTGAGGGACGTTCTGATTTTGTAATTGGTGTAAATCATATCAGTCGTAAGAAGTACCCCATTAACTGGAAGCTCGGAATATATCGTACAGACAATAATGGTGGACTTGGTTCAAAGGTAAATGGTGGTAGCCCACGTCCTTGGAACATCGCAAAGTTCTCTGAGCTTTATCTCCTTGGTGCTGAGGCAGCTGTTAAGCTGAATAAGAATGCTGAGGCTCGTAATCTGGTGAATGTGCTTCGTGAACGTGCAGGTAAGCAGACTTTCGTGATGAACGACAGAAAAGCTGTGTCTGTTGACCATAGCGCAGAGATGCTGGCAGCTACACCTGCTACCATTACTATCGACTTTATTCTCGATGAGCGTAGCCGTGAGTTCTGGGGTGAAGGATATCGTTGGTTCGACCTCGTTCGTACTCAGAAGTGGGGCGAGCGTGCTAAGACCTATAAGATTGCAGGTAAAGGACAAGGTGATTCAGAATTGAAGACCTATACGCGTAATATCCCATCTGATCACTATCTGCGCCCAATTCCTCAAGATCAGATTGACGGTATGGAGATGGAAAAGGCTGAGAAAGAAGCTTATCAGAATCCTGCATACAGAAATTGATTAGTTAGATACTTCTCTTTTTACGCCAGCCACTTCGCGATGAGGTGACTGGCGTTTGTATTTGCGATTATTATATGTTTCCCGTTGTGTGAAACATACAGAATGATACATATTTTAAACAAAATGTAACGATTATATTTGGCTATCTGCCTTATTTTGAATAACTTTGCAAGCAAAAACAAGAATAAACATGAGACGAATATCTTTCCTAACGATTTCCTTTCTGATGGCTATTGCTGTCAGCGCTGCAGATAAGTTCGTAGTTTTCCAACCTTCTGCCGATGCATTATTACTTAATAATAGTGGTATCGCTTTTGATAGCCGTGAGCATAGTTGCGTGCAGTTGGCTATCGCAAATCTCAAGCAGGACTTTGAGCGTGTAACGGGAAAGAAAGGTCTGAATGGAGATGCAAACACCATTATTATCGGAACCGTAGGCACAAACAAGCAGATCGATCAGTGGGTGAAGAAGGGTATTCTTCGCGACCTGAAGGGCAAGACGGAGAAATATATCATCAAGACCATCGATGGTCAGCTGGTCATTGCTGGCAGCGATAAGCGAGGCACCGTCTTTGGTATCTATGAGCTCTCAAAGCAGATGGGTGTGTCTCCTTGGTATTACTGGGCTGATGTGCCTGTAGTGAAGCGTGAAAATATATATGTACTCCCAGGCGAATATACTGATGGTGAGCCTAATGTGCGCTATCGTGGCATCTTCCTCAACGATGAGGCTCCTTGTCTCACCTCTTGGGTTAAGAACACCTTCGGCACAAATTATGGCGATCATCGTTTCTATGAGAAAGTCTTCGAGCTTATCCTCCGTTTGAAGGGTAACTTCCTCTGGCCTGCTATGTGGGGATGGGCTTTCTATGCCGACGACCCTGAGAACCTGAAGACAGCCGACGCTATGGGTGTCATCATCGGAACATCGCACCATGAGCCGATGGCAAGGAATCATCAGGAGTATGCCCGCAATCGTAAGGAGTGGGGAGCCTGGAACTATCAGAAGAATAAGGAGAATCTCGATCGCTTCTTCCGCGAGGGTATCGAGCGAATGAAGAGTACTGACGATATCGTTACTATTGGTATGCGTGGTGATGGCGATGAGGCGATGAGTGAGGATGCAGATACCAAGCTGCTTCAGACCATCGTTGAGAACCAGCGGAAGATCATCAAGCAGGTTACGGGTAAGCCTGCCAACAAGACTCCTCAGGTATGGGCTCTGTATAAAGAGGTGCTCGATTATTACGACAAGGGCATGAGAGTGCCTGACGATGTGCTGATATTGCTCTGCGATGACAACTGGGGTAACCTCCGTCGTGTACCAAATGCTCAGGAGCGCAAGCATCCTGGTGGCTGGGGACTGTATTATCATGTGGACTATGTTGGCGCTCCTCGCAACTCTAAGTGGCTGAATGTTACACCTACCCAGAATATGTGGGAGCAGTTGACTCTCGCAGCTGATAATGGTCTCGACCGCATGTGGATTCTCAATGTGGGCGATCTCAAGCCGATGGAATATCCCATCACAATGTTTATGGATATGGCTTGGAATCCTCGTGAGTTCAGAGCCGATAATATCACTGATCACACTCTGCGATTCTGTACAGAGCTCTTCGGCAAGGACCAGGCTTCTGAGGCTGCACGGATACTGAATCTATGTTGTAAGTATGCAGGCCGTTCTACTGCTGAGATGCTCGATGCAACCACTTATAATGTTGAGACAGGCGAATGGCGCCAGGTGGCTGACGACTATATGCGCCTTGAAACAGAGGCTCTGCGCCAGTATATCACCCTTAAGCCCGAGTATCGCGATGCCTATCAGCAGATTATCCTCTTCCCTGTTCAGGCTATGGGAAATATCCATCAGATGTATTACGCCCAGGCGATGAATCTTAAGCTTGCAGCAAAGAATAATCCTGATGCAAATCTTTGGGCTTTGAAGGTTCGTGAGGCGTTTGTGCGCGACTCATTGCTCTGTGCTGCATATAATCACGATATCGCAGGGGGCAAATGGAATGGTATGATGACTCAGAAGCATATTGGCTACAGAAGCTGGAACGATAACTTCCCAGCTGACCGTATGCCTAAGGTGAAGACCGTTGCTGAGGGCAATGGAGGATATGTCTTCGAGGCTCAGAACGGCTATGTGGCCATCGAGGCTGAGCATTATTTCGAGGCAAAGGCTGACGGCAAGGCTCAATGGACTGTGATTCCGGATATGGGACGTACTCGAAGTGCGATGACTCTCATGCCGTATACAGAGCCTGCCTATGGAAGTCTGACGTATAAGTTTGCGCTGAAGGATAAGATTGAGTCAGTGAAGGTTCATATCGTTCTGAAGTCTACTCTCGACTATCTCAACAAGGGTGGGCTCACATACAAGGTATCTCTCAATGGCTGCGAGCCACAGAGCATCAATTTCAATAGCCGTCTGAATGAGGAGAAGGAGAATATCTACTCTGTGTTCTATCCCACAGTGGCCCGTCGTGTCGTAGAGTCGGTCGTTACCCTGCCTATCGATGTATCTAAGGGCTCTCATCTGCTGACTCTCACTCCCGATGACCCAGCAATCCTCTTCGAGAAGATTGTAATCGACGCAGGAGGTTATCAGCCTCAGTTCCTCTTCGGCCAGGAATCTCCTTGCAAACGATAAGGGCGCATAACTATCTTATGGGCACAAGGGCGTTTTGCACCTTTGTGCCCAAATTATATTGCCCAGAATTTGTCTTTTTCAAAAATTACAATTATCTTTGCACTTTGAACATAAGACAAAACGCTGATGAAGAAATTTTTAGCGATGGCGATTGTTGCCATGATTGCATTGAGTGCCGAGGCGCAGACGAGCCTCGTGGGCAGGGAGTATCACAACCCGAATATCATGTCGGATATATACAAGGATATTGACAGGCAGGTTGCCGATATGAAAGCTAAGGCTCTGGTGAAGTTGGAGGAGAAGAAGGGCAGGAAACTAACCGAGGCGGAAATGAAGGAATTCAAAGAGCTAATCGGGAAAGAAGAATCCAAACTCAGGGCCATGAAAAACGGTACGAGCATGGCGATGACTGTGACTTTCAAAAACGATAAGACAGCCGTTGTGAAGGCCAAGATGAAGATGACCGACGAGGCCATGAAAGCAGCCGATATCGGTTGGCTGAAGCGTAAGGCTCTGAAGGCTGCGATGGCCGTTATGCCCGCTGCAGACATGCCATACATCATCAAGGGCAATATGGTAATCCTTCAAGACGAAGAGGAAAATGACACCCTCTATATCAGCGCTGACAGAAATTCACTATCCGGCATCTACAGAGGAAAGAAGAAGTCGGAAAACATCCACTACACCCTTGCAAGAACCAAATAAAGCAATTTTTTTCATAAATGTAAACATCTGACAAAATGAGACAGACAATAAAACTATTGATGCTCGCCGCCATTCTTACACTCTGTGGCCCTGCTACTCAGGCTCAGACAAAACGATCTGATGACTTCAAGGCACGCTATAAACTGAAAGAGGTGGTAGTGATGAGCCGACACAATATCCGTTCTCCGCTAACATCGGGTGGTGCTGCCTATATGCGTGTAACACCTAATCAGTGGTTTAAATGGTCATCGCCCAGCAGCCAGCTCTCTGTTCGCGGAGGCGTGCTCGAAACGGTGATGGGACAGTTCTTCCGAAAGTGGGTGGTCGATGAAGGTCTGCTGCCTGACAATTACCGTCCTACAGGCGAAGAAGTGCTGTTTTATGCCAACTCCCGCCAGCGCACTTTTGCCACAGCGAAGTATTTCTCAGCTGGATTCCTGCCCTTCGCCAACGTGGAGATTACCCACAAGCTCCAAGAGGATAAGATGGACCCTATGTTCACCCCTCAGTTCACTAAGATGAATGATACATACCGCCAAAAGGTGCTTGCCGAGATGGAGACATTGCATGGTGGTCCCAAGGCATGGATGGAAGCACAGCAGCCCACTCTGATGCTCATGGAACAAGTGCTCGATATGGCTAACTCACCTGCTGCTAAGAACGACACGACCCACTTCTGGTTCAACGATACTCAGTTTAAGATAGAAAAGGGCAGCGAGCCTAAGATGTCAGGAGGCTACACGCTTGCCAACAGCGTAGCCGATGCACTGGTGCTGCAATGCTACGAATCGGAGAGCATGTCTGCCTTCGGACACGAACTGACCACAGATCAATGGCGTGCTATCTGCAAAGTGAAGGAGGTGTACGACGGACTACTCTTCACCACTCATTCAGCCGCTGTTAATCTCGCAAACCCGTTGGTGAGCCGCATCCGTGAGGAACTCAACAAGAGCGATCGTAAATTCACCTTCCTCTGTGGTCACGACTCTAATCTGGCAAGCATCGGTGCTGCGTTACGATTCGTATTCCCTGAAACTGAGGATGCGCTCGAAATCCACACGCCAATAGGCTCTAAGCTCGTATTTGAGAAATGGAATGACGGTACTGACGACTATGTGGCCGTAAACCTCGTATATCAGAGCCTCACTCAGCTACAGAATCGCACATTGCTATCGCTCGAAGTTCCCCCAATGGTGCTACCTGTAACCATCGAGGGGCTGACTGCTAACAGCGACGGGCTATACCACCTTAGCGATCTCGATGCCCGCATGGCCGAGACAATGGCTGAATACGATGCCATCGAAGACTCACCAACTGCAATAAGAGCCGTTGTCAGTATTGATGCCGCATCACAGCCAGCAGCCATCTACAATCTTCAAGGCCTGCAACTTGATTCTCCCCAGCGTGGCATCAACATCGTTGGTGGCGAGAAGATATTTATAGAGTAACTTTTTTATCGTAACATTTCCAATATGAAGACGAAACATATACAATATCAGACCAGCGGCACATGCTCACAACTCATTGATGTGACGGCCGACGAGAACAACATTATCCAGCAAGTATTCTTTCTTGGAGGCTGTAACGGCAACCTTCAAGGCATAAGCCAGTTAGTAAGAGGTCAGAATATCGATGATGTGATCAAGCGCCTCGATGGCATCCGATGCGGCGTTAAGCGCACATCATGTCCCGACCAGCTCTGCCGCGCTCTGGAGCAGCTTAAAAACGCCCCGCTAAGTGACTGATTCGATGATGAAAAAACAATTATTACCACTAATCCTTGCCTTAACCTGCATGGTGGCAGTGACTGGTTGTTTGCATAAGAAGCAGCCGGTGCCCACAGACCACGAGGCTTTCTTTGAGACAGAAGGCATCACCCGTGCCGACTCTATCGTATCAGAAATCAGCGACACTCGCGATATACCTCTTATGATTGCTGTTATCGACAGCTTGGAGAAGGCGGGCGAACTCTCGTTGGCAAAGACCATCTTCTATCGCACGATAGGCTATAACATGATGGGTCAGCAGAGCACCTCATTGCACTACTACTACCAGCTGAGCGATATCAACGTAAATGACCTGTCTACTCAGGCAGACCTCGAAGCCTATGTATATTCATACAATAACTATGTGCGTATGCTTTGCGACATGCGACGCTATGACAGGGCCCTGCGTGAGGCCCGTGAGGCTGATAGGAAACTCAGGAGCGTCGGCTATAACTCGTTTGCCATTCATCATGACATCGCACAGATAATCGGTGAGAGCTATCTGTATATGGATCACGTTGATTCGGCAGCATATCACTTCCAGAAGTCGCTGCAAGGTGTGCGCGATCGTCTGAAGAATTTCAAGGACCCGTTGGATCAGCGCGAATGCCAGAAGACCATGAATGCGATAGCAAAGGCATATATCCACACCCATCGCTATCGTGAGGCAGAACCCTGGATACAGATTCAGGACTCCATCTATGCCGTTGCCGAAAACCACCCCAAGCGCGACTCTGTATTCATGGACGAGATGAAGGCGGAAATAAGCTACAGCAAGGCGCTGTTGGCTCACGCTCAGGGCAGAAACGCAGATGCAGAGCAGGCTTTCAGCGACTATCTCTCAACCAACACTGCCAAGCAACTGGAGGGCATCATCAACAGCAATGAGTATCTGATGCTGACCCATCGCTATAGTGAGGCAGCAAAGAATTACGAGCTGCTTGACAAATTCCTGAAGTCGGGCGGATACAAGGCCGACCTCGAGAATATTGGACGATTCATACTGCCCAAATATCGTGCGAACCTACTGGCAGGCAAGAGAGATTCAGCCCTGCGTGTAGCTTCTTTGGTAGCAGAATACTATGATTCGGCACTTACCCGACAGAAGATAATCGATGCCGACCTGCTGACTACCGTTTACGACACAGAGGGCAAAGAGCGCCAGATAGCCGAGCAGCGTGCTGAGTTGTCACATCAACGGCTGATAGCATTGATCGTCATAATGGTTATCTTTGTTACCTTCGTCACAATATATTTTGTTCAGCATCGCAAGGCATATAAGAAACTCAATGAGTCGAATCGCCAGCTTGTCTTGGCCAATGAGCGTGCAGAAGAGTCGTCGCGCATGAAGACCAAGTTCATCCAGGAGATTTCCCACGAGGTGCGCACACCGCTGAATATCATCTCTGGATTCAGTCAGGTGCTGGCCAACTGGGATATCGAGATCAACTACGACGAGTTGCAGGATATCTGTCATAAGATAGCCGACAACAGCGAGAGGATAACCCATCTGGTGTCAAAGTTCTTAGACCTGAGTATGGTTTACAGCAATGTCGATATCGAGACCAGCGAGACCGTTGCCCCAGCCGATGTTGCTCGTCAGGCGATAGAAGAGAGTCGTATACTGAAGGCTGCTCATCTCGATTTTCAGTTGAAGGTATCATCTGAGGCAAAATCCCATAGTTTCGTAACCAATAAGGTGATGGCCGTTAAGGCGCTGAACCAGTTGCTCGACAATGCCATCAAATATACTCAGAATGAGACTCTCGAGAGTGTCGAAAAGGCTCGCGCGCTCTTGAGTATTGATATTAAGGAGCAGGAGGTGGTCTTCGCAATAGAAGATACAGGCATCGGCATCCCTTCTGAGCAGGCTGAGAACATCTTCCAAGAGTTTGTTCAGCTCAACGAGTATTCTAATGGAACTGGTATCGGACTCACCATTGCCCGTACGCTGGTGCGTCGTATGGGTGGCGATATCATGTTGGATACCAGCTATACCGACGGAGCAAGATTTGTGATGACATTGCCTCTTCGAAGAGACATTAAATAATATCAGATAAGAATGACAAACGGATTTCATGTAAAAGACTATGGGCAGCCTGTAAAGCGGTATGTCCAGACGATGGATCTGAAGGACGATCCTGAGTTGATAGCAGAGTATCGTCGTCGCCATAGTAAGGAAGAGTTGTGGAAGGAGATTCGCGACGGAATCAGCGAGGTAGGTATTCTGGATATGCAGATATTCATCCTTGGCACTCGCCTGGTGATGATTGTAGAGACAGGCCTCGATTTTGACTGGGACTCTGCGATGGCTCGTCTCGCCACACTCCCCCGTCAACAGGAGTGGGAAGACTATATGGCCATCTTCCAGCAATGTGCCGAAGGAGCCACAAGCGACGAGAAATGGCAGATGATGGACAGGATGTTCTATCTCTACTAATAGAAAAAAGTGCTGCAAGAATCATCTTACAGCACCTTGCTTTTCTACGTCTTTGTGTACCAAAGTACCCAGAGCCGGGGTCGAACCGGCACGGGTTGCCCCACTGGTGTTTGAGACCAGCGCGTCTACCGATTCCGCCATCTGGGCGAGTAATTGAAGACGATTCGTCTCGAAAAGCGCTGCAAAGGTACTACAAAAAACTGAAACTACAAAGAATTATGGTAAAAAAATGAAAAATTCTTGTTTATCTCAATAATATTGCGTACCTTCGCAACGTAAAATATGAACTATAAGTATTGGCAAATATAAATGGAGACGAGTAATAATTTTTGCGTGATACTCGCAGGAGGTCGCGGACGACGATTGTGGCCATGTAGCAGAGAGGATGTTCCAAAGCAGTTTCTGGATTTCTTCGGCACAGGACGAACACAATTACAAGCTACTTACGATAGAATTGTAAAACTGATTCCCAAGGAGAATATATATGTTTGCACATGTAAGGAGTATTTCGACATGACAAGGGAACAGTTGCCCGATGTACCTGAGCGAAATGTCATGATTGAACCAATACATCGAAATACAGCACCCAGTGTGGCATGGGCAGCGATGCGAATACAGAAGATTTGTCCTGAGGCAAACATCATCATGCTGCCATCCGACCAGATGGTGCTTAATGAGCAGGAGTTTGCACGTAGTGTGGATATTGGATTCAGCTACGTCTCAGAGCATGATGTCGTGGTGGTGATGGGAGTAAAACCTACACGTCCTGAGCCAGGATACGGATATATCCAGTTAGGCGATCTCAGTTGCAAGCCTGAGGTATATGGCGTGAAGTCGTTCACAGAGAAGCCTGAGCGAGAGTTTGCCAGGATGTTTATGGAGAGTGGCGAGTTTTATTGGAACACTGGTATCTTCATGGCAAGTGCAGAGTATCTGTTGAAATCCTTTGAGTATATCTTCCCCAACGTGCTTCGTGGGTTGAGATATGATAAGGTGGATTATACCTATGATGAAGAGATGGACTATGTGACAGAACACTATCCCCGTTACCCAAACCTCTCGCTCGACTATGCCATCCTTGAACAGAGCCGGCATGTGTTTGTTATGAAATGTGACTTCGGATGGGCAGACTTGGGAACGTGGCACGCTATCTACGAATCATCGGTAAAGTCAGAGGGTGATAATGTTATCATCGACTCGATGGTAGAACTGGAGCAATGTAACAATAATGTGATAAAGCTCCCTAAGGGAAAGTTGGGCGTGTTTAATGGTCTCGAAGGCTATATTGTTGCTGATAGCGATGATGTGCTGCTTATATGTAGGAAGAACGACGACTCGTCGCTGATACGCAAATATGCGAGCGAGGCGAAACTGAAATATGGTGATAAGTTCGTATAAAAAAGAAGCTGTAGCTCAAGGGCTACAGCTTTTTGAATTCATCGAGAATCTTTGATGATATTTCCTTAAACTCCTCTTCTGTGAGTTTGAGTTTCTCACGACGGAAGTCAACATCCTGTTCCGACTGCATTGGAATAAGATGTATATGAGCATGAGGCACTTCAAGACCTAATACTACCTGAGCCACCTTCTTACATGGGAAAGAAGCACCAACGGCCTGAGCCACCTTCTTGGCAAACACCTGATAACGGGCAATCTCGTCATCCTCCATATCGAAGATATAATCTACTTCACGACGTGGTATAACGAGTGTATGACCCTTTACCAGCGGATTGATATCGAGGAATGCATAGAACTCCTCATTTTCTGCACACTTGTAGCTGGGAATCTCACCTGCAGCAATCTTGCTGAAAATATCCATATTATCCTACTGTGATTTTGTCGATGCGGAGTTTGATGGTGCCACGAGGAATCTTTACCTCAACCTCGTCGCCTACCTTATGGTTAAGCAGTCCTTGTGCGATAGGTGTCTTGATGGAGATCTTACCCTCACGGAGATTGGCCTCACTCTCGCTTACGATAGTGTAGGTCATCTTTGCCTTGTTCATGAGGTTGGTCATCTCAACCTTCGACAGTATCTGAACAGCATCAGTGCTGAGACGGCTGGTATCAACCACCTTTGCCTCAGAGATGGTCATCTTCAACTGATTGATCTTATCCTCGAGATGAGCTTGAGCCTCTTTGGCAGCATCATACTCGCTGTTCTCACTAAGGTCACCCTTCTCACGAGCTTCGGCGATGGCGGCAGAAGCCTTCGGACGCTCTATGCTCTCTAAACGTTTCAGTTCGGCTATCAGTTTGTCGTAGCCTTCTTGTGACATATAAGCCATGTTATTTACTTTTTTACAGATTTGTTAATTACTCACTTGGTTGGACTGACAAAAAACAAAAGAATCCCGACTGTCGTTAATGTCGGAATCCTCAATGTTAGCATGTCTTTATCCTTACTTTTCCGTTTGCAAAGATAGGTATTATTTTCCAATTGGGCAAATTTTTCTGCCTAAAAAATGCAAAAAGACATAAATCACGATGGCTGATACCCATCCTCCGAGCACGTCGATGGCATAATGAGCCTGGATATAAACCGTTGAGAGACACATGAGCACGAAGAATGGCATCATGCCCCAGAACAACTTCCTGCAACGGGTTCTCCATGCGAGGATCATGAGGATGGTGGTCACTCCGACATGACTGCTGGGGAATGCAGCTGTAGGGCGCTCACCTGCCGCATGGGCACACTCTACGAGATAATAGCAGAATCCTTTATCCCATCCAGGAAGAGGTAATGCATCGCTGTGGGTCTGGAAATAGTTGCCCACATCTGGGAATACTCCTGCGGCGATATTGTCGAGACCCGCTGCCAGATAATAGAACTGCGGACCAGTGACAGGCAGGAAGATAAAGATCACGTAGTAGATAAAAAACGATGCAAGAATAATAAACGATGCCAGTTCGAACTCGGCATATCTCTTGAAGTAATAGAATACTGTCACTACGGCTATTAGCGGATAATAGGATGAGTAGCCAAGATGCATCAGTTCGCTGAATATTGGATTGCTGCACACCTGTGAGAAAAGTAGTGCAGGCTGGAATCCCCACATGCTCTGGTCGTATCCGGCAAAGATAGGGTCCTGATTGGTGAAGAGCTTGTTGAACTCATATGTGTCGGGATACCACCACGACAACAGAATCAGCTGGAGTGATATCCTGCATAATATCGTGAACCGACAGGGTATAAGTCTGTATACAACCCATAAAGCCAGAGTAAGCATAGCTGCGTGGAAACGCAACCACAGCATTGGCTCAGGATTCTGTATCTTTGTTGTCATGAAGAGCATCAGCATAAGAGTGAGCAACAGATAGCCCATGATTAGCCATTCTATTGCCAACAGACCTTTGCGAGGCGTCTTCTCTATCCCAAAAAGAAATTTTATCAGAGCCATCCTTGTTCCTTATACCATTTAATACTTCTGCTAACACCTTCTGCCAACTTTACTGTAGGCTTATATCCCAGTTCGTTGATAGCAGGCTGGATATCACATCGCCAGTTGCGCTGACGCAAGATGTTAAACTTGTCGTTATTGAGCGCAGTCACCTTACCAGTCATCCTTCCTATATATTCGCCAAAGAAGGTGATAATTCTCAGCACCCATATAGGAGCAGTGATGCGAATCCACCAGGGACGACCCAGTTCTTCGTGGATAAGGTCGCTGAACGTTGTGCTCTGATATACCTCACCATCGGAGAGGAAGTATTTACGCCCATTGTTGCCCTTGTCGAGAGCTAGGATTATGGCCTGTACAACATCTGATACATATACGAAAGTGATGTCCTGGCGTTTGTATCCCACAGCGAAGTCAGAGTGCTGTTTGATGCTCTTGGCCATCATAAAGTAGTCTTTCTCACGAGGACCATAGACTCCAGTGGGACGTAATATTATATAAGGTACGCGAGAACCTAATGACTCAAGATATTTCTCTGCGGCCAGTTTGCTGCGTCCGTATTCAGTATTGGGCCGGGGAGTGTCTGTCTCGCGGATCTCATCGTAAGGCTGTTGCTCCTTGATGGCTCCGAAGATACTGAGACTGCTTACGAAGACAAATCGCTTCAGGGGCATCTGAAGTTCGAGGATAGCGTCGAGGAGATTCTTTGTGCCTTCTGTATTGATGCGATGAAAGTCCTGTTTGTTCAGGCACTTTGTCACACCTGCGGCATGAACCACATAGTCGAAGTCATGACCCCGCAGTTGTTCGATGAGCTTAGCCTTTGACGAGAGGTTCAGTTCGATGAAGTTTATACGCTCATCCTTCAGATATTCCTTTGAGCTGCTTTTGCGTACGGCAGCCCAAGTGTCGAACCCCTTTTTCAGAGCTTCCTCCACGATAAAAGAGCCTATAAAACCGCTCGCTCCTGTAATTAATATCTTCATTTTCTTCGTAATTTGGCTGCAAAGGTACAAAAATAACCTTAGATACGTTGAAAAAATGAAAATAATCTGTCTAATCTGCGAATTCTGCCGTTATTTTTCGTATCTTTGCACTCAGTAATCATTAAAAGAAATAAGTCTATGGGAAAGAAGAAAGGTGGAAAACGGTTGGGAAAGAAGCAGGTCAGTGAGTTGCTTCAGAATCTCTTCCAGCATAATCCGAATGAGACATTCTCGTTCAAGCAGATTTTCAAGGCTCTTAAGTTTGATACCCATCCTCTGAAGATGCTAGCCATCGACGTGATGGAGGAGATGGCATGGGATGACTTCCTCTCAAAGGTAAGCGATAATTCATATCGTCTGAACATGAAGACACAAGTGCAGGAAGGTACATTCCGTCGTAAGGCTAATGGCCGTAACTCGTTCCTTCCTAATGATGGAGGCACTCCGGTGTTTGTGGCTGAACGTAACTCAATGTCGGCAATGGATGGCGACAAGGTGAAGGTATCTTATATGGCCCGTCGCGACAAACATATCAAGGAGGCGATGGTCATTGAGATTGTAAAGCGTGCGCACGACCAGATAGTAGGAAAGCTGCGAGTAGAGAAGGATATGGCCTTCCTCGTTCCCCAGGACCCAAACTTCATCCACGATATCATCATACCTAAGAGGAAACTCAAAGGAGGAAAGACGGATGATAAAGCCGTTGTCAAAGTGGTGCAGTGGCCTGATAATGAGCATAAAAACATTATCGGCTCTGTGATTGATGTCCTTGGTAAGACAGGTGAGAACAATGCCGAGATGCATGCAATCCTTGCACAGTATAATCTGCCTTATAAATATCCGAAGAACGTGGAGGAAGCTGCTGACAAGATTGATGCTGCCATTACACCTCAGGAGATAGATCGTCGTGAGGATTTCCGCGAGGTGTTTACATGTACTATAGACCCAAAGGACGCTAAGGACTTTGACGATGCACTCAGTATCCGTAAACTCGATAGTGGCTTGTGGGAGGTTGGTGTCCATATCGCTGACGTAAGTCACTATGTTCGTGAGGGTTCTACTATAGACAAAGAGGCATATAATCGTGCCACGAGTATCTATCTGGTGGATCGCACTATCCCGATGCTGCCAGAACGACTCTGTAACTTTATCTGTTCTCTGCGTCCTGATGAGGAGAAACTATGTTATAGTGTGATCTTCCAACTCGACGATGAGGCAAATATCAAGAAGTGGCATCTGGCACATACTGTCATTAAGAGTGATCGTCGCTATGCCTATGAGGAGGTACAGCAGATACTCGAGGATAATGGCGTTAAGGATGGTACTGGTGAGCCAGCTCCTCCTGCAACGAAGAAGAATCCTTATAAGGGTGAGAATGCAGAGCAGCTTATCAAACTCGATGCCCTCGCAAAGAAACTGCGTGCAGCACGATTCAAGAACGGTTCTGTGAAGTTCGATCGTGAGGAACTGCATTTCGATATCGACGAGAAGGGCAAGCCGATAAAGGCATACTTCAAGACCTCTCGTGATGCAAACAAGCTTATCGAGGAGTTTATGTTGCTGGCTAATAAGACTGTAGCAGAATCGATAGGTCGTGTGAAGAAGGGTGCAAAAGCAAAGACGCTTCCTTATCGTGTGCATGACCAGCCAGATCCGCAGAAACTCGAAAACCTGCGTCAGTTTGTGTCTAAGTTCGGATACAAGGTGAAGACAAGTGGTACTAAAGGTGCCATCACAAAGTCGCTCAACAGCCTTATGGCTGATGCAGAAGGCACAAGAGAACAGAATGCCATCGAGACAGTTGCCCTGAGAGCAATGATGAAGGCGAAGTATAGTGTGCATAACATCGGGCACTATGGCCTGGCTTTCGATTATTATACACATTTCACATCACCAATTCGTCGTTATCCGGATATGATGGTTCATCGTCTGCTTACGAAGTACCAGGATGGCGCCCGTTCAGCCAATAAGGATAAGTATGAGGAGTTCTGTGAGCATTGCAGCGATATGGAACAGATATCTCAGAATGCAGAGCGCGACTCTATCAAGTATAAGATGGTGGAGTTTATGGAGGATAAGATAGGAAATACCTATGATGCCCATATCTCTGGGCTTACGTCATACGGTATCTATGCCCAGATAGATGAGAACCACTGCGAGGGAATGATACCTATTCGCGACTTAGGTAATGACTATTACGACTTTGACGAGAAGAACTTCGTAATCGTAGGTCGTCGTAATCACACAAAGTATCAGCTTGGCGATCCTATCCGTATTCAGGTGGCTCGTGCCAATGTGGAACGTAAACAACTTGACTTTACCTTAGCGGAGGACTGATACCGATGGCCATCCGTTATACAAGGAAAGAAGAAATATGGAATGCCTCCTCGCATGGTGGGGGCATTCTTTTGGGTGTTGTGGTAGGCATCATCTTTCTGGTATGGTGCTTTCAAAGCGACAACAACTGGGCGAGGGTAGGAGTGATACTATACCTCTTTGGTATGTTGGGCTCTTATATCGCCTCTACATTGTATCATGCTCTGCCCGCCTACGAGCGTTATAAGGGCGGAGGTCTGTTGGGACATCGGTCAAAGTGGAAGGATCGTCTGAGGAAGTGGGATCATGCTGCTATCTACTGGCATATCGCAGGTTCGTACTCTCCTCTCACCCTTACGGCCCTTCGCGAACAGGGATACTGGGGCTGGAGCCTTTTCTCGTTTGTGTGGGCTTGCGCTATTGCTGGTACGATAGTAAGTTTTGTGAAGTTAAAAGAGCACTCTAACATCGAGACTTTCTGTTTTGTGGGCATGGGTCTGAGTATACTTGTGGCATTCAAACCGCTTATTGACTCTGTTTCTACTGCAGCGTTTATATGGATTGTCGCAGAGGGAGTATGTTATATCACGGGTGCCTTGTTCTACTCCTTGAACAAGAAGAAATACATGCATTCCGTTTTTCATTTCTTTGTTCTTGCTGGAAGTGTCTGCCATATCATTGCGGTGTGGGATGTACTTATGGAGCAACTCTAAAGAAATGATAAATGATAGCTGATAAATGAAAAATCCTTTGGTGGTTTGAGCTATATTTATTAATTTTGCACGCAAAATTTGCAAATTTAACAGATTATGGCTTATACACGTATTACTGCTGCAGAGGCTGCAGCAATGATTAAGAATGGCGAACATATCGCTATGAGTGGCTTTACACCAGCAGGTGTGGCCAAGGCAACAACAAAGGAACTGGCAAAGATCGCCGTTGCTGAGCACGAGGCTGGTCGTGAGTTCAAGGTAGCAATCTTCACAGGTGCTTCTACAGGACAGAGCACAGATGGTGACCTGGCTAACGCCCAGGCTATCCTCTATCGTGCTCCTTACACCACCAATCCCGATTTCCGTAAGCATGTGAATATGGGCGAAATCCCATACAACGACCTGCATCTGAGCCACATGGCACAGGAGCTGCGTTATGGATTCTATGGTCCATTAGACTGGGCTATCCTAGAGGTATGTGATATTGAAGAGGCTGGTAATGACTATCATGTATATCTGACTGCTGCCGGTGGTATCTCTCCAACAGCTGCCCGTCTGGCAAAGCATGTTATTCTTGAACTCAACTCATTCCACAATCCTAATGCGAAGTTCATCCATGATGTGTATGAGCCTCTCGATCCTCCTTATCGTAAGGCTATTCCCATTGAGCATGTAGGCGATCGTATTGGTCAGCCTTATGTAAGTATCCCTAAGGATAAGGTTGTTGGTGTAGTGGAGTGTAATATCCCTGATGAGGCTCGTGCCTTCAAGGACAGTGATCCTGTAACAGATAAGATCGGATTCCTTACAGCTGAGTTCCTCGTAGAGGAGATGCATAAGGGTCGTATTCCTAAGGAGTTCCTGCCTCTGCAGAGTGGTGTGGGCTCAACAGCTAATGCTATTCTTGGTGCCCTTGGACAGGATAAGCACGTGCCCGACTTCAATATCTATACAGAGGTATTGCAGGACAGCGTGGTTGCAATGATGCTTAATGGCCGGGTAAAGGATGCTTCTGCTTGTTCATTGACAGTATCTAATGAGTGTCTGATGCAGGTATATGACAATATGGACTATTTCAAGAACCATCTGACTCTGCGCCAGAGCGAGATTTCAAACTCTCCTGAGATTATCCGTCGATTAGGTGTTATCGCTATCAATACTGCTATCGAGGCCGATCTCTATGGTAATGTTAACTCAACTCATATCAGTGGTACGAAGATGATGAACGGTATCGGTGGTTCTGGTGATTTCATCCGTAATGCATATCTGAGTATCTTCACTTGTCCTTCTGTGGCTAAGGGTGGAGTGATTTCTTCTATCGTTCCTTTCGTAAGCCATCAGGACAGCTCAGAGCACGATGTTAACATCATCGTAACAGAGCAGGGTATTGCTGACCTTCGTGGCAAGGGCCCAATCCAGCGTGCTGAGACAATCATCGAGAACTGTGCACATCCTGACTACAAGCAGCTGCTTTGGGACTACCTGAAGATTGCCAAGATGGGTCAGACACGTCATAACCTGCCTGCTGCCTTCGCTATGCACGATACACTGGCTCGTAAGGGTGACATGAAGTTGACAGATTTTTCTGAATATGTAAAATAATAATGGAATCAAAATTAGTTATCTATAATACGCTTACTCGTCAGAAGGAGCGTTTCGAACCTCTGCATGCACCCAATGTGGGAATGTATGTCTGTGGTCCTACTGTTTATGGTGATCCTCATCTGGGTCATGCGCGTCCAGCTATCACTTTCGACCTGGTGTTCCGTTATCTGAAACACCTGGGTTATAAGGTAAGATATGTACGTAACATTACTGATGTAGGTCATCTGGAGCACGATGCCGATGAGGGTGAGGACAAGATTGCAAAGAAAGCCCGTCTGGAGCAGCTTGAGCCGATGGAGATAGCACAGTACTATACGAATCGATATCATGCTGCGATGGATGCTTTGAACGTACTGCGTCCTTCTATCGAGCCACATGCAACAGGTCATATCATCGAACAGCAGCAGCTGGTGAAGCAAATCATCGACAATGGTTTCGCTTACGAGAGCAATGGTTCGATATATTTCGATATCGAGGCTTATAATAAGAAGTTTAAGTATGGTATCCTCTCAGGTCGTAGTCTTGAGAATATCAAGGACGAGAGTCGTGAGCTGGCAGGTATAGGTGAAAAGAAGAACCAGGCAGACTTCGCTCTTTGGAAGAAGGCTCAGCCTGAGCACATTATGCGCTGGCCATCGCCTTGGAGTGATGGTTTCCCAGGCTGGCACTGTGAGTGTACAGCTATGGGACGTAAGTACCTGGGTGAGGAGTTTGATATTCATGGTGGAGGTATGGATCTTGTGTTCCCACATCATGAGTGTGAGATAGCACAGGCACAGGCTTCTATGGGTCATCAGGCTGTAAAGTACTGGATGCATAATAACATGCTTACCATCAACGGACAGAAGATGGGTAAGTCATATAATAACTTCATCACTCTGGAGCAGTTCTTTACTGGTAATCATCCTCTGTTGGAGAAGGCTTACTCTGCAATGACTATCCGCTTCTTTGTCCTGAGTGCCCATTATCGTGGTACGGTTGACTTCTCTAACGAGGCTCTTGTTGCTGCAGAGAAGGGACTGGAGAAGTTGCTCAATGCTATTTCTGACCTGGATCGTGTTCAGGTAAGCGATAAGTGCGATGCAGAGACTGAGAAGGTGGTGAAAAGTCTGCGCCAGAAGTGCTATGATGCGATGAACGACGACTTTGCCACACCTCAGGTTATCAGTAATCTCTTTGAGGCTTGCACTACTATTAATAAGCTCATTGATCATAAGGCAACTATCTGCTCTGAATGTCTGGCAGAATTGAAAGAGGTGATGCATCTCTTCACATTCGACATCCTGGGACTGAAGGCAGAAAACTCTGGCTCAAACGATGCCCGCGAGGAAGCTTTTGGCAAGGTGGTAGATATGGTATTGGATCTGCGTGCTAAGGCAAAGGCCGATAAAGATTGGGCTACAAGTGATAAGATCCGTGATGAACTCGCAGCAGCAGGCTTCGAGGTTAAGGATACTAAGGACGGTGTTACCTGGAAACTGAATAAATAGTATCTTTGTGAAGAAGATTGTCTGTCTGATATTGGCTGTACTTGTTGCATTGCCCTTTTTCTCTGCTGAGCGCAAGAAAGTGGCAGTGGTGTTGAGTGGTGGCGGTGCAAAAGGTACAGCTCATATTGGTGCGCTTAAAGTTATTGAGCGTGCTGGTATTCCAATAGATATCGTGACAGGCACTTCGATGGGTAGTCTTGTGGGCGGCCTTTATGCCATAGGATATAATTCTGAAGCCCTTGACACTCTCGTGAGGGGACTGGACTGGACTTACTTACTGAGTGATCGTGAGAATATGAGTCGCCAGAATATTATCGATAGGAAAAGGCAGAACACCTATATTATCTCTCACGGACTGACCATTGGCAAAAAGAATAATAATGATGGAGGAATTATCAAGGGCAGAAACATAAGCATGTTGCTTGAGAAACTCTGCATGGGTTATGCTGACTCATTGGATTTCAACAAATTACCCATTCCTTTTGCTTGTGTAGCCACCAATATCGTAGATAATTCAGAGGTGGATATTCATTCCGGTCGTCTGCCTCAGGCATTGAGGGCCTCGATGGCAATACCGGCTTTCTTCTCCCCTGTGCGTATGGGAGATATGGTGCTGGTGGATGGTGGTATGACAAACAACTATCCTGTAGATCTCGCCAGAGCTATGGGAGCTGATGTCGTCATAGGTGTCACTGTGCAGGACTCACTTAGAACGGCTGAAAAATTGAATAGCACCCTTAGCATATTGCTTCAGATCGTTGATTTCAATGTGATGAACAAGTATGATGAGAACGTTGCTAATACAGATGTCCATATCCGTGTGGATCCCTCAGGCTATTCTACTGCCAGCTTTAATACCGCAGCCATTGATACGTTGATCAATCGTGGCGAGGCAGAGGCTATGCGACATTGGGATGAGTTGCTGGCATTAAAAAAGTATATAGGCGTTGATCCTGATTATAAACATGTAAAGCTCAATCCCATCAGTCCGAGAGCTATGACAGAAAAGGTGTACGTCAAGAGTGTTACTTTTGAAAATATGACACCTCAAGACGAGGACTTTTTGCGAGCTAAATTCCGTCTGGACAGACTTGATAGCATAACAGGTAGGCAAGAGGAGGAGATTACGACTTCTATGCGTACTGACCTGTTTTACCAGACCGCAACATCACGTCTTGTTGAGGAAAAGGATGGTTATCGTCTGGTTTTGACAGCAGGTAATAGAAAGACGAGCCAGGTGAATCTTGGTTTTCGTTTCGATACCGAGGAAATGGTGGCTCTGCAGTTGAATGCCAATTTGCCTTTGAAGAAGACACTCTTGGTGAACTCTGACTTGACTTTACGTTTGGGAAAAAGAACGTTGGCTGGAGGCAATATTGTCTTCCACCCTCGTGTCTTAAGATTCTCACGTCCAGCCTTCTCATATTTTTTCCGGCATAACGAGATTGATGTCTATCATAAGGGAGAAAGGGAGTATATCGTAACCTATAATTCTCATCAGACATCTTTTGAACCTGTGAATGTGACAATTAGGAATTTCGAATTCAAGGCAGGACTGCGTTGGGATTATTATCATTTTGTTGATAAGTTAAAGTCAGATTCGTCACGACTGGTGGAGTTTGATAATGGTCATTACTTTATCTGGCAGGCTCAGTTGGAGTTTAACTCTGAAGATAATTGGTATTTCCCCTCACGTGGCGGACGCTTTGTGGCACGTTATGCATATATCACAGATAATCTTGCCAAAATTAATGGGCGACTTGGTATTTCTGATGTGAGTGCATCGTGGCGTAAGTCCTTCCCACTTAGTGAGCGATTCACCCTTGAGAGTCTGTTATATGGGCGTCTGCTCTTTGGTGCCGAAATTCCTCATATTTATGGTAACATAATTGGAGGAAATACTTTTGGGCATTACGTGGAACAACAGATGCCATTTGCAGGACTTGGGCATGTGGAGTATGCAGAGCGTGATTTCGTAGGTTGGCAGCTACAGGCTCGTCAGCGACTTGGAAAGAGTCATTATTTTTGTTTCTTATCAGCAGTAGCCCAGCATGCTCCAGAAGTAAAGCAGCTGATGAAAACCAAGACCCTCATAGGTGGTCAGTTGGCATATTATTACAATTCTATCTTTGGTCCTCTTGGGGCTTCTTTAGGATATAGCAATATCTCTAAGATTCCTTATTTCTATATTAATCTCGGATACGAGTTCTAATTTGCAGAACTGGGCAATTCGATAGCAAGGGTCTCCTTGCGGAATTCATCAAAAGATACATACTCTAGTCCTTTGTGAGGGCGGTTGGTGCCCCATGAGTTTTTCATGATGAAATATTTCTTGCCATTTTCATCATGGGCAATTCCGACAATTGCCATTGCATGTTCTGCACTTTCCCAACATACCCCATGATGCTCTCTTACGGCACGTTCCGTCTTTGACAATAGAGAGTCCATGGGAATGTTGTAGAATTGGTCATGCAGCCAGTTGTCTGGGGTGTCGATATCTATTTCTTTATAATAAGGTTCGTGCGGGTTGCTGGTGAGTGAGACATATTCGTAAGGGGAGCACACGCTACGTGCAAACTCCTGTGGCGTATATTCTGCACCAAGCATAAATACATATCGGGGCGCAGGTGTTTCTGTTGTCCTCATAGCATCATAACCCACAATGCCGTATTTCTGTATAAGATTGATGAGAGTCTTTCCCATTCCGTTGTTGTCTTTTGGCTTCTGAGGCTCATTCTCCATCATCTTCTCAATATAATAAGGTGACAGGTTTACAGAGTCGCCCCATCTGAGATGCTCTGTCTCAATGGTTGCCAGCATGGCATATATCCAACAAGTATGACTGTTGGCTTGGTCTTTTATTGGCGTCATCCGATTGAGCACTTCGTGGGTGAAATGCTGAGGCTCTTGCTGGGTGCAACTGATGAGTGCCGAAAACAAAAAAATAAAAAATAAAATTCTCTTCATCGTGTGCAAAGTTACGAAGTTTTTTTGTAACTTTGCACACGCAATGGATAAAAATATCAAAGATTACGAAATAATGGCTCCAGTAGGCTCCCGAGAGTCGTTGGCTGCAGCCATACAGGCAGGTGCTGACAGCATCTACTTTGGTATCGAGAAACTGAACATGAGGGCGCATTCGGCATCTACGTTCACTATCGATGACCTGAAGGAGATGGCTGCAACGTGTAATGAGCACGGTATAAAGAGCTATCTTACTGTGAATACAATCATCTATGGTGAGGATATTCCCTTGATGCACGAGATAATCGATGCTGCCAAGGAGGCGGGCATCTCTGCTGTCATCGCTTCTGATGTTGCAGTGATGACATATTGTAACAAGGTGGGGCAGGAGGTGCATCTCTCTACACAGCTGAATATCTCAAACATCGAGGCTCTTAGGTTCTATGCTCAGTTCGCTGATGTAGTGGTACTGGCTCGAGAACTCAATATGGATCAGGTGGCTGACATCTTCCGTCAGGTAGAAGAGGGACATATCTGTGGTCCTTCAGGTGAACAGATACGTATAGAGATGTTCTGTCATGGGGCTCTCTGTATGGCTATTAGTGGCAAGTGCTATATGAGTTTGCATGCTGCCAACCGTTCTGCTAATCGCGGAGAATGTATACAGATATGTCGACGTAGCTATACTGCCACAGACAATGAAACAGGCTATCAACTCGATATCGATAACAAGTACATCATGTCGCCAAAGGACATCAAGACCGTTCGTTTCATTGACCGCATGATGAAAAGTGGTGTACGAGTGTTTAAGATTGAGGGACGTGCACGTGGGCCTGAGTATGTATATACTGTCGTTAAGTGCTATAAGGAGGCTATTCAGGCAGTTCTCGAAGGTACGTTTACTGATGAGAAGAAGGATGAGTGGGATTCTCGCCTTGCCACCGTATTCAATAGAGGCTTCTGGGATGGCTATTATCAGGGGCAGCTTATGGGTGAATGGAATAAACACTATGGTTCAAATGCTACAGAGAAGAAAGTGTATATCGGTAAGGGTGTGAAATACTTCTCTAAACTTGGTGTTGCGGAATTCACAGTCGAAGCAAATACCTTTAAGGTAGGAGACAAGATGCTTATCACTGGGCCTACAACAGGAGTGATTTATGTCACAGCTGATGAGATTCATGGTGATAATGGACCTGTTGAGGTTGCAGAACAGGGTGCACGTGTCAGCATCGCAGTACCAGATAAGGTTCGTCCTTCAGACAAATTGTTTAAATTAGAAAAGACAGAACACAATGACGATTAACGAGATTCAAGACGAGATAATAGAGGAGTTCTCTGGTTTCGACGACTGGATGGACAAGTATCAGTTGCTTATTGACTTGGGCAACGAACAGGAGCCCTTAGATGATAAATACAAGACAGAGCAGAATCTTATCGATGGTTGCCAGAGCCGTGTATGGCTTCAGGCAGACATCATTGACGGGAAGTTGAATTTTACTGCAGAGAGTGATGCCTTGATAGTTAAAGGTATCGTAGCTTTGCTCATACGGGTTCTCAGTGGACATACCCCTCAGGAGATTCTGGATTCCGACCTTTACTTTATTGAGGAGATTGGCCTGAAGGAGCATTTGTCTCCTACACGTAGTAATGGTCTTCTGGCGATGGTTAAGCAGATGCGCATGTATGCTCTCGCCTTTTCGCAAAAAGTATAAAACGACATAAACATAAACTAAAAACTTTAATAATTTATGATACAGACAGTAGTAAAGCGTGATGGACGCATTGTTGGCTTTAATGAACAGAAGATAATGGCTGCTATTCGTAAGGCGATGCTTCATACGGATAGGGGAGAAGATGAGCGTTTGTTATATCAGATAACAGATCATATAGCACAGCGTGGCGATAGTCAGATGACTGTGGAACAGATTCAGGATGCTGTTGAGGTCGAATTGATGAAATCGAGCCGTAAGGATGTGGCTCAGAAATATATTGCCTACCGTCATCAGCGTTCTGTGGCTCGTAAGGCAAAGACCCGTGAAGTGTTCCTCGACATCGTAAACATCAAGAATAATGATGTCACTAGAGAGAATGCAAATATGAATGCCGACACTCCGGCAGGAATGATGATGAAATTTGCTTCTGAGACAACCAAGCCTTTCGTAGATGACTATCTTCTCTCAGAGCAAAGCCGTGAGGCGGTGGAGCATAATTATCTCCATATACATGACAAAGATTATTATCCGACAAAGTCGCTCACTTGCGTTCAGCACCCTCTAGATAATATTCTCAACTGTGGTTTTATAGCAGGTCATGGTGCAAGTCGTCCAGCGAAGCGCATAGAGACAGCATCTGTGCTGGCATGTATCTCGATGGAATGTTGCCAAAACGAGATGCATGGAGGCCAGGCAATCCCAGCTTTCGACTTCTATCTGGCACCATATGTACGCATGAGTTATGTCGAGGAGTTGAAAGCTATGGAGGAGCTTAATGGCGAAGACTATAGTGATCTCTTTGATGAGCCGCTAATAGATTATATTAAGAAACCTTTGGATGGACTGACTGGTAAGGAGCGCGCCCAACAGCATGCCATAAATAAGACCGTAGGTCGTGTTCATCAGGCAATGGAGGCGTTTATCCATAATATGAATACTATCCACTCACGTGGTGGAAATCAGGTAGTGTTCTCTTCAATCAATTATGGAACAGACACCAGTGCTGAAGGCCGTTGTGTGATGCGTGAGATACTGCTCTCTACCTATGAGGGAGTAGGCGGTGGTGAGACCGCAATCTTCCCAATTCAGATATGGAAGAAGAAACGTGGAGTAAACTATCTGCCGGAAGATCGTAATTTCGACTTGTATCAGTTGGCATGTAAGGTTACTGCGCGCAGGTTCTTCCCTAACTTCCTGAACCTTGATGCTTCATTTAATCAGGACTCTGACTGGAGAGCAGATGATCCTAAGAGATACATGCATGAGGTTGCCACTATGGGATGTCGAACTCGCGTGTTTGAGAACCGTTTTGGTACAAAGACGTCTATTGGACGTGGAAACCTCTCTTTCTCGACTATCAATATCGTAAAACTTGCCATCGAATGCATGGGAATCGAAGATAAGCAGAAGCGTATCGACAGTTTCTTTGCAAAGCTTGATAATATGTTGGAGATTACTGCCAAGCAACTTGATGATCGTTTCCAGTTCCAAAAGACTGCTTTTGCCAAGCAGTTCCCGCTGTTGATGAAGAGTCTGTGGATAGGTGCTGACAAGCTGGCTCCTACTGACACTATTGAAAGCGTTATCAATCAAGGTACACTGGGTATAGGATTCATTGGCTTGGCAGAGTGCCTTGTTGCACTTATAGGTAAACATCATGGTGAAAGTGAGGAGGCACAGGAACTAGGTTTGAAGATTGTTACATATATGAGAGACAGAGTCAATGAGTTCTGTGATCGATATCATCATAACTACTCCGTACTTGCTACACCTGCAGAGGGATTGAGTGGTAAGTTTACAAAGAAAGATCGCAAGGAGTTCGGAGTCATCCCTGGTGTTACTGATCGTGATTACTACACTAACTCAAATCATGTGCCTGTATATTATAAGTGTTCTGCACGTCATAAGGCCGAGATAGAAGCTCCTTATCATAATCTGACCCGAGGAGGGCATATCTTCTATGTGGAAATTGATGGCGATGCCACACACAATCCTCAGGTTATTATGAGTGTCGTTGATATGATGGATCAGCTTGATATGGGCTATGGTTCTGTAAATCATAATCGTAATCGTTGCATGGACTGTGGTTACGAGAATGCTGATGATAAACTTGAGGTATGCCCTAAGTGCGGAAGTAAGAATATCGACAAGCTTCAGCGTATCACAGGTTATCTGGTTGGTACTACTGATCGTTGGAACAGTGGAAAACTCGCAGAGCTAAATGATCGTGTGACACATATCGATCATGGAGAGCAAAGTCTCTTCTAATAATGATAAGGGTTCTCGATATTTTAGAAGATACAATGGTGGATGGTCCCGGATTCAGGACCTCCATCTATTGTTCAGGATGTGGTCATCATTGTCCCGGGTGTCACAACCCCCAGTCGTGGAATTTTGATGGGGGTAGAGAGATGTCTACAGAGGAGATAATGAAGATTATTGAAGCCGACCCTTATGCCAATGTTACATTCTCAGGAGGTGACCCAATGTATCAAGCTGTAGGTTTTGCTGAGTTGGCACGCGAGATACACAAACGCACAAATAAGGATATCTGGTGCTATACGGGATTTACTTTCGAGTCGCTCATAAATCACGATCAACGTGAACTTTTGGAGCAGATAGATGTACTTGTTGACGGACCTTTCATAGAAAAACTGCGTGATACAGATCTGCTGTTCAGAGGAAGCAGCAATCAAAGGCTTATCGACGTGCAATCATCGCTTTACGAATGTAAGATCGTACTATGGCAGCCTACTCTTTGTATGTAGCGAGCTTCTCTAAACAATAATTACGGACATCTTTCCAATGATAATATGGGGCACAGTCTGTCTTAATTGGCAGAGTGGCCTCGTTCTCATTTATCAGTAACTTTATCAGAACATCATCATCATTGATATTCTTACGATAGAAGACTATCTGTAAGTTTGCTGCCATAGGAAAGACCTTATAATTAACCCATCCACGCTCCGCAAGTGTTTCCAAGTCTGACACCTGCTGGTCAAAGCCATTAATTCCCAAGAGACATGTAAGAGGTAACACCATTGTCTCGTGACCGAATCGGAGGTTTGCACCAGGATGTTCTATGTTAATACAACTATCTGCTTCTTGGATAATTTTTTTCAGGAGATTTCTTTGTGAGAAAGGCTGTGTGCCTCCATTGTGGGGACTGGAACCATAGGAAATATTCCAATATGCATTTACCTGAAGCCAGTTGTGATATAACTCATCAGCAGTATACAGGTCTTTGAACATACTGAACTTGTCATGGTATTTTGTTCCTTGTACGCTTGAAGCCAGTTTGAACATTGCAAGATTCAGGCGAGTGAGGTTTATATTTTTCCAAGCATAGACAGAGTCATTGAACAGACGCATCATTGGCCTCTCATGTCGTGCATGCTTTTTGCAATAAGCGTTATATACACTCAAAGCTTCTTTTGGCCATTTCATCTTGTATAGCGTTTTGTCCTGAAGGTTCATGTAGTACATGTCATGCTCGCTGGCATCAGAAGTGATATGTAGTTTCGGGTTTAATGCAGATAGCTGACGCAGGGCGTTATCCATTGAGATAATACATCTGATAACGACAGTACTTTTTGCATCTATGCAGACATTTCCTTTGAAGACTTCAGGAAATCTTTCAAACATACGCTTGGCAATTCCTTGATGCTGTTGAGCTCCTATAGGAGTGAGCTCTCCAAGTCGTCCTTGTGCCTCTTCGCGTAAGAGACGAACATGCTCGAGTACCATCTTGCCTTTTTCTGAGAGTTTTCCCAGACGATCGGCCATCTGAAGAGTGGCGTAGGGGTAGTCATATTCACGGTTGTGGATAAGATATCTGGATCCATGTCGTCCGTAATGACTGATATAGAATGGTTTTTTCCCGCCAGGAGCTGGGGTAAGTTTCTCTGTAGGTCCAGGATAAGCATAGTAATTACTGCCGGCTTTATCGAAATCAGCTGTTAGCTCTTCACGTATGCTTTGAGCCAAATTATTGGTAGAGATGGCGGCTATAAAAGCCAAAAGTATAATTTTTCTCATAAGTTTTTGCCATTTCGGTTGCAAAGTTACAAAAAAATCTGTATTTTTGCAAAAAAAATTGAGATAACATGACAAAAAACGCAAAATGGTCGGATGATTACTGGCTCCTTTTGATGCAGATATACTTGCAGAAACCAGTTGGGATCAAGCCTATGTATAGTCGGAAGATGGTTGATCTCAGCCTTGAACTACACATTGCACCTAATGTGCTTTTTGGACGTATGTGTCAGTTGGCCAATCTTGAGACACCACGTATTGAGCATATCTGGGAGACGTATGGTAATAATCCACGAAAACTCTCACGTGCAGTTGGTCTGTGGCGCGAGATGCGAGGTTATGGCAATGCTGATCTCTTTTATGACGGGGTGGAGATAAATGAGACTTTTGAACGTGAGTTTAAGCCTGTGTCAAAAGAAACGGTGATGACACCAGTGATGTTGACGCTTATTCTGGACCTCTATTTCCGACTTACTCCCATAACAATGGTAATAGAAACACCGGAGGTGCAGGAACTGGCACGAAGGATAAGGGTGCGCCCTCAGGATGTAGTCGAAGTGATGGATGTATTTCAGCATTGTGATCCTTATCTTAATCGCAAGGATCCTGTGAATCAAGTTCTTCTCGAGCCATGTAAGGAAGTATGGCGACGCTATGGCAATGCGAATACGGAGGACCTTGCTTCGTATGCCGAACAACTTATAGAGTACTATAAATAATGAGTGAAAAATACGGTCAGATACAGGAACAGAAACAGCAACAGCAACTCAAACTTGGGCAGGCAATATCCCATCAGCAGTTGTTGCAGGCATCTCTCGTTGAGTTGCCTATTACCCAACTTGTAGATCGTATAAACACAGAGATAAATGATAATCCGGCACTTGAAGCAGAGTCACACAACGATGCGATGGACTATGTCGGAGGAACGTCAGAAGAAAATTCGGAGACCTTGGGCGATACTGGTGCTATGGGTTCTGACGATGAATTCTCAGCACAGGCGGAGCGTGAGGAACGCATGTCGGCTCTTGATGAGGCTCTCGCTGGTATAGGACGTGATGATGAGGACCTTCCTGTATATCATGGTGGAAGTAATCTTTCAGAAGAGAGAGAGGAAATGGTTTATGGACAGACAGAGTCTTTCTATGAACATCTGATGAGTCAGGTTAGCGAGACTGACCTTACTGAGCGTCAAAGAGATATATTAGAGTATCTCATAGGCTCTCTTGATGATGACGGCCTGTTGAGAAAATCTATCGATGTTATCTCTGACGAATTAGCAATCTATCATAATGTTGATGCTACCAACCAGGAGGTAGAACATATGCTCTCAGTGCTCCATGATTTTGACCCTGCAGGTATCGGGGCAAGATCACTTCAGGAGTGTCTGCTTATTCAGATAGCACGTCGAGATAATTCTATATTGAAGACGTTGATGAATAAGGTGATAAATGAATACTTCGATGAGTTTACCAAGAAACATTGGGATAAGATAATGTCATCGTTATCTCTTACAGACGATCAGGCAAGTGCTCTGTTTGGAGAACTAAGAAAACTTAACCCTCGTCCGGGTGCCTCGTTAGGAGAAACAGTAGGACGCAGCATGCAACAGATAACTCCTGATTTTATCGTTGATACCCAGGATGACGGCACTATATCATTCGTACTGAATAATGGTGAGGTGCCAGAACTTCATGTATCTCAGTCGTTTGCAGACTCTATAAAGGAGTATCAGGACAATAAGGAGCATCTGACACGTCAGACCAAAGAGGCGTTATTATATATCAAACAGAAGATAGACGCTGCACAAGGATTCATCGAGGCTATAAAAGTTCGTAGGCATACTCTCACTATCACCATGAAGGCTATCATCTCATTACAGAGACAGTTTTTTCTGGATGGTGATGAAGCCTCTCTTCGTCCTATGATTCTCAAGGATGTGGCAGAGAAGACAGGGCTCGATCTTAGTACTGTGTCTCGAGTGTCAAATTCCAAATATGCCCAGACACGATGGGGAACCTTTCCACTTCGATATTTTTTCAGCGACGGGTATGTCACAGATAGTGGCGAGGAACTGTCTACAAGACAGATAAAGGTGACCTTGCGTGATATTGTTGATGCTGAGGATAGTAAAAATCCTCTTAGCGATGACGCCATAAAGAATGCACTAGCAGAAAAGGGCTTCCCAATAGCACGTCGAACTGTGGCAAAATATCGTGAACAGTTAGGAATACCTATTGCTCGACTAAGAAAAATGTGATAATGAGAAGAGATAAGAGTATAATTCTTACGGCCCGTGTGGTGAGTATGATCTTCACCCCGTTCTATCTTCCGATTGTAGGTCTGATATCTCTGTTCACTTTGAGCTATCTTAGTCAGATGCCTTGGCAGTATAAGATACAGGTGCTCATAATGGTATATCTGTTCACAATCCTCCTGCCAACAATACTGATACATCTTTATCGTCGCTATCAAGGGTGGAGTCTGATACAGTTGGGCAGGAAGGAACGTCGAATGGTGCCTTACGTGATAAGTATCCTCTGCTATTTCGCCTGTGTGTATTGGATGGACTATCTGCACATTCCTCATTTCATGAGTAATATTGTCTCTGCGGCGCTGTTCATACAGATAGTTTGTGCGTTAATCAATGTCTGGTGGAAGATATCCACTCATACAGCTGCAATAGGAGGAGTGGCTGGAGCATTGTTTGTCTTTGGAGAGTATTTCGGATTTAATCCTGTATGGTGGCTGTGCCTGGTATTCATCCTTGCAGGAGTGTTAGGAACAAGTAGGATGATTCTCCGTCAGCACTCACTGGCGCAGGTAGTAGCAGGATTCTTTATTGGAATAATATGCTCCATATCAGGACTGATATTCCTGTAGAAAGGTAAAAAAGTAAAAAGGTAAATAAATATGAAACCGTTAGTTAGTATTATCATGGGCAGCACGAGCGACCTGCCCGTTATGGAGAAAGCCTGTAAGTTGCTCGATGAGATGCAGGTTCCTTTTGAAGTTAACGCCCTCTCTGCTCATCGCACTCCTGATGCTGTAGAGCATTTCGCAGCTACAGCCAAGGAACGTGGTATAAAGGTCATTATCGCAGGTGCAGGAATGGCAGCTGCTCTTCCTGGTGTGATTGCGGCATCAACAACTCTTCCTGTTATTGGTGTCCCCATAAAGGGTATGCTCGATGGCTTGGATGCAATGCTGTCGATCATTCAGATGCCCCCGGGAATACCTGTCGCCACAGTGGGTGTGAATGGTGCTCAGAATGCAGCTATCCTCGCTGTCGAGATGCTGGCTATCGCTGATGAGGAACTGGCTCAGCGTATGGCTGTATATAAGGGAAATCTCAAGATTAAGATTGAGAAGGCCAACGAGGAACTTGCCCAGATAAAATATCAGTTTAAGACGAATTAAAGGTAAAAAGGTAAATATGTATCAAAGGCGTGAATCATCTGAGGCTCGTGTCGGCAATATCGGCATCGGAGGCTCTAATCCAATTCGTATCCAGTCGATGGGTACTGTGTATACAAACGATACCGATGGTTGTGTGGCTCAGGCAAAGCGGATAATCGATGCAGGAGGAGAGCTGGTGAGATTCACCACTCAGGGCACTCGTGAGGCAGAGAATATGAAGAATATCTCTGCACGTCTTAAGGCTGATGGCTATGATACTCCTCTGGTGGCAGATGTGCATTTCACGGCTCATACCGCTGATGTCGCAGCACAATATTGCGAGAAGGTTCGTATCAATCCTGGTAACTATGTAGATCCAGGACGTACATTCAAGCATCTTGAGTATACTGATGAGGAGTATGCTGCAGAACTTCAGAAGATAGAGCGTCAGCTGGTTCCTTTCCTTAATATCTGCAAGGAGCATCATACTGCTGTTCGTATAGGAGTGAATCATGGTTCGCTGAGTGATCGTATCATGTCTCGATATGGTGACACTCCTGAGGGTATTGTCGAGAGTTGTATGGAGTTCCTTCGTATATTCCGTCGTGAGAACTTCAATGATGTGGTTATATCTATCAAAGCATCGAATACTGTTGTGATGGTTACCACCGTTCGTCTGCTTGTGGCTACTATGGACAAGGAGGATATGCATTATCCTTTGCATCTTGGAGTGACAGAGGCTGGCGAGGGTGAAGATGGACGAATAAAGAGTGCTGTGGGTATCGGAGCATTGCTCACAGAGGGCATTGGCGATACTGTACGTGTGTCTCTTTCTGAGGAGCCGGAATGTGAGATTCCTGTGGCTCGCAAACTTGTTGATTCCATCGCAGAGTGTGCAGCTCTTCGCAAAAAGGCCGAGGCCGGAATTGCTGATGACACAATTACTCTCGATATGCATGAGACGGATTGGGAATCGCTTCAACTGAAGGCCGCAATGACTGTGGGAGCACTTCTGATAGACAAGAAGGCTCATAAACTCGTAATCAATAATGATGGCTTCGACGAGGCAAGACTAGTGGATCTGGCAGATGGCATTCTTCAAGCTGCACGCATAAAATTCACAAAGACAGAGTATATCTCATGTCCTGGATGTGGACGAACACTTTATAACCTCCAGGAAACAATCGCAAAGATCAAGGCTGCCACAAAGGATCTGGTAGGTCTGAAGATTGGCATCATGGGCTGTATTGTCAATGGCCCAGGCGAGATGGCTGATGCAGATTATGGATATGTAGGTGCAGGCCGAGGAAAGATTTCTCTGTATAAGGGTAAGGAATGTGTGGAGAAAAATATTCCTGAGGCTGAGGCCGTAGAAAAGCTTCTCAAGCTTATCCGCAGCGACAGGAAATAAAAAAAGACCCGTAAGGAAACAATATATTCCCACGGTGGGAACACTTTATTCCCGGCGTGGGAATATTATTTAGGGATGTAATATCTTTATGAGTTCTTTCATGCCCTCGGAGGCACCTTTCTGAATCTGCTGTACTCTCGAGCCAGCCTGGATGGGGTTCGGGTCGATGAGGTAGATAGGGGCGTCGGGCTTAGCATAGTGCATCAGTCCGGCAGCGGGATAGACCACCAGCGATGTTCCGATGATAATAAGGATATCAGCCTCCTGTACCTCTTCTGCTGCAATAGTAATGTTTGGAACAGCCTCACCGAAGAACACGATGAAGGGGCGCAGCAGAGAGCCGTCGCCTGCCTTAGTGCCAGGTTCTACCTCACAGTTCTCAGGGGTGAGCTGGATCTGGTAGCGTGGATCGTCGACGTCGCGGCTGGAGCAGACCTTCATCAGCTCGCCGTGCAGATGGATCACCTTTGAAGAACCGGCCATCTCGTGGAGGTTGTCAACGTTCTGAGTAACAACGGTGACGTAGTACTGCTCCTCGAGCTTCGCCACAAGGCGATGGCCTTCGTTGGGTTGCACGCCCCAGCATTTCTTGCGGAGCATGTTGTAAAAGTTGGTGACTAGTGTGGGGTCAGCCTCCCAGCCTTCATGGGTGGCCACCTTTGATACGGGATAGTTCTCCCAAAGACCGTCTGCATCGCGGAAAGTCTTCAATCCGCTTTCTACAGACATACCTGCACCTGTTAAAACAACAATCTTTTTCATAAGCAATACTATTATTTTCATGCAAATATAGTGATTTAGTATCAAAAGGAATCGTACTTTAACTCCTTTTAACTCCTTTAACTCCTTTAACTCCCAAAAATGTTGTAATTTTGCAGCCGATTTTTGAGAGTATACATTATTATATAGAGAAAAAATGGATAAATTAAGTTACGCATTGGGTCTTGGCATTGGTCAGCAGTTGGCTCAGATGGGCGCTTCTGATATCAGCGCAGAGGATTTCGCACAGGCGATCAAAGACGTGCTGGAGGGTAAGGAACTGAAGGTTTCTCATCGCGAGGCCCAGACAATCGTTCAGGAATATTTCACCAAGCAAGAGCAGAAGCTTCAGGCAGAGCGTGCTGAGAAGGGCAAGGTTCATAAGGAGGCTGGTGAGAAATATCTGGCAGAGAACGCAAAGAAGGAGGGTATCGTTACTCTTCCAAGCGGTCTCCAGTATCAGGTTCTTAAGGAAGGTAATGGTAAGAAGCCTACTGCAAAGGATACCGTTAAGTGTCATTATGAGGGTTTTCTTATCGATGGTACCGTATTTGACAGCAGCGTTCAGCGTGGTGAGCCTGCCACATTCCCTCTTCAGCAGGTTATCGCAGGATGGACTGAGGGTCTTCAGCTGATGCAGGAGGGTGCCAAGTATCGTTTCTTCATCCCTTATCGTCTGGCTTATGGTGAAGGTGGTGCAGGAAACTCTATTCCTCCATTCGCAGCTCTTATCTTCGATGTAGAGTTGATTCAGGTAGTATAAAAAACAAAAAGGTAAAATAATAAAAAATTAGCAAAATGAAAAAGATTATGTTCGTAGCCGCTATGGCTATTTCTGCTGCTGCTTTCACTGGTTGCGGCAATTCTACCCCAAAGGCAGATCTTAAATCAGATGTAGATACACTGAGCTACGCTATTGGTATGGCACAGACTCAGGGTCTGAAGGAGTATCTCGTAGGTTCTCTGGGTGTTGACACAGCTTATATGGCTGACTTCATCAAGGGTCTTAACGAGGGTGCAAATGCGGGTGACAACAAGAAGCAGGCTGCTTACTATGCTGGTATCCAGATTGGTCAGCAGATCAGCACACGTATGATCAAGGGTATCAACCACGAGATTTTCGGCGATGACTCTACAAAGACTATCTCTATGAAGAACTTCATGGCTGGTTTCGTTAGCGGAACAACTGGCAAGGGTGGTCTTATGACTGTTGACTCAGCTCAGAACGTTGCTCAGACAATGATGCAGGCTGTAAAGGCTCGTGAGATGGAGAAGACATACGGTCCTAACAAGGAGGCTGGTGAGAAGTTCCTCGCTGCAAATGCAAAGAAGGAGGGTGTTAAGACTCTTCCTAGCGGTGTTCAGTACAAGGTTATCAAGGAGGGTACAGGTGCTATCCCAGCTGATACTTCACTCGTAAAGGTTCACTATGAGGGTCGTCTGCTCAACGATTCTATCTTCGACAGCAGCTACAAGCGTGGCGAGCCTATCAACCTTCGTTGTAATCAGACTATCAAGGGTTGGACAGACGCAATGGTTCACATGCCTGCAGGTTCTGTATGGGAGGTTTACATCCCACAGGAGCTGGCTTATGGCGAGCGTGAGCAGGGTATGATTAAGCCTTTCTCGATGCTGAAGTTCAAGATTGAGCTCATTGAGGTTAATCCAAAGAAGTAATGAAGAAAGTTATGATATTGGCACTCGCTCTCGTAGCGAGTGCCTCTTTGTATACAGCCGATGCTGCATCAAAGAAAAAGACTAAGAAACAGGAGGCTCCTGTTGTTGTGCCTGTTCAGTTGAATAGCAACAGCGATACTCTTAGTTATGTTGCTGGTATGAGCGTTACCAATGGTCTTATTCCTTACCTCGTTCAGCAGCAGGGAGTGGATACTGCCTATATGGCTGAATTCATCAAGGGTTTCAAAGAGGTTGTAAATGCTGGCACAGATCCTAAGATGAAGGCATATGTGGCAGGTCTTGAGATAGCTACCCAGGTGCGCGACCGTATGTTGGTTGGCATGAAGAGGGAGTTTACTGATACCCCAGATTCTATTGTTGATGCTCTTGTATTCCGTGGGTTCTCAGATGCTCTGCTCAACGATACTACTCTCTTTAAGCAGGCTGCTGCAGAGGAGCTCTTCAAGACTCTTCAGCAGACCAATAAGGATGCGAAGACAGAAAAGCTCTGGGGTGCTAATCGCGATGCTGGCAAGAAATTCCTTGCAGAGAATGCTAAGAAAGAGGGAGTCGTAACACTTCCCAGCGGACTTCAGTATAAGGTGCTTGTAAAGGGTGAGGGCGATGTTCCTCAGGTTTCAGAGAAGGTATTCGTAAACTATGAGGGTCGTCTTGTTGATGGAACAGTCTTTGACGCTTCAGCCAAGCATGGTGACAAACCATCTGAGTTCCGACCAAATCAGGTCATCAAAGGTTGGACAGAAGCTCTTACGATGATGCCTGTGGGTTCGAAATGGCAGCTCTATATACCTTACGAACTCGCATATGGAGAAAAGGAGGCTGGTAATATCAAACCATTCAGTGCTCTTATCTTCGACGTGGAACTTGTTGGTATTGACAGACCTCAGCCAGAAACGCCTGATGCTGACAAAAAAACAGCAAAAAAGGCCAAGAAAACCAAGAAATAAGCAAGTGTGTCACGATTGTGGCACACTTTTTTGTATTTTTCTTCAAGAAAAGTTGCATTATTCAATTAAAATGCTTACTTTTGCTGACAAATTGTAACTGATATATTGAATAATGGAGAAGATTGATCAACTTGACAAGAAGATACTGAGCATCCTGTCTAAGAATGCCCGTATCCCGTTTAAGGATGTTGCAGCAGAGTGTAACGTATCACGTGCTGCCATTCACCAGCGTGTTCAACACCTCATCGAGGCACAGGTTATCACAGGTAGTGGATTCGACGTTAATCCCAAGAGTCTTGGATACTCTACATGTACCTATGTTGGTATTAATCTTGAAAAAGGTTCGATGTACAAGGATGTTGTAGAACGCCTTCAGCATATCCCGGAGATTGTGGAGTGTCATTTCACAACGGGCCCTTATACAATGCTGGTAAAACTGTATGCACGTGATAATGAGCAGTTAATGGATCTGCTAAACGGACAGTTGCAGGGTATACCAGGTGTTGTGGCTACAGAGACTCTCATCTCACTGGAGCAGAGCATCAAGCGTGAGATTACCGTAAAGCCTGAAGCAGAATAGACTCTTATGGGTAAATTTGACTTGCAGCTGTATCTCGATAATGTCTATTCGAGATTTCCTGAGGCTGAATATCAGCCAGTGATAGGAATAACGGGTAATTATGAGGATAACATATGTAAACTGAGTCATGGCTACTTCCAGTCGGTAGTGGCAGCAGGGGGCGTGCCAATGATTATCCCCCCTGTGGAGGACGCAAATACATTAGTTAATACCCTCGATCGTATCGATGCATTAATTCTCAGCGGAGGTGGTGATATCAACCCTCTCTTTGGAGGCGATGAGCCCTCACCACGCCTGAGAGGCATCAACCAGAAGCGAGATCTCCCAGAGCTGATGATTACCCGTTTGGCATATAATCGTCAGATACCTATTCTTGGTATCTGCCGGGGTATTCAGGCTCTTGCCGTCGCCCTTGGTGGTAAGGTGGCTCAGGATATCTCCATTCAGGCCAACGTGAAGCACTCTCAGGATGCAGATCGTGCAGAACAGACTCACAGCATAAAGATTGCTGAAGACTCTATCCTGTATAGTCTGTATGGTGAGGAGAAAATTTACGTAAACTCTTTCCATCATCAGGCAGTAAAGGATACTGGTGAAAAGTTCCGTGTTGTTGCAAAATCTTCTGATGGTATCGTTGAGGCGATGGAGAGTAGTGAGTACAAGTCAATCATTGGTGTTCAGTGGCATCCGGAATGTCTGGAGGATGGTATGCCTCTATTCCGTTGGCTCGTAGAGGAGGCAAAGGCTTTTCGTAGGGCTAATGAACTGCATGATCGGGTACTGACACTCGATACTCATTGCGATACTCCGATGTTCTTCCCTCAGGGAATACATTTTGAACATCGCGACTCCAAGATACTTGTGGATCTGCATAAGATGAACGAGGGTCGTCAGGATGCAACTATAATGGTGGCTTATCTGCCTCAGCCAAAGATTGGTGAGACATTCTCTTCGCTTGTCGATTTCGATGTGCCGGGACCTCTGGAATATGCTGATCTTATCTTCGACAAGATTGAGGAGATAACAGAAGCAAATCGTAAGTATATCAGCATCGCACGTACTCCTGGAGATCTGTATGAGGATAAGCGTAATGGACGAAAGTCGATAATGCTTGGTATAGAGAATGGTATCGCACTAAACGGACAGTTGCAGAACCTTCAGCACTTTGTCCAGCGAGGTGTAGTGTATATCACTCTCTGTCATAATGGTGACAATGATATCTGTGACTCTGCAAGAGGATGTAATACTCATGGAGGTGTGAGCCGTTTTGGTGAACAGGTGATTCGTGAGATGAACCGTCTTGGAATCATGGTGGATATGAGTCATGCAGCAGAGAAGAGCTTCTATGATGCTCTGGAGATAAGCAGTATGCCTATTGTATGCAGTCATAGCAGCAGTCGTGCTCTGTGTGATCATCCTCGTAACCTCACTGATGATCAGATGCGTGCTCTTGCTGCCAAGGGTGGTGTGGCTCAGACGACACTCTATCCAGGATTCCTGAAGAAAGATGGTGAGGCAACAATCATCGATGCTATCGAGCATCTTGAACATGCAATAAAGATTATGGGTATCGACCACGTTGGCTTGGGAACGGACTTCGATGGCGATGGAGGAGTAAAAGGCCTTGCAGATTCTTCTGAACTTATCAATTTCACTCGTCAGCTGTTGGCCCGTCGCTATAGTGAGCGCGACATTCAGAAGATATGGGGAGGAAACTTCCTCCGTGTTATGGGACAGGTACAGAAAGTCAGAGGCTAAAATATCAAAAGAGTTATGGTTATAAGATATAATAAGGTAGTATTAGTAGTATTCTCTTTACTCTTATTCTCCTGTGGCAATCTGAAGAAACAGACGGCAACAGAAGCTGCTATGCAACCAATAGGCCCTGTGTTTAGTGCCGATAGTGCCTATGCTTTCTGTGCAGAGCAGTGTAACTTCGGACCTCGTACGATGAATAGTAAGGCTCATGATGATTGTGAGCAGTGGATAATCAGTAAGTTCCAACAGTATGGTATGAGTGTCATCCCTCAGAAGACTCTTCTCAAGGGCTATGACGGCACCATGCTTAAAAGCACTAATATCATTGCCAGTTATAAGCCGGAGCTCGCATCGCGTATCTTGCTCTGTGCACACTGGGATAGTCGCCCCTGGGCAGATAACGACCCTGATGAGGCAAATTGGCACAAGCCTGTGATGGCAGCAAACGATGGTGCCTCTGGTGTGGCTGTGATGTTAGAGGTTGCACGTCAGATAGATGTATGTACTAAACAGAATCCGGACACATTGGCTTTAGGCGTCGACTTTATCTGTTTCGATGCAGAAGACTATGGCTATCCTCAATGGGAGACAGTCAATGATCCTGGCGATACATTCGCTCTTGGGGCACAGTATTGGTCAGCCAATCTCCATAAGGATGGCTATACAGCCCGTTTCGGTATCCTTCTCGATATGGTTGGTGGTCAGGGGGCGCATTTCTATCAGGAGTATATGTCTAAGCAGTATGCCGGCTCTGTTGTCGACAAGGTGTGGAAGGCTGCTTCAGTGGTAGGCTATGGCAGTTTCTTCCCGATGAAGGATGGTGTAGGCATTACCGATGACCATATCCCTGTCAACACCGTTGCCAAGATTCCGTGTGTCGATGTTATTCCATATTACCCCGACTGTGAACAGAGCAGCTTCGGTCCTACCTGGCATACTGTGAATGATGATATGGCACATATAGACCGCACAACTCTTCAGGCTGTGGGACAGACTGTAATCCAAGTGCTGTTCTTAGAAAAGTAATTCAGATTTGTCCAGACTCGACCATCAGTACCACCCGTTCTGTAAGACGATCCACACCCTCGGGATCGTAGCCTTTCTTCAGACTGGCTCCGAATGACCAGGCGAAGATCTGCCAGAATCCTGCACGGAAAGGACCCATGAAAGCCTGGATCATCTCGTATGATGAAGAGTGACACTCGCGGTCGATAAGTTTTATAAGGAGCTTACCTTGTGAATAGGTAAGCTTTTTCATTTTGGGTTTGTACGTCTTGAAGATCTCACTCTCTACCTTCTTCATGTGGGCATCCTTCTCTTCCTTGGTGGGTATAGTCTCAAGGATCTCTGTCGTTTCGTAAAGCAATTGTTTGGCTTCCTTGGCTATAGGTAGCACTTTCTTTACGTTGGTTACAAGACGCATATAGCTCTTGGCTTGCTTCTTATTCTTAAAGGTTATCTGTGGGTAAACGTACACATTGTTCATCTCCATGTACTGTATGCTGTCACCCTCGTGTAGCACTTTGCCCACCTTTACTGTAGGAACGAATGATGGAGAGTCCATCTCTGCCAGGACTTGATCTGAGGTCAATGGCTGGTCTTGGGCATAGGCAGTGAATAACGGATACTGAATAGTGAATAGTGTTATCACCATTCTTATCATCCAAAGCGTATATGGGCATTCCTTTATCATCACGGATGCAAAAGTACGCAGTTTTTCTGAATAGGCGATAAAAAAAGTATCCTTTTTGCATTTATTTTAGAAAAAAATACTATCTTTGCAACGTGAAACTTAAATTTTTGTACAATGAAAGCGCAAATAGTATTCGTATTTTGGGCTATGTCTCTCAGTCTGAATGCCCAGAGTGATTATCAGTGGGAGAAGTATCTCAACGAGGTGATGAGTGCAGAGGATATGGAGTCTGCCGAGTGGGAGGACAGTTACGAGATGCTGTGTGAACTGGCTCAGCATCCGTTGGATTTGAATCATGCCACACGGGAAGATCTGGAACAGTTACCTTTCCTCTCAGCCCAACAGGTGGAGGAGATAATGGAGTATATTTATCGTTATGGTCCTATGAAGTCTTTGGCAGAACTGCAGATGATCCGTTCGCTCGATTATGACAGGAGACGATTGCTTTGCTGTCTTGTCTTTATTGATGAAGATGCAAAGGAAAAAGAACAAAGGCAATATGGACGAAGTGAGCTATTGGCAACAGTCCGTGTGCCCTTTTATGAACGAAAAGGTGATGAGGCAGGTTATCTTGGATATCCATATCGGCACTGGGTGAAATATCAGTTTACTTATGGTAATCGTCTGAAGGCAGGCATCGTGGGAGCCCAGGATGCAGGAGAGCCATTCTTCGCCAATAAGAACCAGAAGGGATATGATTTCTATTCTGCTTATCTCCAGTTAAACCGTCTTGGAAGGATAGAAAATCTCGTCGTAGGCAAGTATCGTGCATCATTGGGTATGGGACTGATTATCAATAATAGCTTTGCTCTCGGAAAATTATCAGCCCTTCAGAATCTGGGACGCTCTACCACCACTCTCAGACCTCATTCTTCACGATCAGCTGCTGACTATCTTAATGGAGTGGGCGCTACCATCAACATTGCCAAAGGTCTTTCTGCTACAGCATTCTTTTCCTATCGCAATCAGGATGCAACCCTTAAGGATGATGGAACGGTGTCTTCAATAATCACTTCTGGCTATCATCGCACAGAGACAGAAATATCAAAGAAAAATAATCTAAAGAATACCACCATTGGTGGAAGCATAAGATATCAGAATCATGGTCTGCATGGGGCATTGAATATTGTGGGCACTCACCTTAATCGCGAGTTAAATCCTAATACCAACATACTCTATCGCAAATACTACCCCCAGGGCTATGATTTTCTTAACTTTAGTTCTGATTACGGATATGTACATCCTCGTTTCTCTTTCAATGGGGAGACGGCTATCAATAAAGATGGTGCCTTTGCATCAGTCAACAGCCTTAGTCTTAGGCTTAATGGCGAAATGAGCATGATGGCCCTCCATCGTTTCTACTCTTATCGCTATACATCTCTCTATTCGCGATGTTTCAGCGATGGGGGCAGGATTCAGAATGAGAATGGCATATATCTCGGAGCATCGTGGAAACCTTCACCAAGATGGAATATATCTGTCTATACTGATTACGCATATTTCCCTTATCCACGCTATCAGGTTTCCCAACCATCCCATTCGTGGGATAATCTCCTACAGGCGACTTATACCAGTAATAAATGGACTCTCTCTGGGAGATATCGCTTTCGTATCCGTCAGAAGGATAATAATGAGAACCTGATTAACCTGAATGAACATCGAGGACGTATTACTGCAGTATCTGAAGGCAGGATTCTCAGTCGCACTCAGTTGGATTTCAGTATGATTACCTCCGCTGACCGGCATAGGGGCTATATGCTTAGCGAGACATTAGGATTCACATATCGATGGTTGCGACTTCATGCGGGATTCGGCTATTTTCACACAGATGACTATGACAGTAGGATATACCTCTACGAACAGGGGCCGCTTTATAACTATAGTTTAAGCCAATACTATGGTCAGGGCATCCGATATTGGATGATGGGACGTGCAAATATTGGAAAGCGTCTGAAGCTTACGGCAAAAATAGGTACAACAAACTATTTCGACCGATCGGAGATAGGCACAAGCTATCAGCAGGTCAAAGCCTCTTCACTTACAGATCTGGATCTCCAGCTTCGTTGGAAGTTCTAAATTAGGCGATTATATAAATCAACAATCTGTGAAGCTACATCACGTCCCTCAAAACGTCGAATGTACTCCTGACTGCGCTCTATACGTTGCTGACGGCCTTCTGCACCTCTAAGGGTCATCGTAATAGCATTCGCCATAGCCCTCTCATCGTCTGGGTCTACATAAATAGAACTTGGTCCTCCTGCCTCTTCCAGACATGAACCAGTACATGCTACTACTGGTAGTCCACTGCTTATTGCCTCAATGATGGGGATTCCAAAACCCTCATAGACAGAAGGATACACAAAACTCTCTGCTCCTGCATAGATTGCTGGCAATAGGTCGTTGCTTACTCCGTGAAGTATATGTACTCTATGTTCAAGCTGATGGCTCCTGACATATTCCGATACCTTATCAGTATACTTGGTATGTCGCCCGACAATCACGAGATGTAGCTCCTCTGGCAGATAGTGCATCGCCTTTACAGCCAAAAGAACATTCTTCCTTGCCTCTATAGACCCAACGTTAAGGATATACCTTTCAGGAAGCGAAGAGCTTTCCTTGTCATATACCTGTCGTCTGAAACTGGGTGAATAACTCTGATACACAACAGATATCTCGCTGTCTTCGATGTTGCCGAACTCAATAATATCCCGCTTTGTACATTCGCTTATGGCGATGATATGATCTGCTTCACGTATGGTCTGAAAAAACTTCCATGCGTAGATCTTGGTGTCTATCCAATTATAAAACTCGGGATGACGCAAAAATATCAGGTCGTGTATAGTAACAATGCTCCTGACACCACTCCTGCTGATGCCGAAAGGCAACTCTCCCGACAGTCCGTGATATATCTGAACTCCATCCTTCACCAGGTCTTTGACTATCCCCTTTGATCTCCAGAAGGCTTTCTCAAAAGGAATACCGGAACGCTTGGGATAGCAGAATTGCAGATTGTCTCTCGTAACAATCTGTCCTCGCAGGTCATTGCGGCCTTTATCTGGAGCATAGAGACGAAGATTAAGCGAACTGTTGGCAGAAAGGTCATTGATGAGTGTTCTGCCGTAACTGCCCAGTCCTGTACCGTTCTTTACGATACGTTTGGCGTCATATCCTATGGTGAGTCGTCTGTTCATTTCTTATTCAGATGCTTGAAAACGAATCTTACTAATATGAAGTTGGTGGGAACTGCTATTAAGAGTACCGCGATAGGTGCCAACTCACGGCTTAGTCCTAACCAGAGGAAGAAGTTGAAGAGCACCATGTGTAACAGGTAGTTTGTCAGATGCGCTGCTCCGAATCCCAGACCGTTCTTCGCAGATGTCTTTTCCTTGAAAGTGAAGTGTGCAGAGAGATAGTAGTTCATCAGGAAACTGAGAACGTATCCGATGGTATATGCCACATTGACATTTATCCAATGCTGTAGAATCCAGTATATGGCATAATGGACACCTGCTGCCAAGGTCCCCACGATACCAAAGCGTATAATCTCTCCGAATGTCTCTTTTTTGTTCATATTTTGAAAAAATATGGTGCAAAGATACAAAAATCTCTTAACTATTAATCCTTTATTCTCAATTATTTTGTACCTTTGCACCCAAATTATACATTATATGGAACAGAAAATGAATTTCCTCGATAGAAACGAGTTTAATTTTGAACCTAGTCAGAAGGTCGTTGACGCGATAAAGAACTTTGATCCGAAGACCCTTTGCTTCTATACCCGTATTTACGATCAGGGTAAGAAAAGTGTTATATCAGTACGTCTCAGTGAGATTTATGGTGTGCCTGAGGAACAGGTACTCCTGGCGTATGGTGGTGAAGACATTCTGAAGAATGCCATCCACTATTATCTGATGAAGGGTGACAACAAGAAGATCCTTATCCCGGAGTTCTCATGGTGGTATTACAATAAGGTAGCCAGCGAGTGCTATGGCACCTTCGAGATGTATCCCCTCTATGAGAAAGATGACACCTTTGCCTACGATGTAGATGAGGTTATCGAGTACACAAACCGTATTCATCCCCGCATGCTTCTTCTGGCATCGCCCAACAATCCTACCGGCAACAGCCTGACAAGCGAAGAGATAGGCCGTATCATGGAGAACATCCCTGATGATACCATGGTACTTGTAGATGAGGCTTATGCCAGCTTCATCACCAGCGATACCGACTATATCGCTCCATTGGTAAACAAGTATCGCAACCTGATTATCTCACGTACACTTTCTAAGTTCTACGGTCTGCCAGGCCTGCGCTGTGGTTTCGGATTCATTGGTCAGGGACATACACATTTCATCAGCTATATCAACAAGTACTTAGGCTACAACCGCTTCTCAGAGGCTGTGGCTCTTGCTGCCCTCGAGAGTGATGACCACTATCGTCGTGTAGCCGATGATATGGAGTGGGGGCGTCAACTCTTCAAGAAGGAACTTGGCGACAAACCAGGATTCAAGGTTTATAAGTCTGTTGCCAACTTCATCCTCATCAAGTATCCTGTTGAGATTAAGGAGGCATTACAGAAAGCCCTTGCCGACCAGAACTACAAGATCAAGTTCATGTCAGATAAGGGTCTGGAGTCATGTCTGCGTATTACCCTTGGCCGCAAGGAACAGACACAGACCGTAGTGGATACCATATTGAAGGTTCTGGGATGATAGGAGTAATACTTGCTGCCGGAATGGCGAAGAGGCTCCGACCTCTTACAGACACCAAGCCCAAGTGTCTGCTTGAAGTTGGGGGCGAGACCCTGCTTCAACGCACCGTCGATGCAATGTCCTCTGCCGGTATCACCGATTTTCTCGTGGTCACAGGCTATCGCGCCAATATGATCCGTGATTTCCTGGGAAGTTCAAGGATATCCTATATCGATAATCCCGATTACGTGCATAATAATAATATCTTCTCCCTCTGGCTTGCCATGCAGGAGCTTCATGGCCAGGAGGTGCTGCTTATGGATAGCGATATCCTCTGCGATCCTGAGGCTGTCCGTCGTGTGGCTCGTCAGGAGTGCTCAGCCCTCGCCATGCAGCGCCATGAACTGGGTGAGGAGGAGATGAAGATTGTTGTCGATGCCGACTTCAATATCACGGAGATCAGCAAGACCTGTCGTGTAGAGGATGCCGTAGGAGAGTCTGTAGGCATCGAGAAGATGACTTCTGAATACACAGAGGCCATCTATCAGGAACTCCGCAAGATGATTCTCGACGAAGGACTCATAGATATTTTCTATGAGCGTGCCTTCGAGCGGCTTATCCCCCAAGGACATACTTTCAAGGTTGTGGATACCACAGACCTCTTCTCTTACGAGCTCGACACGCCTGAGGACTTTAAGAAAGCAACAGAATCGATGCCGCAGGAACTCGTATGAGGAGGATAGCTGATGCCCTGAAGCGCTTCTTTACAAATCCCACATGTGTATTCTGTCTTGGATTGGCGGTAGTTCTTACGGCTACTACCATTGAGATACTTCGAGGGCGCGCTACCAATTTCTACGATTACTATGATGCCACCAATATGTTCTGGGCTGGTATCAGTCCATATAGCCTGGAGTTTATAGAGGCTCACAGCATCTGGTTCCTTTACACACCGGTATTTACCACCATTTATGCTCCGATATTCCTGTTACCGGAGTGGTTGGGCCCATTTGTGTGGAACGGATTCAACTACTGCATGCTCTGTCTTGCTATCAAGACTCTTCCCCAGCCGTTGGCTCCTTACCGGATGAAGATATTCCTCTTCTTGTTGTTGCTGATCCTGCAGAGCACATTCTGCTTTCAGTATAACATGGTGGTGTGCTATATCTTCCTCTTTGCCTTTACGCTTTTGGAAAACGGCAAGCCTTTCTGGGCTACATTGTTGATAATGATATCGGCTACAACGAAATACTATGGTGCAATCGAATTAGGCTTATTACTGTGTTATCCAAAGTTCTGGCGTAACATGGGCTATGCGCTTTTCTGGGGAGTAGTGCTTCTGCTGCTGCCAACCATCAACACGGCATTCGACAATGTGTTCGTGCTTTATAAGGATATGTGGGGTACCTATGAGTCGCATCGCGGTGCATCTGATTATCCTGGACTCTTTTATGCTCGTGGCCTGAAGCCTCTGCTGTTGCCCAATCTCCGTATGGTACAGCTCTCTGTGCTTGCAGTGATAGGGGCTATGTTCTTCTGGCTCAACAAGCGCTGGAGTGATTTCCGTTTCAGAGTAGAGGCTCTTGCTGTGATGATGGGATATATCATCTTGTTTAGCGACAGTCCTGAGACGCATACTTATATTATCGCACTCTCAGGATATATGATGGCTTTCTGGCTTCAGCCACACCGTTCAAGATTTGATTGGATACTCTTCTGGCTGCTCTTTGTCAACTTCTGTATCCTTCCTGTAGATGCACTCTGTCCTACACCTGTCTACACATTCTTCCATCATAATTTCTGGCTTGATGTTTATTGCATGACAATAGCCTGGATACGTGTGATATGGTGGGCTGTAAAGCCAAACCGCATACCGTTCCCAAATATGTCTCGTAGTGCAATTATTGTCACTCTGTTGTTGTGTGCTGTCGGCTTACATGCTCAGGACCGCCATTATCGTATAAATGGTGTAAGATTTACTATGAAGTATGTCGAGGGTGGCACATTCATGATGGGAGCTTCCGACAATGACTCGATTGCTGAGGCTGACGAGAAACCGGCTCATAAGGTTACATTAGGTGATTTCTATATTGGCGAGACAGAGGTTACCCAGGAAATGTGGAAGGCTGTCATGGGCAAGAATCCTGCGAAGTTCAAGGGTGAGAACTGGCCGGTAGAGAATGTCTCTTATAAGAAATGCCTGGAGTTTGTAGAGAAGTTGAGTGAGATGACTGGTCGTAATTTCCGCCTGCCTACCGAGGCAGAATGGGAGTATGCTGCCAGAGGAGGAAAACATTCTAGGGGCTATCTCTATGCAGGTGCTGATGATGTCGAAAAGGTGGGCTGGCTGCATAACGACACTCTTTGGGGGCGGCACATGCCTGTGGCATCCAAGCAGCCCAACGAACTTGGGATATACGATATGAGCGGTAGTGTATGGGAGTGGTGCGATACTCCTTATGAGCCATACTCTGGTGATAAGGGTACTTTTTTCACCCGTTTCATCCGTAGCCGGTTCAAGGTTGTACGCGGAAGCGGTTTCAGAGGCTATGCCCGATATGCAAGGGTGTCTAACCGCTATTGTAATGCCGTATGGCGCAATGACCATACAATAGGTCTGCGTATTGCAATGCTGTTATGAAGGAGTTATCATCATTATATAAGATATATGAAGGAACATCAACTGTTTTCAATTTTGATTCCATCGTGGAATAATCTCGAATTCCTTAAACTGTGTGTTTCAAGTATCCGAAAGAACTCAAAGTTCGATCACGAGATTCTGATACATGTGAATGATGGAAGTGACGGCACACTTGAATGGGTAAAGTCTGAAGGACTGAAATATACTCATTCTGCAGAAAATGTTGGTGTTTGTTTTGCTTTAAACGGGTTGCGCCCATTGGCAACGACAGATTATATCCTTTTTATGAATGATGATATGTATGTCTGTCCGGGGTGGGATGAGGCTTTGTACGATGAGATAAACAGCATTGGGCATAAGATGTTTTTCCTCTCTTCTACATTGATTCAGCCACGTCCCTTCTTCTGTAAGAGTGTGATAGCTCCTGCCGATTACGGACAGTCGGTGGAGTCTTTCGATGAGGAGAGGCTGCTGCGTGAGTATAAGTCTCTTCAGCATTATGACTGGAAAGGCTCTACATGGCCTCCAAATGTCGTTCATCGTGATGTCTGGGATCTCGTCGGAGGCTATTCCATTGAGTATTCTCCAGGGATGTATAGTGATCCTGATTTCTCTGCGAAGCTGTGGAAGGCTGGAGTACGCCTGTTTAAAGGTGTGGACAAGAGCCGGGTATATCATTTTGAGGCCCGTTCCACGCATCGTATCGTTAAGAATGACGGTAGTACTCAGTTCCTCAGGAAATGGGGAATTACGTCGGGTTCATTCATTCGCGACATCCTCCAGCGTGGCGAACCATGGGATTCCGACAAGGATATGAGTGACAGACTGAAAAAAGACCTTCTCAGAAGTAAACTGAAGAAGGCCTTGACGATATTCCGTGATGTCAGGATTAAGAACATCTGGGAAGACTAACCTTATAATCCTTAGTGTACATTTCGTAACATAGCTTTAGCCATATCAGGGTTACAGGCAATGCTTTCAGGGCATAGGGCTGTACCCACTCTTTGCGGAGATAGGCAGGGAACAGGTCGCTTGGAGAGAGACTTGATAGTACGAATGCGAATATCAGTAAGGCAACGTCCCAATTCGTTCTCTTCCAAGGAGCAGCTGTATACCAGATGACAATACCGACAAACGGTGTGATATATCCGTTTGACTCACTTCCTGTGGAGAATAACACTAAAAACATCATCACAGATGCCAACAAGGTCTGCCTGAAAGCAACATTCTTGTATTGTGAAAACCGCAGGTAGGGAATGGCAAATAACAGTGTGCCGGGAATAAGCAGCCATAAGTCGCTATATGTCATTAATCCGGATATCTTTCTTACCATACCAAGCAGGGAGATGTTTTGATGAAGGGAATTAAGATTCTCACCATTCTTCTCTACCAGGCAATAGAACCACTCCTGATACTGGCTTACAATATATTCCGGACTGCTGATAAGCATCGGTAGTGCGAAAAGAACAATGCTCCATATAACGAGAGAAACCATAAAGCGACATTTGTGTTTCGAAAAGAAGAAGAATGCCAGTCCCAATATTCCATAGAGCTTTACCAGTGTGCCAAGAACAATGAAGAATGCCGCTTCCGTATCCCTTTCCTTTTCTATTAGGAAGAAGGCTAATACTATAATGGCTGCTATTGCTATATTAAATTGCTGCATAAACAGGGCTGTAAGCAATTCATGAGCGCAAAACCAAAGAATAAATACCTGCTGATACTTGGTTAAGTCGGATTTCCGGATGGCAATATATAGGAATAATGAAAGGGCAACACACCATAATATCATTCCTAACCAGTCGGGAACAACAGCAAAAGGTGCTATAACCAAAGAGAACAATGGTCCATAATGGTTAACGTCATGATATTCCTGAGGGTATTCGATAAACAATGAAGTCTGGTTCCAGACATGCCAGAAGACCCCTTTGAATATCATGAAATTATTGTGGCTATGCATCTTTGATAATGCAGAAACAATTCCCAATATCAGCCATAAACCTAACAGAGTGCGATAGTCGCTAAAAAATGGTTTCTTTATAAGAGCAGAACTTTTTTCCAATAAACTATTACCCATAAATGCTTCTTTTTTATATTCTGCTGCAAAATTAGGCAATTTTTTCGAGATTATCGGGTTTTTTGCTTAATTTTGCAGCATGAAGGATTATTCTAAGTTCAAATTGCTTGCGCCGATATCTGCCACGTTGCATAATCTGCTCCTGGCTTATCTGGTGTATTTTGTTGCCCGGACAGTTTATCTGTTGGTCAACTATAGCTATTTTCAGCAATCTGCTACTTCTGGAAAACTGATTGATATCTTTTGTGGTGGTTTGGTATTTGACACTTCGGCAATCCTTGTAACCAATATTCCATATATTATACTTGTACTTTTCCCTTTCCATAAGAAAGAGAGTCATCTGTGGCAGCTTATATGCAAATGGGTGTTTGTGGTGATAAACAGCGTAGCTCTGGCAATGAATCTATGCGACTCTGTATATTTCAAATACACCATGCGACGCACAACGATAACCGTATTCAACGAATTCTCCAATGAAGGCAATCTGGCAAGCATATTCCTTACCGAAGCATGGAATCATCTCTACCTTATAATATTATTCGTATTGGTAGTATGGGCTCTGTGGAAGCTATACAGGTCAACAGGCTTGTCGGCAAAAGACCTTGTCTGGTGGAAATATGATATTGCTGCCCTGCTATCGCTTGCAGCATTCGCTCCCTTCGTCGTGGCAGGCATAAGAGGAGGCTTCACAACGGCTGTACGCCCCATCACGGTATCTAATGCCAATCAGTATGTAAGCCGACCTGTTGAAGCAGCATTGGTTCTAAACACCCCGTTTGCCTTCTACCGTACAATAGGGAAAGATGTCTTTGTTGTGCCTGACTATTACTCTGACCCTCAGCAGCTGGCATCTGTTTTCACCCCTGTTCATATTCCTCATGACACCATTCCGATGACGAAGAAGAATGTTGTGGTTCTTATCGTTGAAAGCTTTGGAAGGGAATATATCGGAGCATTAAACGAAACGCTTGAGAATGGTAATTACAAAGGTTACACTCCACATATCGACTCATTAATCAGAAAGAGTATTACATTTTCCAGATCGTTCTGTAATGGAAGAAAAAGCATTGATGGAATGCCGAGTATCCTTTCGGGCATACCGATGTTTGTAGAGCCGTTCTTCCTTACTCCGGCCTCTATGAATCACGTCAGCGGTATAGCATCACTCTTGGCTGCCGAGGGATATCAGACCTCTTTCTTCCATGGAGCCCAGCGCGGCTCTATGGGGTTTATGGCATTTGCAAAAAGCACCGGATTCCAGGAGTATTACGGCAGGGAGGACTTTAATGAGGACAAGAGATTCAACGGTGATGAGGACTTTGATGGTATGTGGGCCATCTGGGACGAGCCTTTCCTTCAGTATTATGCAGCCAGGATGTCTGAGATGAAGGAGCCGTTTATGACAGCCGTGTTTACCGCATCGAGCCATCACCCCTATGCTGTTCCTGAGAAATACAGAGAGGTATATCCCGAAGAAGGCATAGCCATGCACAAATGTATCAGATATACAGATATGGCTCTGGGAAAGTTCTTTCAGACTGCGAGCCGGCAGCCCTGGTTCAATAATACCATCTTTGTGCTGACAAGTGATCATACCAATATGAGCGACCATCCCGAATACCAGACAGACCTGGGGGGATTCTGTTCACCGATAATAATATATGACCCCAGCGCTGCAGAGACGCCTCGCATGGAAGACAAGATAGCGCAGCAGATAGACATCCTGCCCACCATTATGGGTTTGCTGCATTATCCTAAGCCGTACTTTGCCTTTGGTATAGACGTTCTCAATACACCAGCTGATAAGACATGGGCAGTAAACTATCTGAATGGCATCTATCAATATGTCAAGCATGGACATGTATTACAGTTCGACGGGCTGCAGACCAAGGCAGTATATAGCCTTACCGATTCCCTGATGAAGAATAATCTTAAAGGAACGATTCCTCAGCAGCAGGAAATGGAGCGCGAGCTAAAGGCAATAATTCAGCAGTATATGGAGCGTATGACACAAGACAGGCTGTTGCCTGACTGATGTCCAGATCCGTTTTCATCCGATAATAATATTTAAGCATAGAAAGATGAATATAGTAATAGTTCACGACGTAGTTTTACCCGTAGTAAAGTATGGTGGCACTGAGCGCGTTATCTGGGCTCTTGGCAAACAACTGGTCCGTATGGGGCACAATATAACCTTCCTCGCCCGCAAAGGCTCCTCGTGTCCTTTTGCAAGAGTTCTTGAGATTGATCCTACAAGAAGTATAGGAAGCCAGATTCCGGAGGATACGGATATCGTCCATTTCTCTAATCAGGCCGATCACCGTGATCTTACTAAGCCCTATGTGGTTACTATAAACGGTAATGTTGATAATGGTGACATCGACACAAATGCCGTATTCGTGTCAGGCAACCATGCTGAGCGTCATGGACGCAGTTGCTTTGTGTATAACTGCCTTGACTGGGATGACTACGGAGTACCCGACTTGAACCAGGAACGCAGGCATTATCATTTCCTTGGCAAAGCTGCCTGGCGTGTGAAGAATGTACGGGGAGCCATAAGGATAACCAAGAAGGTTGAGGGAGCCGAACTGGATGTGCTTGGAGGTTACCGTCTTAACTTCAAGATGGGATTCCGTCTTACGTTAAGTCCCAGAATCCATTTCCATGGTATGGTCGACAATCAGGGGAAACAGCGCGTTATCCAACAGTCGCAAGGCCTCATCTTCCCTGTAGCCTGGCACGAACCGTTCGGACTGTGCCTCATTGAGTCTCTTTATTACGGAGCACCAGTATTTGCAACCCCGATGGGTGCAATACCGGAAATCGTCACACCAGAGTTTGGCTTCCTCAGCAGCGATGAGCAGGAGATAGCGGATTATCTCAACTCTCATCCCTATTACTCCCCACAACTCTGTCACCAGTATGTTGCCGATAAGTTCAACGTCAGGGTGATGGCAGAGGATTACCTCAGGGTTTTCGAGAGGGTGCTCAATGGTGAGTCGCTTACTATGTGTTAGTGATATCGAAATACTTCTTTAGTACGAGGAGAGAGATAAGCCGTTCACGTCTTTTGTCAAAGAACTGCTCTACGTATTCATGTGCATGCCGGATGATTGCTTCTGCCTCCTCGGGGTGCTCGATGTAATAGTTCATCCGCTCTTCAAGGTCAGAGAAGTCATCCTTTACCTCGATATAATGGTAGTTGGGAATCAGTCTGCCTTCCATAAACCATGTCTCGCAAGTGTGCTTTGGGGTAACGGCTATTGAGTTCGACGACATCACCCATTTAAGGTTCGAGGCCACGTCATTACCTTCAAGAGACATGATGAACTTATAGTCAAAATGCTCGTTGATGGTAAACTTCTCCTTCTTCCATTCGGGGTGCTCGGGAATAAGGTTTGTTGTAGCAGCATCCACCATGGGGTGTCCCAGCCAGCGTTTAAAGAATATATCGCGATTGGGCTTCAGCGGACCCAGGTCACCTCTGAAGATAGCGACATTCTTCTTCTCTCTCCAGGGCTTGGGGTCGTTGACGAAGAGGAAATGCCTTATCTTCTCCAGTTTCAAGACTACTGAGTTCTCATTATTGTCCCCCAGAGGACGGCTTTTAATAATTGTAGGCACCTCTGGTACATATGTTATGTCGCCCGAAAGAAGAATCCATCGGTTATGAGGATTAAAGTAATTAGCCACCTGCTTAGCATCAAAGTAATACACCTTCTGACCGGTCATGGGCTGATGCTGTATCTCTACAGCCTGCTTATTCCATGATTCCCTGTCGTATGATGTATCCTTTGTCAGTTTGCAGTAATAATTTACTCTATCCAGGATATATTCCTTATCAGGACGCTTGTCAAGCTCGGCGAGAAGACTCTTTAGCCTCATGCGGAACAATATCTTGGGAGTATTTTGTCTCAAATACCCCTTGACGAAGTATTTCAGATTACTGTTCTTTCCGTTGTGCAGGAGATAATAAATCTTTCTTTTGTTCATATCCAAATTAAAATATTCTTTTTATCGTTTGCTGAGATCTTTTGAGGCAGCCTGAAGGATTGCCTTGCCGATGTTTATGTCACCATTGCCCTTTATCTTCTTCTGGCTGTTAAGGTCGAAGAATGTAAATCCTGTGCTGTCAACAGTTGAGAAGCCCTCAGTGACGGTGTTTATGGCAAGGGGATAGCGGTAACTCTTGCTTAGCACATCACGACTGAAGGTATATGCGTCGTGTTTTATCCTCAACTGAGCCAGAAGGGTGGCCGGGAGGTCTGTCTGGTTGCAGATAGTCTCTATACGGCGTGGTGCCTTGACTGCTCCGCCTATCCATATCATTGGGATATGGTTCTTGAGAGGCGTCAGATCATCGATGTCCTTATAGAGCATCCCATGGTCGGGAAGGAGGATTACAAGCGAATTCTGCCATTGTGGCGACTTCTTAAGCTTTGAGATATAGTTGCCGATGCATTGGTCGAGGTAGTAGAAGGAGTTGTATACTTCGTCGTCGAGATGCTTTAATGGCACATCCCAGGGCTCGTGGCTGCTGAGTGTGGAATAGCCGATGAGATATGGAGCCTGGAGAGAGGTTGTCATCTCGTATAGGGTCTCGAAGGTGATGTCATCGCGAACTCCCCATTTTGCCGAACTCTGAGCTGCTGCGTCGTAGTCGGCCTTCCATTTCAGGTTCTCAAAACCTCCTGCCACGAGATATCCGCGCATCTTGGTGAAGTTGATGTCACCACCATAGAGATAATGGGTGCTGTAGCCCCGTTCTTCTCGCAGGCTATTGGCAATACAAGGCAGGGTGCGGACTTTGGCAGGAATCTTCATCACGGATATTGTGGGGAAGGAGGGATAGCCGCTGTAGGTGCATACCGTGCCTCTGTCGGTGCGCCATGAGTTGGCATAGCAATTGGTGAAATAGATTCCTTCCTGAGCCAGTCGGTTGAGATTCGGGGTGATATCGTTTCTGCCACTTATCTCGGTAAACTGTCCTCCGCAACTCTCCATAAGGATTATGATGATGTTAGGAGTCTGGGTGTTCAATAAGGAGTCGGTATCAATACTCTCTGTGTTGTAGATTGTGCTTATGATACGCTGACACTCGGCTTCTGGCATGAAGTCGTATGTGACATTGTCACTTGCCGTACTTTCCATTGATGCCATGAAACTGAACACGGGATTTACGGCAGAGTGGTTGAGATACTGGTTCAGCGAGAAGTAAACCTGTCCGATGTTTGTCGTCGACTCATCCAGACCTCCTCGAATGCCTATTATCATTAAAGGTATGAAGATGATATAGAGGACTGTTTCCAGAAGCTTGGGGATAAGCTTTTTGGCAGGTTTCCCGATAGGGAAGAAGCAGACTGTGATCAGATATCCCCCCAAAATAAGGGTGGTAGCAATCAGTAATGCAATCACTCGCCAGATGATATATGCCGTCGTAACGCTTGCTGCTGCTTCGTTGGGTGTCTCAAGATATCCAAGACACGAGGCGTCTAACTTGAATCCCCAGAAGGGGTAAAGGCTCGAGTCTGCCACAAAGGCCAAGGCAAAGGCGATGGATATCAGAAGGAAATAGCCCCGAAGCACGTGCAACTGCCATCTCCCTGAGATCCACACGCTGACGATTGTTAACAGGAATGGCAGGATTAGGAAATAGATAGCGGTAGAGAGGTCGAGGCTTATGCCATGGGTTATGACCTGCCAGACATCGGATGTCACAAAGTGTCCTGACCCCGATGTGACAAGCATAAAGACTATCTTGGCGATGACGAATACCAGCACCGTCCACAGATAGACCTTTGACAAAAAGACTAACCTCTTACTCATTATACCTGTTGCATGTCGTGAAGCTTCTTGTAATATCCGTCGAAGGAAAGAAGATCGTCGTGAGAGCCTCGTTCTACTATACGTCCCTCATGCAGCACACATATCTCATCAGCATTCTTGATGGTGCTCAGACGATGGGCGATGGCTACTGTCGTTCGAGTCTTCATAAGTCTTTCCAAGGCATCCTGTACCAGTCGTTCGCTCTCTGTGTCGAGGGCGGATGTAGCCTCGTCGAGGATAAGGATAGGAGGATTCTTGAGTATTGCTCTTGCGATGCTCACACGCTGACGCTGACCACCACTTAGTCGTCCTCCGCGATCACCTATGTTTGTATCGAAATTTGCCTCCGATGCCATGATGAAGTCGTAGGCATTGGCGATGCGTGCAGCTTCCTCGATCTCATCCTGTGTGGCATTGTCGACACCAAAAGAGATGTTATTGCGGAAGGAGTCGTTAAAGAGGATTGCCTCCTGATTGACATTGCCGATAAGCTTCCGGAGGTCATGAACGCCAAGGTCCTTTACGTTAATGCCGTCGATGAGCACCTCGCCCTCCTGAACATCATAATAGCGGGGAATAAGGTCTACGAGAGTCGACTTTCCACTTCCGCTCTGGCCTACGAGGGCAATAGTCTTTCCCTTGGGGATGGTGAGGTTGATATCCTTCAGCACCCACTGGTCGGCATACTTAAAGCTTACATTACGGAACTCTATCTGATGATCGAAGTGGTTAAGACGCTTGGGGATAGCAGGATCCTTGATTGTATTCTCTGCCTTAAGGATCTTGTCGATACGCTCCATAGATGCAAGTCCCTTAGGTATGTTGTAGCTGGCACGTGAGAATTCCTTCAAGGGGTGGATGATGGAATACAGGATTACCATGTAGTAGATGAATATAGGTCCTGTAAAGGCTTCGTATTTCAACACGAGGACACCGCCAAACCACAGGACAATGACAACCAACAGAGTTCCGAGGAACTCGCTGACAGGATGTCCTAACTGTATGCGCAGATGCACACGGGTCAGTTGGTTGCGGTATTCTGTATTTACCTTCGAGAACTTATCGTTCATCTTCTTTTCTGCGCAAAAAGCCTTGATGATGCGTAGTCCGCCGAGTGTCTCTTCCATGACACTCATCGTATCACTCCACAGATTCTGGGCCTTAATACTCTTCTGCTTCAGGCTCTTACCCACAAGACCCATCAGCCAGATTATCAGTGGGACGAGTAAGATGGTAAATAGCGTCAGTTGCCATGATATGGCTATCAGGGTAACAAAATAGCAGATGATAAGAATAGGGTCTTTCATCAGAAGGTCGAGCGATGACATCACAGATGTCTCAACTTCCTGAACGTCACCACTCATCCTGGCGATAATGTCGCCTTTGCGCTCCTCGGAGAAGAAACCCAGTGGCAGAGCGGTAACCTTCTTATACATCAGGTCGCGGATATCTCTCACTACTCCTGTACGTATTGGAGTCAACAGGGCTCCGCCAAGATAGTAGGCGGCTGTCTTTAGGAGGGTCATGCCTACCAGAAACATACCGATGACAAACAGGGCTGTGGTGGCTCCCATCTGTTCGATGAGCTGATTAACATAGTAGTTCATGTTGTTCATCAGCACTTCCTGCACCTTACCCCAGTCCCAAGCCATCAGGGCTGTGGCTTTCTCTGCATCATCGGTCTTGAAGAGAATCTGAAGAATGGGGATGATGGCAGCAAACGAGAAGATATTCAGTATCGCTGAAAGGATGTTTGCGATAACCGACATGACGATAAACTTCCTGTATGGCGGGAGAAATCGCCTGAGTACTTGCATAAACTCTTTCATCTTTTGAGCTATTTTGGTGCAAAGGTAGTTGTTTTTTTCGATATAACCTAAAGATATCATACTTTTTGTGGCAAATATCATCTTTACAGCGTATCATGGGATAAAAAAACAGCTGCCGGAATTAACTTCGCCATGCTGCGAGGGTGGGAGATGTGCCGTAATGATGCACTTAAGTAATCCCTTTCTGTGTATTGCATAAATAAATCCCTCAAATCGCTTGGCGGTTTGGGGGATTATTATTATCTTTGCATCGTGAAACAGATATTACTATCATTATCGAAAATAAAGAAGTCGCTTCTGGTATATGGCATTGCGTATTTTGCATTGCTGATGCTGGTTCTTGGGTTGCAATATGCATATCCGAAAACAGAGCTGCACATGATGGTCAATTCTTATCATACAGGTATTCAAGACACCTTCTTTAAGTATTACTCCATGATGGCAGAATGGCCATTATATGTGTTGGCGCTGCTTCCTCTATTCTGGAGGAAGATTGGGATGACGGTTTTCTTTGCTGTGAGTGAACTGACGGGTGGGGCGATATTACAGATATTGAAACACCTTATCTGTTATGACCGACCCATAAGCGTATTCGAGAATCATCCCGATATGACGTTGCCTCTGGTACAGGGCGTAAACATGTATCACAGCAATTCCTTCCCGTCCGGACATGCCTCTACATTTTTCGTGTTCTGTACTTGCTGTGCCATTATCCTGGCATATCACTATCATGTGAAATCAAATCACGTAAACCACAGGAAATGGTATCTGATCAATCTGTCGATGGTGGTGCTGTTTATAATGGCAGCACTTGGCGCCTACTCGCGTGTATACCTGTCGCAGCACTTCCTGTCGGATGTGTGCATGGGAAGTGTCATCGGTTTTATATCCCCATGTCTGATTTACTATTTGGGTAAGGACAAAATCTTGAAACTCAATAAAGAATGAGATACGATAAAATGAAGAAGTTATTACGCAAGCCCATCTCGCTCTTTGTTTTTTCATGTATCGTCAGCATAGGTACATTGTTGTTATACAACATACCTTTCTTCCATTATGTCGCTGACAATTCCAACGAAAGTGCAGGCGGAAGGATATTCCTTCTGACATCACTTGTGGTGATCATGCTGGCACTTAACTTCATGATGACCTGTCTTGTGATGTTCCTGATGAGGATTGTGGGTAGGATTCTGCTTGCCATATTCTCTGTCATCAATGCTACGGCAGTATATTTCATTGTCACCTATAGCGTGATGATTGATGCGACAACCATTGAGAACGTATTCAATACCAGATACTCTGAAGCCTCAGGATTCTTCAGTTGGGGATTGTGGCTTTTCATACTGGCCTTTGGCGTGTTGCCGGCTTTGTGGTGCCTGCTGCAGCCAGTAGTAATCGGAAAGGCAAGGAAACTGGCGGTATATTGCGGGAGTTCACTGGCTATTGTCCTTGTAGTGGCATTGGCGAATTTCAATCAGACATTGTTTATCAGTCAGCACGATACAGAGCTGGGCGGATTGCTGCAGCCCTGGTCGTACCTGGTTAATATATGCAGGATAGCAAGCTTCAGTATGGACGAACAGGCAGAGGAGATAAAACTGCCGGACGGTAGGATTGCAGACAATGATAAGGCTGTGGTGGTGCTCGTCATCGGTGAGTCGGCAAGAAAAGCCAACTTCCAGCTCTACGGTTATAAGCGTGATACGAATCCTCTGTTGTCTAAACTGCAGGATCTGAAGGTATATGAGGCCACTTCATGTGCCACCTATACTACAGCAGGGTCAAAGGCAATACTTGAGCCAAAAGACTCTGGCGACCTGTATGAACTGCTGCCCAACTATGCCTTCCGCACAGGTGTCGACGTGGCGTGGCGCACATCCAACTGGGGAGAGCCTCCTATACATATCGACGAATATCTTACTGACGATGAGCTTGGCGATAAGTATCCCGATGTTGATAAGAACTACGACGGAATACTCTTTGCAGGTATTCGTCAGCGTATAGAGTCGGGTAAGAGCAATAAGGTGTTGATAATCATCCATACCAGTACAAGTCATGGACCGAAGTATGCCGATAAATATCCAAAGGACTTTGAGGTGTATAAGCCTGTGGCAAAGAATGTGGAGGAGGGTGAGAAGAATGTTGGCCTGCTCGTTAATGCCTACGACAACACCATTCGTTACACCGACTTCCTTCTCGACAACCTTATCACCACTCTGCGTGCCATGACAGACTGGAAGAGTGCTATGATCTTCATCTCCGACCACGGCGAGTCGTTGGGTGAGAACAAGATGTTTATGCATGGCTTGCCAATGAAACTGGCTCCAAAGGAGCAATATGAGATACCTTTCCTGGTATGGACATCTGACAATTTCAGGGATTATAAGACTAAAGACGAACTGCCAGCGGTACTCGAGCAGCACTATATCTTCCATTCCGTGCTCAATCTGCTGTCAATAGAGTCGCCTGCTTACAACAAAGAGTTCGATATATTCAAATAAAGATTATCCGGTTGCATGAACTATTTCCTCTATTATATATTATTAGGTGTCTGGTATCTGTTCTCCCTGTTGCCGTTGAAGATACACTATATCATTTCCGACCTCTTGTTTTGGTTGCTTTACAGGGTGATAGGATACCGGAGGAAGGTGGTATGGAAGAACCTTTCGGCTTCATTCCCGGAAAAGAGCGAGACGGAACTGAAGGAGACAGAACGCGGATTCTACCATTTCCTGTGCGACTACTTCGTTGAGACGGTTAAGATGATGACCCTCAGCAAGAAGGAGATAAAGAAGAGAATGGTCTTCAAGGGCATAGAAAATATTGATGAGGTGATAGAGAGTGGTCAGTCGATAGCGTTGTATCTAGGCCACTATTGTAATTGGGAATGGGTAACGTCGATGCCTCTGTGGGTGACACCTAAGGCACAGTGCGGACAGATATACCATCCGTTGGAGAACAGATATTTTGATAATCTCTTTCTGCGCAGTCGCCAGAGGATGGGCGCCATAAGTATTTCCATGCAAGACACCCTGCGCGAGGTGGTAAGATACAAACGCGAGGGGCAGCCTATAATGATAGGATATATCTCAGACCAGACTCCAAACTGGGTTAATATCCATCACTGGGTGGATTTTATGAATCAGGATACACCCGTGTTCACCGGCACTGAACGGATTGTGAAAAAGATGAACCATGCAGTGTTCTTCTTGGATATTCATCGCGTAAGGCGCGGATATTATGAGGCGGAGTTCAAACTGATGACGCGTGAACCTCAGAAGTTGGAGGACTTCGAGTTGACCGATTTGTATTTCGATATGTTGGAGAAGACCATCCGCCGGGCTCCGGAGTTCTGGTTGTGGAGTCACAACAGATGGAAGCGTACCCGAAAGGAGTTTAATGAGCTCTTTGAGGTGATCGACGGAAAAGTCATCGCCAGGAATCGCAAAGACTAAAACAGTCTTTAGTCGATGGCTTCGCCAAAGAGAGTGGCGCTGGTGGAACCTGTTATCCTTACGCGTACCGTCTCGCCGATATGATGCGAACCCTTGTCGAATACTACCATCTTGTTTTGTTCTGTTCGTCCACAGAGTTGCTCCCGGGAACGTTTTGAGAAGCCCTCTACGAGCACGTCAAACTCCTTGCCCTCGTCTTTCTTGTTCTGTATGGCCGACATCTCTGTCTGAAGGGCGATGAGCTCGTTGAGTCTCCGTATCTTCTCTTCCTCAGGAACATCATCCGGGAGATGCTTCGAGGCATAGGTTCCGGGGCGTTCAGAGTATTTGAACATGAAAGCAGAGTCGTAGCCCACCTCGCGCATCAGATCGAGGGAGAGCTGGTGATCTTCCTCCGTCTCAGAGTGATAGCCTACGAAGATGTCTGTCGACAATCCGCAGTCGGGGATGATACGACGGATGGCATGTACACGGTCCATATACCACTCGCGGGTGTATTTGCGGTTCATGAGTTTCAGGATTCTGTCGCTTCCGCTCTGTACAGGCAGGTGGATATGCTTGCATACGTTCGGCATCTCAGCAATGACCTTCAGCGTCTCATCGCTCATGTCTTTGGGATGGGATGTGGTAAAGCGCACACGCATGGTGGGCACTTCTTCTGCCACAGCTCTCAGTAGCTTTGGGAAATCATAATCTCCAATACGATATGAGTTCACGTTCTGGCCGAGCAGCGTAACCTCCTTATATCCTTTGTCTCTCAAATCGCGAACCTCTTTTAATATGCTCTCCACATCACGGCTGCGCTCACGACCTCTGGTATAAGGTACGATGCAGTAGTGACAGAAGTTGTTACAGCCACGCATGATGCTTACAAAACCTCCTATCTTATGACCTAGGCCTATACGCTGGGGGACTACATTCTTATATGTTTCTGTGGTTGACAGTTCGATGTTCATTGCCTTGTGTCCCAGTTCTGCCTGCGCTATGAGGTCTGGCAACGACATATATGCATCCGGTCCTGCTACGAGGTCGGCATGATGATTCTCAAGCAGATCCTGCTGTGCTCTCTCTGCCATACAGCCAAGCACTCCGATGATTAGCGGATGCTTACGACGAATGGCTGCGAGGGCCTCAAGGCGGTGATATATCTTCTGCTCGGCATTGTCTCTTACAGAACATGTATTCAAAAAAACGGCATCTGCATCGTCGATGTTCTCTGTGGTCTCATAACCTGCCATCTGCATTACCGATGCCACGACCTCCGAGTCGGCCACATTCATCTGGCACCCGTAGGTTTCTATAAATAATTTCTTCATCTTTTGAGTTATTTGGGTGCAAAGGTAGTTGTTTTTTTCGATTTAACCTAAAGATAACATACATTTTGTGGCAAATATCATCTTTTCTGCGTACCTTTGCATCCGGAAAGAGACTATAACAGATGAGAAAGGCAATAATGTATCTCCTTTTGGCGCTCGGCATTGTGCTTGGTGTGCTTTTTGTAGGTGGGGCCGTAGCTGGCTTCGTCGCAGGATACATTGATGGCTATAACGGCAATGAGTCCGGCACTACGAGTCCTGTAAGTATGGTGATTGGAAGCGGCTCCTTTATCCTGATACTTCTTTGTATAGTGATGAACTGGGTGTTCCTGCATTTCCGTTTCGCATCGTATGGCATAGGACGCATCCCCAAGCCTGTACTCATAAAGTCGTTGCTTTGGATGATGGTGGCGATGGGAGGCCTGGCTTTCCTAAGTGCCATAGTATATGTGCCGACGCAGGACCCTGATACAACTATACGCGAATCGTATCAGTGGATGCAGTCTCACTTTCTGTTGTCGATGTTGCTGATTGCTGTTGTTGAAGCAACGGGCAATTTGGTTCTTTATGGCGCAGTGCTTCGTGAGGTGCTCGACTGGAGGCATCGCCCGGAAATTATCATCCCTGTCTTTGCAGGAATAATAGGACTCGTGTCAGGGCTTATAGGTGAGGTACATCTTATGATTCCTACGATGATGACGGTTGTCATTGAGGGCTGGGTGTATGAATATAGCCGCAGCGTGATACCTGGGATAATAGGCGATGTGTTCTTCTGGGCAGTCTATCTGGCTATCATGGGATTCACCTTCCCCTGGTGGTGCTTTCTGATTGCTGTTGCAATTATTATTCCTGGGGCGTACCTTACAATAAAAACGATGGACCCTTACAAGCCCATCGATTAATTATCAGTTCTCTATTAACTGCAGTCCGATTCCCCGTACTGTCTTCAGTGTTATTCTTGGCTCGTCGGCAAGCAGTTTCCGGAGCTTATTCACAAAGACATCGAGAGAACGTGAGGCGAAATAGTCGTCTTCTGTATTCCAGAAACGGCTGAGGATGGCTTCACGACGTACCACATTATTCTTATTGTCGGCTAAGAGCTGAAGTATCTTTGCCTCTCTGACGGTGATGGTCTGCGAGGCTCCTGTCTCGTCATTGCGAAGAGTGGCGTGATCGGCATCGAGGGTGTATTTGCCCAGTTTGTAGTGACTCGTCACTTTCTGTGTCTTGGCACCACCACGCATCTTCATAAGGGCCTGGATATGTGCATCGAGCTCCTCAGGAACGAATGGTTTCTTAACATAGTTGTTGATGCCCAGACGATAGCCGGCCTTAACGTCATTAGGCGATGTGAGGGCAGAGGTGAAGATGATAATCACGTCGCCATCAGTCTCGCGGATACGTTCCACCATCTCGAAGCCGTTCATTACCGGCATGTCGATGTCGGAGATGATGACATCCGGGTGATGCTCCTCCCAAGCCTTTACACCTTCCTTACCGTTGGAGGCTGTGATTACCTCGTAGCCTCCGATGATGTCTTCGAGACCCGTCTTTTCGATATATGCCAACGACTCGTCGTCTTCCACTAACAATAACTTGATCATACGCTCTTTGGGATATAAAGTGTAAATTCAGAATACTTGTCCTTTTCGCTCGATACGGTGACCTTTCCTCCATGGGCCTGCATCACCTGATCCACGTAGTTGAGTCCGAGTCCGAAGCCGGACACTCCTCCCTTGCGGTTCTTCTCGTGGATGGCAGCCCGCCCGAACTTGTCGAATATCACCTGCTGTTCTTCTTTTGTGATGCCGATGCCGTTATCGCGTACCTTTAATAATACGTTCTTGTCGGTATCGAAAGTCTTAATGTTTATTTCTATCTCGTCTTTGGAGTATTTTAATGCGTTGTCGATGAGGTTGGCGATGGCTTCTGTGAGATACTGTTCATCGGCCATAACCTTCTTAACTTCCAAGACAGTATTAACCTCTATAGGCTTTGTGGCTTTAGCCTTTGCCTTCTCCACAAGGTCGTTGATGATTGGCTCAAGGTCTATATCATTTTTGTTGAGGATGAGTTTCTTGTTCTCGAGTTTAGATATTGTGAGCAATTTGTTGACTAATGCCAGCAGATGCTCTGCCTCGCTCTCGATGATAGAGTAGTATTTCTCCTTTATCTGTGGCTTGTCGTCAACTTTGCCGCTATGCAGGAAGTGGGCTCCCATGATGATGCTCGACAGTGGCGACTTCATATCGTGCACCATGGCGTATGAGAAGTCATTGCGCAGTTCTGTCATCTGTTCTTGTTCCGTGATGAATCGCAGCAGCTGGATGATGATGATTGCGAAGAACCCGAGGATAATGGCACTGATAAGGAATAGCGGACTCAATCTCTGAGCTAATTCGGGATATGGATTGTTAAGTGCTATCAGAACAGCCTTTGACTGGTCTCTACGGATACTTACCGGCTTTGTCTTTATCGACCACGATGAACATCTGTCATTGTTCTGTCGCAATACCTTCCCCTCGGCATTGACCTCCTGGATAGTTACATCTCTGTTGATATGAGCCACGCTCAACAGCGAGTCGACAAATATAGCAATAGTGTCGAGCGATATCTCAGAGTGATATTTGCGGCTCAGGGCATCGTTCATTCCTTCTACTGATGAGTCAAGAGACAGATTGCCTCGTGCCTCAGGAAGACTCAGAGTGTCGCCTTGGGTAACCAGGTCTGCTCGCTGGTAACTCTCGTAGAACATCGCCCAGGTGAGTTGGGCAGAGGCCCTCTCGGTTATGTCTCTGGTAACAGAGCGGTATGTCATCCACATATATAATGCCAGTAGCAGCAAGACAGCCACTGCACTCACTATCGACACATTCCTATATCTGTTGCTATGCATAAGTGCCTACAAAGGTATGAAAATCTTATCTTACAGAGCATAATTTTTACGTTTGTTAACACAGAAATCGCATTTAACCTAAAGATAACATTCAGATAACTTAAAGTTTTTGTAGTTAATCGTACCTTTGCAACGTCAAATAGAAAAAATAACATTTAAAATTCAAGAGATATGGAATCAATTATCACAGTAGCAACAGTAGTTACAATGTACATGAATGCCGTTAACAGCACCGATGCAAACTATATGTATAACGGCGAAATGGAAGACGGAGTAGTAAACAAGATTGAGGTTTACGAGCGTAACGACAACCAGCAGATGGAGCAGAAGATGGAGTACTGCTACTATTACGATAAGCAGGGCCGTCTTGCCGACAAGGAGATGCTATCATGGGACGAGGCAAAGAAGAGCTGGACAAAGAGCAGTCGTCTTACCTATAAATATTATAAGAACGGTTATAATGTAGAGGTTAGTCATTGGAATAAAGAGAAGCAGGCTTACGAACTCCCATCAGAGGTGACTCTCTATCGTTCTCAGGCTCCAAACCTTACTACTGTTAAGACATATAAGATGAACGAGAAGCAGGACAATATGTACCTCACAAGCAGTATGGTTGTCATGGAGCCAATCGAAAACAGTCTGCTCGCCATAAGATAAACGATTCAAAAATTATACTCTCTCTAATTATATTCCCCGTCATACATGAGTCATTATGTTTGGCGGGGCTCATTTTTAACATAAAGATAACATTCGATTTGCATAGTGTTACAAAAAAAGTGTGTATCTTTGCAAACGAAAAAGTTGAATCAACTAAATTGTGTCAAAATGAAACTAAGAAAATTTTTTGTAGCAGTAGCACTGCTCACCACAGGTTTCGCATCAGCTCAGCAGATGCCAGAGATACCTGTAGACAGTGGAGTTCGTATCGGAAAACTCGAAAACGGACTTACTTATTATCTTCGTCACAACAACAATCCTGAGAAGAAGGCTAACTTCTACATTGCCCAGCGAGTTGGTTCTATTCAGGAGGATGACTCTCAGCAGGGTCTGGCTCACTTCCTTGAGCACATGGCCTTCAACGGTTCTGAGCACTTCCCTTCAGGAAAGATGATTGAGTATCTGCAGACTATCGGCGTAGAGTTCGGACGCAGCCTGAATGCATATACCTCTATCGATCGCACCGTATATTATATCGCTGACGTATCTACAGAGCGCCAGTCTGCTCTCGACTCTTGCGTTCTCGTATTGAGAGACTGGTCGAGTGGTATCACTGCCGAGCCAGCAGAGATTGAGAAGGAGCGTGATGTTATTCATAATGAGTATCGTATGCGCAACAGCCCAAATCAGCGTATGATTGAGCGTGCTCTGCCTACTCTGTTCCAGGGAAGTAAGTATGGTTTCCGCATGCCTATCGGTAAGATGGAAATTGTTGATAACTTCAAGCCTGAGGAGCTCATTGCTTATTATAAGAAATGGTATCGTCCAGACAACCAGGCTCTCGTAATCGTTGGTGACATCGATGTTGACTACACAGAGAACCTCATCAAGAAGATGTTTGGCGACATCAAGGTTGCTCCTGATGCAGCAAAGGTGGTAGATGAGGCTGTGCCCGACAATGAGCAGGCTATCTATGTGGCAGAGAAGGATAAGGAACAGCAGTACCCTGTGCTGATGCTCTCAATGAAGCGTGATCCTATCCCTGCAGAGCTGAAGAAGACTATGGCTTACCTCGTAACCGACTATCTCAGCGATCTTACATGCTCTATGATGAATAGCCGTTTCTCAGAGTTGCAGCAGCAGCCCGACTGTCCTTTCCTTCAGGCAATGACTCAGGATGGCAACTATCTGCAGTTGGCACGTACCAAGGAGGCTCTGATGTTTATCGGAGTAGCCAAGGAGGGTAAGGAGATTGAGACCATGCAGGCTGTAATGCGTGAGGCTAAGCGTGTTCACGACTTCGGGTTCACCGCTACTGAGTTCGCTCGTGCAAAGGCTGAATACCTGAGCCAGCTCGAGAAGTACTACACCAATCGTGATAAGATGAAGAACAGCCAGTTCGCTGACTCTTATATCGAGCATTTCCTCGAGAAAGATCCTATCCCATCAGTAGAGGATTACTATAACACGATGAACATGCTTGCTCAGCAGCTGCCTTTCGAGGTTGTCAACCAGTTTGCACAGCAGATTATCAATACTGACGACAAGAATCTCGTTGCCTTCCAGATGGAGCAGGAGAAGGATGGCAAGATTTATGTTGCTCCTGAGGCAATGAAGAAGGCTACTGAGGCAGTACGTGCAGAGACACTTACTGCTTGGGTTGACAATGTCAAGGAAGAGCCTCTGATGGCTCAGATGCCTGCAAAGGGTAAGATCACAAAGGAGACAGAGAATAAGACTCTCGGATATAAGGAACTTACTCTCTCTAATGGTGCAAAGGTTATTCTGAAGAAGACCGACTTCAAGGATGATGAGGTTATGATGCAGGCAGAGGCTAAGGGTGGTATGTCACTTTATGGCAAGGAAGATATCATGAATCTCCAGCTCATCGAACCTGCTCAGATGTACAGTGGTCTCGGCAACTTCTCTAAGTCAGAACTCGACAAGGCTCTTGCCGGTAAGCAGGCAAGCGTTGGTCTGAGTGTAAAGGAGGATCGCCAGTATATCAGTGGCCGCTGTGTTCCTAAGGATATCGAGACACTCTTCCAGCTGTTCTATCTCACACAGACAAACATCAAGAAGGATGAGAAGTCGATGGCTTCGTTCGTTAACCAGATGCAGATGATTCTCAAGAACAAGAGCCTGAACCACCAGCTGGTTTACAATGACTCTCTTGAGAGCACAAAGAATAATGGTAATCCTATCTACAAACTTCCTGAGTTGGATGATATGAAGAAGTTCGATTACGATCGCACTCTCTCAATGCTGAAGCAGCTCTATATCAACGGTGGTCAGTTTACATATACCATCATTGGTAACTTCGACGAGCAGGCTATCCGTCCTCTCATTGAGCAGTATATCGCTTCTCTGCCAGCTGGTAAGGCTATAAAGGCTAAGGATGTACGCACATTCTTCAGTGGCAAGAAGGTTAACCGCTTCGAGAAGAAGATGGAGACACCACAGGCTCAGACCACTCAGATCTGGAAGAACGACAAACTGGCTTACACTCTCGAGAACAAGGTATTGCTCGATGCTGCAACAAGAGTTCTTACCCGCATCTATCTGCGTACCATCCGTGAGGAGGAGAGTGCTGCATATAACGTAGGCTGCGATGGTGAGATCAGCACTATGGGTCCAAAGCCGGTATTCTTCATGACTGCTCAGGCTCCAACAAATCCTGATAAGCAGAAGATTGCTGAGGATCTGATGATCAAGTATATCAACGAGGCTAAGGCTAAGATTGCTGACGATGATCTGAATTCTGTTAAGGAGACAATGCTGAAGCAGGCAGAGGATGCAAATCGCGAGAATCGTCACTGGATGAATGTGCTGACAGAATGGACTGCTGAGGGTGTTGATCTGCAGACCAACTATGCTCAGACTGTAAAGGCTCTGACTCCACAGAAAGTTCAGAAGTTTATCGCAGACTTCCTCGCTGCAGGAAACCATGCTTCAGTTGTCATGATGCCTACAAAGTAATTAAAAAGCTTTAAATTGGTAATAGAATCCGTAATTTGGGTAACCTGATTACGGATTTTTTTGTGTACCTTTGCAGCCACAAACACTAAATACTGATATGGAAGTTATTAAGAATAAGGAGTTTGGCGGCGAGCGACCATTGTTTGCTACACATGATTTGAGGCTTGAGAACATCACTATCGTAGATGGTGAGTCGGGCATCAAGCAGTGTCAGAATATGGAGTGCTACGATAGTAAGTTCTACGGCAAATACCCTTGGTGGCATGTTGATGGTGCTCATATCGAAAACTGCTATTTCGCCCCAGGTTCTCGCTCTGCCATCTGGTATACCAACGACCTCGTGATGAAGAATTGCACTATAGACGGACCAAAGTTCTTCCGTGAGATGAATAATGTGGAACTCGAGGATGTCAATATAACAGATGCCGATGAGACCTTCTGGAAGGTAAAGGGCCTGAGACTCAAGAATGTTAAGCTTCATGAGGGTACTTATCCGTTTATGTTCTCTGAGGATATTTATGTGGATGGTCTTGAGAGCGATTCGAAATATGTGTTCCAGTATTGTAAGAATGTGGAGGTGCATAATGCAAAGATTGTTACTAAAGACTCTTTCTGGGAGTGCGAGAATGTAACTGTATATGATTCTGTGCTCGATGGTGAGTATCTCGCCTGGCACTCCAAGAATGTGCGTCTGGTGAACTGTCATCTGGCTGGTGAGCAGCTATTGTGTTATGTGGATAACCTCGTGCTTGAGAATTGTACTTTCGATGCTGCATGCGATCGTATCTTCGAATACTCTACCGTTGAAGCTGACGTGAAAGGACATATCGAAAACATCAAGAACCCTACAAGCGGACATATCATTGCCGATAGCATCGGCTCTGTAACAATCGATGATAATGTGCGTCAACCGAATAACTGTATAATAGAGACTCGCTGATGAAATACAATTTTGATGAAATAGTCAATCGCAGAGGCACACACTCTGTAAAATGGGATGAAGCAGCAGAGGGGGTTATTCCTCTTTGGGTAGCAGATATGGATTTCAAGGCAGCACCAGCAATACTGGAGGCTGTGCGTAAGCGTGCTGAACATGGGGTGTTTGGATATACTGTAGTAGAGGAGGATTACTATCTTGCGATAATCAACTGGTTCCATCGCCGCCATGACTGGCATATCCGTCGTGAGGAGATTCTATATACCACAGGTGTTGTACCTGCGATGTCTGTTGCCATTAAGGCCATCACGATGCCTGGTGAAAAGGTGCTTATCCTCTCGCCTGACTATAACTGTTTCTTCTCGTCAGTACGTAACAATGGTTGCGAGGTCCTGGAGAGTGTGTTGAAGAGGAAGGAGAACACCTTTGAGGTTGACTGGGAGGATTTCGAGGCGAAGTGCGCTGATGAGAAGACTACTGTTTTCTTGCTCTGCAACCCTCATAATCCTACAGGACGGGTATGGACAAAGACAGAACTGATGCAGATGAACGATATCTGTATGAAATATGGTGTTAAGGTCATCAGCGATGAAATCCACTGCGAACTCATTATGCCAGGATATAAGTTCCACCCGTTTGCAGCTGTCAGCGATCAGTGCCGTAAGAACAGTGTGATTCTCAATTCTCCGTCTAAGTCATTCAATATCGCAGGTCTTCAGACAGCGAATATCATCTGCTCTCAGCCAGAATGGCGTCGCCGGTTGGATCGTGCGATAAATATTAATGAGGTGTGCGATCTTAATCCCTTTGGCCCGGTAGCACTTGTCGCTGCCTATAATGAAAGCGAGGACTGGATAGATGAGCTCAACCAGTATCTCTGGGGTAACTATCAGGCTCTCTGCGAGTTTATAGAAAAAGAGTTACCTCTTCTGAGAGTCAGCAAACTCGAGGGCACTTATCTGTCTTGGGTAGATGTCTCTGCCTTGGGTGTCTCTTCTCAGCATCTCTGTGATCGCATTATGTCTGAGGCAAAAGTATGGGTTAATCCTGGCACGATGTATGGCCCTCAGAGTGGCGAGGGGTATATCCGAATTAACATCGCCTGTCCTCGTAGCATTCTTCTCGAGGCTTTGGAAAGAATTAGGAAGGTATTGGCATAAAAAATTAATCTCCTCCAAAACTGGGGGAGATTAATTCTTTTAATTGATAAGGAATATCTTCGTCTTTCCATTGTATGTCGCCTTAATTGTTGCGCGACCCTCTACAACTTTGGAAAACTCAAACTTCACATCTGGTACATTCGAAGCAGCCTTAATCTTACCCTTCTCGCAAAGTTTGCCATATACCTGATAACGATTACACTCTTTATATCCGTTAAGATTGGTGAACCATATCGGCTCTGATGGGATATTTAATGCAACATCGTCGATGGTGATTGTAACCTGGGGTACTACAGGAGCCTCAAACTTCTCACCAGCCTTTGAGAATCCTATTCCATGAAGGTCGAACAGACCCTGTGGACGCTGAGGACCACGTGGAGCACCCCAACGGGGACGTTCTGGAGCCTTTATCTCAGGACCCTCTGCTACGAGATAGATAGCATGCTTTCCTGCAAGTCCCTCAACATCAGACACTGCTGTCTGATATATCATAGCTGCCTTAGGAGCATCAGCTGGGATATCAAATACTGCAATCTCCTTACCCTTCCAAGGATCGTCGAGAAGAACATGAATCTTGAATGCCCCATGTCCACCAGTAGTAAGGTTTAGATTCAGCATCGCTCCATCACCCTTCTGGATACCAGCAAATGGCTTCAGTCCCTTTGTGGCTGCTGCGAGACCTCCAAAGCCGAAGTATTTGAATCCTACTATGCCGCCATTCTGGATGCCTGCAAGATCCATAGAGTTTTTCCATACATCGTGGTTATCCTGCATCCACTCGTTGCTGTTAGGACCATACATGAAACATGCGATACCGGCTGAATAATACTGATAAGGTGGAAGACCGAAGATCTGGAATCCCTCAGAGGTTACCTCGGCACCAGTATATGTATTACCGTCTGAGGCAGCTGCTGTCCACTCATTGCCTTTTACAAATGGGTCGTAGCCAGTAATCTTCACAACTCCTCCCTTAGATACAGGCTTCTTGTCCCAAGTGATCTTCACTGGGGCTACCATTGCCTGACGGGCAAAACCGAATCCGCGTGGAGGACGATGATAGAACACATACCACTGGCCGTTGATCTCCTGGAGTGATCCGTGGGTGTTATGACCTGCATTTGTGGTAATCAGATGGGAGGCGTCTTCATTGAGCACCACACCACGAGAGTCTACAAGTACACCACCTGAGCGCCAAGGACCAAGTGGAGAGTCGCCAAAGGCATATCTCAAAGCTGAGTTGGTATTGTCTAATCCATACTCCTTGCCGCTATATCCGGAGAAGACCATCACATATTTATTTCCCACCTGACGGATGGATGATGCCTCGAAGAAATTAAAGTCTAATGGGTTCTGGCCTTTGTAGAGGGCCTTATACTCAGAACCTTCCTTGTCGAGGAGTTTGCCGTCGCGACTGCTGGCAGGGATGAATGGGTCGATAAGTTCTGTTCCCTCACGCTTTGAATACATCGTGTTCTGATCGAGTTCGCAGGCTGTTGAGTGCTGGAATCCATAGAAAACGTAAGCACGATAGCCTTTTGTATAATCAGGGTCTTTCTTGTTGGTGATGTTCTCTACGAATACAGAGGGATCGAAGTCGATGAGTGAGCCAGGCAGACATCTGCGACCATCCTCTGTGAGATTGATAGGAGTAAAGGGACCGTTCGGACGATCGCCCTTGCAAACCATCGGCACACGCTGCCATCCACGTGAGTGGGGATAGAGATAGTAAGTCTTCTTGCCAGTTACCTTGTCTTTGATTTCTACAAGGTCGGGTGCAAACATCGTGTCCCATTGTCCGTCTACATACCAAGAGAAGATAGGACCCTCATCGCGCCATTGTGTGAGATCATCAACAGGTGCCGACCACATACGGATATCAGGACCGCAATAGGCAGTGAATGTCACATCGTGAGAGCCGATGATGTATGCACGATACTTTCCAGGATTGTCTGGGTCTTCAAACACACGTGGTTCACCATCGGGCAAATGCTCCCAAAGTGGGAGATAGGGGTTCTGTGCCTGAGCCACAAGTACGGCAAGCAACAGAAGGGGTAACAAAAAAAATCTTTTCATTGCTATTATTATTTGAATTTTGATTGATTCTGTCTGCAAAGATAGTAAAACTATATTAAATAACCATTGATAATTGTCTCGAAAGGGTTACTTTGAAACATAAGCGAAAGAAAGTGTAACATTTCTGCGGGTTATTTGCAAAAATTCGCTCATTAGTTTGGTAGTACGCATAAAAAAGCGTACCTTTGCAGACGAAAAACCTATAGTAATGCTTAAAAAACACCTGCCCTGATAGTTAAATGGATATAACAAGGCTCTCCTAAAGCTTAGTTCCGAGTTCGATTCTCGGTCGGGGTACTAGGAATTAGTCGGCGAATCAGATAATCTGCTACGATGTCTGTTGTGCGGTAGATATCCTGTGAGAACCCGTGGTCGAAATATTCCTGAATGACCAGCTCACTCTTTGGCCAAATCTGGTGGAAACGTTCGCCGTAGGTGTAAGGAACAACACGATCTGCATTACCATGAATAACGAGTGCCGAACCCTGATATTTGGCTGCTGTCTCATAGATAGGCAGACTGAAGGCTGTGCGGATGTATTTGCCTCCAAGTTTCAGACCTCCCCAGAGCTCTACATACTCGCCTGGGTCAAAGGGGTCATACTGTTTTCCCATCGTGTTGCCTCGAATGGCATCATCGCGAAGGACAGCTGCAGGAGCCATAAGTGCCACAGCCTTAAATGCCGGCTCGCCTAATTCTTCACTCAGTTGACCTGCTGTCATCGCAGCCACTACACCTCCCTGAGAATGACCTGCGATGGCAAGAGTGCTTACATATCTCAGATCTCTTACATACTCCACAACCTTCTTGGCATCCACTATCTCATTTGGCACAGTCATGTCCTTGAATTCTCCCTCGCTCTCACCATGTCCGTTGAAGTCGAAACGGATGCTGGCGATGCCGTGAGCCTGTAATGTGTCGGCAATGAGTTCGAACAGCGGACCGTCCTTTGTGCCGCTGAAACCATGACAGAACACCACCATCGGGCATTTTTCGCCCTGCTTCAGTTCTGGCTTCTGAATAAGAGCCTTCAGCTTTCCATGATCGCCATCGATGAATACTGTCTCACCTTTCTGAGCAGCCTGATAGCCACCGGTGGTGAGTTCCTTCAGGTACTTATCCACCTTATATGTCAGTACTGTTGAGAGTTTTACCTGTCCGTCAGGACCTACGATTACCATAGATGGAATCCACTTTACGCCATAGGCTTTGGCAATATCTGTCTCCTTAAATTTCTTCAGTTCGCTCACTTGAGGGTATCTGATGCCATATTTCTTGATGGCATTCTTCCACGCTTGCACGTCGGTATCCATTGAGATGCCGATGAATTCGATACCATATTGGCGGTATTTCTCATACATGCGAACCACCTCAGGCGCATCCTTACGACAATCTGGACACCAAGAAGCCCAGAAGTCGAGCACCACTGTCTTACCCTTGGCGTATTTAGACAATTGGATAGTCTTGCCTTCAGGCGTCTTCATCTTGAAATCTGGTGCTGTTGTGCCAGCCTTCACCAGTTCTGTTGCATACTTTTCGTCCATGTCAGGTTGGGCGAATTGTGCTTTTGCTGCTGTTGCTCCCATAATGAGCAGTACCAGTGACACGATAATACCTTTGTTCATAGCTATTTTCAGATTTTATGCATATATAATTATTCAATTTCTTTACGCGATTGCCGATCAGAAAGAAGCATCCCCACAATGATAAGTGTTGTGCCAAGAAGAAACCAAGGAGTGATGGTCTCATTTAGTAGCCACCATGCGAAGAGTATAGTGGTTATCGGGTTGAAATAGACCCAGTTTGTGGCCACTACGGCCCCCAGTTTGTCAATAACCCAGTTCCATACTACGAAGCACAACATGGAAGCAACAACGCCAAGGAACAACAGATTCCAAATCACATCGCTGCTAAGAAGAGTCTGAACAGACGGGAATCCAGGATATACTATGTAATAAGGAATAATGGTAATCAGACCATAAAAAAACACCTTGCGGGTTATAAAGAGTGTATTGTATCGCTGTAATGCCGTCTTCATGAGCAGAGAGTAGAATGCCCAGCAGAGACATGCGGCAAATGCCAGCATATCACCGCGAGGCGAGAGATGAAGCACAAAATGACCATTAAGCACCACTATAGCCATTCCTGCACAGGCTATAAGCGAACCAACTACCTGAGTACGGCCTATATGCTCTGAGTGGCGATAGACAATGGCCATAAGCAGCATTGCAAACAGTGGGCAGGTACAAACAATCAGAGAAGTGTTGGTGGCGGTAGTGTAGAGTAGGGCTGCATTCTCTGTCAGGAAATACATAGACCCTCCAGTAATGCCCAGCAGCAACATCGTAAATTCGTCTCTAATTGAAGAGGATAGCAACTTGAATCGTCCTGTAAAAACACTATATGCAGTCATCAGCACATAAGCGATGATAAACCTTATGGTGAAAATCTGTGCGGGGGAAAGTCCATTCTGAAGCAGCATTTTTGTAAATACAAACGTACTGCCCCAGATAGCTATCGTTATGAAGGCCGCAAGATGGTATGACATCGTTCCGGATCTTTTCATTGTCATTGTTTTGCGTAATTGGAGGGCAAAGATACGAAGAATCTCGCAAACTGCAAAACATTCAATAATTTTTTTCGGATAACAGAATGAATGAAATATTTGGCGGTTTCAAAAGTATTTCGTATCTTTGCCGCGAAATAGGTAGAAATAGACTTGGATATGAGAAAGATTCTGATTATAGCCCTGTGTATGATATACGTTATGGGAGCATGGGCTCAGGGGGAGGAACTGCGGAACATGAAGGTGATGATAGGAATGAACAATCTTTCCTATAACAAGCCTGAGGACAAAGGAACCCTTGCAAAGGTTCTGGATGCTATTCTCACAGGAGAAGTATCCAAAGACCAAAGTAAGTATAAGGATGCAGTCAGGGCTGCTATAGTGAAAGGCTTGTCGCAGTCTCATCGTATCATTGCCATCGATGGACACTTGTCAAAGGAAGAGGCTGAACAGCCAAATGCGTTATATATTGACGGAACGGTGTCAAATCTGTCAACAACCAGTAAGACGGATAATTACGAGGTAGACGGTAAGACTCGTTATAAGACATATTATAAGGCTCTGATAGGTGTTACACTCCATATTAAGGACGCCAAGACGGATGAGGTCATTGGTAGCCCGTCATTCAATCTCTCTCAATGGGATGTCTCTTGGATTGAGACTCAGGAAGGAGCAATGATGAAAGCTCTCGAGAAGTTGTCGTCAACGATAACAGACTACTGCAATAAATGGCTTCCATTATCAGCAAACGTGCTTGAAGGCGCACGTGATAAGAAGGATAAACAAAAAGAGGTATATATTGACCTCGGTGCTGCTGAAGGAGCTTATGAAGGCCTGCATATGGGTGTCTATACTGTGAAGACCATTGCTGGCAAAGATGCTAAGAAACAGATAGGCCGACTGAAGATTATGGAGGTTCTTGGCGATGACATCAGTCTCTGTAAAGTTCAGAGCGGAGGTAAAGACATCAAGGCAGCACTCGATGCCGGAGAGACATTAGTGATTCAGACCACTGACTAATCAATTAACATAACTAATTAACAAACCGCCCTGCAGCAAGTAATTGTTGTAGGGCGGTTACATTTTATGTTGGAAAAATATTATCTTATGGCGTATAGATAAGCTAGGAGGGCCATCTTGCCTCGCATAGTCTCTCGAGGAGTGAACTCGCCATTAACCCAGAAGTATCGCTGGTTGAAATAAGATTCCTGACGAGGCCAGCCTTCTTCCCACTTGGGATAGCAGTGAGAAAGGAAAACACTTGCGTCACCACCATTATGACCAGGTGACCATGTCTCTGTGCCATTGAATGGGGTTTGTCCTGGATGAGTGCCTGGGTCGCCATCGTTACGGCCTGTAGAGTATATGTCTGTGATATGACGCTCGCCAAGACCAGTCATCTCAACGATGTTTCCAGGATTGCGTCCAAGAGCCCATCCTGCCTCAGTATACATGATGCTCTCCAACTGCTTCTTTTCTGCCTTATCAGCAATATAGTGAGCCAGCATAACAAGCTGGAGGTTCTGTGATGTCTGCCAACGGCTATCGTTAGCTGCACGACGAGATGGTCGCAGGGCTACATGGCTGATATTATAAGCCTCAGCTTGGTTACGGATTGCTGCTTTCAGGTTATTATAAAGCTCACCGTAATGACGCTCATGAGGACAGGTGATATAAGCCGCAGCTGCCCAGTACTGGCAGAAAGATATAATCTTCTTGCTTTCTTCATGCATTACGCCAACACCGAAGAATCCGTGTTTGCCTTTGCTGAAGAGGGTAGATTGGGCATCTTTGATCATGCTCTCATCTACCATAATCTTCTCCCATTGCTGATCGCCTGTGAGATTATAAAGGAATGCTGCTGCCATCTGACGGAAATCTCGGCCTCGCATCTGCATCGAGCCTATATCCTGAAGATCGTCGAGCTGTCTGTTCTCTTGTCGCTCTGCAAAGCGGAAGGCTCGGATGGCCTCTTCGGTATAATAGTCTCTTAGCTCATCACAGCCATGAAGACGTAAAGCCTCTGCGATGATGGCACAGTTGGCTGCGTTAGCCCATGCAGCCATCGTGGTGCATCCAGCCTGGAACATCACGCTCCAGTCCCAACTGGGATTAGTGACACCCTGAGAATAAGCCTCACCATCGCGGATAGAGAGGAAGAAATCCACCTCGTTGCGAGCCTCGTTGATGAGGTCTGGAAGACCGTCTCCACTCTCGCTGATGCCAAGATTATCATCAGAGATTTTTCCTCCACTGAGTATATACGGCAGAAGCATGTCGTAGATGTTACTTACGTGAGCCAGATGACGGTCCCAGTCGAAAGCATCAGAGTGACCTCCCTTGACATCGAGGGCTACAGGGTTGCCAGACAAACGATGCTCCCAAAATATAGATTCTTTTACTGGCTTGAAATGCGGCTCGTCCCACACGTCGGTATGCAGCTCTGCCCATCCTGGGCTCCAAGGATGGAAGTCGGTCTTATAGATGGTAAAGCCCTTTGGGTCTTCCTCTGGGATAAACATAGGTTGACGAGGTGTTGGGAACACATGCCCAGGATCGTTAGGTTCTCCAAGTCGCATGTAATAATATCCACGAACGGAATAGCGGAAAGGCTCGTAATAGATATCGTTTCTGATCTCAAAGTCCATGCTACAGCCAACATCCTCTACCACCAATCGGTAGCATCCTGGTTTCTGGGCACTGAAGTCGATATTCCATACATCTGTGCCAACGAGGCTCTTGGCACCAGCTTCTTTATCTGATTCTGAGGCGCGCTTCCAGAACTTAACCTTTCCTGCACTCTGCTTTTTCTTGGTGTTCACATTATAGAGCCACACTTTGCGTCCCTCCCATTGGCTATAGTCACGTCCGCCTCCATCACCAAGCCACTGATAGAGGTCGGCTGCATGAACAGCTTCTTTTGGAGAGTAACCAATAATGTTCACATGTATGGCTTCTGATTGGCAATTCCAGATATCGTATTTGATGATGGCCTCTTTACGGTCTGAGCCTATATTATCTGGGATTGTTACCTTATAAGTAAAACCATTACGCATCGGTTTAGGCATCTGGAGAAAGATCCAGTGGTCGTTCTCGCAGGTGAGGGTGTGGTCGATGTTCATAGGCTTTGACTTTCGCCAAACCTTTATTGGTTGGGCTGTAGCGAAGAGCTTGTCATCAGGTGAACTGATCTGCCAGAGACCGGCATTCTGAGCCTCCGCAGCCTTCAGCCTCTCTCCGAAGACAAACAGGGTGTCGTCACCCTCAGAGAAAGAGTGCCCTAAAAAGGCGCTCTCACCAATACCTTTGTCTCTGTAATGCACTTCTCCATCACGGAACTGTATCATCAGATAGTCCTTGTCGATAATCTTGAGGCTGATAAACTTTGTTGCAGAAGCCTCACTTGTAGTTAGAAGTAATAAAATTGCCAAAACGGCTTTTAATAGTCGATTCATTTCTTGTTGATTTTATATGAGTAATCTTTCGAGTTCGTTGATTTCTTCTTCTGTTGTTGCCCAGCTGGTAACAAAACGGCATATAGTATGTCGTTTGTCTGCTTGGCCGAAATGTGTAAACTGCATCTTCTCACTAAGTTTGTCAACTTGTGCATTATCGATGATAACAAATTGCTGGTTGGTGGGTGAGTCGACCAAGAACTGATATCCTTTCTTCTTGAATATCTCCTTCATACGCATCGCCATCTTAATGGCATGCTCAGAAAGTTTGAAGTACAGGTCATTTGTAAACAAAGCATCGAACTGCAAACCTATTAGCGCTCCTTTGGCAATCACAGCTCCATGCTGTTTCTGAATGGAGAAAAAGTGCTTATGAGCCTTGCGGTTTGTGAATACCACTGCCTCGCCACATAGAGCTCCTATCTTTGTTCCTCCGATATAGAATACATCGCAGTGACGAGCTAGATAGGGTAGGGTAATGTCGTTACCCTCAGCCATCAAACCATAGCCAAGACGGGCTCCATCAATATAAAGAGGAATCTCGTATTGTTGACATACCTGATAGATGTCGTCAAGCTCTTTGGCTGTATAAAGGGTGCCTAATTCTGTTGGAAAGGTTATGTATACTAATCCTGGATGAACGGAATGGTCCTTATTGCCATCGTGCATATAGTCGTCGAGATACTTGTCGAGCACCTTTGCTTCCATCTTGCCATCAGTGTCTGCGATAGTAATTATCTTGTGTTCAGTAAACTCAACTGCTCCAGCCTCATGAACATTGATATGTCCACTGCCCACACAGATCACTCCCTCATACTGATATAGCATCGAGTCGATTGTTGTTGCATTCGCCTGGGTGCCGCCAGTAAGAAAGAATATCTGTGCATCGGGCAGACCACAAGCCTCACGGATACGTCCTTTGGCTCGCTCGGAGAACTCATCGAAACCATAGGGAGTAGGCTTTGATGAGTTATACCTTACCAGATTGTCAAGAACCTCTTGACAGGCTCCGTTGTTATAGTCACATTCGAATGATATCATATCTTAGAGAGCTTCGAGCATGCGTTTGATGACTACAGAACAAGAGATCTCACGATTAGCAGCCTCTGGGATAACGAGACTGTTCGGCGACTCGATGACATCGTCTGTAACGATGAGGTTACGACGAACAGGCAGACAATGCATGAACTTTCCATTGTTAGTCCATGACATGTGTTCTGTATCTACAGTCCAAGAACGATCCTCACAGGTAATCTTACCATAGTCTGCCAGGTTAGTCACACCTGGGTTACTCCAGTTCTTTGCATAGATGAAGTCTGCACCCTCAAAGGCTTTTTTCTGATCGTATTCAACAACGGCATTGCCAACGAACTTAGGATCGAGTTCATACCCCTTAGGATGTGTAATTACTAAGTCTACGTCTGGAGCAGCGTTCATCCACTCTGCAAACGAATTGGGTACAGCCTGAGGCAAAGCACGGCAATGAGGAGCCCAGGTAAGCACAACCTTAGGGCGCTTATTGGTCTTATGCTCCTCGATGGTGATGAGGTCGGCAAAAGCCTGAAGGGGATGCACGGTAGCTGTCTCCATAGCGAAGACAGGACGGCCAGAATACTTAATAAACTGATTCAGAACAGTCTCTGCATAGTCGTATTCGCGATCTGTGAGACCTGCAAATGAGCGCACTCCTATGAGATCGCAGTAGCAGCCCATAACCGGGATTGCCTCCAGCAGATGCTCGCTCTTATCGCCATCCATGATAACACCACGTTCAGTCTCCAGTTTCCAGGCACCTGCGTTAACATCGAGCACGATGACATTCATGCCAAGATTCATAGCTGCCTTCTGGGTAGACAGGCGTGTGCGCAGACTGTTATTGAAGAAGATCATCATCAGGGTCTTGTTTTTGCCCAGGTGCTGATACTTAAAACGTTCATTCTTAATCTCTTGAGCTTCGGCGAGGGCTTTCTGGATGTCGCCGATGTCTTGTACATTGATAAAACTTTTCATATCTTGATTCTTTTATTAGTAACTATTTATGCTCTGATACACATTATTGTGAGGTCATCGTTGGCTTCTGCACCATCTCGATGATGTTCTACTTCTTTCTTTAGAGTTTCAACTACCTGACGAGCACTCTTAAAGTCTGTATGTCGCAGGATGTCGAGCATGCGTTCATCTCCAAACTGCTCCCTATTCTTATTTTCTGCTTCATTAAGACCATCAGAATATATGAATAACGGACGTCCTTTGATAGTTTCAATCTCCTCACCAATATATTCTATTCCGGGCCATAGTCCGATAGGTGCATTTGATTCCATTTCAAGGAACGACCCATGTTGTTCATCACCTCCGATAACAGGAGGGTTATGACCTGCATTACAGAAATAGAGATGTCCTGTGGTAAGATTCATCTGACCAATGAACATAGTGACAAACATTCCGTTGTCGTTTTTCTCTGTAAGTTCCTCATTAAGCCTAGTGGCAATGGTAGCAGGCATCTGGTGCTGTTTTGCAAGAGCACGGAACAGACGTGTAGCTTGAGCCATAAACAATGACGCTGGCACTCCCTTGCCAGAGACATCACCCAGACAGAAATATAAGGTGTCTTCTTCAAGCAGATAATCGTAGAGGTCACCACCTACTTCTCTTGCAGGAGTCATTGAGGCGTAGAGGTCAAGACCTTCACGTTTCGGGAAGATACTTGGCACCATAGACATCTGGATATCCCGTGCGATACGCAGTTCACTCTCGATACGTTCCTTAGCGGTAGTGGTCTCTTCAAGTTGTTCATAGGCTTTCTGAAGGTCTTTATGTGCAACCTCCAGACGTTTTGCAGCACGATGACGGAAGAACATGAATATTATCATGCCGACCAAGAAGAGCGCAATAGTTCCAATGATGAATCGGGAACGTTGTAACTTGCCTTTCATCTCCAGTTCGTCTACCTTGAGAATTGTGTTTAACTCGTCAAGCTGCATACGCATATCTCTGGAGAAGGTGGAGTCTTTGTGTATATACAGAGAACGGTAAATCTGTGATGCATCTTCAGCCCTATTGGCTTTAAGGAGAATGTCTGCACGGATTATTCGAGCCGGCTCCCAGTCATCACTCTCCATCATTGGGGCATATTCGTCGCTGAGTTTGGTAGCAAGTTTGATGTCCCCCCTTTTATATGCCACCTGCGCACGTCTGACCAGACTCTGATACTTGCTATATTTATCATTTGTCAAATTGATGCGTTTGTCAGCCTCATCGAGTTCTTTATTTGCCTCATCGAGTCTTGATAGTCCGATAAGAGCACTTGCTTTCTGAATATGTAGCTCTGTATAGATACGATGCATATCACCTTCAGAACGTGTATTTTTCCAATTATCTAACAGCTGATGCCATTCATTGGAGTATTTCAGTTCTTCAGCGTAGTCCTTCTTGTTTTCAAGGGCTTCGCACAGATATCCATAAGCTCTGTTAAGATCTACATATACATCACTATTCTGCTCTTTGAGGAGTTGCAAGCTGTGTTTATATGCCTTGATGGCTTCGTCGTTGTCGATCTCGATATAGATAAACCCCATTACCATATAAGCATCTGCTCGTCCTATATCGTCTTTTCTCTGTTGAGCATGTTCAAGCATCTTCTGCGCCTCATGCAGAGCTGTCTGAGGCCTGTGGGAGAAATACAGCGATTCACACCTTATTCGCCAGATACTGTAATAATGTGTCCATTGTTCATTACGCTCCATCCAGGACATCTGGATAGGGGCCTCAGCAATCAGAATACTGTCTTGTTGGAAATTGTATAGAATGGATATCTTGTCACGTCTTACTCTTGCAGCTGAGTCGATGAGGGCATTGTTCTCAGCATAGTCTGCCATCTCGTCAAATACATTCATGGCCTCATTGAACTTGCCTTTTTTAAGAAGTTCTAGACGTAAAGCTATTAATTCCTTCCACTTGCCTTCATCGAACAAATTTGATGCCGACAGTGTCAGGCTGTTTAGCCCTAAAAACAGTATTATGACAAGATGTAATTTTTTCATTTATGGACGTGTCTGTCCCTCGCCTTCAATAAGCCATTTGTAGGTGCAGATTTCTTCGAGAGCCATAGGACCACGAGGACCGAGTTTCTGTGTGGAGATGCCTATTTCAGCACCAAGTCCGAACTGGGCTCCATCAGTGAAAGATGTAGGAACATTCCAATAAACGCATGCGGCATCGACGTGAGCCTGGAACTTACGGGCAGTCTGCTCATTCTTTGTTATGATCGACTCACTATGTCCAGAGCCGTTCTCATCGATATGTTCGAGAGCTTCTTCGAGAGAGGAGACGGTTTTTATGGCGAGCTTGTAGTCCATGAACTCAGTGCCGAAGCTATCATCTTTAGCATGTTCCAGATATGGATATTTGCCATCAAGGACATTATAAGCTTGAACATCGGCATAGAGGATGACATTCTTCTCAGCCATAGGTTTTACGAGCTCTTCAAGATCGGCTAGCCTATCTTGATGGACAAGCAAGCAATCGAGGGCGTTGCAGACAGAGACTCTGCGGGTCTTGGCATTGTTGATGATTGCCTTGCCCATTTCGAGATCGCCCTCCTTATCAAAGTATGTATTTACTACTCCTGCTCCAGTCTCGATAACAGGAATGCGGGCAGTGTCGCGAACAAAGTCGATGAGCTTTCTTCCTCCACGAGGGATGCAGAGATCAACATATCCTACTGCATTCAGCATCTCTCCTGTAGCCTCGTGAGTAGCCGGAAGCAGTGCAACTACATCTTTGTTGATGCCATATTTCTCGAGCACCTCATGAATCAGTGCCACCTCCTCTCGATTTGAGCTATCAGCATCCTTACCACCTTTCAACACACATGCATTGCCACTCTTGAAACAGAGCGAGAAGACATCGAACGTTACATTAGGACGAGCCTCGTAGATCATTCCGATGACACCAAAGGGAACACTTACGCGACAAAGATGAAGTCCGTTGGCAAGTGTCTTCTGCTTAGTGATATGTCCCAATGGCGATGGTAGTGTAGCCACGTTTCGCATATCAGATGCGATGCCCTCTAGACGACTGTCTGTGAGTTGCAGACGATCATAAAGAGGATTGTCCTTCGACATTTTAGCAAGATCCTGAGCATTAGCTTCAAGGATTCTCTGTTTGTTGTTTATGATAGCCTCAGCAACAGCCAGCAGTATCTCATTACGCTGTTCATCACTCAACAGTGCCAGGCTCTTGCTGGCTCGCTTCACTTTCTCAAATGTCTCTTTCAGTTGCATGTCCTGTCTAAATTATTGTATTATCTGTCTTGGGTTGAAACTCTGTATGCAATGTTGCATCAGGGTGCTCTATGAGGTCAGTGAGGATATTCTCTCTCTCTCCGTTTGCGATAATCACTTTTATTCCAGCTTGCGATACCTTGTTGGCAGTAGTGTATTTTGAGTGCATGCCACCACGTCCGAAGGCACTCTTCTCGGGCTGAATATACTCAGAGAGGTCGCGGCCTGGGGCAACAGTCTTTATGAGCTTTGCCTCTGGGTCGTCAGGATGACGGTCGAAGATGCCATCGATGTTAGATAGAAGTATCAATGTGTCTGCCTTCATCATCTGTGCGATAAGACCTGATAGCTCATCGTTATCAGTAAACATCAGCTCGGTAACAGAAACAGTGTCGTTCTCATTCACGATAGGAAGCACATCATTTTCCAGCATAACAGTCATACAGGCCCGCTGGTTCTGATATTGCTCGCCTGGTTCGAAGTTCTCTTTCATAGTAAGAACCTGCCCTACATGGATGCCGAACTCTCTGAACAGGTCATAATAGAGTCCAACGAGTTTTACCTGACCCACAGCAGAGAAGAGCTGGCGCTGTTCTACGGAGTCGAGCGAGTGGTCGACAGTCAGTTCTCTGCGTCCACAGGCCACAGCACCAGAAGACACTACAATCACTTCGATGCCATTCTTCCTGAGCCATGCAATCTGGTCAACAAGTGCTGACATACGGGTAACATCGAGTTTTCCGTCCTTTCGTGTCAGGACATTTGAGCCTATCTTGATAACTATCCTTCTTTTCATATCAGTGTTACATCTTTGATGTGATCAATCTCTGGTGTCAAACCAATCATGCCAACAATGCTTATAATGTCGAAGCGTATGGGGGCATTGATATGATGCGACTTCACGAAGTGGTTTGTGGCAGACAGAAGACTTAGTCGTTTCTTGTAGTCGATAGCTTCTTCGGGATTGCCGAAAAGTCTGTTTCGCCGGGTCTTTACCTCGATTATTACTAACGTGTCCTCGTCTTTGGCAATGATGTCAAGGTCGTGGTGGCCAGACTTCCAGTCTCGCTGAATGATCTCATAGCCTTTCTTTTCAACGAATGCGGCTGCTATCTCCTCGCCCCACTTCCCTAACTCATTATGCGCTGCCATTATTTCTCTGCGTCCTTCTTACGAATCTCTACACGACGGATCTTGCCGCTGATGGTCTTTGGCAACTCGTCGACAAACTCGATGATTCGAGGATATTTATAAGGAGCCGTCTCTTTCTTCACATGCTGCTGAAGCTCCTTGATGAGGTCATCGCCAGCCTTGTCCTTCCACTCCTTGCCGAGAACAACTGTTGCCTTTACTACCATACCTCGGATATCATCGGGTACACCAGTGATGGCACACTCAACGACAGCAGGGTGAGTCATCAGGGCACTCTCTACCTCGAATGGACCGATACGATAACCTGATGACTTGATGACATCATCGATACGGCCCTCAAACCAATAGTAGCCATCCTCATCGCGCCAAGCCATATCGCCTGTGTGGTAGATGCCATCGTGCCAAGCCTCACGGGTCTTCTCTTCATCACGATAGTATCCTTTGAAGAGTCCGATAGGTTTCTTATCGCCTACACGGATCACAATCTCGCCCTTCTCACCATCCTCACAACTGGTGCCATCGGCACGAAGCAGGTCGATGTCATATTGTGCGTTGGGGATACCCATTGATCCTGGTTTTGGCTCCATCCAGGGGAAGGTGCCGAGTGTCATTGTGGTTTCTGTCTGTCCGAAGCCTTCCATCATCTTTATACCTGTCTTCTCATAGAACTTATCGAAGACGGCGGGATTCAGGGCTTCTCCAGCCGTACAGCAGTACTCAAGACTGCTGAGGTCGTATTTACTCAGGTCCTCGCGTATCATAAAACGGTAGATTGTAGGAGGTGCACAGAAAGAGGTTACTTTGTATTTTTCTATCTGGTGCAACAGGTTGTCAGCATTGAACTTCTCGTGATCATAAACGAATACCGTTGCTCCAGCAAACCACTGTCCATAGAACTTACCCCATACAGCTTTTCCCCAACCAGTATCTGCTACTGTCAGATGGAGTGAACCATCATGGAGATTATGCCAGAAACAGCCAGTTGACAGATGGCCCATCGCGTAGAGATAGTCATGAGCCACCATCTTCGGCTCACCGCTGGTACCAGAGGTGAAGTACATCAGCATAGTGTCGTCGTTCTCGTTGACGAATGCCGGGCGCACAAATTTGGGAGCCTGTTGCCATTCCTTTTTCCAGTTATGGAAACCTTCTTCATCGCCCAGCGTGATATATTGCTTCACGGTAGGACTCTCAGACATGGCCAGTTTAATCTGTCCGATAATATAATCATCTTTTGCACAGATGATAGCCTTAACAGAGGCACGAGTGTTACGATACACGATATCATGCTTAGTCAGCATGTGGGTAGCGGGAATAACGATGGCTCCTATCTTACAGAGTGCCAGCATGATAACCCACCATTCATAATGACGTTTTAGAATCAGCATTACAGGGTCGTTTTTGCCGATGCCTAAGCTCTGTAAGTAAGAAGCTGCCTGGTCTGTCTGTTCCTTAAGTTCACCATAAGTGGTACGAATCTCCTCGCCTTGGTCGTTTGTCCAAAGGATGGCAAGTTTCTCAGGGGCCTCCTCTGCCCACGCATCCATCACATCGTAGGCGAAGTTAAAATTCTCTGGAATGATAAACTCCAGATTCTTGTTGTAATCCTCTACAGACGTAAACTTTGTCTGTTTTAAAAATCTCTCTATCATAAGTCTGGTTTATTCTACTGTAAATGCGAGGAACTTTACGGCCTTGTCGCCAACGGCCAGCATTCCGTGAGGCTTTGTGGAGTCGAAATAGATTGAGTCGCCCTCTTCGAGGATTATGGTCTTACCTCCGATATAGAGTTCCATCTTTCCTTCGAGTACCATGTTAAACTCCTGCCCTGGGTGAGTGTTCTTGTAGATGGTATGTGCCTCTGGCTTTGGCTCAACGGTGACGATAAACACGTCGGCCTTGTGATTTACGAAACCTCCAACAAGACTCTGGTACTTATATGCCTTGGTGCGCTCGATGGACATACCCTGCCCTTTGCGAGTAACATAATACGATTTCATGTGTGGTGCTTCGGCAAAGATCAGTTCCTCTGTCGATACGCCATATTTGTGGGCAATCTTCATCAGATTTGAGATTGTGATATCCAACTCTCCTGCCTCGATCTTTTCATACTTATCAGAGCTGATGCCGATGGTCTCGGCCATCTCACTTACTGGTATGTCGAGCACGTCGCGAAGTCCACGAAGGCGCTCACCTATTTGCTTTAACTGTTCGTCCATATATCTTAATGCTTAGTAATCATAACTGTCCACTATCCACTCTCAACTTATTTCGCTCCAGCCTTTAATCCTCGGATCACAGCAGACGTGAAACCTGCATGCTCCATCTCGTTGAGTCCCTTGATGGTCACACCTCCAGGAGTCGTTACCAGGTCGATGGCTGCCTCTGGGTGCATACCGCTGGTCTCAAGCAGTTCTACGGCTCCCTTCATTGTCTGCATCACGATTGCTTTGGCATCATCGGCCTTGAAACCTAGTTCCACACCACCTTCGGAGGCTGCACGGATATAGCGCATGGCATAGGCGATGCCACAAGAGGCGAGGGTAGTGCCTGCTGCCAGATGCTGTTCGTCAGTAATCAGGGTGCTTCCCATCTCATCGAAGATATTCACTACTTTCCGTGAAGCCTCTTCTGATGCTCCGATAGGAACGATGAATGTCATGGATACCATTTCTGCTATTGCTATGTTTGGAATTACAAGGAACAAGGGAGGGCAGTTTTCGCCTAACCAAGTCTTAATGTCCTCAGACTTTACACCAGCAGCAATCACGATCAGTATCTGTTTTTTAGGATTGAGCTCTGCTTTGATGTCTTTGAGGACTTGTTCCACTAACCAGGGTTTAACAACTACACAGACAATATCTGCAGTATCTGCTGCCAACTTGTTGTCAGTAGTCACACTGACGCCCATCTTTGCGAATTTTTCTGTTACCTGAGTTGAAGGGTCGCTTACGGTAATGTCCTCATTCTTAAACTGCTGACCTTTGATCAGTCCTTCAACAGTGGCGCCTCCCATGGCACCTGCACCTATTACTGATATTTTCATTTTGCCTTATGTCTCTTCTGTTCTTATGTCTAAAAATTGTCTTATGGCAGAGCTTTTATCAGTCTCTCCACAAAGTCGTCAGCCTCTGCCTTAGTCAGGCACAGTGGCGGCAACAGACGCAGGATGTTCGTTCCGGCACAACCGGTAAAACAATGCTCCTGATAGATAAGTGGCTGTCGCACATCCTTATGTGGAATGTCGAGATCGATTCCGATCATCAGTCCGCGTCCTCTCACATCTATGATATGTGGCTGTGTCTTTTGCAACTCCTTCAATTTGGAAATAAGGTATTCACCCACCTCATGAGCATTCTCCACGAGGGCCTCCTGCTCAAACACGTCGAGAACTGCCAATGCTGCTGCACAAGCCAGGTGATTGCCTCCAAATGTGGTGCCCAGCTGTCCGTAGACGGGCTTGAACTCTGGTGAAATCAGAACTGCACCCATGGGAAAACCATTGGCGATGCCCTTAGCCACTGTGATGATATCCGGTTTGATGCCTAACCACTGGTGAGCAAAGAACTTACCGCTTCTGCCATAGCCGCACTGAATCTCGTCGCAGATAAGTACAGTGCCATAACGCTTACAGGCAGCAGCCAGTCCCTGAGCGAATTCTGGTGTGGCGAGTTTGATACCGCCTACGCCTTGAATGCATTCTAAGATTACTGCACACACATCACCCTTCTGCAGTTCAGCCTCCCAGGCGGGCAGGTCGTTCATGGGCAGATATGTAACGTGGCCGTTGTCATTGATAGGTGCAATAATCTTCGGATTGTTCGTTACCTCTACAGCCAACGAAGTACGTCCGTGAAAAGCCTTCTCACAAGAGAGTACACGTTTCCTGCCGTTGGTAAACGAAGCGAGCTTCAGCGCATTCTCATTGGCTTCGGCTCCGCTGTTGATCAGGAACAGCTGATAGTCGTCGTAGCCACTGATCTTTCCCAGTCGCTCAGCCAGTTCCACCTGTAGCTTGTTGATCACTGAGTTGGAGTAGAATCCAATCTTCTGCAACTGCTCCGTCACCTTTTTTATATAGTGCGGATGCGAGTGTCCGATGCTGATAACGGCATGTCCGCCATAAAGGTCCAGATACTCCTGACCCTTGTCGTCCCATACCTTGCAGCCTTTGCCCCTGACGATGTTGACGTCGAAGAGCGGATATACGTCGAATAGTTTCATAAACTACAATATTATCTCTAAACTTTAAACTCAAAAGACGGGTGCAAAGTTACTGCAAATATCCGAAAACAAAGCAATTTCACCCGTCTTTTTGCATAAAAATAACAAAGACAGACGAAAAAATGTATAACTTGAGCATAATTATGCTCTATAATGTGATGATTCAGAAGATAAGTAGAGCGTTCCTAATTACCAACCAATCGTATCTGATCGTTCATTAGATTACCAAAAACTACTTTTTTAGAATAATAGTTGCTATAATGCCTACATGCCTACATAAAAACGCCTAAAATGCCGATAAACAAAGGGATTTTTGCTGTTTGTAACCTACATAAATCCTACATAATACCTACATACTGCTTGCATGCCTCTTGCATACATTTAGCCCCCTATCTGGTTAAACCAAGGTAGGCATTCCGCGAATCTTATCCTTAACGGGAGTGATAAATTCTCGAGAGAATTTGATGCTTACCTCCCTATCCAACAATTGTTAGTACGTATTTAAGTAGATAATTCTCTCGAGAATTTTCTTGCTACCCTTAACTTCAGAACCCGCGAAGTCGTATCTTTTATCGTGCTATCTCCCTGTGCAAATGTTAAGAAACAGGTATTTTGATATATTTTTTGGTCAAATTTATGTAGGCATCATGTAGGCTTTATGTAGGATTAATGTAGGTTGAAATGGTACTTAACTTTGATAAATACAGAGTGTTATGCCGATTTTATGTAGGCATGTAGGCACTTTTATCATTTTCAAATTTAAATTTTAGTAGAAGACCAGAAGATCAAGTGGACAGGTGATGGGAGCGAGCATCACTGCCCACTCCCGGTAAAGTTAGTCGAAAAAACATGCGAGTGTAATGATTGAAATTATTTGAATTCTACCCAGACGGAAGTTGACCATACTTCGTCATTTACTGATATGTCATATTTTACAATCTTAGAGCCTTCGTCAAACCATTGCCATATTCTCGAAGTTCCAGTCATTTCTACGTCCTCACAACATATTTGATATTTGTTATGGTCTGGTCCATAGGGACTTACCATGTTGTATTTGCCATTAGACACGGACATTGTTCCTTCATGGAGGTAATTAACAAGATTAATTTCGCCATGATCATGATACTTGATGTCTGCACTTTCGAGGTAGTACCCGCCATTCTTGCTATCTTTATAGAAGGTGAACTTGTAATCGCAGGTGTTCATGTAGTCACCGCTGAGGGCAAATTCTTCTATTGGTCCGTACCTGTTGTTCTTTTTTGCAAAATTACCTGTGACAGTGTATCTGTTGCCGTTCTTGACAATCTTTGCTTCTTTGTCAGTCATATAGAAGTCAGTCATATTGTAATAAGTATTTCGAGGTATCTGCTGCTCCAGCTTTTGGGGAGTCATTAAGAACCGCACAAAATCAATCTTTAAGTCAGACTCTTCTGGTACTGACTCCTGAGTGATTGTCAGGGTTTTGACGATTTCAACGGAGCCGTCATCGTTTCTCGCCGTCAGTTCGATAGTTCCTGTACGAACTTCATCATCATTGTTGGCTGTAACGGTAACGGTATAAACGCGGTTGTTGGAATCAGACTTGTCTTTCAAAACCCAATCGAGCCATTTCTTTCCGCTTGAATCATTTTTCTGTGATGTTTTCAAGGTTTTTAAAGTCACACCTCCAGCCACATGAACGGTAAAGTCCATAGACCCACTATTATGGTCAAAGGTCATCTTCTCTGTTGACAGCGTCATTTCTGGCTCTTCTGCCGATCCGCTCTTCTGGGTAACATTGAGGTTAAGTTCTGCTTTCTGACCTCCAGGCGAGGTGCCTTTGACGATGATGTTGCCTGAGAGTTCCTGGCCTGTGGTATTCTCTGGGGCAGTGACGGTGATGGTGTTATCAGCGTTGAGAGTCATCGTAAAGAACTTATCGAGGTTGCCTCCCTCTTGTATTTGAGCCTCAATCTGGGCAAGAGTGGTGTTAAGCGTAACCTTTACGGTCCCTCCCTTCTGCTCAAACGTCACTGGATTTGGCGATGCCTGCAAGATGGGGCGTAGCTGGGTAATGGTGACTGTATCTCGCAGCAATTCCTTGCCATCCTTGTCGTAACCCACGCCAATCACATATCCTTTGCGAGTGTCTGTGCCATCAGGTAATGCTGGTGCATAGACCGTTAAACGTCCTTCCTCGTTGTTCCAAGTGGGCTTGGTTTCGTTAAGCCAAGCATCTTCAGTAGTGAATTCTGTGTTCTTAACGTTCGTAATTACCTCGATGTCCTTGTAACCAGGATTCTCATCGAACTCCACAGCCTTGGGCTTGATGTCCATCTTCGGATCGCCAAGTTTTATCTCCACCTCTTGATCAGCAAGTAATGGATAGGCGCAGACTTTTACCTGTGGCCAGGCCTTGTAGGTACGGCTGGGCTCAAAGTCCTCCATCTGTTCCTTTATCTGTGAATATGTGTGGGGCGAATAGTATTCAGCTTCCTTCCAGTAATCAATAGTTTGCACAGGGTTCTTTACGTCAGTGAAATCATAGACAGAGAGTCCCACCTGCTTCGGGAAGAGCAGTGCGCGATTAAGAGGAACAGTAAGTGTGCCCCTCCATGGAGCTTTCTTGTCCACAGTCCAAGTTATTGACTTCATGTTAGGAACGATGCCAGACATGTTTTTCTTATATATTGTCAACTCGCCTCCTAAGTTCACTGGCACCCAGTTGACGTTTTCTGTCAGTTTGAGCTTGGCTGTAAGTGCACCACTTCCATAAACGTTTAAACTTACGCCTTCATCGGTATTGAGCGTGCTATATAACTTACCCGTCTCTAACTTCGGAGTAATTTGCATATCGTTTAAGGCTACAACGATGTTCTCTTGCAACTTCACTCCAGCCTCAAATCTCAGTTCTGTTTCAAAAGTGCGTCTTAAGAATCCAATTTTAGTGCCAACCTTGGCGTAAACGCCCGTTGAGAAAGAGAAGTCATGAGCCCATCCTTGCGCCTCAAATCATCGCTGATATACTGGAAACTAGACTTTGAGAAGAAGTCTTCCTTTTGTGGCACGTGTGCAACTGGTTCATCATACGACATGGTGGTCAGTCCGAAGCCTTCTTTCTTGTGACTGATACTACCACTCATCGTAATCTTTCCGTTAATAAAGAATCCATAGGAGAATTCGAACTCCTGATTGCCAATCTTTCTGGTCAGCTTTTTGCCTGATGAGTCCAGAATCCCCTTCTTAACAGCTTTCTCAGGTATTTTCCAAGGGATGTCCAGATTCGCTCCAAGTTGTCCTGATGCAGTAAACGTTACATCCTCCTTACGTTTCATCTTAAGATATTGGTATACCTTTACACCTTCTACAATATCTGCATAAATAAATGTGCGGAAACTTGAAATGCTTGGTTCTATAGAGAAAGAACCAGAGAAGCTACCCTCCAAGGCCATACCAAAATATTCATCTTTAGACTTGAATCCCTCACCCTCTATGTCAGCAATCGACATCGAACCACTAAATGAAGGGAGTTCTATAGGCTCGTCCATAATAAACTGCTCATCGATAGCATCCACTCCACGAGTGCGTGCTTTTGAGACTGATTCATTACCCGAGGCTGTTTTAGAGATGAAACGGTCGAATAGATCAAGTAGTCCAAGTTCTTCTGTGTCGACTCTATAGCCGTCAGATCCATTGGTAATATTTGTAACCTTTCCTGAGAATCCATTTGGCAGATAGTCTGATGAGCCTTCTATCAATAGTTTATCGCCTACCTTGGGGATGACAGAGGATGAGGCTGATGCCGAAAGACGGAACCAACTGACGGAGTCGGATGCTACGATATAGTCTGTCATCGACTTGTCTGGGCAGATGACATCGGCCTTGACGATATTCTTTGGAGTGACGAAGGCCACGCTGTCAATAGCAGAAACTGGGATGCGGAAGATGCTGTCGAGAGCGTAGATTTCCTGCACCACGTAGTCGTTTTGTTCCACACCAAGGGTGTCGATTTTAGAATACTCAATACGCTCGATGTCAGCAAAAAAGAAAGCATTGAAGCCTCCGTCGTTGCGGAAGATATAAAGTGCATTCTGGTCACTCTTCTGCTGGGCTTGTACAGGCAGGAAGAATAGGATCGCTGCCGCAAAGGCTAACGTATATTTTAACAATGTGCTGGTATTCATCGCTTTGTGATTTTATAGGTGACGTTATCGGCTTTGACGAGATAGAGCCCAGAGGGCAATTCTGAGAGGCTGATGCGGTAGGTACCTGCTCGCTGAGGCTTTAGCTGGCGGATCAGTTTGCCGTCGAGGGCGTATATGCTGGCTGTTGTGTTAGCCTTGAGCTGGCTGATGACGAGGACGTCGCCCTCGAAAGACACACCTGTGGGATTTTCTACCTGTTCGCTGATACCACTCGTCGACTTCTTGGCGTAAGTGAAGCGCATTACGTCGGCAAGTGCAAAACTGACATCTCCAGTCGCAGCACTTACCTTCAGGCTGGTGCCCTCGAATGTTACTTTGGGCTTGTCTTTCAGAAAGAAGGCGTTCTCACTTCCGTTCTTCATGAGGATGATGAGTGTCTCCACTTCGTCGGCAGCGTGTAGGGTTGACGACATAGCTGCCAATAATGACGTGAAGATGAATCGTAGTAGAGTTCTTTTCATAAGCAATCAAAAATGTTGTTCTGATGGCAAAGATAGCGAGAATTGTGCTATAAGGCTGTCATATAATCAGAAAATCGACTAACAATTTGCAAGATGTTAGTCGATTTTTGATTTCCATTCGTTGGGAGTCATGTTGGTAAAGGCCTTGAAAGTACGGAAGAAAGAGGTCTCGTTGGCGAAACCAGACTCCAGGCCTATATGATTAAGTTTCATATCGGGATGCTGGCGCATCAGCTGTTTGGCGTATTCGATGCGGTAGCCATTGATAAACTGGGTAAAGGCACAGCCCTGTTGGGAGTTGATACAGGCGGAAATAACGTTTCTGTGGATGCCAAGCTCCGCAGCGATATCTGTAATCTTCAGGTCCTTGTTCAGAAAAAGCTTATTGTCCTCTATGAGTTCGCTGATGCGTTGCATCAATTGTTTGTTGTCATCGTTTGGGGCGTCTTGTTCTGATGGTATCGCTTTTGGTTGAATTTCATCCTGATTGTTGGATGAGGCTACCCTTGGGCGTTTCCGCCATACGGCATACGCCACGACTGACAGCAGTATGACTCCCCCTAAAATCATTAGCCAAAGCCAGTAGTGCGGGGCGTTGCCTTCAGAGGTGATCTGATTGCCAAAGCGGAAGAGAAGTACGGACGAAGATGGATGGAAATTGTCGCTGGGATTGATGACGGATTTGCCGCCGATGAGCATCAAATCCCCGTCAGAGGTCAGGGTGGGAGAACTGACTGCCATTTCAGGAATGGGATCGGTGTAATAGAGCGTCAATGGTGCAGCTCCCTCCTTAGTTGCCTTTCCGTAGTCTATGCGAAGGATATAGATCTGGCCCTGACGGCCATATTCTAAACCGTCGCTCCCTAACAGATATGCACATCCCGACTTTCTATCTGCGAGTATAGAGGAGTAGTAACTGATGGGTTTCTTCCCAAATTTGGTGGGAACCTCGCAGGTAGTAGTTAATAGTAAGATATTCATGCCTTCCACCTTAGCGATAGCCACTTGCCCGTCCTTGTTCTTAACAGGAAAGAGATAGGCATAGTTGTTTCTATCCTCATTGCCGATGAAGCTGGCTGCATTTTGAAAAGGGATGTGGACGTAAGAGGGTTTCCATTTTTCAAAGAATGGAAGGGTGAATGGTTCTCCTTTCAGACGGTCGATGACGATGCTGTCGTGTTTATTCCCCCAAGGATCCCAACTCCCAACAATGATAGCATCACTGGGAGCTATGCGAAAGATAAAGGGGTTGGCGCGTTGTTGAGCAACGTCTTTGATATAGGTGAAGCGGTCGTTACCGTCGAAGAGTTCAATACCATCGTCGTGATACCAATTACCCGTGATGAGCATACGTCCGCTGTCAAGCTCCAAACCAGAGAAAATCGTTCGCTTTCTTTCCATGCAGCCAAAACCTTCGATCTTGTGGGTGAGGGGATTATAGGTCTCAACCTCATACGACTGTCCGATGCCGAGGTTCTTCTCGAACCCTCCTGCCAAGAGCACCTTGCCAGACATCATGGGCAATGAGAGTCCGGCATCGTGGGTATAGGTCGTGTTGACCAAATGCCATTGGCTGTTGCTGTAATATTCTGCTGTGGGTGTGGGGATAAAACCAGTTGTATGGCCGCCCGTTACGGTGATCTCCCCATTGATGTTGACGATGGAATGTCCGAAACGGGGGATATTCAGATCGGTAAGCCTCTCTGGCTCGATCTTGACTGTGGGACAGTCGCGAGGAACGTTTCCCCCAAACTTGAGATCTTGGGCCATGACGGGCAACAAGACCGATAGTCCGGCGATAACCAGTATCAGATGACTTGTAGTTTTTGCAATCATGCTGCAAATATATCAAAAAAGACGGAAAGGAAGGCCGTGAAGGTGAAAAAATCGACTAACATTTTGCAAAATGTTAGTCGATTTGTGGTTATCTGGTCGATGGGGAGGCCTTTAAAAAGCTGACGCTTTCAGTTTCAGTCCTGCTGTTTCGTCGATGCCGAACATCAGATTCATGTTTTGTACAGCCTGACCAACAGCACCCTTTAGCAAATTGTCGATGGCAGAAGTTACCAGTAACTTATTACCGTATTTCTCTACATGGACCAAAGCCTTGTTGGTGTTAACAACCTGCTTTAGGTCGATCGCCTTGTCGCTGTAGTGGGTGAAAGCTGCATCTTTATAGAAGTCCTTGTAAGCCTCAATCACGTCCTCTACTGGAGCTGGTGTTTTGATAACTGCTGTGCAGAAGATACCTCGTGCAAAGTCACCACGATAGGGGATGAAGTCAATATCGGCATCGAGATAACCCTGTACCTGCTTCAGACTCTGACGAATCTCGGCAATGTGCTGATGCTGGAAGGGCTTATAGATGCTCAGGTTGTTGTTGCGCCATGAGAAGTGGGTGGTAGCACCTGGCTTCTGACCGGCTCCTGTAGAACCAGTGATGGCATTAACAGCCACATCCTCCTTCAAGAGATTCAGATAGGCGGCGGGTAACAGGGCTACTTGGATACAGGTGGCAAAGCAGCCAGGATTGGCTAAGTGCTGAGCCTTCTGGATATCTTCCTTGTTAATCTCGGGCAGACCATATATATAGTCGTGCTCGCCTTTGATGCGGAAGTCCTGTGCCAAGTCGATGATCTTTACGTTGGCAGGGATGGTGTGTTCCTTGAGAAACGCCTCACTCTTACCGTGACCGAAGCAGAAGAATACCACATCCACCTTGTCAAAAGGCATCTCGTCGGTAAACTTCAGATCGGTGTCACCAATCAAGCCCTCGTGAACATCTGAAACCAGATTGCCAGCGTTACTCTCAGAGTTGGCGAATACTATCTCTGCCTCGGGGTGGTTAAGCAGCAGGCGGATAAGTTCTCCGCCCGTATAACCTGCCGCGCCAAGTATTCCTACTCTTATCATCTCTTCTCGTCTTTATGTATTCCGTAGTAAACGCGGAGAGGTGTGCTTGAAACCTTGATAAAGCCTTTTGCTTCGTCAGCAGTCCATCCAGTCTGAGTCTCACCGTACTCGCCCAACTTACTCTTTGTGAGGTCGTTGGCAGAGTCAATACCTACTGTCTCGAATCCGTAAGGACGGAGTTTCAGGATAGATGTACCTGTAACATTGCGCTGACTGCTGATAAGCATTGCCTCGATATCTGGCATTACTGGCTCCAGATACTGACTCTCGTGGAGGAACATTCCGTACCAGTTGGCTACCTGATCCTTCCAGTACTGCTGCCACTTAGAGAGTGTCGACTTCTCAAGAAGACGGTGAGCCTCGATGATCAGTTTTGGTGCTGCAGCTTCGAATCCTACACGACCCTTAATGCCGATGATTGTATCTCCAACGTTAGCATCACGGCCAATGGCGTAAGAGGCTCCAATCTCCTCAATTTTCTGGATGGCCTTGATCTTATCGTCGAACTTCTCACCATTCACAGCAACAATCTCGCCCTTATCGAAGGTGATTTTCAGCAGAGACTCCTGCTCTTTAGCTGTAACGTGCTTCAAATAAGCATCTTCTGGCAAACCTTGTGTGGGATCGAGGAGTTCGCCGCCACAGATACTTGTTCCCCAAATACCTACGTTATAGCTGTACTTCAGTTTGGTGAAGTCTGCGAAGAAACCATGTTCGTTGAGATAGTCAACTTCCTCCTTACGAGTCAGTTTCTTATCGCGTGTGAGAGTGATTATCTCTACACCAGGAGCCATTACGAGGAAAGTCATGTCGAAACGGATCTGGTCGTTGCCTGCTCCTGTGCTGCCATGAGCGATGGCATCAGCACCAATCTCCTTGGCATAACGTGCGATGGCAATAGCCTGGAAGATTCGTTCGCTGCTTACCGAGATAGGGTAGCAGTTGTTACGGAGCACATTACCGAAGATCATGTATTTCAGTGACTTGGCATAATACTCTTGAGTTACATCGAGAGTAATATACGCCTTTGCACCGAGTTTATAAGCGTTTTCTTCATTCTTCTTTAATTGTTCCTCGCTGAAACCACCTGTATTGGCACAGGCAGCATACACATCCCAGCCATCCTGGGTCAGTTTCATTACTGTATAGCTGGTGTCAAGACCACCACTGAATGCTACTACTACTTTCTTGTTTGCCATATCTTTTTTATCTTTATTTATCTTTTTTATTTTTTGTCTTTCTATTGTTCTTCCAATTCCTCTAGGTGACGTATTCTATTGATTACCTCATCTGGAATCTTTGCTGGAAGGTGTTCTGTAGGATCATAGAGCATCGCCGTGCAGATACAGTATTTGCGCCCTGTACGATGGAGCACGTCCACGTTTACGCAACCCTCGCATCCTTTCCAGAAGGCCTCGTCTTCCGTGAGGTCGGCGAATGTCACGGGCTGGTATCCCAGGGCCGTGTTCATTGCCATCACCGCTGCTCCACTTGTCAGAGAGAAAATCTTGGCGTGTGGCCATCGGGTACGAGCCAGTGAGAATGTCATATCCTTGATACGTTTTGCTACGTGATGTCCTCTGAAGTCTGGGTGTACGATAAGTCCTGATGTGGTGACGTACTGTTGGTTCTCCCATGTCTCGATATAGCTGAAACCAGCGAATGTGCCATCGTTGGTAAGAGCGATAACAGCTTTTGCCTCCTGCATCTTCTTTGCCAGATATTCGTGGGTACGTTTTGCGATACCGGTACCACGTACCTTTGCTGCATCAGCAATAGTCTCGAGAATGGTGTCGACGTATTTCTCGTGTTCTGGACCAGCCACAAGGACCTCTATTTCAATTTCCTTTTCCATTTCTCTTTTACTTTCTTAACTCGCTAACTCCTTATTTATTTCATGTTTGGTACGACATCGCTCAGTGCGTCTATGACGTGCTGGTGTCTTATACCTTCTTTTATTACTATGAATATGGTGTCATCGCCGGCGATTGTTCCTATTATCTCCGGGATGTCGCTATTGTCGATGTTCCATGCTATAGAACTGGCATAACCGGGTCTTGTCTTGATGACCCCCATGTTGCCAGAGAAGTTGATGCTTACAAATCCCGTCACCTTCATCATCTCCCGAATGCTGTTAGGAGTGCTGACCCGTTTGTACATCGTCTCGTTAGGTAACACATATACATAATTACCACTCATCGAAGCTGCCTTAGCCACTTTCAGTTGTTTAAGGTCTCGGCTAAGAGTTGCTTGAGTAAGCTTAAAGCCCTCTTTCTGTAAGGCGTTGAGTAGTTCATCCTGACTACCTAGTTGTTGACTCGAAATAATGAGTCTCAGAGCCTCCAGTCGGTTGTTTTTTACTTTCATGTTGGTATATTTATTCAAAATTCGGATGCAAAAGTACATATTTTTTTGCACCTGACCAAATATTTCTGCATATTTTTGCAGGAAAATGTGTGTAGTGCTTAAAAATCACCTTCTCATGTCAAAGCCAACGCGTACTCCATCGTATTGTTTGCTCAGGTCCCCTATTGTCTGCAGGTCTGCTCTTCCGCTTAATGCAGCCATTGTTTGTAGCACGTTCAACAGTTTCTTTGCCTCAAACAATATCGATATTCCATTCATCTCCCTCTTTGTATAGCAGTTTATGCTCAGGAACATCCCCTGTAGTTTTATTTGTTGTTTAGACTCATCGAAGGTATAGTTTCCGCTAAAGCTTGTGCCTGCTATCTTTGAAGAGAATGTCCCGTCCTGGTTGAATGTGATGAATGTGTTGCTGGCCGATAAGTTCACTTTCTGGTAATACGGCAGCAGTTTCTCCTCAATCTGTGCAGCAGCCACTTCTCCTCCAGCTTTTGCCAGGAGGTTCTCGCTGGTGAAGGCACAGCCTGGACCCTCGTATTTCCATGATCCGATAAGGTTCTGGGCACTTACTTTATCCAGTCCGATTACGCTAGTGATGGCGTTGATAACCCCTCCGTTCTTTACTGCACCAAGAAACTGGTTCATGTTTCCGCAACTAACTGCCATTATTCCTGCAATGGCAATTATCAATAACTTAATTCTTTTCATTTATTACCTTATTATATAATATATGCATCGAATGATGCGGCAAAGGTACATAAATTATTGTCATAAATCATAGTTTTATCAGAAATTAACTAAGAAAATGGGTAATATGGCGTAGCTATGTGATAGGTGGGAAGTAGCTAGGGGTAGTTAGGATCAAGTAATGTGCGAGTGATTGTCTAACGGAAAAGAGAGTTGTCTTC